>WNGH01002735.1_pt1 | contig 23497 bp, 25 predicted proteins | sample 5400631 | NCBI WGS metagenome assembly WNGH01 (sample SAMN13153373, study PRJNA577476) | soil metagenome | isolation source: 115 cm soil or saprolite under Garry oak tree replicate 1 | place: USA:California | collected 2016-06-15
CCCGGCGGCTCAGTCCCATCAGGTGCGGGGTGAGCACCACGTCCGGATGGTCGAACAGCGGGTGGTGAGCTGGCGGCTCGGGCACGAAGACGTCCAGGCCGACACCGGACAGCTGGCCGCCCAGCAGGGCGTCCAGCACCGCGTCGGCGTCGATGAGGGCCCCGCGCCCGCAATTGATCAGGAGGGCCCCTGGCTTGACGGCGCTGAGGAAGCGGCGGTTGACCAGGTGCCTGGTGGCCTCGGTGAGCGGCGCGTGCAAGGTGATGACATCGCTGCGGGCGGCGATCTCGCTCAAGCGGGTGCAGCGTACGTCATCAGGCGGGATGGTGACCGGATCGTAGGCGAGCACCCGCATCCCGAACCCGCGGGCCAGCTGGCCGACCCGCTGCCCGATGCGGCCGTAGCCGACGATGCCGATCGTCGGGCCTTCCAGGTCACCAACGGCAACCTGATTCCGCTGGGCCGACCCGCCGCTGCGCGCCAGGTCGGTCAGCGGCCCGAACCGCTTGGCCAAGTGCAGGGCCATGCCGATGACCGCCTCGGCGACGGCGCTGGTTCCGCTGCCGGGGGTGATGACGACGGCGATGCCGCGCTCGGTCTCGGCGGCGACGTCGACCAGGTCGACCCCGACGCCGGTGCGCGCCAGGACGCGAATGTTCGGCATGCGCCCGAGCAGCGCCCTGTCGATCACCGCGTCAGCGCGGACGATCGCGCCCGCGGCCGCGGCCAGGTCTTCGGGCTGCGGGCTGGCGACGAAGGTAGCAAGGCCCGCAGCGGGTCCGCCATGAGCGCCGGGTCGATCGTCCCCAGACCGACGACGATCGCAGGGCCAGCGGCTTCTGCCGGTCGTTCACTCACTGGAGTCCCCGCCGGGTGAGGGCCGGCCGAAGGTCGCGTCCCGGATTCCCGGAACCTTGTGCCATAGTCCGTCCTCCGCTGAGGCGGCCGCGGCGGCCAGGACCTCGGCGTCGGACTGGGCCTCGAAGATCGTGGAGTTACGGCGCTCGCCGCCCCGCAGCGCCACGAGGAACTTCCAGGCCTCGATGACCTTGAGGTCGTCATAGCTCATGCTGTTGGCCGGCCCGGGCTGGAACCGCGCGTAATCGCCCATCGAGGAGTTGGCCAGGACGGTGGTATAGCCGACGTTCGGGCCGCCGCGGCCTAGGCACAGCCGCAGCTCGTTCATCTGCTCGAAGTTCCACGTCGCTGATCCCTGGGTGCCGTACACCTCGATGGCCAGGCCGCACTGCGGGCCGACGATGACCCGTGACGCCTCCAGGGTCCCGACAGTGCCGTCGGTGCGGGGACCAGCCGCGAACCGTACCAGGGCGGCGGCGTGGTCGTCGTTCTCCACCGGGGCCAGCTCGCCGTTCTCGATCACGGCGAAGTGCGTGCCTGACCCCATGGGCAGGATCGGCCGCTGCCGGTGGAACGTCGACAGCAGCGAGCACACCTCGCTGATCGGCCCGATGACGTACTGAACCAGGTCGACGACATGGCTGAGCAGATCGCCGAGCGCGCCGGAGCCGGCGTACTCGCGGCGGAACCGCCACGACAGGGCACCGTTGGGCTCGGCCGCGTAGCCGCAGAAGAACACGCAGCGGACGTTGGTGATCTGCCCGAGTTCCCCGGCCGCGACAAGCTCCCGGATCCTCTCGACAGCCGGCGCGCCCCGGTAGTTGTAACCGATTGATGTCTCCACCCCGGCGGCGCGGGCGGCCGCGGCGACGGCGCCGGTCTCGGCGGCGTCCCGGCCGACCGGCTTCTCGATCCAGAATGGCTTGCCCGCCTCGGCGGCGGCGACGGCGATCTCCCGGTGGACGTGGTTGGGCGCGCAGATGGAGACGACGTCGACCTCCGGATCGGCCAGAACGTCTCGGTAGTCGGTGCCCGACCGGGCGTAGCCGAGCACGTCGCGGGCGTACTCGGCGCGGTCCGGCGCGGTGTCGGCCGCGTGGATCAGCCGGGGCCGCAGGCGCAGTTCCGGGTAGACGACGGGGATCGCCTGGTAGGCGCGGGTATGCAGCCTGCCCATCCAGCCGACGCTGATCAGCCCGACGCCCACGTTCGCTGGCCCGTCGGCTCCTTGCTTGTCAGGCATGCTCCTTCTTTCCTTTAGTGCCGGTCCAAGCGCGGGCCCGGGCCAGGTTCGACGTGACAGCGGTCGCGAGCAAGGTGGTGTCCGATCCGATGGCCACGAACGTCCAGCCCTCCGCCAGCCGGGTCGCGGCCGCGGCCCCGTCGACGACCAGCAGCCCGCATGCCTTGCCGTCGGCCTCGGAGTCCTGGCGGGACAGGTAGCGGATGATTGCCTGGCCGGCGGTCATCCGCACGGTCTGTCGATGCTGGGGGTTCACCGAAAGGCTTGCCTCTCTCGTGTTACCAGGGCTGGCCGTGCAGCACGACGGTCTTGGACTCTGTCATCTCCGCCACGGCGGAGCGCGGGCCTTCCTTGCCGATCCCGCTGCCCTTCAGCCCGCCGTAGGGCATCAGGTCAGCCCGCCACAGCGGAGTCCAGTTGATGTGGATGCTCCCAGCGTCGATCTCCCGGATGGCCCGGACCACCGCGCTCACGTCGGCGGTGAAGATGCCCGCGCCCAGGCCGTAAGCGGTGCCGTTGGCCTGCGCGATCGCCGCAGGCCAGTCCGCGGCGGTGCTCACCGCGACGGCGGGGCCGAACAGCTCGTCCTGGCTGAACGGGGATGACGGGTCGACGTCGGCGACGACCGCCGGGGCCACCGACGCGCCGTCCCGCTCGCCGCCGGTCAAGACCCGGGCTCCATCGGCTTTCGCCTGGGCGATCGACGCCCGGACTCGCTCCGCCTCCCGAGCGCTGATCAGCGTGCCCATCCCGGTTTCGGGGGAAAGCGGGTCGCCGGTGGTGATGGCCTTGACCTTGGGAACCAGCGCGTCGAGGAAGTCGCCGCTGACCTCCGGGTGGGCGATCACGCGCTGGACCGAGATGCAGACCTGCCCGGCATTCACGTAGCCGCCAGCCGCCACCGCAGCCGCTGCGCTGTCGAGGTCGGCATCGGGGAGTATCACGACCGGACAGGACGCGCCCAGTTCCAGGGAGAGCTTCTTGATCCCGGCCACGCGGGTGATGTGCTCGCCTGTCGCCGTGGATCCGGTGAACGAGACCTTGCGTACCCTCGGGTCCCTGACCAGCGCGTCGCCGAGGACTCCGCCAGGACCGGTGAGCACGGACAGGACGCCGTCGGGCAGGCCGGCGTCGATGAAGCAGGCGGCCAGGGCGAGGGCGGTCAGCGGCGTGCTCCGGGCCGGCTTCAAGACGACCGCGTTCCCGGCGGCCAGTGCCGGGCCGAGCTTGTGCAGCACCAGCAGCGCCGGGTAGTTGAACGGGGAGATGGCCGCGACCACTCCGCAGGGCTGGTGCACCGTGAAGCCGATCTTGTCCCGGCCCGTGCCGCGGCTGGCGTCCAGCGGGAGCGAGTCGCCATACAGGTGCGCTCCCTCGAAGGCGGACAGCCGGATGATGTCGCCCGACCGGCCAGCCTCGCCGGCTGCCTCCGTGATGGCCTTGCCGTTCTCGGTGCTGATCAGCCGGGCGATCTCAAGCGCCCGCTCGTCAGCCAGCTCGGCGGCGCGCAGCAGGATCCGCATCCGCTCGTGCGCGGGCGTCCTGCGCCAGGTAGCCGCGCCGGCCTGCGCCGCGGTCAGCGCGGCGTCAACGTCGGAAGGGTCGGCGAACGGCACCGTGCCCGCGACGGCGCCGTCAAACGGGGAGGTGATCTCCTCGCGCGACCCTGATGCCGCGGGCGCCCACTTCCCGCCGATCAGCATGTCCATGTCTGGTGCCTCTCCGTGATCAGGCCCGGTTGCTGAATGCCGCGTCGAACCGGCGAGCCGAAGCCTCGGCGCTGAGCGATCTCACGAATCGCAGTGCCTCAGGAGCTGCTGTCTCACGGTCCAGCCCGGCGTCTTCCCATTCGACGGACAGCGGCCCGTCGTAGCCGATGCGGTTGAGGGCGCGCATGATCTCCTCCCAGTCGATGCCGCCGCGGCCGACGGAGCGGAAGTCCCAGCCGCGGCGCGGGTCGCCGAATGGCAGGTGCGAGGCGATGATGCCGTTGCGGCCGTTCAGGCGGCGGGCAGCGTCCTTACAGTGCACGTGAGTGACGCGGTGGCCGTGTCCTTCGAGGAAGGCAACCGGATCGACCTGCTGCCAGTGGAGGTGACTGGGGTCGAAGTTAAGGCCGAACGCCGGGTGCGGCATGGCGGCCAGGGTCCGCTCGGCCGTCCAGTAGTCGTAGGCGATCTCGGCCGGGTGGATCTCCAGCCCGAACATGACGCCTTCGGCCTGGAAGACGTCAAGAATGGGGGTCCACCGCTCGACGAAGTCATCGAACCCGCGGTCGATGGTCTCCGGCGAGACGGGCGGGAAGCCGGCCAGCATGTACCAGATGCTCGACCCGGTGAACCCGTTCACCCGGGTGACGCCAAGCGCCGCGGCTGCCCGCGCGGTGTCAGCCATCTCCCTGGCCGCTCGCTGGCGCACGCCCTCGGGGTCACCGTCGCCCCACACGTGGGCGGGAAGGACAGCCTGATGGCGGTGGTCGATGGGCACATCGCAGACTGCCTGGCCGACCAGGTGATTGGAGACGGCCCACACCTCAAGGCCGTGCTGCTTGAGCAGGCCGCGCCGCTCCTTGACATAACCGGGATCCGTGAGCGCCTGCCGCACGCTGAAGTGGTCGCCCCAGCAGGCCAGCTCAAGGCCATCGAATCCCCACCGAGCCGCCTTGGCGGCGAGCTCGCCGACCGGCATGTCGGCCCACTGGCCGGTGAACAAGGTGACGGGTCTGCTCATGTGCTCCTGCTCCTTCAGCTTGCGCAGCCGCAACTGCGGCGGATGATCAACTCGGGGGGAAGCCGGACCTCAGCGGGGCGCGGACGATCTCGCTGGCTCCCGGTGGCCCCGGGACCTTCCCTGGCCGCGCCGAGCTCGTCGAGCAGCAGGCGGGCGCTGATCTCGCCTAGTTCGCGGTCGTGGCGCACCAGCGCGGTCATGGGCGGATCGAGCAGGTCGCCGCTGACCGGATCGTCGAAGGACACCAGCGCGATATCGGTGCCGACCCGGACCTGGGCCCTCCGGAGCTGGCGGAGGGCGCCCAGGGCCAGCGTGTCGCCCGCCGCGACGATCGCCGTCGGCGGCTCGTCGAGGGCCATGAGCGCGCCGACGGCTTCCTCGGCGCTCGACTCGGTCCACTCGTAGTCCCCGAAAGCCAGGTACTCCGGCGGGACGGGCAGCCGCAGCGTGCCCATCGCGGTGCGGAATCCCTCCAGCCGCTCAGTCCCGGGCCCGTGCTCTAGCCGCTGGACGTGCTCGTCAGGGCCGACGGGCCCGCCCAGGTACGCGATGCGCTCCTGGCCATGCTCGCGGACCAGATGCTCGACCAGCATCCTGATCCCCGCGGCGTTGTCGGGGCTCACGTGCCCCAGGCCGATGCCCCGGAGAATGTGGTCGAAGAAGACCACCGGCCCGCGGTGCGGAAAGTAGCCACCGGACGTAGCCACGAGCAGCCCGTCGACCTGGCGGGCGTGGAGCGTCCGCAGGGCGGCTGCCTCGTGCTGCGCATCCCGCTCGGTATTCATCACCACGACCTGGTAGCCACTGCTCTCCAGGACGTTCTGCGCCGCCTTGAGGACCGTGGCGTAGAACGGGATGGCGATGTCAGGCACCACCACCCCGACGAGCATCGACGACTGGGTCCGCAGCGAACGTGCCGAGATGTTGGGCGTGAAGCCCAGCTCCCTGGCGACGTCGAGCACCCGCTGGCGGGTGCTGGCCGGGATCCTCAGGTTGCCGTCAAGCGCGCGACTGACCGTGGACGACGAGACCCCCGCGGCGGCGGCCACCTCGGCGAGCGTGGGACGCCGATCCGGTGCGCCGGCCTGGCGTCCCGCGGAATCGTCTGGCTGCGCCGACGGCTTCATGCTGCCCTGCCCGTCATCCGCCGGTCCTCGCGAAGATCCAGCGGCGGTTCACGATGGAGTCGATGATGGTCGCGACGCCCAGGACCAGGCCCTCGGCGATGTACTGCGTCGCCGACGATGCGCCGAGCAGGTCCAGGCCATTGGCCAGCGACTCGATCAGCAGGGCCCCTATCAGCGCTCCCCAGACGTTCCCCCGGCCGCCGAACAGGCTCGTGCCGCCGATGACCGCCGCCGCGATGGCGACGAGCAGGAGGTCCGGGGAGTTGGTATCCACCCCGACCCCGAGTATCCGGGAGGCGCCCAGGATCCCGGCGGCAGCCGCGAAGAACCCGTTGATGGCGAAGGCCGACAGAAGCATCTTCCGGGGGGATATCCCGGCACGGTTGGCAGCCTGACGGCTGCCACCGACGGCGTACAGGTGCACTCCGAAGCGCGTTTGCGTGGTGATGTAGGCGCATACGGCAATCATGCCGATGAACAGGGCCAGGAACAGCGGCAGGCCCAGGTAGGAGTTCAGCAGCAGCTCGGCCGCCACTACGACCGCCGTCACCAGGGCCGTCGGCCAGATGACGATCCTGGCCAGGGACGCGCGGCCGGCCGGCTTCCCCGCGCCGCGGGGGCGGCTTTCCAGGTACGCCAGTGACCGGATCACGACGAACGCCCCCACGCCGAGAGCGATGAGGATCCACGCGACGCCGCCCGGCACGAAGTCAGACGAATAGGATCCCAGGACTGTCGAGCCGAGGGGAATCTGCTCGGACGTGGGCAGGATCACCAGCAGGACCCCGGACAGCACCAGGGAGCCGCCCAGCGTCACGATCAGGGACGGTGCCCCGAACACGCTGATGATGAGCCCTTGCACCAGCCCGAACGCGACGCCGGCGGCCAGGCCAAGCGCGATGCCGACGCCAGTGCTCATGTGGTGGATCACGATCGCGGACGCGGTGACGGTAGCGCACACCGCGCTGAGCGCGGCGACTGAGAGGTCGATCTCCCCCAGCAGCAGGACGAAGATCAGGCCGAGGGCCATCACCCCGACCTGGATGCTCTCCACCAGCAGCTCAGTGACATTCCGGGGGGACAGGAACAGCGAGGCTGGCGGGAACCTCCCGGGTTGCGGCCAGGACCGCCGCCCAGCGGCCTGCGCCCCGTCCGGGTGCTGACTCCCCCGGACGGCCGGCCGCGGGCGCTGCCGGCCGAGGGCCGGGGGCGGCGGGCGCTGCCTGACCCGGTGCCAGTTCCCCGGCTGGCGCCCGCTGGTCCGTGCTTTGGGCCCGGCCTCTCATCTCGCCTCCTGACTGGCTTGCGTGTTCGCCGTCGCCATCGGATTGCTGCCGCCGCTGCGGTCAGGCTCGGCGGGCACGCCCAGCATCGCGGCGACGAGATCGCGCTCGCTGACCCCGCCGGCCACCGTGAACTCTGCCGCGACCGTGCCGAGCCGCAGGACGACGATGCGGTCAGACACCGACAGGACGTCGGACAGCTCATGCGATACGACGAGGACCGCGTGCCCCTGGCCGCGGAGCCGGCGGATCAGCTTGACCACCTGCTCACGCTGGTTCACGGCCAGGGCAGCGGTCGGCTCGTCGAAGATGACGACCTTGGGGTCGCGCATGACCGCCCGGCCGACCGCGATGGCCTGACGCTGGCCGCCCGACAGTTGGCCCACCGGTATGTCCAGCGACCGGAGCCTGATGCCCAGACGGTCCAGCACCTGCTCCGTGGCGCGGCGCATCTGGCCGCGGCTTCGCCGCGCCCCCGGCACCCTCCACCGGACGATCTCCGACCCGAGGAACATGTTGGCCACGGCATCGAGGTTGTCGCACAAGGCGAGATCCTGATACACCATCGCGATCCCCAGGCGGGCCGCGTCGGCCGGGCTCCGGAAATGAACCGTCGTCCCGTCGAGGCTGATTGCCCCGCTGCCGGGCGGCATGACGCCAGCGACGATCTTCATCAGCGTTGACTTTCCGGCACCGTTTTCCCCGACGATCCCGAGGACCTCTCCGTAGGACACCGAGAGGCTGACGCCCGTCAGGGCGTGTATGCCTCCGAAATGCCTGGATATTGCCTCCAGGCGGAGGCCTTCTGCCTGCGTCATCTCGCCTTCCCCGGGGTCAGTGGGACTTGCACACGCTGGTCCCGGCTGCGGGCCCGCTGCAGATCTGATTCCAGGTGTAGATGCCGGCCGACACGACATTGCCCAGCGTCGATTGCGTGACATAGGTAGGCGTGAGGAGCGCCGTCGGAATGTTGGCGAAGCCATTGTTGTATGTGCCGTTCACGCCGGGCAGCGGGGACTTGTGCTCGACCGCTGCCACGGTCATTTCCGCGGCTATCTTGGCCTCGGTGACGAATGACTTGAAGATGGTCCCCGCCTGGTAGCCCTCGGCGATGTACTGCAGGTTCTGAAGGTCAGCATCCTGACCGCCGAAAACGGGGATCTGCCCCGCCAGGTGGTGCGCCTGGAGCGCCGCGATGACGCCGCCGCTCGTGCCGTCGTTCATGTCGAGGAACGCGTCGACCTTGTCGTTGGTCTTGGTGAGGCACGCCTCAGCTTCCTGCTGGGCGGCGGTGGGGACCCAGTTCGGCGTGTACGTCGAGCAGACGACCTTCACCTGCCCGCTCTTGATCAGCGGATCGAGGCACTGGTTCTGGCCCGCGTAATAGCGGGTGGTTCCGTACTCACCGGGATTTCCCATAATCCGAGCCAGCGTCTTGGGCTTGCCCTGGGACAGGAACTGGCATGCGGGTGCCGCCTGGAGCGCGCCCACCGCCACCGAGTTGTACACGTCGAAGCCGGCGAGGGGCCCGTTCTGCGTGTTGTGATCATAGGCGATGACCGGTACGCCGGCCTGCTTCGCGCTCACCAGCGCGCCCGTCGCCTCGTTCGGATCGTCCGACACGAGCAAGATCGCCTTAGCGCCCTTGGTGATGGCGTTCTCGACCTCCGACTGCTGCTGCGAGACCGAGTCGCTGGAATTCTCGACGACGACATGGAGGCCGGGCGCCAACTGCTGCAGGTCATGGGTGAACAGGCGGGTGTCCTGGGTGAGCCACCGGGGCGTTGCGGCATCGGGTACCAGGAAGTACACGTCACCGCTCAACGCCGACGCCGAGGTGCTAGAACCGCCTTTCCCGCTCGTGCCGGCCTGCGCTGCCGTAGAGGTGTGCGGGCTACCGCAGGCGGCGATCCCGAATGCCATGGCGGCCGCGGCGACGGCCCACTTCACGTTTCTTGTCATTTCCCTGCCCCTTTACTCGTTCCAGGTTTACGTGCGGAGCCGCTGCGAGCTGCTGGAGGCAGCGCAGGAGGCGCCCAGGAGGCGCGTGCGTGCTTGCGCCCGCGAGCTCGCCTGGAGCCCTCACGCACGCGTGCAACACCGCGGTACTGAGGAGCTCGTCCTGGATTGTGACTGGTTTCCCCTGCAGGTTGCGCAAAGCTTTGCACAGCCTGCATGGTGTGTCAATAGGCAGCTGAAAGCCAGATTTCACGATAGCGAAACATGGTTTTGGTATCGATTGCGCAGCTTCAGGCCGCGAAGCGATGTCGCGCCAGAAGCTGCGGGCACCGGGTCCGGACAGTTGTGGGTGCCGGAAACCCTGTCATCTCACGTGAGTGCGCCGTGAGGCGCTGTGGATTCGAGTGGAGGTGAGAGACCTCCGCCTTGCGCGGTGCCCAGCCGGAGCCTGGACCTGGACCGCACGCCCGAAACCTGGCTGCTACCTGATCAGCGCCTGCGAGGCCCGCTCGATGATCGCGTTCAGGTCATCCCGGCAGGCCGTACGGTACAGCGGTCCCCCGCCGTCGGCCAGCAGCTGGCTCACCATCGCGACACCCCGGGCCGGCACCGGTCCCTGCGCCGCGAGCGAGCCGGCCAGTGCCGCCAGCCCCGGAGCCGACCTGGCGATCCGGTCCCGGCGGAGCGGAACGTGCGGCTGCCGCGCCACCCGGGCGGACAGCCGGGCGTCCGCGGCCACGGGCGCGGCGGCCACCACCATCCGCCGGAGATTCGCGGCCAGGCCGCGGCGGAACCCGGCCGATGTCAGGACCATGGCCCGCGCAGCCAGGATCGGGTTGGCCTCCGGCCGGACGCCGGCGGCCAGCTGGCGGTCCAGGCGCGTCGCCAGGCCCCGCGCCAGCAGCCGGTGCCAGGGTCGCAGCCGCCGGACAGTCAGCCGGCCAAGATCGTCGTCAAGCAGGGCATGCATCGTGCGCCACCTCCTATGGCGTGACCTGTAAGTTGATTATACTAGTCATGCATGACCTGTAAATTGATTTAACAGGTCATGCGATAGAGGACGGACGAGGCCGCCGGATACAGGAGCTGATGATCATGACGGCTAGCCTGAGCGGCATGACGTTGCCGTCATGGGCGTCCCATCTCGAGCACAAGCTCGCGCCGCCCTCGCTGCTGCTCCTCCAGGCGTTCGTCAACACCCTCGACCTGGACCTGCGCACCGACACCCTCGCCCACGCCGACGAGGCCCGGGCCTGGCTCGCCGACGCAGGCCTGCGCGATGCGGGGCAGCCGGGCCTCGCCGCGGACCTCGAGCTGGCCCGCGGAGTAAGGGAGAGCCTGAGCGCCATGATCGCGCGCAACGCCGGCGGGCCGCCGCTCACCGACGCGGAGCTGCAGCCTCTGGCGCAGGTCACGGGCCAGGCCGCGCTCCGGCTCGAGGTGAGCGCCCGCGGACAGGTCAGGCTGGGTCCCGGGGTGCCGGCGCAGCGCCTGGCCGACGGCCTGACCGGGCTGCTGCTGACGGTCCGCGACGCGCAGGCCGACGGGAGCTGGGACCGGCTGAAGCTATGCGGCAACCCGGACTGCCGGTGGGCGTTCTACGACCGGTCGCACAGCCGCCAGGGCGCATGGTGCGACATGGCCTCGTGCGGCAACCGGCTCAAGAACCGGTCTCTCCGCGCCCGCCGGGCCCAGGCCGGCTAGCCGGCTAGCCGCCCGGGTACCTGGCGGCGGCGGCATACGGCCGAACCGGCGGGCTAGGCGGGCAGCAGGCCTCCGGAGCCGCCCGGACGGCTGCGTCATCATCCCGAGATGTGAGCCAGAGCCCTGGGGGGCACCAAATCCTCCACATAGCCGAAATGCTGTTCGCCCGTGAAGCGGAGAGGATCTGGCGGCCACGACGTGGCGCGGTCAGCCGCCGGCCGGCTGGCGCTCGCTGGCGGCCAGGGCCAGCAGTTCCTCGGCGTGCGCCTGGCCGAACTCGGACTCCTCCAGGCCGCCCAGCATCCGGGACAGCTCGCGGATCCGGCCGGCCCGGTCCAGCCGGACCACGCCGCTCGCGGTGACCAGCCCGTCGCTTGACTTCTCCACCACCAGGTGGTTGTCGGCGAACGCCGCCACCTGCGGCAGGTGGGTGACCACGATCACCTGCGAGCAGCGGGCCAGCCGGGCGAGCCGCCTGCCGATCTCCACCGCGGCCTTGCCGCCGACCCCGGCGTCCACCTCGTCGAACACGAACGTCGGCACCGGGTCCGCGCCGGCGAAGACCACCTCGATGGCCAGCATGACGCGGGAGAGCTCGCCGCCCGAGGCGCCCTTGTTCAGCGGCAGCGCCGGCGCGCCCGGATGCGCGGCCAGCCTGATCTCCACGTCGTCGGCCCCGTGCGGGCCGGGCTCGTCCAGCTCGCTGATCGCGGCGGTGAGCGACGCGTGCGGCATGGCCAGCGCGGTCAGCTCGGCGGTCACCTCCGACGAGAACCGCTCCGCCGCCGCCGAACGCAGCGCGGTCAGCTGCCCGGCCCGGGACGCCACCTCGGCCCGCAGCGACGCCTCCTCCCCGGCGAGCGCGGCGATCTTGTCGTTGTCCCCTTCGAGCTCGGCCAGCCGCGATCCGGCCCGCTTGGCCCAGTCGAGCACGGCGGCCACGTCCCCCGAGGCCGACCCGTAGGCGCGGATCAGCCGGCCGAGCGCGGCCCGCCGCTCCTGCACCGCGGCCAGCCGGGCCGGGTCCGAGTCCAGCGACTCGTTGTAGGAGGCCAGCTCCCCGGCTACGTCGGAGATCAGGTAACTGACCTCGGACAGCCGGTCGGCCAGCCCGGCCAGCAGCGGGTCGTGCGGGCGTACCGGCTCGAGCGCCCGCCCGGCGATGCCGAGCAGCGTCACCACGTCGGAGGCGTCGACGGAAGCCGTGGCCGGGTCGCCGAGCAGCGCCTCGTGCGCGGTGGTGGCCGCCGCGTGCAGCGCGTCGGCGTTCGCCAGCTTCTCCTCCTCGACCAGCAGGGCCGCGTCCTCACCCGGCACCGGAGAGGACGCCTCGACCTCGGCCAGGCCGAGCCGCAGCGTCTCCGCCTCGGCCGCACGGTCCCGCTCCGCCTGCGTCAGCGCCTCGAGCTCCTCGCGGACCGCGCGGTGCCGGTGGTACACCCGCCGGTAGTCGGACAAGGCTGCGGCCAGCTCTGGCCCGCCGAACCGGTCCAGCGCGTCCCGCTGCCGCCCCGGCTTGAGCAGCTGCTGCTGGTCGGCCTGCCCGTGCACGGCCACCAGGTCGTCGGCCAGCACCTGGAGCAGCGACACCGGCACCGAATGGCCGCCGGCGAACGCCCGCGACCGGCCCTCGGCCGACACCGAGCGGCTGAGCACGAGGGAGGACCCGTTGTCGTCGAGATCTCCCCCGGCGTCCTCGACCTCGCGCGCCACTTCCGCGGAGACCAGCAGCCGTCCCTCCACGGCGGCGCGCGCCGCGCCCGGCCGAACCCGCGCCGGATCGGCCCGGCCGCCGAACAGCAGCCCGAGCGCCGTCACGACCATGGTCTTCCCGGCGCCAGTCTCGCCGGTCAGCGCGGTGAACCCGGCCGAAAGCTCAAGCACCGCATCGTCGATGACGCCGAGGCCGGTGATCCGGACTTCCTCAAGCATGCTCGCCTGCGTCCTCCCAGGTACGGCCGCGCCAGCCCGCCACGGACAGGCCGAACTTGACCACCAGCCGGTCCGTGAAGCTCCCGCCGCGTGCACCCGGCGCCTGCAGCCGTGCGAGCAGGACCGGCAGCGCCCCGCGGCGGACCTCCACCCGGGCTCCGGGTGGCAGATCGACCTTACGCCGACCATCGCACCACAAAACCGCCCCCGATGTCTCGGACGCCACGATGAGCTCGACCGCGAGCACCGATCGCGGCGACACCACCATCGGCGGGGCGAACAGCGTGTGCGCACTGATCGGCACCATGAGCAGCGCCTCCACCTCCGGCCACACCACCGGTCCGCCCGCCGAGAACGCGTAGGCGGTCGAGCCGGTGGGGGTCGAGCACACCACCCCGTCACAGGCCCAGCGGGCCAGCGGGCGGCCGTCGACTTCGGTGATCACCTCGATCATCCGCTCCCGAGCCGCCTTTTCCACCGTGGCCTCGTTGAGCGCCCAGGTGGAGGCGAGGACGTCCCCGTTGCGGCGCACGGTCACATCGATCGTCATCCGCGCCTCGACTATGTACTCCCCCGCCACCACCCGATGGACCGTGTCGGCCAGCCCGTCCGGCTCCGCCTCGGCGAGGAACCCGACGTGACCGAGGTTCACCCCGATCAGCGGCACCCCGGCCGGGCGGGAGAATTCGGCGCCCCGCAGCAGGCTGCCGTCCCCGCCGAGGACGATGACGAGCTCGGCGCCTTCCGCCGCCTCGGCACTGGCCGGGACCTCCTGAGCACCCGGGCAGCTGAACTCGCCGGCGAGAGTGCGGACGGCGATCCCGGCGGCGGTCAGCCGGCCAGCCACGAACCGGGCGCTGCGCAGCGCGTTCTCCCGGCCGGTATGCGCCGTCACCAGCACCGTCCGCTGTCCCACTAGCTGGGTCCCTCCTCGATTGCCCGCTCCAGCTGATTGTCATCAAGCGGTGGCGCGCCCCGGCGCAGCCACACGAAATATTCCACGTTCCCGGCCGGCCCGGGGAGCGGGCTGGCCGTAACCCCCAGGACGCCGAGGCCAAGCTGGCCCGCCGCCCCGGTGACCCGCCTGACGGCGGCCGAGCGATCCGCGGGATCGCGCACCACGCCGCCCGCTCCTACCCGGCCCTTACCCACCTCGAACTGGGGCTTCACCAGCAGCACGAAATCCGCGTCCGGCTCGGCGCAGGCCACGAGAGCCGGGAGCACCAGGGTGAGCGAGATGAAGGAGAGGTCGGCCACCACGAGCTCGGGTACCGGGGTGATCCGTCCGACCCGGTCCAGGGTCCGCACGTTGACCCGGTCCAGCACGGTGACCCGCGGGTCGGTCCGCAGCGACCAGGCCAGCTGCCCGTAGCCCACGTCCGCCGCCACCACGTGCGCGGCGCCGGCCCGCAGCAGGACGTCGGTGAACCCGCCGGTGGACGCGCCGGCGTCCAGGCAGGCACGGCCCGCCACCACCAGGCCCGCCGGGGCTCTGCTGGCTCCGGGGGGGACACTCTGCTCCCCCGGGGATACCCCGGACCCCGTGGCCCCGAGCCCCCCCGAGGCGCTGAAGGCCGCCAGCGCCCCGGCCAGCTTGTGGCCGCCACGGGAGACGTACCCGGGCTCCCCGGTCCCGGCGATGCTGATCGGGGCGTCCCTGGCCACCTGGGTCGCGGGCTTGGCCGCGGGCTGCCCGGCCACCGTCACGCGGCCGGCCGCGACCAGTTCCCCGGCCTGCTCCCGCGACCTGGCCAGGCCGCGCCTGACCAGCTCGGCGTCGAGCCGGGCCCGGGCTGCGGTCAAGGCGCGCCCTCGTTGAGCTCGCCCAGGATGTCCCTGAGCCGCCCGTGTACCTCCTCGAGCACGGCGACGTGCTCCTCCGCCGGGGTTCCGGGCAGGCGGCCCAGCCCGGCCACGGCCGCATCCACCCGGTCGTCGCCCGTCGGCGGCAGTTCGGCGGCCGGTCGCGGCGTCTCGCCGTCCGGCGTGGCAGTTACCAGGCCTCGTTCGGGATCAAGATCTTGACCTTGATCCCCCGGATCGTGATCTGGGTATTCCTCGTCCATGTGCGCTACCCTCCGCGTGGAACGCTACCGTCCGATGTTGACTAGAGCGAGGCGCACATGGCTTCAGCCGAGGAGTGCCGGGAGGCGCTGCAGACCCTTTCCGGCCGACTGACCGAGATGAGCCCGCAGGACCGCGCCAGCTATTTCGGCCAGCGGTCGATGAGCTGCCACGTGACCGATCTCGGCGTGACGTTCGTGACCAGGTTCACCGACCACGGCGCCGACCCGGTGACCGAGGCGAAGCCCGACGACCCGCCGGCCGACATCAAGCTGACCGCGAACAGCGACGACGTCATCTCGCTGGCTGCCACCCCGGCCAACATCGCCCGGATGTGGATCTCGGGCCGGGTCAAGGTCCAGGCCAGCGTGCGGGACCTGCTGGCGCTCCGCAAGCTTCTGTGAGCGCACGCTGCTCTAACCGATATGTTATCGAGCCATGGGCGACCTGATCCTGCTCAGGCACGGCGAGACCGAGTGGAGCCTGGCCGGCCAGCACACCGGACGGACCGACATCCCGCTCACCCCGCAGGGCGAGGCCGCCGCGGCGAAGCTGGCCCCGCTGCTGGCCCGGCGCCGCATCGTGGCCGCCTTCACCAGCCCCGCCCGCCGCGCGGTGAGCACCGCGGCCCTGGCCGGCCTGGCCCACGCCAAGCCCGACCCCGACCTGTGGGAATGGGACTACGGCGGTTACGAGGGGCGGACCACGCGGCAGATCCAGGAGGCCAGGCCCGGCTGGTACCTGTGGCGCGACGGCGTGATCCCGGGCGACGCCGAACACCCCGGCGAGACCGTGGAACAGGTCGGCGGGCGGGCCGACCGGGTGCTCCGCCAGGTCACGCCGCTGCTGGCCGACGGAGACGTCGCGCTGGTCGCCCACGGGCACATGCTGCGCGTGCTCACCGCCCGCTACCTGAGCCTGGAGCCGACCGCCGGCCGGATGTTCCGGCTGGACACCGGGACGCTGAGCACGCTCGGCACCGAGCACGACGAGCCGGTCATCACCTCCTGGAACGTCCCGCCCTCGCCGTAGCGGGCGCTTTCTGCCGGGCACCCTGGCGTCACCGGCCGGTGATTCACCCGAAGCTGACTCGCTCCAGCCAGAAGTCGAGCAGGTCGGCGTCGCCGAAGATAGCGATGTCCTCGCCGCGGGCGTGGCGCCGCTTGTAGATGAGGAGCAGCAGGTCGGTCAGCGGGGCGCGGACGGCGACGGCGGCCTGCTCGTGCGCGCGGCGCCAGGTGATGGCGTCGCCGGTCAGGTCGACGATCCACTCCGCCGCGGCCTGCGGCTCGGTGTCGGTGGCGTGGAAGTGCAGGGTGCGGCCGGGGCCGAGCAGTTCGCGCGCCTCCGGATGGTACTCGAGGTGAATCGGCAGCGAGCTGAGCTGCAGCCACTCGTCGATGGCGTCGACGGCGACGTCGGGATCGGCCTGATAGTCCGCGCCAAGGGCCGCGTCGGCGCGGTGGATCAGGGTCTCGTGCGTGAAGCGCCGCGCGTAGAAGTCCGTGTTCCCCCCGGTCACCGGGGTCCACACCGGGGTGCCGGGCCCGGCCTCGCGCAGCGTGCCGACCAGCCGCTCCGCTCCTTCGGCGAGCCACGGGCCGACCACTGCGGGATCTTCGCGAGCGTAAGCAGAAAGGTCGCCGAAATCTCCCGGGACCGGCCCCGCCGCCCGGGCCCGCACGATCTCCGCGGCCCAGCGCTGCGCGCCGCCGAGGTGGCGGACCAGCTGGCCGACGTTCCAGGCCGGGCAGGAGGGCACCGGCACGGTCAGGTCGGCCCCGGCGATCGCCGACGTCAGCAGGCCAGTCTGGGCGGCGATCTCGTCGCAGTAGCGGTCGTAGCTCAACACGGTCATGACGTCACGGTAGTGCGCCGCACGGCATGAGGTACGCGCTTCCCTATCGCCTTAAGGCGTCCTGGGCGGGGCGGGTCTCGGCCCGCATCCAGTCCAGGTAGGCGGTCGAGCCCGCCACGATGGGCAGCGCGACGATCTCGGGCTCGTCGTAGCTGTGCCGTTCGGTGATGAAAGCGGCGAGTTCGTCGTACCGGTCAGCCGGCAGCTTGAGGAGCACAAGCCACTCCTCGGCCCGCTCAAGACCGCCGTCCCACCAGTACACCGACGCCACAGGGCCGGCCACCTGCGCGCATGCGGCCAGCCTGGATTCGACCGCGGCGCGGGAGAGCTCCATCGCCTCGGCCCGCGAATCGGTCGTCGTCTGCACCTGGAGGTACTGAACCTCAAGGTCCGCCATGGCACATGATGGTACGCGCACCAGGCCCTAGTACGCTGTCCCCGTCCTTGCTGGGCTGGGAGGAGCGCGGGTGGAACTGGTGCATTCCGGGAAAGTCCGGGAGCTCTACGCTGACGGCGACGACATCATCATGGTCGCCTCGGACCGGGTGAGCGTCTACGACGTGGTGCTGCCGACGCCGATCCCGGGCAAGGGCCGGGTGCTGACCCAGCTCTCGCTGTGGTGGTTCGGGCAGCTCGGCGACGTGATCCCCAACCACGTGATTTCCGGCACGGAGGTGCCGTCCGAGTGGGCGGGCCGGGCCATCCGGTGCCGCCGCCTGACGATGCTCCCGGTGGAGTGCATCGCCCGCGGCTACCTGGCCGGACTGGGCCTGGCGTCCTACCGGGAAACCGGCATGATCTCAGGCGTGCGGCTGCCGCCCGGCCTCGGCGAGGGGTCCCGGCTGCCCGAACCCGTCTTCACCCCCACCACCAAGGCCGCAGCCGGCCACGACGAGCCGATGACGTATGACCAGGTGGCGGACGTGGTGGGCGGCTCCGTAGCGGCCGAGCTCCGGCGGGCCACCCTGGAGGTCTACCGGCGGGGCGCTGAACTGGCCGCCGCGCGCGGCATCGTCATCGCGGACACCAAGCTGGAGTTCGGCCTGCTCCCTGACGGCACGCTGATGCTGGCCGACGAGGTGCTCACGCCCGATTCTTCGCGGTTCTGGCTGGCCGGACAGTGGCAGCCGGGCCGCCCGCAGCGCTCGCTGGACAAGCAGTACCTCCGGGACTGGTCGGCCGGCCTGGACTGGGACCGCCGGCCGCCGGGCCCGGCCATCCCAGCCGACGTGGTGGCCGCGACCCAGGCCCGCTACCAGGAACTCTATGCGAGGGTAACTGGCCGTGAGTGAGCCCGTCCTCGTCGTGCGCGCCCGCAGGCTGCGGGCGGCCCGCGGGGTGGTGGTGGCCAGGGAGGTGGCGCTGGCGGCCGCGCCCGGCGACGTCGTCGCGGTCGAGGGCCCGAACGGCTCGGGGAAGAGCACGCTGCTGGCCGCGGCGGCCGGACTGCTGCCGGCCGGCAGCGCGAGCATCCGACCCGGTTCGGTCGGTTATTCACCCGAACGAGCCGGGGTGCTGCCCCGGATTCCGCTGCATCGCTGGCTGCTGGGCATGGCGCGCGCCGCGGGTCTTGACCGCGGCGAGTCGGCGCGGCGCGCCAGCGACCTGCTCGCCCGGCTCGGCCTGGCGCACGCGGCCCGGGTGCCCCTGCAGACGCTGTCCCGCGGCAACGCGCAGCGCGCGCTGGTGGCCCAGGCCCTGCTGGCCGACCCGGACCTGCTCGTCCTCGACGAGCCGTCGGGTGGCCTCGACGACGACGGCGTGACGAGGGTGGTCGCTGAGATCCAGCGGGCCGCGGACCGCCGGGCGGTGGTACTGGTCGCCCGGCACCCGACCGCACCGCTGTCGCTGCCGCCCGGCGTGACGTGGCGGCTGCACGGCGGCGGCGTCGACGCCATGCCCCGGGAGGGCGACAGCCCGCTCGCGCCCGCCGGCCGGGCGTCGCCGCCGGGCACGATGGAGGTGGAGACCGGCGACGGGACGGTCCAGCGGGTAGACCAGGCCGGACTGCCGGGCGTGCTGCGCGCCGCGCTGGACGCAGGCCAGGCCATCCGCCGCGTGCAGCCGGTGCGGGACGCTTCGCCTGACGCCGCGGGCCATGAGCCTGACGCGGCGGGCCATGAGCCTGACGCGGCGGGCCATGAGCCTGACGCGGCGGCCCGCCCGGCGCCGCGGCGGGCGGGCGCCGTCTACCGGGTGCTGCACGGCGCGGTCCACCGCGCCCGGTTGCTCACGTCATCGCAGTGGTTCCTGGCGCCCGCGATGCTTTTCGTGCTCGTGCTGGCGATCGTCTACGCGACCGACGCCGGTCCCCCGCTGCAGGCCGCGGCGGTCACCGCCATCACCCTCGTCCCCGTGCTGACCTGGCTGGGCGTACTCGCGCACCGCGTCGACGGCCGGGAGCTCGCCCGGGCCTTCGCCGCGCACGTCGGCGGCCGGGCCCGGGCGCACCTGGCCACCGACCTGGGGCTGGTGCCGTTCGCGGTGCTGCTGGCCCTGGCGGCCCTGGTGGCGCCGCTGGTCAGCCAGGGCGGGCACCCTCATCCGCTGGCGCTGGACGGCAAGATCGTAGGGCTGCACCTGGCCGCGGCGGCGTTCGGCACCGGGCTCGGCTCGCTGCTCGCGCTGATCGAGCGAGCCGGCTGGCGGCTGCTGGCCGCCGTGGCGGTGTTCTTCGTCCTGTTCATCGCTCAGGGCACGCCGCTGGCGCCGCTGCTGCGGCTCAGCACCCACCCGGCCACGCTGCAGACGCCGGTGGGCGGCCCGGCCGCGTCGCTCTACCTGCCCGGTCTGGCCCTGGCGGCGCTGGCCGCGGTCCTGGCTGCCCGGCTCACCTAGCATCTGGCCGCCCGGCTCACCTAGCATCTGGTCGCTGTCGCGGCCGTCAGGTCTTCACGCACGCGTCTTCGCGCACGCGTCTTCACGCACCCGTCTCTACGCACGCGTCTTCACGCACGCGGATGCCCTCGCGTCAGTTACTTCATTACCGTATAATCCATATCCGTGATATCCGAAAGTGGACTACCTGATGCGGTGCTCGCGTTGCAGCGGGCCACCCATCACACGCTGCACGCGCTGAGCAAGGCGCTCGCGGACCTGGACCTGTCGGCGGCCGAGATCAACGCGCTCGCGAACCTCGGCGGCGGCGGCACCCTCAACGTCCGTCAGCTCAGCGAACGGACCGGTACCCGGGCCAGCACCCTGACCGGTCTCCTCGACCGCCTGGAGAACCGCGGCTACCTGGTCAGGGAGCTAGATCCGGCTGACCGCCGCTCGTTCCGGCTGCCGCTGACCGGGGCAGGCCAGGCGGCGGCCGCCCGGGTGCTCACCGCGATCGCGGATCTCGAGCGCGACGCGCTGTCCAGGCTGGACGCCACCCAGATCGCTGGCTACCACGCCGTCATCACCGCCCTGCAGGAGGCTTGCTGATGGACCACGACGAGGTTCCGGTTCCCGGCCGTGACAGCCCGGCCGGACCGCACACCGCACCCGACGCTGAACTGGCCGCGATCCTGCCCGAGATCACCGGCCCCAGCGGCCAGTTCCGGCACCGGCAGCACATCAACCTGGCCTTCCTGGCCGTACGACGCTACGGTATGCCGGAGGCCACGGCCACGATCTGCGACTGGATCCAGCGCATCGCCGCATACGAGCGGGCTCCGCAGAAGTACCACCACACGGTCTCCCGGGCGTGGGTGGAGATCGTCGCCCACCACGTCGACGCCGACCCGGACTGCGCCGACTTCGACGCCTTCGCCGGGCGGCACCCCGCGCTGCTGGACAAGCGCCTGCTGAGCAGGCATTACCGCTCGTCGACCCTGGCCGCCGCCCCGGCACGACGCGGCTGGGTCGAGCCTGACCTGCTGGCCTTCCCCTGGTCGTCCGCTCAGGCGGCCAGATCACGGGGCCCGGGCGGGGCCGGGGTGGCCCGATAGCGCCGGCGCAGCCGCTTGTCAGCCCGTTCGGGAGGGCCGGCGTGGTAGCTGCCGCCGGGGCTGAGGTCAGTGCCTGGCGGGACGACCTCATCGCATGATCGTGGGCTGAGCCAGCGAGCGGGCAATTCGTCCCGGTTGTCCGCCGGCACCGTTCATCTAGTGCCGTGTCGGGTCACGTGGGCCCGGTCGCCGGTGGCGCTGTGCGGGGGTGGCCGGCTGAGATCGGGCCGGCACGATGTGGCAGCGGGCCGGCTGGGGCCGGCTCGTTGTGACATCGTGCCGGCCAGGGGACGGGGCTGGCGCGGGAGGCATGGGCGGCGTGAGGCGCCCGGGGCGTGAGGGGCGGGGCCAGGACCGGCACCGCCCGGAGCGGCCCTGGTGGCGCAGCACCCGTGCCCGCCGCGTACCACTCCGCCGCATCCCCGACCGGGCAAACCAGCGGGGGCCCGATGCCGCACCAGGACTGCGCTTCTCGTCATCAGGATCGCGGCGTGGATACCCCGGCCTTCAGGCCGGGGAGGAAACGCCGCTTCACCTCCCCGGAAATGTCGGCGGCCTTCGCTAGTGTGTTCGCATGTCCCGGTACCGTCTGCTCCCGCCCGCCACACCGGCCCGTTGCGGGTGAGGTAGCGGATCGCGTCCACGATGTCGCGCATGCAGTGGCTGGCGGGCCGCCCGCCGCGCCCGGCCAGCCAGGCCGGGGCGGGCAGTAACGGCTCACAGACCGCCCATTCCGCGGTGCTCATGTCCGAGGGGTAGTAGCGAGCCCGGGTGCTGCGGGAGACCCCGCCCGGGCAGCACCGGCACGCCACCACCTCTGCCCGGGCCGGGGCTGGGTGGACATCACGATCGGCGGCAGGGTAGAACGGCACGCGAGGCTCCTGGTACTGCGCTGGATTCGACACCCAAGCGATTACCAGGGGTACACGTCAGATCAGCGACACGCCGCGCCGGTGAGCGGCCATCTGGATCTGCCCAGTGACGGTCGCGAAGCCAGCGCCATGGCCACCACGAAGAGTGATCAGGTTCACTGGTAGTCGCGGGCCAACTCGCTGCCGGACGTGCCGGACGCCGATTCCGAGTCGGCGATCGGCGCCGCTACTGACGAGGAGACAGCGACAATGTCCATCGCAGGAGAGCTCGTCACCGAGCGGTTCAAGTACGACGGTGGTCGGCAGGTCACGGTGTACGTCCCGCCGGATCCGCCCGAGGCAGTCGTGTTCGCCGGTGACGGCCAGCTCATATCGCAATGGGGAGGAGTCCTCGAGACGGCCGCCGTACCGTCCACGATGATCGTCGGTGCACACCGGTTGGCCGATGAGACGCTGCGCCTCCATGAGTACTCACCGGGATTCGACCCGGAACGGTTCGCGGCACACGAGACGTTCTTCGTCGGGGAGGTCCGCCGATGGGCGCGGTCGCGTTTCGGAGTCGCGCTGCCCGCCGAACGCACCGCGGTGTTCGGTGTCTCGGCGAGTGGTGAGCTGGCGCTCGCCATCGGGCTCCGGCACCCGGAGGTCTACGGTGCGGTCTTCTGCGCCTCGCCCGGCGCTGGCTACCGACCGCCTGGCGTGATGCCGAGCTCGCTTCCGCGCGCGTACCTCGTCGCCGGCACGCTGGAGCCGTTCTTCCACGAGAACGCGACCCGGTGGGCGGAGGCGCTGCGCGATGCAGGTGCGGACGTCGTGATGACCGAGCGGGCCGGATCGCACGGCGACGCGTTCTGGCGAGAAGAGTTCCCGCTGATGGTGGCGTGGGCGTTTGCACGATGAAACATCGCGATGTTGTCCGGCGGTCGCGCCCGCCCGTGCCGCTCACGCGTGCCCGCGTCGAGGGCACGCTTAGGCGGGTACGTGCGCGCCTCCGCCAGGGACAGCAGTCACAGGAAGTAATCGCACTATCCGCGACCGGGCAACTCGGCATGGCCGCCACTGGGCAGATTCAGCTGACCGTCGTCACGCGCCACGCACGGGAAGATCCACACATCCCGCAGCCCCAGGAGGCGGGTTCTCAAGCAGGCTCTAAGGCAGAGCGACGTAGTCAGGCCCCCCGCCCGGTGGATGTCAGACCGGTTCCGGCGGGGGGCCTGCTATGTGTTAGCGGACGTCCGAGGGGTCCATCGCGGTGTTCACCTCGTGGTTCCGTTCCGCCTGTCTCCGAGGGCTCCCCTTACGCGGGGACCGGTGGTGCCGGCCTCAGTGACCGCAACTGACGGTGAACTTCTCCCATGCGCCCACCCTGGTTGCATCCGAGTGAATGGTGTCGGTCGTCCGGCCGCCGCCGCCCACGGCGGTGAGGTAGTGCCCGTCGATCGTCTGGATGTCATACACGCCGAACCCGAGGGAGTTAAGCGTGAACTTCTCCCAGCCCTGCAGATGCGTTGCGTCCGAGTGAATCACGTCCGTGATGCGCCCGCCGCCGCCCACGGCGGTGAGGTAGTGCCCGTTGGTGGTCAGCAGGCCGTACTGGATGACCGGGGTCCCGGATCCCGAGTCGATGAGCGTGAACTTCTCCCATGACCCGATCCTGGTCGCGTCCGTGTGGATCACGTCCGTGGTGCGCCCGCCGCCGCCAACCGCCGTCAGGTAATGACCGTTGACGGTCTGGAAGACGCAGCCGTAGACCGGGCCGTTGATCGGATTGCCGGCCGGCGCCGCCGACGCCACCCCGCTCAGTCCAACCCCGCCCACGCCGATCACGGCGGCGGCAGCGGCAATGCCCGCAGCCCGCCCAAGCTTGTTCTTGATGTTCATTCTTCTCCCCTGTTCCAAATGACTGCCATTAGTCAAGCCGGACGACTGTAG
>WNGH01004214.1_pt1 | contig 23487 bp, 23 predicted proteins | sample 5400631 | NCBI WGS metagenome assembly WNGH01 (sample SAMN13153373, study PRJNA577476) | soil metagenome | isolation source: 115 cm soil or saprolite under Garry oak tree replicate 1 | place: USA:California | collected 2016-06-15
GAGCTGGAACAGGCGATCATGACCTACCTCAGCTCCAACAACAAGCACCCGAAGCCGTTCGTGTGGACCAAGACCGCCGATGAGATCTTCGCGAGCATCGCACGCTTTTGTCAGCGAATCTCTAATTCAGGACACTAGCGGATCGTCGTATGCTAGGATCGCACGCCTCGATATGGGTCTGAAGGGCGCTCCGGAGGCTGCTTCCGTGCGGGTCAAACTGGCCGTCGCAACATTCGTGGCGCTGCTGCTGCCGAGCCTGGCCGCCGCCGCGGGCGAGACCGTGACCTACCAGGCGGGCGGCGAGACGGTCCGGGCCTACCTGGGGAACTTTCCAGGGTCGAGGAGCAGCCCCGGCATCGTGGTCATCCACGACTACTGGGGCCTGAACGAGGAGATCCAGGAGGTCGTCGATCGCCTGACCTCCCTCGGGTACGTGACCCTGGCTCCGGATCTGTTCAAGGGGAAGCTGATGGCCGATCCCGGGCTTGCGCAGGACATGGGACGCGCTCTGGACGAGACGCGCGCGGTGACGATCGTCAAGGGGGCGATCGACGAGCTCCGCAAGCTGGACCGCGTGACCAACCGGCCTGTGGCGACGATCGGATTCGGCATTGGAGGCCGCGTCTCGCTCGCGACGGCGCTCCGGGGGGCCGACGTGCAGGCGACCGTGCTCTTCTACGGCAGAGTCGAGACGACCCGCGAGGGCGTGGCCCCGCTCAAGGCGCCCATCCTGGGGGTGTTCGGCGGCGGCGACCACGCCGTCCCTGAGAAGGACGTGAAGCTGTTCGAAGCGGCCCTGAAAGAGGCGGGGAAGGACGTGAAGATCGTCTCGTATCCCGGGATCGGCCACTGCTTCATGGACGGGGCGCGCGCCGATTACGACCCCGAGGAGGCCAAGGACGCCTGGATCCAGATGCGCGACTGGCTGGCTGTGAAGCTCGCGCCGCAACTGCCCGGGAGACGCGCGCCCGGCACCCCGGCCGGTCCTGAGCCGGCGCCCCACCCCACGGCCCCCTGACCGATGCCGGCGCAGCCCTCGAAGCGGCTCGAGACCTTTCCTAACCCACGCCCCGGTCGCGATTACGAGATCTCGTTCGAGATTCCTGAGTTCACCTGCCTCTGTCCGAAGACCGGCCAGCCCGACTTCGCGACGCTGCGGATCCGCTACATCCCCGACAGGCTCTGTGTCGAGCTGAAGTCCCTGAAACTCTACGTCTGGTCGTTCCGCGACGAGGGACACTTCCACGAAGACGTCACCAATCGCATCTTGGACGACCTCGTGAAACTCCTCGAGCCCCGGGAGATGACCGTGGTGGGAGACTTCAACGTCCGGGGCGGCATCCACACCGTCGTGACCGCCAGCCATACTCGCAGGGCCTGACCCCCGCGTCCGACTCCTGATGCATCCTGACCGCAGGTTGGAGGGAGAGTCGCGTTGCCCGCACCGCACCTTCACCGTATATTTTCGCGCATCTGGGGGAGTAAGCGATTGAATTCGCTGGACTTGGAGTGCGGCAGGGGCTGCCGGCGCGTGTCTTCTTTATATAGGAACCTGGTCCGCCAGGCCGTCTGCGGAATCGCTGTCATCTGGCTGGCTCTGTCGGTCGCGAGCGCCACGGTCGTGCCGTGGATGGACCTGAAGGAGATCACGACGCAGGCCGACGTGATCGTTCTCGGAACGGTCGAATCGGTCGAGAGCGGCTGGAGCGATGACGGCCGGATCATCGTCACGCGCGCCACGGTGACCGTGGAGCGCTCCCTCAAGGGAGGACCGCGCGCCCGCGTCGTGGTCGAGACCCCCGGCGGCCGTGTGGGCGACCTGGCGATGGTGGCCGCCGGAGCGCCGGTGTTCCATTCCGGCGAGCGCCTGCTCCTGTTCCTGGACCCGGCGGGGGCGGCGACCGGCGGGGCGGCGGCTGAGGGGGGCGGAAGGCGGCATGGCGTCGTCGGCTGGAACCAGGGCGGGATGATCGTGCGCCGCGACCGCCGCACGGGTCGCGACCTCGTCGAGGATCGGACCGCGGGTACGCTCTATCTCGACCGGCAGGGGAAGCCGGTCGGCCCCGGCCGCTCGGGAAAGGGGCCGGCGGAACTTCAGAATTTGCTCCGTGAGGTCGAGCGGCTGGTCGCCGAAACACCGCGCGGGTCGGCGCCGTGAGGATCACGCGGTCGTTCCCGCCGATCCGGGCGGCTCTCCTGGTCGCCGTCCTGTCCGTGGCGGGCGGGGCGGCCGCCCTTGCCTACGTGCAGACGAACCTGGTGGACCTGGGTCGGCCAGACGTAGGCGCTTTCCAGTTGGGTGGGAATCTCGTCTTCCGCTTGGAGCAGGACGCCTCGTTCCGGATCACCGACGGGTCGGACATTACGACGCTCCAGGCCAGCATGCAGCGCTGGACCAACGTTCCGACCTCCGACGCCACGATCACCGAGGGGGCCCGCTTCAACCTGGCGAGCCCCATCGACGCCGGGGCCGGTCTCGGGAACGACGGTATCAACCGCGTCTACTTCGCCGAGACCGACACGTCCAACCATCTCAGCAACGCCATCGCGGTCTCCTTCTTCTTCGTCGAAACTGACGGTCGGATCAGCGACTGTGACATCGTCTTCAACGAGCGGCTCTACACCTTCAGCACCACGACCCCGGCGAACCCGAACCAGATCCTCGGTTCGACGACGTACGACCTGGGCGAGATCTCGACCCACGAGATGGGTCACTGCCTCGGCTTCGACCACAGCGCCGTGGCGGGCCGGTTCGCGTCGACCGGCCTGGAAGTGTCCGGTTTCACGTCGGGAGATTTCTCCTCCCAGGCCACTTTGTACCCCTACGGGTCCAGGACGATTCAGGGGCGCAGTCTGTCGCAGGACGATATTTCCGGCGTGTCCTTCATCTACCCGAACAGCACACTCGCTTCGACCACCGGGACGATTTCCGGGCGGGTCCTCGACGGCGGAACGTTCAGTCCGATCAAGGGAGCGCACGTCGTGGCGGTGGCCATGTCCGCTCCCGACATACCGGTGGTCGGAGTGATCTCGGACGTGCAGGCGGGCGGGCCGGGAGGGGAATACAGCATCGTCGGCCTGCCGCCGGGCAGCTACTACCTGCGCCTGGAGCCGCTGGTGGGAACGACCAACCCTTTCACCCAGTCGAACACCCACTTCACCGGTTTCGACAACTCGTTCCCGCCGGAGTTCTACGACGGCGCCACCGAGTCGGGGTTCGACCTGGCGACCGACAGGGTCGCCATCGACGTCGCCGCCGGCCAGACCGTAACGGGGATCGATTTCCTGACCAACGTCGCGGCGCCCGATCCGAACGAACCGAACAACACGCGCGCCTCGGCTACGCCGGTGACGTGCGAGCAGACGGTGCACGCCTCGATCGTGCCGCTGGGGGACATCGACTACTACGCGCTGTCGATCACGAACGCCACCGCGCTGCAGGTCGACATCAACGCGGCGAGGAGCGGCTCGCCCCTCGACCCGATCGTCGGCGTGTTCGACGCGGCGGGCAACCGCCTGGCGTTCGCCGACAACACGGTGTCCTTCGACCCCATCCTCAACGTGGATCTCCTCTCCCCGGGAACCTACTACATCGCGGCGGCGTCCTTCAACGACAGCACGTTCACCGGAACCGACGCGCGCACCGTGGGGGACTATACGATGACAGTGCGCTGCTCGATTCCGGAAGTGCGGACCGGCACGTGCGGCGGGAAGGTCCTCTACGCCAGTTCGAACGGGGACGGGGCGATCTACGCCATCTCCGACAGCAACCACGACCTCCGCTTCGACGGGCAATCGGTGTTCGCCTCCGGCGCCGGGAGCGGGCTGGGCGCGATTGTCACGCGGCGCGACGGTGGCGTCTGCCTTGGGAACCGGTCGCAGACCGTGTTCGCCCTCTACGACGACACCGGTGATTTCACGATCGACCGGACGGTGGTCGTTCCGACGTCCGTCGGCGACACGCGGGCCCTCGGCGGCGCCCGGCGCGGGGGAGCGGAGTGCCTGTTCACCGGAGACCTGTTCAGCGCCGCGCCGCTTTTCGAGATGCTCGATTCCGGCGGTGATGCGCTGCCGGAACGCACCACCCCGTTCGCGCCGGCTCCGCAGTCGGTCCTGGGCGTGTCCGCCGACGAGGCGGGGACCCTCTACGTCTTCGATGTGTCCTTCAACGGGATCGGAGGCCTGATCGCATACCGCGACCTGGACAACGACGGGGTGGCCGACACATCCACCGTCTTCCTGGCCGACGCGTCCCCCTATGTGAACATCATCGCGCACCGCGCCGGGGAGGTGTTCGCCGGAAACATCTCCCTGGGCGAGATCGATCGGATCGTCGATCGGGACGGAGACGGTGTCGCCGACAGCGTGACGACCTATGCGCCCGGGCTCTCTCTCGACGCCTTCTCGGGACTGGCCTTCGACGACCAGGACGTGCTGTACGCCGTCGACAGCGCCAACCGGGTCCTGGCGCTGCCGGACGACGACGGGGACGGCGTGGCGGACCGGCAGGTGCAATTCTCGCCCCTCATCCCCGGCCTGACCGGCATCGCCTTCGGCCAGGGACCGCCGGGCACCGTATCGCTGCCCGGCTCGTTCCACCCCGTCGGGGTGACGGGGAGCGGCTCCGGCCTGCGCCTGACCTGGGAAGACCAGGGCGCGACGGTCCCGGCCTACAACATCTACGAGGGGACGCTCGGCAGCTGGTACTCGCACGTGCCGCTTCTGTGCCACGTGACCGGCGCCTCGGACGGCGCCGGCAACCGGTTCCTCGACATCACCCCCACCGGCACGGCGAACCATTACTATCTGGTGACCGCGAGCGACCGCTGCGGCGAGGGCTCCGCCGGCAGGGGCAGGAACGGCCAGAGGCGCCCGATGCCGAACGGCACGTGCGGCGGCGTTCCGTAGGAGGCGTTCTTTCCCCTCCCGGGTCAGAGGCTGCGCCGCACCTCGAGGGTGGCCGCGACCATGTTCCTGATCTTGGCTTCCGCCTCTTCGGGGGAGCGGGTCTTGAGACCGCAGTCCGGGTTGATCCAGAGACGGGACGCCGGCACGACGCCGAGCGCCGCCCGGATGCGCTCCTTCACCACTTCGACCGTCTCGATGGCGTGGTGGTGGACGTCCAGCACGCCCGCCCCCAGCTCCTTCGTGAACGGCGAGGTGCGGAACAGATCGAGCAGGCCGAGGGCCGAGTTCGACAGCTCCAGGGTGAACTGCTCCACGGGCAGGTCCAGCAGGCGGGGATAGATGGCCGCGAAGTCTCCATAGCAGATGTGCGTGATCGTCCTGGCGCGCAGACCGTCGGTGACCCGGTGCATGGCGCGAATCGCGAGATCGATCTCGTCGGGGCGCACCGAAACGGCCGGCTCGTCGATCTGGACGTAGCGCGCGCCGGCCGCGACCAGCGCCTCGCACTCCTGGCGGACCACGTCGGCCAGCGCCAGGGCCAGCGATTCGCGCGAGGCGTAGTGCTCGTCGAACGCCCAGTCCATCAAGGTATAGGGGCCGGTCAGGATCGCCTTCACCGGGTGGCGCGTCTGCCCGCTGGCGTAGCGGAACCACTCGACCGTGACCGGACGCGTCCAGCGCACCTCGCCGACCACGACCGGCTTCCGGTAGTAGCGGTTGCCGTACGAGCGCACCAGCCCCGAGATGCGGAACCCTTCCAGGTTCTCGGCGAAATAGGTCGTCATGTCGCCGCGGTACATCTCGCCGTCCACCAGCAGGTCGAGGCCCAGGTCTTCCTGAAGCCGGAGGCACGCGCTGGTCTCCTCGCGCTCGATGGCGTGCAGCGACTCCGCGTCGCCGCCGCGGGAGACCTCGGCGCGCGCCCGCTTCAGCCGCTCCGGCTTGGGGAACGACCCGATCGTGCTGAGCGGCAGGAGAAGTCCGGCAGGCAGCGCCGGAGCCTCCCGGGCGTCGCCGCCCGCGAGAGGCGCGATGTCGCTCATGCGAACTCCTGTCTGGCCCGGTCGCGCAACGCCGCCAGTCGTGACAGCTTCGCCCGCGCCGTATCGCGGGGCAGGAACTCCAGGCCGTGGTTCGGGGCGAGGTGCACCTCGGACGTGGCCCGTTGGGAGGCCCGCAGCGCCTCGAGAATGGGCCGCACGCGCTGCTCGTAGGTCTCTCCGGGATCCTCCAGCCGCGTGTTCCGGCCGTCGATGACGCCGAGCAGCAGACCGGTCCCCGGAACGAGGCCGGCGGCCAGCCGGGTCCCGAGCCCGGCGGCCGCGGTCTCCTCCCTGGCGGTCGCCGCGGTTTTCATCCGGTCCAGGGCGGCCACCACGTCGAAGCCGAGCATCGCCACGGGGAGAGCGGCGAGGTCGTCGGAGAAGGGAGTCGCGTCGCCGAATGAGGTAGCGAGGATGACCCGCGCGGAAGTCAGGCCGGCCACCAGCCGGCGCATCGCGAGGCGAAGAAGATCCGCGGCTTCCGGGAACCGCGCCAGGACCGGCTCGTCGACCTGGATGATCGCGGCGCCGGCCGCCTCGAGGTCCAGGAGCTCGCGGTTCAGGGCGGAGGCGATCTCGAGCGCCAGGTCGCGCATCCCGCGCCCGCGCGCATCGCGCGACGGGCCGGTGACGATCCCCTTCACCGGGCGGGGCGCCACGGCGGCCGCCGCGAAGCGGTAGGCTTCGGCCAGGAACGGCCGCTCGCGGCCGATCGGTCCGGCCGCCGCCGGCTGGCGATAGTAGGTGTTCGTATCGAAGTAGCGCAGCAGCCCTTCGATCCGGAATCCGGCCAGCCCGCGCGCCACGTGCGACACCGGGTCGTGCCAGCGGATCTGCCCGTCACTGAGGAGATCCATCCCGGCCTCGGACTGATCCCGGAGGGCCATGCGGGTCATCTCGTCTTCGGCCCCGGCCACCTCCGACGGCTGGATCTCTCCCCGGTCGACGCCATGCAGCGCCCGGCGCAGGATCTGCTCCGCGGGCCGGTCCCCGATGCGCGGGTAGCTGTTGAGAATCGAGGCGAGGATCACGTCCACCCTTCTCCCGGCCTCAGCCGGGCTCAGCATCCAGAATATCGCCCGGTCGCGGGCCGCGCAAGTGATCTCCGTGCAAAGATTCTCCTCGACGATGGCGGACCCCACCGATCCCACGCCCCGCCTTCCGTCTTGCAAGACCCGCCGCCCCGATGCCGGACAGCTCGGAGATGCTTCCGGCCGAACGGAGCGCGGGAGGCGGTCTTTGTGTGCTACGCTTCCACAATATGGCGCGCGTGCCGGGGTGACCCGCGCCGGGGCAAGGGAGCCCTTTGGTCAAGCAGGTTCTGTGGAGCGAATCGGTCCGCGATCGCATCGACAGCGGCAAACCCCATTTTCTCGCCAGGGCCTGTCTCAAGGCGTTGTCGGCCGGGGCCGGCCCGGTCCTGCTCGACGTGGCCGCGACCGATCGCCCGGACCTCATCGTCCTGGCCCCCGAGGCGTCCGACATGGGCGCGCCGGAGCTCTGCCGGCGGATCCGTCAGGACGACCGGACGCGCGGCATCCCGATCCTCGCGCTGGCCTCGGACGACACGCAGGAGTTCCTGTTCAGGGAGGCCGGTTGCACCGAAGTGGTGCGTGCCTCCATCCCGGCGGCGCTCCTGCAGGAGAAAATCGCCGCCATGCTGGGAATGCGTCTCAGGCAGCACCCGCGCTACCCCGTCGTCCTGCCGGTCGCGCGCGGCCGGTTCATCCGCGAGTTCCTCGGCTACTCGAACGCGGTGAGCGAGGGGGGGATCGGGTTCGACACCCTCGCGCGCCTCAAGGGGGGGGAGCACCTCGCCCTGCGGATCTACCGGAACACCGAGGAAAAGCCGATCGCGGTCAGCGGCCGGGTCGCCTCGGTCCGGGCGAACATCGACACCGGCATCGGCTACGCGGTGGGAGTTGAGTTCCTGGAGATGGCCGAGACCGACAAGGAGCGTCTCGTCGAGCTCTTCCCGCGCGACGCGAGTGTCGTATGGGGCGGGGATCCGGGACCGGAACGGACTCCCGACGGGCGCAAGATCCCGACGGTCTGAGCGACTTGACCCTCAACGCTTCGCGAAGATCCTCCCGGCCGTCCCGCCGAGGATCGCCTCCATCGCCTCGGCACTTAACGCCAGATCCCTGAACGCCTGGACGTTGCCGCCCGGGCTCTCGACTCCGGGGCTCGGCCAGTCGGTGCCGAACAGCGTCTTGTGCGCGACCTGCTCGATCCGGGGGAAGTACTGCAGGAGGGCCTTCGGCGGGATCCCCGAGATGTCCATGTAAACGTTCGGGTGCCGGCGCAGCAGGAAGAAGCAGGTCTCCATCCACAGCGGCCGGCCGCCGTGGGCCATGATGATCGTCAGCTGCGGGAAATCGACCGCCACGTCGTCGAGCGGCATCGGGTCGCCGTACTTGTTGCGCGCGTCCGGAAAGATCGACGTGCCGGTGTGGACGATGATCGGGATCCGGAGGGTCTGCGCCCTCTCGTACAGGTCGGCGAGGCCCGGCAGGCTTCCGCCGTCCCGGTAACCGTTCGGGAAGAAGTGCTGGTGCGGCGGGTGGAGCTTGAGGGCGCGGATGCCGTCCTTCTCGACGATGTGCTGCAGCGCCCCGGCCAGGTCCGGCGTCAGGCGCGGGTGCACGCCACCGACCGCGATCAGGCGGTCGGCGTGCCGTCGGCAGTAGTTGCCGATCCACTCGTTCACCTCGTCCGTGAACCCGATGACATCGGGGCTGACGTAGTTCACCAGAACGGCGCGATCGATCCCCTGTTCGTCCAGGAAGCGCAGAAACGCCGGCGGGTCATCGAACAGTCGGCGAATCAGATCGAGATCACGCCGGCCGCTCGCGATTCGGTCAAGCGCCGCCGGCCTGAGCTGTCTCCAGGGCTGGACGTGGATGTGGGCGTCGATGACCATGCTTGATGCGGCCCGCTACTTTCCGGCGAAGCGCGGCGGCCGCCCCTCCAGGAAGGCGGTCATCCCTTCCCGCTTGTCGGCCGACTCGAACAGGATGGCCTGCGCCAGACGCTCGGCGACGTGTCCCGCGTCCGGTCCGTAGGCCGAGGCGGCGAGGGCCATCTTGGCGGCGCGCAGGGCGAGCGGCCCCTTGCGGGCCATCACGAGCGCGGTCGCCCGGGCCTCCTGAAGGACCCGCTCGTCGGGCACCACGCGGTTCACCAGGCCGATGGCGAGCGCCTCGTCGGCGTCGATGATCCGGCCGGTCAGGATGAGCTCCCGGGCCCGGCCGGCGCCGACGATGCGCGGCAGGCGGTAGGTCCCCCCGGCGGCGGGAATGATGCCGAGCCCGACCTCCGGCTGCCCGAAGCGGGCCGATTCCCCGGCGATGCGCAGATCGCAGGCGAGGGCGAGCTCGCAGCCGCCCCCCAGCGCGTATCCCGACACCGCCGCGATGGTCGGCAGCGGGAATCGCTCGATCGTCATGAACAGGCTCGAGTTGATTCCGCGCAGGGCGTCGGCGGCCCGGCGGTCGCGAAGCTCGCGGATGTCGGCGCCCGAGGCGAAGGCCATCCTCCCCGAACCGGTCAGGATCAGGACACGCGTCCTCGCGTCGTCGGCCAGCCCCGACAACACCGCGTGCATCTCGTTCACCACCTCGAGATTGATGGCGTTCCGGGCCTCGGGCCGGTGGATCGTGACGACGGCGATACCGTCCGAGGACTCGACCCGGAGGCACCTGAAGCGGGCGGGAAGGGCTGTCGCCGGCCGGCGGCGCGCCGCGGCCGTGCTTCGTCTCGCCGGACGAGGACGCGCGCGCTTCACGGCGTGAGCACGATCTTGCCGAACAGCGAGCGCCCGGCCATGGCGCGGTGACCGTCGGCGACCTGCTCGAGAGGCAGGATCCGATCGATGATCGGTCTCAGGAGTCTTCCCCCCACCAGGCGGGCGACGCGCAGCAGCTCGGCGCGCCCGCCCATGGTCGATCCGAGGATCGACAGCCCCCTCGAGAAGACGTAACGGAGGTCGGTCCGCCCCTCGTAGCCGCTGGTCGCCCCGCAGGTCACCAGGCGTCCGCCCCGGGCGAGCGCCTTGAGGCTCCGGTCCCAGGTCTCCTCGCCGACGCTCTCGACCACCACATCGACACCCCGCTTGCCGGTGATCCGGCGGACCTCCTCGAGGAAATCGACTTCGCGGTAGTTCACCACCTCGTCGGCCCCCAGCCCCCTCACCTTCGCCGCCTTGTCGTGCGAGCCGATGGTCGCGATGACGCGCGCTCCGTGGAGCTTCGCGATCTGGATGGCCGCCGTGCCGACTCCGCTCCCGCCGGCGTGGACCAGGACGTCGTCGCCGAGGCGCAACCGGGCCCGGCCGATCAGCATGTGCCAGGCCGTCAGGAACACGAGCGGGAAGGCCGCCCCCTCCTCGAACGACAACCCGTCCGCAAGCGGCATGACGTTCAGGGCCGGAAGGGCCGCGTATTCCGCCTGGAGGCCGTTGCCATGCTCCCCGAAGATCCCGTAATCCTTGCACAGCGGCTCCCGGCCCGACCCGCACTCGATGCAGCGGCCGCAGGAGTATCCGGGCGAGACGAACACCCGGTCGCCGGGCTTCGGATCGCGCACTCCGGGACCGACCTCCTCGACGACCCCGGCGCCGTCCGAGCCGGGAATCATCGGGAGTGGAAGGGTCATCCCGGGAAGCCCGCGGCGGACCCAGGTGTCCAGGTGGTTCATGCCGGCCGCCTTCAGCTTCAGGAGCACTTGGCCGGGCCCCGCCTGCGGCTTCGGCAGGTCGGCGATCTCGAGGACCTCGACACCTCCGTGTCTCCGGATGACGACCGCCTTCATGCGGGTGACTCCCGTCAGACGCCCTTGAACCGGGGAGTCCGCTTCTCGGAGTAGGCGCGCAGTCCCTCCTGGGCGTCCTCCGACTCGAACAGCTGCTGCTGCAGCTCGCGCTCGAGGGCCAGGGCGTCGGAGAAAGACATTTCGCTCCCGGTGACGACGCTTCGCTTGATCCGGCCGACCGCCAGGCTCGCCTTGCCGGGCGGACAGAACTGGCGGGCGTAGTCCATCACGCTCTCCCACCAGTTTTCCGGCTCGAGGACGCGCGTCACGAGTCCGATCGCCGCGGCCTCTTCGAAGGAAAAGGTCCGGCCGGTGGCCAGGAGCTCGATCGCCTTCCCCTTTCCCACGAGCCTCGCGAGGCGCTGCGTCCCGCCGGTGCCGGGAAGGACCCCCAGCGCGACCTCGGGCAGACCGATGGTGCCGCCCCCCCTCCTGGCGATGCGGATATCTCCCGCCATGGCGATTTCCAGCCCGCCCCCGACCGCATGACCGTTGAGCGCCGCGATGACGAGCTTCGGAGTCTGCTCAAGGCGGTTCAGCGTCTCGTTGGCGTGCAGGCAGAAGAAGTACTTGAACCGCGGCGTGACGCTCTTGAGCATGTTGATGTCGGCGCCGGCGCAGAAGAACCGGTCGCCCGCGCCGCGCAGCACCAGGACATGCACCGTCTCGTCCAGCCGGGCCTTCAGGATGGCGGCGTCGAGCTCCTGCATCATCTCGTAGGAATAGGTGTTGGCGGGGGGATTGCAGAGCTCGAGAACGGCGATCCCGCTCTCGGTCCGCATCGAAACGAGCGCCTGGGGCATCGGTGTCTCCGGGGAGGGTTCAGGAGAGATCGACCCAGACCGACTTGGTCTGGGTGTATTCCATCAGGCCGTCGTGTCCCAGCTCGCGTCCGAAGCCGCTCATCTTGTACCCGCCGAACGGCATGGCGTTGTCGTACAGGCCGTAGGTGTTGATCCACACGGTGCCGGCCCGCAGCAGCCGGGCGGCGCGGTGGGCCTTCTTGATGTCCCTGGTCCAGACCGCCGCGGCGAGCCCGTACGGCGTGTCGTTCGCCATGCGCACGACCTCCTCGACGTCGCGGAAGCGCAGCACCGACAGGACCGGTCCGAAGATCTCCTCCCGCGCGATCGTCATGTCGTTCTTCACGTCGTCGAAGATCGTCGGCCGCACGAAGAATCCCCGTCCCGGAGAGCGCTCGCCGCCGGTCACGAGACGCGCCCCTTCCCCCTTCCCCTTGTCGACGTACGACAGCACGCGTCTCATCTGCGCCTCGCTGACCTGCGGGCCGAGTCGCGTCTTCGGGTCGAGCGGGTCCCCCTGCTGCAGCTTCGAGGTGAAGGGGATCAATCTCTCCAGCAGAGCGTCGTGCACCGCTTCCTCGACGAACAGGCGCGAGCCGGCGGTGCAGACCTCTCCCTTGTTGTAGAAGATGCCATTCGAGGCGCCCCGCACCGCGACGTCGAGATCGGCGTCGGCGAACACGATGTTCGGCGACTTCCCCCCCAGCTCGAGGGTCACGCGCTTCAGCGTGGCGGCGGCCCGCCGCATGATCTCCTGTCCGACGGGGGTCGAGCCGGTGAAGGCGATCTTGTCGACACCCGGGTGGTCCACCAGCGCCGCGCCAGCCGTCGGGCCGAAGCCCGTGACGACGTTCAGCACGCCCGGGGGCAGACCCGCCTCCTCCGCCACCTGCGCCAGGCGCAGCGCCGAGAGCGGTGTCTGTTCGGCCGGCTTCAGGACGATGGTGTTCCCCGCGGCCAGGGCCGGCGCGACCTTCCAGGCGGCCAGTAGAATCGGGAAGTTCCAGGGGATGATCTGCCCTACGACACCCAGGGGCTCGCGCACCGTGTAATTGAAGCAGGGTGCCCGGACCGGGATCGTCCCGCCTTCGATCTTGGACGCCCAGCCGGCGAAATAGCGGAAGCAGTCGGCGGCCATGGGGATGTCCACACGCGAGGACTCGGTGATCGTCTTGCCGGAATCGCGGGTTTCGATCCCGGCGATCTCGGCGACCTGTGCCTCCAGAAGATCGCCGATTTTCCAGAGGATGCGGCCCCGGTCGGAGCCGGACATCCTGGCCCACGGGCCGGTCTCGAACGCCTGACGGGCGGCGCGGACGGCCCGATCGATGTCCTCGGCGCGCCCCTCGGCGACCAGCGTCAGCGGCTCTTCAGTGGCTGGATTGACCGTCGGAAAGGTGCCGGAGGCGAGAGCATCCACCCACTGGCCGCCGATGTACAGCCGGCCGGGCGCGATCGTCTGTTCGGCTGGCATGGGCGCCGATGTTAATCGGAACCCTCACGAGAGTCAACGACGGGGCCCGGAGCCAGCGCGCGGACCTGCGGCGCGGCGGTGAGCGTCGATCGCACCACGGCGGTGGCCTGTCGGGTGTGGTCCAGGCGTACCTCGGGGGCCTCGAGAGAGAGGGCAGGGAGCGGAAGAGTCCTGTCGCCCAACCCCTCAGCGCACGCGTCGGGAGGGGCGTGCTGCCGCGCGGGCGTCGTGCAGGCCGCCGCCGTTCCCTCAGACCCCGACACGGTGGGAGGCGGGATCGGCCGACCCTCGAGTCTGTGACGCTGCACCTGACGCTGTTTGGCCTGGAGTTTTCTCTGCGCCGGTGTGAAGATGTCACCGGGCTCCGTGTACCCTTCGGGGAACCAGAAGCCGCCGGTGTCCCGTTGGCCTGGCGGCAGGGTCGAGACAGTCCCGTCGTGGCTGCCGTGCGGCAGGATCACTTCGAGCAGGCCCATTCCCCGATCGATCAAGGTCGGCAGCTTTCGGCGCTTCCTGGCGCGAGCCATGACGCCCTCGGACTGCGAAAGGTAACCGAGCGGTCGGATGGTACCAAACCACAAAACGAAACTCAAGCCCCAGCCGGTACCGAATAGCGAAACAGCATAAACGCGCTTCCGGAGAGGTCCCTCATGAAGACGATCATCGAGCCCTTTCGCATCAAGGTGGTCGAGCCGATCAAGATCACCAACCGCGCCTACCGCGAAAGAGTCCTCCGCGAGGCGCACTACAACCTGTTCCAGGTGCGCGCCGCGGATGTGACCATCGACCTGCTCACCGACAGCGGCACGGCGGCGATGTCGGCGGAGCAATGGTCGGCCATCATGGCGGGGGACGAGTCGTATGCCGGCAGCCGATCGTTCTACCGCTTCGAGAAGGTCGCGAAGGACCTCACCGGGTTCCGGCACATCATCCCGGTCCACCAGGGCAGGGCGGCCGAGAAGATCCTGTTCGGCATCGTCGGCGGCCACGGGAAGATCGTCCCGGCCAACTCGCACTTCGACACCACGCGCGCCAACGTCGAGTATACCGGGGCCCAGGCCCTCGACCTCCTGATCCCGGAAGGGCGGGACCCCCAGTCGGAGCACCCGTTCAAGGGGAACATCGATCTCGTGGCCCTGGAGAGCTGCCTCAGCACCCACGGTGCCGCGTGTGTGCCGCTGGTCCTTCTCACCGTGACCAACAACGCGGGTGGCGGCCAGCCGGTGTCGCTCGAGAACATCAGGAAGACGCGGGACATCACGAGACGTCACGGAGTCCCCCTGTTCCTCGACGCCTGCCGGTTCGCGGAGAACGCCTACTTCATCAAGCTGCGCGAGCCGGGGCAGGCGGGCCGGCCCGTGCGCGACATCGCGCGCGAAATGTACTCGCTGGCCGACGGCTGCACGATGAGCGCCAAGAAGGACGGGCTGGTGAACATCGGCGGGTTCCTCGCCCTGAACGACGACGACCTCGCCTCCAGGGCCAGGAACCTCCTGATCCTCACCGAGGGGTTCCCCACCTACGGCGGACTGGCGGGGCGTGATCTCGAGGCCATGGCCCAGGGACTGATCGAGGTCCTGGAGGAGGACTACCTCAACTACCGCTTCGTCTCGACGGCGTATCTCGGTGCCCACCTGACGGAGGCAGGCGTGCCGATCCTCCGTCCGGTGGGAGGGCATGCCGTTTACCTCGACGCCCTGCGGTTCGTCCCTCACATCGACCCGGCTCACCTGCCGGCACAGGCCCTGGCGTGCGAGCTCTACCTCGAGGCCGGCATACGGGGCGTCGAGATCGGTTCGTTGATGTTCGGGAAGAGCGTTGCGATGTCGGGCGGGGCCCCGGCCTCCCCGCGCATGGAGCTCGTCCGGCTGGCCATCCCGAGACGGGTGTACACCCAGAGCCACATCGACTATGTCGTGGAGGCGATCGTCGAGGTCCACCGCATGCGCGACACGATCCGGGGTCTCGAGATCGAATGGCAGGCTCCTATCCTGAGACACTTCACGGCCCGGCTGCGTCCGCTCCCGACTGCGCTCCGATGATTCGGGCAGCCGATCTGTCCGAAAATCACCCAGTTGGCGTCAAGAATCCGTCACCCGGGTTGCCGCTGGCGTGCACGGACTCTAGATTTTCAAATCGTAGGGCCCGTCACCGCTCAAGGGGTTGGCAATTACGGGGGTGGGCGGAGGCTCACGATGGAGTTCCTGGCGGTCGTCGAGCAAGGAGCGCTGGCCTATCCGGCCCTGCTCCCTCTCGTCCTCGTTGCGCTCGCACTGACGCTCTGGGCCTGCGAGCACAAACGCTGGCTGTGGGCCACTGCCACCGGCATCCTCGGGTGCGCCGCCTGCATGGTGTACATCGGTTCCCCGGCAAACGCCTCGGCGGGGCCGGGGAACGCCCCCCTGCAGGCCGGCGTCGCGCAGGTCGAACCGGACAAGGCTCTGACCAGGGGATCCAGGAGCGCCACCCACGCGCTGCTTGATCCCGGTCACTTCTCCTCCAGCGTGAAGCTGCATCCCCGTTTCCCCAGGGACTTCCCGATCCCGCGGTCCTTCCGGCTGGAGAGCAATTCCGGAGGGGCGAGGAGCGGCAACCTGACGGTCCGCTTCCGTTTCACCGGGGACGCGAGCAACGCCGTGTGCGACCTGCGCGAGCAGAGCAGGTCGGACGGCTGGTCGGTCGAGATCCTCGCCCCGCACCGCATGACTTTTCACAAGGACGGGCGCCTGGTGGAAGCCTGGTTCAGCTACCCGGCCCACTCCGTCGTCCTGGACATCCAGGACCTCCATTAGGCATCCCGGAGTCGTTCGATCCAGACCCCCCTCAGGGGGCGGGATGCGCGCCCGGCTCCTCCGTCCGCTGCTCGAGGAAGGTTCGCATCAGCTCCTGGTCCACCGGGTCGCGCAGCCGCGTCAACGTGGCCTTTCCGAGCGTCCGGATCGTCTCCTGGCGATCGAACGGAAGCCGCTCGTACATCCTCCCGCCCGGGAAGTGGCACGGAGAACATTTCTCCTCCAGCATCGGCAGGATCTGCTTCGCGAAATCAATCCGTTCCGGCGTGGGGGACGCGGACGGGCTGGCGCTCGGGGAGGGAGCGGGGGTGGAGGCCGACCGCGCGGCATCGGACGCGGCCGGTGGCCCGCTGGCGACCCGGCCCGGAGCGCACCCTTGACCGAGCAGTGAGATGAGCAAGGAGGCGGTCCAGAAACGGCCGAGCATTTCGATCTCCCGGTCCATCATTCGCGCCTCCGCCGTGCCCAGCGTTCCAGACATCCTACACCGCGCCGGGGATCCGCAACTCGTCCGGCCTCTGCTCCGTCCTAAAGCTCCGGAGCCGACCGGATCGGTCGGTGGGCCGGAGAGCCGCCCTGCGGCGGCAAGGAGGTCTTCGATGATCGCCCGAGTCTGGGCGGGGGACACCCCCGGGACGAAATCGGATGAGTACCTGGAGTATCTCGAGAAGACCGGCGTGAAGGAGTGTCGGGCGACCCCCGGAAACCGGGGTGTCTACGTCCTGAGGCGGGTCGCCGACGGGCGAGCCGGGTTCCTGTTCATCTCGTTGTGGGAGTCGCTCGACGCGATCCGGGCGTTCGCCGGGGCCGATATCGACAAGGCGGTCTACTTCCCGGAGGACCGCGACTTCCTCCTCGAGATGGATCCGCACGTGCGGCACTACGAGGTCGCCGTGGCGGAGACGACGGGCAGGGACGATCCGGCGTGCTAAGATCTCCGGCATGGACATCGTCAACCCGGCCATCGAGGAGTACCTGCGTCGCATCCTGCCGCCGTCCGACGAGGTGCTGGTCGAGATGGAGCGTCTCGCCGATCGGCGGCGGTTTCCGATCGTCGGCCCCCTGGTCGGGCGGTTGCTCTTCGTCCTCGCCCGGTCGATCGGCGCTCGCGACATCTTCGAGTGCGGATCGGGGTTCGGCTACTCGGCATACTGGTTCGCCCGGGCGCTGCCGGACGGCGGGCGGGTCGTGCTGACCGAAGGTTCGGCGGAAAACTGCGCCAGCGCCCGCGGCTTCCTCGGGCGCGCCGGTCTGATGGGGAAGGTGGTGATCGAGAAGGGGGACGCCCTGGAGGTCCTGCCGCGATACGCCGGTCCCTTCGACATCATCTTCTGCGACATCGACAAGCGCGACTACCCGCGCGTCCATCCGCTGATGAAGCCGCGTCTGAGACCGGGCGGGCTGTTCGTGTGCGACAACATGCTCTGGTCCGGCCGCGTGGCCTCGAGCGAGCACCAGGACGACAACACGCTCGGCGTGCGCGAGCTGACGCGTCTCCTGTACGCGGACGCGGAGCTCGAAACCACCCTCCTGCCGCTGCGGGACGGTGTCAGCGTCAGCCTCAGGGTCTGAACCGGGAGACATCCATGCGGGCCGGCCTGGGCCCCAGCCGCGGAGAGCACTCCATCGGGGTGATCTCCGACACCCACGGTCTGGTGCGTCCCGAGGCGATCGAGGCGCTGCGCGGCTCGGAGTTGATCGTGCACGCCGGGGACATCGGCGCCCCGGAGGTGCTGGACGCCCTGCGCGCGCTGGCCCCGGTGGTGGCCGTGCGCGGCAACAACGACACGGACGAGTGGGGGAGGACCCTCAGCGAGACGCAGGTCGTCGAGGTCGGGGACGTCCATCTTTACGTCCTTCACGATCTGCATGGACTCGACGTCGACCCGGTGGCGGCCGGGTTCCGGGCCGTCATCAGCGGCCATTCGCACAGACCGCTGGCGGAGGAACGCAGAGGCGTGCTGTACTTGAACCCGGGCAGCGCCGGCCCCCGGCGGTTCAACCTCCCGATCGCGGTCGCCCGTCTGCGCGTCAGCGGGTCGTCGCTCTCCGCCGAAATCATCGAGCTCCCCACAAGGAGGATTCCAGGATGATCGATCACGCCGTGGTGCGGGTCAGGGACATCAAGAGGAGCGCGCGCTTCTACGAGGCGGCGCTCCAGCCTCTCGGATACCGAAGACTCAAGGAGTTCCCCGGATTCGTGGGGCTCGGCGCGGGGGACAAGACCGATCTCTGGATCGGCCAGGACGACGCGGTCACGAAGGGCGTGCACCTGGCCTTCGCGAGCCGCGACCGCAAGGCCGTCGACGCGTTCCACGCCGCCGCCCTGAAAGCGGGCGGGAAGGACAACGGTGCTCCGGGCCCGCGCGCGCATTACCACCCGCACTACTACGGGGCCTTCGTTCTCGATCCCGACGGCAACAACATCGAGGCCGTCTGCCACGACCCGAAGGGGTAGCGTCAGCGCCTGCGACCCGCCCGGCGGCCCCCTCTCCGTGAGGAGGCCGCGGATTTCCGGGTCGCGCCGGCCGTCTTCGGTCCCGGCGTCCTGCGAGCGGGCAGGGAGCGCGTCATCCAGGCGATCGCCCCTTCCAGGTCCGACAGCCACGGCGCAGCCGCGCTGTCGGACGGCGCGCGCCAGTCGCTGCGCGGTGAGAGAGAGCCGCCCGAGCCGACCTTCGGTCCGTTCGGAAGCGCCGAGCGCTTGAACTGGCTCTGGCGGAAGAAGCGATCGAGGAAGACGCCGAGCCAGCGCCCGATCTCGTCCGTCGCGTAGCGGCCGTCGGCGGGGCCCCCGGGCACGTCGCGCCCGAACGCGCAGGCCAGTAGGAACGCCACCTTGGCCGGGCGGTAGCCGCGACGGGTGAGGTAGTACAGGCTGAAGTCGTGCAGTTCGTAGGGGCCGATCGTCTTCTCCGTGCTCTGGGCCGGCGACGTGTTGTCGCGGCCCGGGACGAGTTCCGGGCTGATGGCGGTCGTCAGCACGTCGCGCAGCACCGCGGAGGCCGCATCTCCCACCTCGTTCCTGTCGGCCGCCCACTGGATGAGATGACGGATGAGCGTTTTCGGCACGGAGGCGTTCACGTCGTAGTGCGCCATCTGGTCGCCGACGCCGTAGGTGCAGTAGCCCAGCGCCAGCTCGCTCAGGTCGCCCGTGCCGACGACCAGGGCCTCGTGCCGGTTGGCCAGCCTGAACAGGTGGCTCGTGCGTTCTCCCGCCTGAACGTTCTCGAACGTCACGTCGTAGACCTTCTTCCCCTCGGCGAACGGGTGACCGATGTCCCGGAGCATCTGGTCGCACGACGGCCGGATGTCGATGGTCTGTCCCGTGACGCCGAGCGCCTCGAGGAGACGCAGGGCATTCTGCTGCGTGCGCTCGGACGTGGCGTAGCCGGGGAGGACGTACGCCAGGACGTTCGTGCGCGGCAGATCGAGCCGGTCCATGACGCGCGCCGCGACGATCAGGGCCTGGGTCGAATCGAGCCCGCCGCTCGCGCCGATCACGACCTTCTTGATGCCGGTGGCGCGCAGCCGCTGCTCCAGGGCGGAGACCTGGATATTGCAGGCCTCGTAGCAGCGTTCGTCCCTTCGGTCCGGATCGGCGGGGACGAACGGGTGCCGCTCGATCCGTCGCCGCAAGTGGAAGGTCGCCGCCGGGGGCGTGAACGAGAAGGGGACGAGCCGCAGGCCGTCGAGGGCCCGGGCGTGCGCCGTCGCGCAGTCTCCGAACGACGTGAACCGCATCCGCTCCTGCACCAGGCGGTCGAGGTCGACGTCGGCGGTGATCCGCTGGCTCCGGGGCAGGAAGCGCTCCGACTCGGCGAGGAGATCGCCGTTCTCGTAGATCATGCCGTGACCGTCCCACGCCAGGTCGGTGGACGATTCCCCCTGTCCCGCGGCGGCGTACAGGTACGCCGCGATGCAGCGCCCCGACTGGCTCGCCGCCAGGACGTGCCGGTAGGCCGTCTTGCCGATGGTGATGTTCGAGGCGGAGAGGTTGGCGAGCACCGTCGCCCCCCGCAGCGCGGCGTACGTGGAGGGCGGGATCGGCGCCCAGACGTCCTCGCAGATCTCGACGTGCAGGGTGAGATCCGGGTTCTCGGCGCAGCGGAACAGGAGGTCGGCCCCCAGAGGTGCGCTCTGCTCGCAGCACTCCACCTCCCGCGCCAGCGCGTCGCGCGACGAGGCGAACTGCCGCTTCTCGTAGAACTCGCGGTAGTTCGGGATATAGGTCTTCGGCACGATTCCCAGGATGCGGCCGCCGGCCAGGACGACCGCGCAGTTGAACAGACGCCCCTCGAGCCGCAGCGGTGCCCCGGCGACCAGGACCGCCGGCCGCTTCCGGGTCGCTTCGAGGAGGGCTCGCACGCCGTCCAGCACGCCCCGCAGCAGCGCCTCCTGCTGGTGCAGGTCGTCCAGGGAATAGCCGGAGAGCGCCAGCTCGGGGAACAGGACGAGCGCCGCGCCGTCGTCCGCCACGCGCGGGATGGCGACCGTCAGCCGCGCGAAGTTCTGCGCGTACAGGTCGAAGAAGCTCCGTTCGGTCGAGGCCATGCGGGTCGGAGGCGCCTCCTGGAAGCGGCGGGATTGTAACCACTCTCGAGGTGCCGACGCAAAGAGACGTCCGGACGATCAACGGGCCCGCGAGAGGGCGGACCGGCGTCAGGGACGCTGCTCGAAGATTCGGGAGAGGTGCGACTCGACCGTTTCGAGGGGCAGGGTGCTCGCCACCGGGCTCCCGTCCGGTGCCGCGCGGTACAGGCGCGACTCGAGCGAGCCGTCACCCGTGTAGGTCCAGCGGCCGCCATCCCCGGTCTCGAGGCGATCGAGCTCGCGGCCTGCGTCGGTGAGGTCGAACCGGCTGCCGCGCGGCGGCGTGACGGTCTCGAACCAGGAGAAGATCTGGAACGCCATCTCGTACACGTAGGCGTCGGCCGTGCGGGTGGCGGTGAGCACGCGGTGATGCCGGGCCACGTTGAAGCGGGCCATTTCATCCAGAGGCTCGCTGGTCTCGATGACCGTCAGTCGCGCCCCGTCGTGCTCGCGGACGCGCGCCACGTCCTTGATGCGCATCATCGATCGCATGTAGGACTGCAGGCCGGCGGACCACAGCTCCTTGCGGGCGGCGGCGCCGGTCAGGAGTTCCGGGAGCGCCGACAGGAGCCGGTCATAGATGATCTGGTAGCGCTCGTGCTCCGGCGTGCCGCGGATCTCGGAGGCGATCGGCGAGCGCCGTTCATCGTCGTACGCGGTGACCACGGCGTCGAACTTGAAGGCGTCCGGCGTGGTCCATTCCCCGAAGTCGCCGGTGCGCGCGGCCTGGATCAGCTCCTTCTCGTGCCGCAGCGCCTCCTCCGGCCGCAGGGCGGCGAAGACGGACAGCAGCCCGTCGGTGTCGAAGTGGTTGTTGGTGACGATCGACACGCCCGCGAGCCAGGAGGCGCGGCCGGGATCGCGCGCCAGCTTCAGCGCCATCTCGGTGGAGGTGTCGGCCTTCAGATGCGGGGGCACCCACGGACATCTTACCCCAGGGCTCCGCTGATTGACTCCGTCCGGAGCGTGGTCTAGAGTACGGCCCCGAAATGACCGCCCGCCTCGAACCCCCCGTTCCGCTCCGCGCAGGTCGTTCCGTTCCGCCGGCGCTGGCGACGTGCCTGTTGCTCGGAGCGGCCGCGCTCCTGGGCTGCGGCGATGGCCGGGCCGACGCCGACGCGATCCGTTCCCTCGTGAACCGGGAGGTCGCGGCCATCAACGGCAAGGACCTGCGCGCCCTGTCGGAGATCTGGTCGAAGGACAAGGACATCCTGATGTTCGACGTGCCGCCTCCGGGCCGGTTCCAGGGGTGGGATCAGATCGGCCGTCTGTGGAAGGACTTCTTCGACAAGGTGACGGAGATTCGGCTGACCGTTGACGCGGTCCGGACCGAGGCGCAGGGGTCGCTCGGCTACGCGACGTACGACTGGTCGATGACCGGACGTCTCGGGTCGTACCCGCTCGAGGATCGCGGCCAGGCGACGGCGATCTATCGGAAAGAGGGGGGTCAGTGGCGGCTGATCCATGCGCATTACTCTCCCGTGCCGCCCGCGCTGGCCGGGCAGGAGAAGCCCGGGCCCCCCGCGGGCAGCGAGACCCCCCGCCCGCAAGGGGCGGCTCCGCAGGCGGCGCCGTCGCCGTCCCCGGCGGGTCGGCCCTCCCCCGCCCCCGGTCAGCCGCCGAAGACTCCCTGAGCCGTCGATGTGCATCTTCGAAGGCGGGGACGTATCTTACCGAAGAGGGTGACACGCGATCGGCGCTGGCTGGGCGCCGGCTGACGATGACCGCGAGGTGACAGGGTGACACCGAGAATCCCGACTCAGAAGGACGTGCTCCCGAACGGCGTGACCGTGTTGATCGGCGAGGACCATTCGTCGCCGGTCGTACGAGGAGGACAAGGAGGTCGGCATCTCGCACGTCATCGAGCACATGTTCTTCAAGGGAACGCCCGACCGGCCGCGCCCGGACCAGATCGCCACCGAGATCAAGTCGCTGGGCGGCGAGCTGAACGCCGGCACCTACTACGACTCCACCAACTACTACGTCGTGCTGCCGTCCGAGAATCTCCGCAAGGGGCTCGAGATCGAAGCGGACGCCCTGATGCACCCCCTGTTCGATCCCGGGGAGCTGAAGCGCGAGCTGGAGGCGGTCCTGCAGGAGGGGAGACGCAAGATGGACACGCCGGGCGCCTACGCCCTCGAGATCATGTTCCGCGAGGCGTTCGACACGCACCGCATCAGACGCTGGCGCATCGGCGAGGAGCAGGCCCTCCGGGCGATCACCCGGGACGACCTTCTGGCCTATTTCCGGACCCACTACGTCCCGGAGCGCGTCATCCTCTCGGTGGTGGGGGACGTGAAGGGGGCCGACGTCATCGAGGCCGCGCACGTCTACCTCGGCGGCATGACGGCGCAGCCGGGCGCCCCGCTCGGATCGCCCGCGGAGCCGGCGCAGACGGGCTTCAAGTACCGTCGGATCAAAGGGGACATCAAACGATCGTACATCGTGGTCGGATACCACACGCCGGCGGTCCTGACCGACGACGACCCGGCGCTGCGAATCCTGGCGTACGTTCTGGGCAGCGGCCAGGCGTCGCGCCTGTACCAGTCGGTGAAGGAGAAGGCCGGTCTGGTGGATTCGATCGGCGCCTCGCTCGACTCGTTCCGGGACATCGGCATCCTGACCGTGATGTCCGAGGGCGAGCCCAGGAGCGCTCTGGCGGCCGCGCGGGCCATCCAGGGCGAGGTCGAGCGTCTCCGCCGCGAGCCCCCGACGGCCGCCGAGATGGAGCGGGCCCGGAGCGCCATCGAGTATCGCTATCACCAGAGTCGCTCGGAGGTCCTGGGCCAGTCGTCGATCCTCGCCTACTACGAGGCGCTCGGCGACTTTCACCTGGCGGACGAGCTGGTCGAGAAGCTGCGCCTGGTGACCGGGGCCGACGTGCTGCGCGTGGCGCGCGCCCACCTGTCGCTCGAGAACATGACGCTCCTCGAGTACGTCCCCGAGGCCGCGGAGGCACGCCTCCCGGCGCCGGACCCGGCGGAGCTCGAGCTGGAGCTGACCCGGATCGCCCCGGCGCCGGCGCCCGCCGAGTCCGCCGCGGCCCGCGCGGCCCCCATGCC
>WNGH01004734.1_pt1 | contig 23465 bp, 25 predicted proteins | sample 5400631 | NCBI WGS metagenome assembly WNGH01 (sample SAMN13153373, study PRJNA577476) | soil metagenome | isolation source: 115 cm soil or saprolite under Garry oak tree replicate 1 | place: USA:California | collected 2016-06-15
GAGGTGGCGCGAGAGCGCACCGTGCCGGGCGGCGCGATCGCGCGCCCGCGGTGAAGACGTAGTCCAGGTCTCCGAGCTCACATCGGGCCCGCGGGGGCGCGGCCAGCTCGCCGCGGCCTAGCTGGGTCAGTGCCTGCCGCGCCGCGTCTACCGCCACCGTTGCCGGAACGCGGCTCACATCGTCGTCGGTGAGCACAAGCATGGTCAGTCTCTCGCTGACTGGACGACTCGAGGGCCTAACGCGGGTAGTCGCGGTCGTAGCTGGCCTCGTCGCGGGTGTATGTTCCTGGCGTGCGGGCGGTTGGCGGATACGGCCGGTCCTCTTCCGCCGTGGGCTGCCGGTACGCGGTGCGGCGGCCCTGCGCCCACGGTGCCCAGACGATGATCCACAGGATCAGGCCGAGAAAACCGACTCCCATCAGGATGTCACCGATGGTGTGCAGGTAAACGCCATGACTGACGACCGTCACGAGGGCAAACCTGAGTATCGCGCCCACAGCGATCAGCACGAGTGCTGCACCAATCCTCATGTCGCTCCTTCACTAGGCTCGCGACTGGGTTTCAGTGCCTGCCGCTTCCCCATGGCGGCGAGGGCAAACTCGGGCGGCCGGCTCCAGGCATGATGGGGCCATGAATCCGCCGGATACGCCCGCCGTCGGGGACACGGCCGTTGGGGACACGGCCGTTGGGGACACGGCCGTCGGCGACACGGCCGTCGGGACCGCCGGATTCGTCGATCACCCCACCCATCTGCTTGCGACTTCGGTGGGCATCCCGTTTCCCTGGCACGGCACCACCGTCCGCGCCTTCCATGAGCAGGTGTTCCGCGACGGCCTCACTCCGATAGACGTAGCCGAGCCCGAGGTCACGGAGCCTGCCGACGAGGTGGCGGCACGCCTGCATCGCGGGTTGGCCTGCGCCGCGAAGGCTGGCCTGGTCGAGGTGAGCGAGATGGGCATGCGGAACTGGTGGTATCTCGGCGTTCTGGACCGCATCTCGCGGCGTCGGCCGCCTCCTGTCCGGCTGCGGATCTACCTGGCCAGCGGGCTCGCCGAGCGGGCCAGCCTGGCCGAGCTCGACCCCGCAGAGATGACGGCGGCCCCTCGGTCAGGCTCGAGGGGACCAAGTTCTACGCGGACGGCTGGCTCGTGCCGCGCACCTGCGCGATGTGCCGCGGATTCGCCGACGAGGACAGCGCCGGCATCCCCTTCCAGGACGCCTCGACGCTCGCGCGCAGAATCGAGCCCTTCGCCGCTCGCGGCTGGCGGATCGCGACGCACGCCATCGGCGACCGGGCCGCCGAGACCGTGCTCGACGCTTACGACCTGGTCTGGGGGCACGACCCAGGGCGGTCGCCGCCGCGATGCCCAGGATCGAGCATGGCAGCGTGCTGTCGGCAGCACTCGCCGGCCGGATCGCGGCGCTGGGCGTGGCCGTCTGTCTCCAGCCGTCGTTCCCGGTGACCGACGCGGCGCAGGCGCCGGTCGCGCTCGGGGCCGGCCGGGCGGTGCTGGCCTACCCGGGGCGGCGCTCGCGGCGGCGGGGGTAAGGCTGCTGGTCGGCACCGACTACCCGATCGAGGTGATCGAGCCGCTCGTCGGCCTCGCGCGCCTGGTCGGGGAGCGCTCGGACCGGCCAGGTTTCGCCACTTCCGGCATCGCGCCCGAGCACTCCAGGCTGCCGATCGACCTGGCCTTTCGGCTAGCGACCGACGCGACGGCGGGCCGGACGGTCCTGTCAGCCGACCCGCGCGCCATCCCCGCAGCCGACCTGGACCAGGTCGAGGTCCGCGGCACCGTTCCGGCGCCGTTCTAGCGAAGAGGGCTCGGCCCGCCGCCGCTGATCGCGGTCAGCGATGCCGTTCGCTCATGCTCCGATCGCCGGAACTGTCGGGCCACTCGGCGGCGAGCAGGGCGTAGATCGTGGTGTCGCCCCACGCACCCTTGAACCACATGTCCTGGACGAAATGAGCTTCCTTCCGCATGCCGAGCCGTTCGCAGAGCCTGGCCGACGCGCGGTTCCGCGGATCGATCTGGGCCCAGGCCCGGTGCATGCCCAGGTCGCAGAAGGCAAGCACGAGGAGCTCTCGCGCCGCCTCGGCGGCGAACCCCCGTCCGTGATACTCCGGGTTGAACGCCCAGCCGATCTCCGCCTGCCGGTCGGCCAGCTGCCCGGTCCTGATCACGACATCGCCGATCACGCGGCCGTCGTGCTCAACGGCGAGGATGATTCCGTCGTTGTCTGCCGCGATCTGCGTGGCGCCGAGCCGCTCGGCGATGAACGCCTCGGCGGCGTCCTCGGGCAGCGGCTCGGCGTGCATGTACCTGACCACGTCCTCGCGGCTGCGGTAGGCAAGGACGTCAGCCTCATCGCCGTGCCGGAACGGCCGCAGCAGCAGGCGCTCGGTGCGGCGGGGCAGTCCTGGTCCAGTGCGGCCCGGCCTGCCGCTTGCGGGTTCGGGCGCGGTCAGCCCGCCGCCTGCTTGGTCGGCACCGGTCGGCTCGGGCACAGGCAGTCCCTCCTGCGCCGAGCCTACCGGCCGGGCCGGCGCCGTGGCCTGCAGCACTGCCGGGCTTCAGGCGGCTACAGGCCCATGTCGCCGAGTTGCTTGTACAGCTCGGCACGCGGGTTCGACGGGTCGATGGCCAGGTCCTTGCCGCCGCCCCTGCCCTGTTTGGCGGCCTGGCTGCCGGTCGCTGGGGCGGGGAGGCTGGACCGGGTGCCCGTGGCCGGCAGCGCGGCCGTACCCGCCGACCCGCTCGCCGCGCTCACCCGGGCCGTCTTGCGCACCCGCCAGGCTCGCCTGTCCCGCAGCAGCCAGCCGGCCAGGACGCCCCCGGCCAGCCCGCCCACGTGCGCCTGCCAGCCGATGCCCTGCTTCGGCAGCAGCACGGCGAACTGGTAGGCGAAGCACAGCGCCATCACCGCCCCGATGAGGACGTCGATGGCGTGCCGGTCGAACAGGCCGCGGACGATGATGTAGCCGAAGTAGCCGAACACGACTCCGCTGGCTCCGGCGCCGACGGAGTGCGGCGCCTCGAAGAACCATGCGGCCAGCCCGCTGGTGAGCACCACGATGGCGGTGACCGAGGCGAACTTGCCGAGCCCTCGGTAGGCGGCGAGGAACCCGAAGACGAACAGCGGTCCCGAGTTGCCCTCGATGTGGTACCAGCTGAAGTGCAGGAACGGGGCCGTCAGGATATAGGGCAGGCTGGTCAGGTCGCGCGGCCTGATGCCGTACGTCAACGTCAGGTGGTAACTGTCGGCCGCGTTCGCCACCTGGATCGCCCAGATCACCACGAGGACGCCGGTCATCACGAACAGCGCACTGCGCGCTCCGGCGAGCACGGTCTCGGCGTCGGCGATGCCGAGCGCCCACGTCCGGCGCGCCGTCCCCGCTGGTCGGCCATCCGCCCGTGCCGCTGGTTCGTTGCTCATGATCACGTCCGTTCGCCGTGGTTCGGCGTGCCTGAAACGCTAGCCCGAACCATGACTCCAGGGTAGTGCCGGCGTGTCGGCTGGCGTCCGCGCTCGGCAACCGCCAGCTACCGGTGGTCACAGCTGAGTCACGACTACGCTGTGTGATCGTTACGATACTGATAGCCAATCCGTGACCTGGCCGACACAAATTCCTCGCGCAACACCCCAACTTTTTCTTCGGAAACGCTTGGTCGGCTCCGTCACTTCTGGCAACGTGGTGCGGCAGCGGAGTTGGCTCCTTGTTTCGGCGGTTCTGCCCCGTAATGGCAGGCCCCTGTCGGCGGCCCAAACCGCTGCAAGACTCGCTGCCTCAGCCGCAGCGGTCCTGCGCGCTCGGCGGCCCGCCCGGCGCGCTCGGCCCACGGAAGGACGGCATTGTCACAGCACCGCAGGCGCGCGGCAGGCGGGCGTCGGCCGCGCAGAAGCGTTCGTGCGTTCTTGCTCACCACCGTGGTCTCGGCGATCTTCGTCGCCGCCAGCGCGGAGTACGTGATGGGTGAGTTCGAGGGCGGGACCAATCCGCTCGCCGATGCGCTGACTGCCATCCCCGCCAGCCGTCAGGGCGTGCAGCTCGAGCATCAGCGTCAGCACTTGATCCGGATGGCGGCGGCGACCAAGAGCTTCAAGCTGGTCGGTTCGCCCAAGGTCGCCAAGGTGCCGGCGCCGCCGGCCGGAACGGTGACCCCGGTGTTCGCGCCGATACCCAGCCCGGGCACGGCCCAGGCCATCGCGTACCAGATGCTGCCGTCGTTCGGGTTCAACGCCAAGCAGGAGTTCGGCTGCCTGGACAACATCTGGACCAGGGAAAGCGGCTGGCGGGTCAATGCCGCCAACGCCAGCGGCGCGTACGGCATCCCGCAGGCGCTGCCGGGGTCGAAGATGGCAACCGCCGGGGCCGACTGGCAGACCAGCGCGTCTACCCAGATCAAGTGGGGCCTGGGCTACATCAAGGAGCGGTACGGCTCGCCGTGCAACGCATGGGCCTTCTGGGAAGGACACGGCTGGTACTAGGACTCTCGCGGCCGGCAGCGGGTGTGACATTTCTCATAGCACGGATTTTCCGCCCAAGACCACGGGGCTGCGCGGAGCTGAGGCATGGTGGATAGCTGACGGCACCCAGCGTGCGTGACGCCGCCTTGACAAACGCAGCCCCTTGTCGCCCTGTCCCCGCGACCCGTCCGCATGCCGCTGCCGTGCTGGCGACAGGCCGCCGCAGGCAGTGTCCAGGGTGGAGGACCGGCGCTACGAGCGCCCGAACGAAGGCACCTTTTGTCCCGCCGGCGTCATATCCATTCGAAACCATCCCGAACAACCATTTGCGCGACGGCCGGAACCGTCGCCGCCGCATCGGTTGCCGCCTCCGTGATGGCTGCGGGGCCAGCCCTTGTCACCCCGGTCGCCGCGGCGGGCGGCGAGCCCGGGTCGCTCGGCCGGACCGCCGACATCGCTCTGGCCGCCGGCGGCGCCATCCGGCCCCAGGCCGGGCACCGTCTTGGGACCGGAGCGCGTCTTGAGATCCGGCAGCGACTCGCCGCCGACCAGGCGCAGGCCCCGCTGGAGAACCCCGCCCTGCTGGTGCGCCAGGCGATGAACGAGCGCTACGCACAGGCCGTGCGGGCGGCCAGAAGGAAAGCCGCGGCCGAACGAGCCGCGAGGCTATATCCAGGCGACCTACGGCTCGCCGTGCGGCGCCTGGGGCCATGAGGAAAGCTCGGGCTGGTACTAGCGCGGGGCGTCGCGGCCGTGCCGGACGACTCCATCGCGCCGCGGCCGAGCTGACCGAGCAGCCGGCAGCGCCCGGCCGCCGCCAGGCGGCCGTTGCCGGAAGCTGGGTGCGTGCGGTGCAATCTACGCGGGTCGGCTGACAGGTTTCTGCTAGCTAAATGTCGCGGGTTCAATGAGCGTCCCGGCCGTCAGCGCGGCCTGGTCATCGCCAGGACGTCGAGGGCCTGGTCGAGTTCGGCTTCGGTGATCTCGCCTCGCTGGACGTGCCCGCGCGCGAGCACGACATCCCTGATCGTCTGCCCGGTCTCCAGCGCCTGGTGCGCGACCGCCGCGGCTGCCTCGTAGCCGATGAACCTGTTCAGCGCGGTCACGATGGCGGGGGAGGACTCGGCCAGCCGCCGCAACCTGGCCGGATCGGTGCCGATCCCCGCGATGCACCGGTCGGCGAGCAGCGCCGCGCCGCGGGTGAGCAGGTTCGCCGAGTCGAGCAGGTTCCGCGCGATGACCGGGACCATGACGTTGAGCTCGAAGTTGCCCGCCGACCCGGCGAACCCGACCGCGGCGTCGTTGCCGATCACCTGCGCGCAGGCCTGGCAGACCATCTCGCAGATCACGGGGTTGACCTTGCCCGGCATGATCGACGAACCGGGCTGGAGTTCGGGGATCGAGATCTCGGCGAGCCCCGTCCGCGGCCCCGAGCCCATCAGCCGCAGATCGTTGCAGATTTTGTAGAGGCCGATCGCGATCGTGCGGAGCACGCCGCTGGCGGCCACGAGCGCGTCCCGGCCGCCCGCCGCCTCGAAGTGGTTGGCCGCCTCGGTGAACGGCAGGTCCGCGCCCGCGAGCCGCCTGATCACCGCGGCAGCGAACCCGGGCGGAGCGTTCAGGCCGGTGCCGACCGCGGTGCCGCCGAGCGGAAGCTCGCAGACCTCGGGCAGCACGCGCCGCACCCGGCCGATGCCGTGCCTGACTGCCGCGGCGTACCCGCCGAACTCCTGGCCGAGCGTCACCGGCACGGCGTCCATCAGGTGGGTCCGGCCGCTCTTCACCACATCCGCGAACTCGGCTGCCTTGTCCTCGAGCACGCCCGCGAGGTGGTCGAGGCTGCCGATCAGTGCGCCAAGCGTCCGGGCCGCCGCCATGTGCACTGCGGAGGGAAACACGTCGTTCGACGACTGCGACGCGTTGACGTGGTCGTTCGGATGAACCGGGCGGCCAAGGCCGCGCGTTGCGAGCGCCGCGATCACCTCGTTGGCATTCATGTTGGTCGAGGTCCCGGAACCGGTCTGGAAGACGTCGAGCGGGAAATGCTCGAAACGGCCGCCGCCGCCGGTCTCGCCGGCGGCTACCTCGTCCGCGGCGTCCTGTATCGCGTGCGCCATCTCTGCGTCGATGACGCCGAGTTCCGCGTTGACCGCCGCTGCCGCGGCCTTGATCCGCGCCAGCGCGGTGATCACCTCGCGCGGCATGCGCTCGCCGGACACGGCGTGGGCCTGTGCGCGCTCGGTCTGCGCCCCCCACAAGGCCTCGGCCGGGACGCGCACCTCGCCCATCGAGTCGTGCTCGGTACGGAATGTCTCCGCGGACGCTGCTGAATCACTCATGCACCGATCATGCCCGCGTCCCTCCAGCCGCACCGAAGTGCCACCGATGTCGGGCGGCGACTGTCCGGCGCCCCGCAGGCAACACCGATGCCACAGCGATGTTCATGCGGCCACCCCGCCGACAACATCGATGTGGCGCCGTTGTTCGCCGGCGACCAGCGATGCCACATCGATGTTGGCAATCACGGCACCCGCGGAACATCGATGTGGCACCGATGTTCGCCGGCTTGGCCATCGAACGCCGGCGGCACATCGATGCCGTCGATGCGGGTCGGGCGCTCGCGCGACCGCTCAGGGACGGGGGGCGATGGTCAGCAAGGGGGACCGGGGGGCGGTGACGTCGGCGAAGAAGTCGTTGCCCTTGTCGTCGACGACGATGAAGGCGGGGAAGTCGCGGACCTCGATCCGCCAGACCGCCTCCATCCCCAGCTCGGGGTACTCGAGCACCTCGACCTTCGTGATGCACTCCTGCGCCAGCCGCGCGGCCGCGCCACCGACCGAGCCCAGGTAGAAACCGCCGTGCTGGCGGCAGGCTGCCGCCACGGCGGCCGAGCGGTTGCCCTTGGCCAGCATCACCAGCGACCCGCCCGCGGCCTGGAACTCCTCGACGTAGCAGTCCATCCGCCCGGCCGTGGTCGGCCCGAACGACCCGGAGGCGTAGCCCTCGGGGGTCTTGGCCGGCCCGGCGTAGTAGACCGCGTGGTTGCGCAGGTAGTCAGGCATCGGCTGGCCGGCCGCCATCCGGTCGGCGATCTTGGCGTGCGCGATGTCCCGCGCGACGACCAGCGGGCCGGTCAGCGACAGCCGGGTCCTGATCGGATACCCCGACAGCTCGGCGCGGATCTCGCTCATCGGGCGCGACAGGTCGATCCGCACCACGTCGCCGTCGAGTTCGTGATCGGCCGGGTCGGGAAGGTACTGCGCGGGGTCGGTCTCGAGCTGCTCGAGGAAGGTGCCGTCCCTGGTGATCTTGCCGAGCGCCTGCCGGTCGGCCGAGCAGGAGACCGCGATGGCGACCGGGCAGGACGCGCCGTGCCTGGGCAGCCTGATCACGCGGACGTCGTGACAGAAGTGCTTGCCGCCGAACTGCGCGCCGATGCCGCTGCGCCTGGTGATATCCAGCACCGCCCGCTCGAGTTCGGTGTCACGGAACCCGTGCGCGTCCATCGAACCGGACGCCGGCAGCGAGTCCAGGTACTTGGCCGAGGCGTACTTGGCGGTCTTCAGCGCGAACTCCGCGCTGGTGCCGCCGACCACGATCGCGAGGTGGTACGGCGGGCAAGCGGCGGTGCCGATCGCGCGCAGCTTCTCCTCCAGGAAGGCCGCCATCCGCCGCGGGTTCAGCACGGCCTTGGTCTCCTGGTACAGGTATGACTTGTTGGCCGAGCCCCCGCCCTTGGCCATGAACAGGAACTTGTACTCGGCCCCGTCGGTCGCCTGCAGCTCGATCTGGGCCGGCAGGTTGGTGCCCGTGTTGCGCTCCTCCCACATCGTGAGCGGTGCGAGCTGGGAGTAGCGCAGGTTCAGCTTGGTGTACGCGTCGTACACGCCGCGGGCGATGTGCTCCTCGTCGCGCCCGGCGGTCAGCACCTGCTGGCCGCGCTTCCCCAGCACGATCGCCGTCCCGGTGTCCTGGCACATCGGCAGCACCCCGCCCGCTGCGATGCACGCGTTCTTGAGCAGGTCGCTGGCGACGAAGCGGTCGTTCGGCGACGCCTGCGGATCGTCCAGGATGAACCGCAGCTGGCGCAGGTGCGCGGGCCGCAACAGGTGCGCGATGTCGCGCATGGCCTGCGCCGTCAGCCGGGTCAGTGCCTGCGGCTCAATCTCGAGGAATTCGCGGCTCAACGCACTGCGCGGGGCGACTCCGGCCTCGCTGACCAGGCGGTACTCCGTGGTATCCGGACCGAGCGGCAGCAGGTCGGTGTAGCTGAAATCGGGCATCAGACGGCACATCCTCGTGCGGGACCAGGGATCTCCTCATCGTAGGCCGTGCGGCGGGTGCCGGCTGAGCGCGCGTGCCGCCCGCGCCGTGCGGCGGGTGCCGGCTGAGCGCGCGTGCCCCGCGCCGTGCGGCGGGCGCCCGGCTGAGCGCGCGTGCCGCCCGCGCCGTGCGGCGGGCGCCGGCTGAGCGCGCGTGCCCCGCGCCGTGCGGCGAACTCGCTCCCGCGTGCGGCGCGCAACTCTACGCCGTCACCCGCTGGCTCGCCTACCGGGCGCGCAGCTCGAAGATCTTGAAGAGTTTCCTGCATATAGACGGCGGACGATTATCCGTGATCATGGAAGGGAGCGGCGGCGTGCTACCTATGTACTGGTTGACTGGGCCGGCGGCGTCGGTAAGGTAAGTTTGGTCGGCTGACGCCGCCCTCGAATCAATGACGCCGAATCGCCTCCGTTTCGCTTAAAGGCGTGACCTCACTGGGCGCCGGCGTCCTCGGTGCGCTTGGACGCAGCCACGGCCTCAGCGAGCACCGCATATTGCGCATCGGTCAGGCGTCCGCGATGATAAGCCGCCGCGACATCATCGTAAGAGCCGGGAACATACTGCTCAGGGTCCTCGAGTTCGGCAGCGGCGAGCTCGAGATGGGTGGTCGGCTGCGGTCGGCGTCGACGCGGCCATTTGCGATCTCGGAACCTTTGCGCGACCGCATCGAGCGTCATCTCGCCCCGGTATAGGGCGTCGAGCAGGTCGATCACTTCGTTGGTCATGGCTACGGCTCCCAGCTAATCGATGGTGTCAGGCCTGCTCAGGTCTCCGCGGCGGCCGTGTGCGACCAGGACGGGCACGCCGCCGTCCCGAGAGTTGTCGTAGACCGACCATTTGTCAAACTGGTCCTTGACCTCCTCGAACACCCGCCTGTTGATGCTTCCGAACTCTGGATCAGCCTGGCGGCGGGTGATCTCTGGCGTAACGCATCGGCCGCCGACGCTTTGACCTGCCAGGTAGAGCTCATGATCACGACGATGTCGACCCTCGGCTCGGCCGATGCTCTCATCAACGGGGATATCGACGTAGATACCCTCAACGTTCTCATAGCCTGCTGCGCGCAACTCCACCATTCGCCCGGTAGTCGAGTCGGCGCGCGACATTGTGATGTCCCAGATGATGTTCTTTCCATCGGCAATGGCTCGTCGCGCTAACTGCCGAGCCAGGTAGGAGGACTCCTCGTGGGCTAACGAAGACGTCTCCATCGGCGACAGGCCAGGTATGTCTGGAAGGAGACCGCGACGGGCTAGTTCTTCCTTGAAGTCGTCTGGGTTGACCGTAAGATATGCCGATCGGTCAATTATGGCATGCTTCCCGAGCACCGTGGACTTTCCCGCGCCAGCAAGGCCTCCGGCGATGATGGCCTGCCGGTCACATGGAACCCCCGTGGCGCGCTCGTACAGCTCTGCGATGATCTGCTTGTGTACCTGGGCACGCTCGAGTGTCCATTCCTCGTGATCTGGGCCGATCGTATGCAGCGCGTTCGTCGACTGGCCGTCGGCTGCGGCTTTGTCGAGGCGGTCGGTTACTTCGTGGCGGTGGTCGGCCCACTGGGCGTCGGTGAGCGGGGGCTCGGGGAGTTCGACCTCCTTCAGCGATGGTTCGGGCGGGCGGCGGGTGCCGTCCTCGGCGCAGGGGGACGACGGGCTGCCTGGCGGCAGGCGGCCGGCGCGCTCGCGCAGCTTGGGCAGCGACGGGTCGGTGTCGTGGGCCGCGGCCAGGCGGTCCTGGAGTTGCTGGCGCTGCTGCTGGTCGGCTGGATTCTGGTTATCCCATCAGAGTGAGGCGGTTCTCCGATGCCATTATCGTGGATGATTTTCGGCGTATCTGCCGAGAAGTATCCACGATCATGAGGGCGCGGTTGGGCGCGCACATGTCGGCGCGGGGGACCGCTCCTTTCGGCCGTGCCGCCAGAACCCGCGGGAGTGCACAGTCCGGGGCGGGGTAGATGGCCTGCATCGAGGCTGTATCGCGGCCCCCCGACCGTGAAGGAATGGCGATGACAGTGGCGCTTGAGAACGACAGTCATGGCGTCGATCTGAACGAGGCTGCGCGCCAGCTCCAGCAGGCGGCACACGACGTCCGCGTCGCGTTCGACTGCATCGCCCTGGACGAGCTCGACCGGGCGCACACGCACGCGATCACCGCGCGGGCCGCCGTGGACGCGGCGGAGAACGCGCTGCGGGTCGCGCTTGGCGGCGACTTGAACATCGCCGGGCGGTAAATTCGCGGCCTTGCTGGATCGGCCGTGCGGCCCAGCGGATCGGCCGTGCGGCCCAGCGGATCGGCCGTGCGGCCCAGCGGATCGGCCGTGCGTGCGCCCAGTCGGCCGTGCGTGCGCCCAGTCGGCCGTGTGTGCGGCCCGCAGGATCGGCCGTGCGTGCGCGGAGTCGGCCGTGCGTGCGCGGAGTCGGCCTGAGCGGGGTCCCCGGCGAATCGGGCTCGTCTCCGCCTTGCTAGATTGATGTGTGACTCACACATCAATCTAGCAATGACGAGACGCGGAGGATGGCATGACTGCGCGAGCCACTGGATCGTTCACGGTCTCTGGCTGGGACGAGAGCACGTACGAGGACCTAGGCGACGGCGGCAAGCTCACCAAGGCGCACGTGACCTTCGGGTTCGACGGCGACCTCGACGGCGAGGGCGGCTGGGAGGCCGTCATGTGCTACCGACCGGACGGCACGGCGATCTTCACCGGCTTCCAGCGCACGGTCGGAAAGCTGGCCGGCCTGCGAGGCAGCTTCGTGGTCCGTGCGGACGGCACGTTCGAGAACGGCGAGGCGCGGACGAACTGGGAGGTCGTCGACGGCTCGGCGACGGACGACCTGCGCGGCCTGCGCGGAACCGGGACCGCGGTTACCACCAGCACGTCAGGGGGCGACTTCGCCCTCGACTACGAGCTTGGCTAAGCCGTCCTCCGCCGACGGGACGGGCCCGCCGGCGGACCTGGACCCGGACGGGGCGGCGGGCCTGGACCGGGCGGCTAACGTTCTCGGCGCACTGTCGCTGGCTGTCGCGGACCGGGCCGCGGATGCCGTCGCCGCGGCGGCGGGCAGGTCGGAGTCGGCTGCGGCGGCACTGTCGGCCCTGCTGCACTTCCTCGGGCGACCATCGGTCGACCAGATGCGCCAGGTGCTCGGGCTGACCTCGTCAGGCACGGTGCGGCTGCTCGACCGGCTCGCCGAGTCCGGGTACGTGCGGCGCGAGCCGGGCGCCGACGGCAGGAGCACGTCGATCGTGCTGACCGATGCCGGCAGGCAGGCAGCCGTGCGGGTGTCGCGGGCGAGGGCGGCGGTGCTGGATGGGGCACTGGCGGCGCTCTCGCCCGCCGAGCGGGTCACCTTCGAGTACCTGGCCGGCCAGGTGCTGGTCGGCATGATGCACGGACCAGGCGCGACGCGGTGGATCTGCCGGCTCTGCGATGTCGGCGTCTGCCGCGGCACCGAGGGCGGCTGCCCGGTCGGGAACGCCGCGCGAGAGCGTTACGCGCTGTGATGCAGGGTGGCTTGGACGGGGCGGCCGAGCCGCGGCGTCGCTATCGGTTCGATCGCCTCCTGCCTGCGCGATTGCGTTCCGGTATCGTCGGGATGTGAGTTCGCGGCCTGGACCCCACGACCTGCGTGCGTCAGACGCGGACCGTGATCTGGTGATCACGTTGCTCAGCGAGGCCGCCGCGGACGGCAGGATCACCATGTCCGAGCACGCCGAGCGGTCGGAGCGAGCGCTTGCGGCCAGGACGCTCGGCGACCTGACCAGGCTGACCGCCGATCTCGCGCTGCCGTCACGACAGCCGATCAAGCTCTACCCGAGACGGTCGGTGACGGCGGCCTTCGCCAGGGAGCGGCGCGAGGGCCGCTGGGTAGTGCCCGAGGTGCTCCCGGTCACCGCCTTCTTCGGCAACGTCGTCCTTGACCTGCGCGAGGCGGTGTTCCAGAGCCCGCGGGTGACCGTCTACGCCACGGCGGTAGCCGGCCAGATCAGGCTGATCGTGCCCGGCGGCGTGGCCGTCGAGATGGCGGGACGGTCCTTCCTCGGGGTGCGCAGCGTGCGCGGCCGGACCATGGTCGCGGCGGCGGCAGAGGCCAACGTGGTCATGGACGTCCGCACGCTGATGCTCGGCGGCGCGGTGAAGGCGATTACCGCCCGCCGGTCACGCTGGCGGTCCGGCCTGCGCCGGGCGTGACAGCCTGCGCCGGGCGTGACGGCCTGCGCCGGGCGTGACGGCCTGCGCCGGCTGTGACGGCTCGACGCGGGCAGGTCAGTACTGGACGACCGAGTACCTGGAGACCTTCCAGAGTGCGTGCTCGCTGTAGATATTGCGGATCGTGCCCGATCGCGCCCGCATGACCAGCGAGTGCGTCGAAGCGCCGCCGGACTTGTAGCGCACGCCCTGGAGCAGTTCGCCGTCGGTGATCCCGGTCGCAGCGAAGAACGCGTCGTCCGATGAGACCAGGTCGTCGGTGGTGAGCACGCGATCGAGGTCGTGACCGGCGTCGACAACCCGGTCGCGCTCCTCCTCGTCGCGCGGCGCCAGCTTGCCGAGTATGACGCCGCCGAGGCACTTGATCGCGCACGCCGCGATGATGCCCTCCGGCGTGCCGCCGATGCCGAGCAGCAGGTCCACGCCGGTGCCCTCGCGGGCCGCGAGGATGGCCCCGGCCACGTCGCCGTCGGTGATCAGCTTGATCCGCGCTCCGGTCTCGCGCACCTGCGAGATGAGCTCGCCGTGCCGGTCCCGGTCCAAGATGACGACGGTGACGTCCTGCGGAGTGCCGTGCTTGGCCCTGGCCACGGCCGCGATGTTGGCGGCGGGCGGAGCGTCGATGTCGACGACGTCAGCGGCATCGGGCCCCGCTACCAGCTTGGACATGTAGAAGACGGCGGTCGGGTCGTACATCGACCCGCGCTTGCTGACGGCGATGACCGCGATCGCGTTGGACATCCCGTTGGCGGTCAGCCTCGTGCCGTCGATCGGGTCGACCGCCACGTCGCAGTCCGGGCCGGTGCGGTCGCCGACGCTCTCCCCGTTGAACAGCATGGGTGCGCGGTCCTTCTCGCCCTCGCCGATGACCACCACGCCGTTCATCGACACGGTGCTGATCAGTTGCCGCATCGCCGATACGGCGGCGCCGTCCGCGCCGTTCTTGTCACCGCGACCGACCCAGCGCCCGGCCGCGAGCGCCGCCGCCTCGGTGACCCTGGCCAGCTCGAGCGCCAGGTTGCGATCGGGAGCGCTCGGCTCGGTTCCTGGCGTGATCGGCCGGGCCTCGTCAGCCATGCGCTGCACCTCCCGTGCGGTAGCCGTCGTCACGGCCAGCGCGGACGACCTGGGCAGGTGGCCGGCCACGTTCGCATCCTACGTAGCGGGAACGCGGGGTGTCAGCGGGTACTGGCCCGAAACCGAACCGCCCGCCGCTAACCGGTCAAAACGGCCGCGCCACGTCGTCGTTACTGCCGCCATCTGGACCGGGCGGGACCTCGACGCCGATCGCGGCGGCGAGCCTCGCCCTGGCGCCCTCGAGCCACTCCTCGCAGATGGCGGCCAGGCGCTCGCCGCGCTCCCACAGCTCGAGGGACTGCTCCAGCGTCAGGCCGCCCGCCTCGAGCCGCTTGACCAGTTCGGCCAGCTGGTCGCGGGCCTGCTCGTAGCCAAGCCGCTTCGTGGTGTTTTCCTCCGGCATCGGGAACCCACCTTAGTAGACGGTGGCGTAGCTGGCGTGCAGCAGGAAGCCGGGCGGCGGAGCGCGTCGCGGCGTCGGCTGGTACAGGCGCGGTCGTTTGCGCAGCGCTTGCAGCACAACCGCGCGCACGACCTTGGCGTACAGCTTGCCGCCGACCGGCTGCGGGTGGATGTCGTCGTTCCACAGCAGTCCCTGGTGGTGGTCGATCGCCGCGTACCAGTTGGCGAGCACGACGTTCGGATAGCGCCTCGCGGCATTCGCCAGGGTCGTGTTGACCTCGTGCTCCCATGACCGCGGCACGAACGTATTGATCAGGACCAGCCAGCGGTCGCCGACCGCGGCCCTGAGCTGGCCGAGCTGACCGGCGGTGACGGGACCGTTGGTGCCCAGGCCGACGATCACGACCCGGCGCAGCCGGTTGGTCCTGGCCAGCTTGTCGACGAGCGAGATTCCGGCGATCATCGGGCGGCTGATCTTGGCGTTGATGTAGATGCCAGGCATCGCCTGCGCGAGTTCGGGCGCCGAGGCGAGCATCACCGAGTCGCCGATCGCCATCACCTTGGTGCCGGGCACCCTGGCGGGCCTGCGGTGCTTGACGACGTGCACGTGCACGGTCCGGCGGAAGGGCAGGCGGCCGGGGATGATCCACCACGGGTCGGGCTGCCCGGCAGGCTGCCCCGACGACGGCAAAGTCGCGGCGCTGACATGTGCGCCGCGGGCGATCTGCTCCTGCAGCGTAGGCCCGTGCCGCGGGTGCAGGATGCCGTAGCCTGCCGTGCAGGCCACCGCGGCCATGGCCACCCCGGTCAGCATCGGCACCGCGGCGGCGGGGGTACGCAGGATCAGTGCCCTGCGCGCGAGGAGCAAGAGCCTGCTTCGCCGGGCGAGTTCGGCGCGCAGCCCGTTGCGCAAAATGGGCTCTTCGAGCCAGCGCCAGGACACAGCCGCCAGCCCGATCGGCAGCAGCGTGTCGATCACTCGCGCCTGGGCCGAGGATGCCGCGCGGGGGGCGGTGCCGGTCGTGATCGCGATCACCGGCCAGTGCCACAGGTAGATCCCGTAGGACCGGACGCCCAGCCAGCGCAGCGGTCTCGCGGACAGCAGCCTGCCGACCCGGCCGGGTGCCGCCGCGGCGAGTATCAGGGCGCCGGCGGCGAGCGCGGCGAGCACCAGTCCGTACGGATAGTCCCACGGGTCGGCGCCGGACAGGTGCCAGACCGCCCAGGCGAGGATCGCCAGGCCCGCCAGGCCCGCGACGTCCAGCGCCCGCCGTACTCGTGGCCCGGCCGCGGCGACCTGCGCGAGCGGCCAGGTGATCGCCAGGGCCGCGCCGATCATCAGCGCGCTCGCGTGGGTGTCCGTTCCGTAGTAGACCAGGGAAGGGTCAGAACCCGGCCGGTAGACGGCGAGCATGGTCAGCGCCGAGGCCAGTGCGCCGGCCCAGGCGAACAGGGCGCGGGCGGCTCGCCGTCGCACGAGGACCAGGATCGCCGCCAGGAGCAGCGGCCAGATCAGGTAGAACTGTTCTTCGACGGCCAGCGACCACAAATGCTCGAACGCCGGCGGCGGCCCGTAGAGGCTGAAGTAGGACTGGCGCGTCAGCGCTTGCCACCAGTTGCTGGTATAGGTCACGGCGCCGAGTAGCGCGGGCCGCAGCCCGCCTCGCTGGGCGGGCTCGAGCAGGGTGACCGCGGCCGTGACGGTGACCAGCATGAGGGCAAGGGCAGGCAGCAGCCGGCGGGCACGGCGCTGGTAGAAGCCGCCGAGCCCGATCTTGCCGTCCCTGCGGAACCTGGCGACCAGCAGGTCGGTGATCAGGTATCCGCTGAGCACGAAGAAGATATCCACGCCGAGGAAGCCGCCGGGGATCCATCGCAGGCTCTCGTGGAACGCCAGGACGGCCAGGACCGCAAGCGCCCGCACGCCGTCCAGCCCTGGTGCTCGCCACGCCTTGCCGGCCGGCGGGTCCGCGTCGTGCCGCCGATCCGTTCCCGAGTCGGCGCTGGCCTTTAGCTCAGCATCCGCCGGCGTCGTGGTCTGGCCGTCCATAGCCGAGTCGCCGATACCGGCAGATGCTGGCTGTCCCGGCACGACATGTCCTCCCCTTTGTTTGACATCATCGATCCATGAGGGCGCAATTGCTGAGCGTCCGGCGTTCGGCCGACGCATCCCCTCCAGGCAGCAATTTATTGATCCGGCAGGATTACCGGCTCACTGCCTCGGCGCATCTGTCGCTCGTTTGCGGTGGGCGACAGTTTAGTTTTCGCCTCGGGTTCGTGCGAGGAAACGGCACGCAGAGTGCGTGACAATGCGCGTTCTCGTGGCAGATTTCTGAGAGTAGTCTACTACTCACTCACGGTGACATTAATGTGGCCGGTCGCGAGTCGTATCAGCAACGGTTCGGCCTTGACGACGTCCTGCGCGGAACGCACCACTGTCGCGTCGGAGCGCTGGACTATCGCGTAGCCACGGCGCAGCGTCGCCGCCGGTGACAGGGCGATCAGCCTGGCCCTGGTGTGGTCCAGATCGGCTTCGGCCCGGTCCAGGCCGGCCGCCATGCACCGGCGTGCCCGCTCGGCGAGCGCGAGCACCTGCTCGTGCCTGCGGTCGATCTCGGCGGCGGGACTGGCGAGGACCGGCCTTGACCTGATGGCGGCCAGCCAGGCAGCCTCCCGGTCGAGCCGCCCGGCCAGCTGCCGCCGTGCCCGCGACCTGAGTTCGGAGACGATCGCGACCTGCTCGCCGATGTCGGGCACCACCCGCCGGGCCGCGTCGGTCGGCGTGGACGCGCGCACGTCGGCGACGAGGTCGAGCAGCGGGACATCCTGTTCGTGCCCGATCGCGCTGACCACCGGGGTGCGGCAGGCCGCCACGGCCCTGACGACAGACTCGTCCGAGAACGGCAGCAGGTCCTCGGTCGACCCGCCGCCCCGGGTGATGATGATCACGTCGACCTCGGTGTCCGCGTCCAGCGCGTGCAGGGCGTCGGTGATCTCGGTCGCCGCGTACGGTCCCTGCACGGCGACCTGCTCGACCCTGAAGCGCACCGACGGCCACCGGCGCGCCGCGTTCTGCAGCACGTCACGCTCGGCCGCCGAGTCCCGGCCGCAGATCAGGCCGACGAGGCCGGGCAGGAACGGCGGGCGCCGCTTGCGCTCCGCGGCGAACAGCCCCTCCGCGGCCAGTTCCCGCCGCAGCCGCTCCAGCCTGGCCAGCAGCTCGCCGATCCCGACGGCGCGCAGTTCGAGCGCGCTCAGCGAGAACGAGCCTCTGGTCATGCTGAAGTCCGGCCTGGCCCAGACCACGACGCGGGCGCCTTCGGCCGGCGCGGGTTCCGCCGCGTCGAACACCTGGCGCGGGCAGATCACCCGCACCGACACCGTGGCCACGGGGTCGCGCAAGGTCAGGTAGACCGTGCCGCCGCGCCTGCTGAGCTCGGCGATCTGCCCTTCGACCCAGACCCGGCCCAGCCTGCCGATCCACTCGCCGACGAGCCGCAGCGCAGTCCGGACCGGGATCGGCTTCTCGGCGCTGGTCTCAAGAGGCATCGGGGGCGGCCGCCTCGAGCTTGGCGATCCTGCGCTCGAACATCGTCACGACGTCCTCCCGTCCGGCGTTGGCCTTCTCGTACTCGACGAGCACCCGGAGCTGCGCCGCGTCCAGGTTGCGGAGCCTGGAACGGAGTGAGGGCAGGGAGAGGCCGTCGTAACCCGGCACCGGCAGGCTCGCCGCGCCGCCCCCGGCGTCGCCGGGGGACAGGACCCGGACGTTGCCGGTCGAGTCCAGCGACCTGAACCTGAGCCGCTCGGGCGGCTGCCCGCCGCGGGCCGCCGCGTCGTCGCCAGGCGCGGGGGAGGTAAGCGGGTCGTGGTGGTCGACCTCGGCGGCCTGCTCGCGCTGGGCCTCCTCGGCGCGGAAGCGATCCGCGGCGAGCAGTAGCTGCCCGATTCCGGCGAAAAGCGCACGCAGCGCCTTGACCGGCGCATTCCTGACCTGGCCCGCGGCGTCCGGCAACCGCACCATCCTTCGCCTCCTCACCGGGCCGGGACGCGCGGCCGCGCGGGTGCGGCGGACTTCCCGCGCCCTTTGCCCTCACTGGTCATCGTGCCGCATAAGTGCTGCTGACGGGAGTTCCGCCGGCGGCGTGCCGTGCACCGCAGCCGGCCGGGCCCGCGGGCGGGGTTCGGAGTTCGCCTACCATGGATCTCATGTCCGAACCGACCAGGCGCGTCCTGCTTGCGAAGCCCCGAGGTTACTGCGCGGGGGTCGACCGCGCGGTCCAGACCGTTGAGCGCGCGATCGAGCAGTTCGGTGCTCCGGTCTACGTGCGCAAGCAGATCGTGCACAACACGCACGTCGTCCGGACGCTGGAGGAGCGCGGAGCGATCTTCGTGGACGAGACCGAGGAGGTTCCCGAGGGCGCGGTCGTCGTGTTCTCCGCCCACGGCGTCGCTCCTGGCGTGCACGTGGCCGCGAAGGGGCGCGGCCTGCGGACGATCGACGCCACTTGCCCGCTGGTCACCAAGGTGCACAACGAGGCCCGCCGGTTCGCCGCCCAGGACTACGACATCCTGCTGATCGGGCACGAGGGTCATGAGGAGGTCATCGGCACGACGGGCGAGGCGCCGGAGAACATCAGGCTGGTCGACGGCCCCGATGACGCCGCCTCCATCGACGTGCGCGATCCGGCACGGGTCGCCTGGCTGTCCCAGACTACGCTGTCGGTCGACGAGACCACGGAGACGGTGGCGGCGCTGCGGGAGCGGTTCCCGCTGCTGATCGACCCGCCGAGCGACGACATCTGCTATGCGACGCAGAACCGGCAGGTCGCGGTCAAGCAGATCGCCAAGGAGGCCGATGTCGTCATCGTCGTCGGCTCGGCCAACTCGTCCAACTCGGTCCGCTTGGTCGAGGTCGCGCTTGACTGCGGGGCCCCCGCCGCGTACCTGGTCGACAACTCCGCGGCCATCGAGCCGGCCTGGCTGGAGTCCGCTCGCACGATCGGGGTCACGAGCGGCGCATCGGTGCCCGACGACCTGGTCGAGCAGGTGCTCGAGCGGCTGGCGCAGGCCGGTTTCGGCGCGGTCGAGGAGGTCGAGGCCGTGCAGGAGAGGATGTCCTTCGCGCTGCCGCGCGAACTCCGCGCCCCGCGTCAGTAGTTCTCGCCCGGTCAGTCCGCCGCCCGGCTCAGTCCGCCTCGCTCAGTCCGCCTCGCTCAGTCCGCCTCGCTCGGTCCGCCGCCTGCCAGTCGGCCGCGCCGTCGGCCTGGTACTCGTCGGGTCGAACCCGGCCCGCCAGCCCGGCTTGCAGGTCGCGGATGCACTGCGGCAGGCCGCGGACGGTGGCGATCAGCAGAGCTCCGGCCAGCCCGCCGAACAGCCACGGCGCAGCCGCGGCGAGGGTCAGGAAGATGCCGGCCAGCACGAGTCCCGCGGACGCGGCCACGTGGCCAGTGTGCAGGATGATCAGCTGGCCGGTCGTCACGGCGGCCAGGAAGATCAGCGGCGGCGTGGTCGCGACCAGCAGCAGGTCTTGCCGCCTGGTCCGGCCGGCCGCCGCGGCGCTCCCGGCGGCGAAGCCGAACCCGGTCAGCGCCACGACGTGCAGCCATCCCGCGGCCAGGTCCGTGACCAGGAAGATCGCGAACATCGCGACGGCGGCTGCCCTGGCACCCATCGGCGGCCAGAGCTCGCCCCAGGCGAAGGCCGGCGCGCCCCTGCGGCCGGTCACCTCGCAGCCCCCATGGCCGCGGACCCGCCCTGGCGGCCCTGGCCCGGCTCGTGCGCTCCGTTATCCCTCGCCAGATCGACAGCGCCGCCGCCGGGAATCCGCTTGACGACAGCGGTGAGCGGGGGCGCCGCCTCGGTCATGAGCTCGGGCGCGGACAGTGCGCGCGGAGCGACGTCGACGGGACGGGGCGCCGCGAGGTCCGCGTCGGTGACACCGAGCTGGTTTAGCTTGCGCGCGGTGACCAGGACCCGGCCCTCCAGCGTGCCGACCGCCTTGTTGTAGGCGGCGACGGCGCCGGCCAGCGACTTGCCGACGGCCTCGACGTGCCCGCCGAGGCCGGTCAGCCGGTCGTAGAGTTCGCGCCCGAGATCGAAAACGGCGCGGGCGTTTTCCGACAGCGCCTCCTGCTGCCAGGCGTACTGCGCGGTCCGCAGCATCGTGACCAGGGTGGTGGGCGTCGCGATGTGCACCTTCCTGGCGATCGAGTACTCCAGCAGCGCGGGCTCGCGTTCCAGCGCCGGGGCCAGGAACGCCTCGCCGGGGATGAACAGGACGACGAACTCCGGCGACGGGCTCAGCGCCGACCAGTACGCCTTGGCCGCCAGCCGGTCGACGTGCTCCTTCAGGTGCCGCCCGTGCGCGGCGAGCCTGGCCTCGCGCACGTCCTCGTCGGCGGTCTCCGCGGCCTCCAGGTACGCGGCCAGCGCCACCTTCGAGTCCACGACGATGTTCTTGCCGCCCGCCAGCCTGACCACCATGTCCGGGCGCACCGCCCCGGTGCCGTGCTCGCCTTGCTCGCCGTGGCCGGCACCTGCCACGGTCACCTGCTCGTCGAAGTCGCAGCGGGCGCTCATCCCGGCAAGCTCGACCACGCGGCGCAGCTGCATCTCGCCCCACCGGCCGCGCGCCTCAGGCCGGCGCAGCGCGGTGACCAGGGCCTGGGTCTGCGCCCTGAGCTGCTCAGAGGCCGCCGTCGCGAACTTCACCTGCTCGGTCAGCGCGGCGTGCGAGCTCTGCCTGGCCGCCTCGGTCTGGACGAGCTGGGCCTCGACCCTGGCCAGGGTCTGCCTGAGCGGCTCGACCAGCTGCTCGACGGCGTTGCGGCGTGAGTCGAGTTCGCCGGCGGCGGCGAGATTGGCCGCGCGCATCCTGATCTCGCTTACCTCGAGCAGCCGCCGCTGGCTGGCGTCCAGCGCCTGCGCCGACAGCGCCTGGAACCGCTCGGCCAGGTAACCGTCGACCAGCGCCGCCTGGTCGTGCGCCGCGCGGGCCCGCTCGTCGGCGGCGCGAGCCCGGGCGGTGAGGTCGGCCGTGACGCCGGCCAGGCGGTTGCGCGCGTACAGGAAGCCGATCACGGCGCCGAGCAGCACGCCGACGCCGACGCCGGCCAGCAGCGAGACCGAGTCCATGTCCGGCTATGTTTCCAGCCAGCTCTGACAGCGCCGGGGTCCGACACGCTGGGAGCGCCCGGCGCGGCAGGTTCGGCGGGTTCGGCGCTCGGCGGGCTCGGCGGGCTCGGCCGGCCGGCCTCGCCGCCTAGAATCGCCGGGGTGAGCCTTGAGATCGGAATCGTTGGCCTGCCCAACGTCGGCAAGTCCACCCTGTTCAACGCGCTGACCCGGGCGACCGTGCCGGCGTCCAACTACCCGTTCGCGACGATCGAGCCGAATGTCGGGGTCGTCGGCATCCCCGACCCGCGCCTCGACGCGCTGGCCGGGCTGTACACCTCGGCCAGGATCGTGCCGGCCACGGTCCGCTTCGTCGACATCGCCGGCCTGGTCCGCGGCGCGTCGCAGGGCCAGGGCCTCGGCAACCAGTTCCTGGCGCACATCCGCGAGACCGACGCGATCTGCCAGGTGGTGCGGGTCTTCACCGACCCGGACGTGAGCCACGTCGACGGCGACGTCTCGCCGGAGCGCGACATCGAGACGATCGCCACCGAGCTCATCCTGGCCGACCTGCAGACGCTGGAGAAGGCGGTTCCGCGACTGGCCAAAGAAGCAAAATTCGCCAAGGATCCGCAACGAAGCGCGGTGGCCGATGCCGCGGCAAGGGCGGAGCGGGTACTGGACGGCGGAACCACGCTGTTCGCCGGTGCCGCCGAGGCCGGCATCGAGCTCGCGCGGCTGCGCGAGCTGTCGCTGCTCACCGCCAAGCCGTTCGTGTACGCGTTCAACGTCGACGACGCGGAGCTGGCCGACGACGCGCTGCGCGACCGGCTCGCCAAGCTGGTCGCCCCCGCAGAGTCGGTGTTCCTCGACGCCAAGGACGAGGCCGAGCTCGCCGACCTGCCGCCGGATGAGGCCGCCGAGATGCTGGCCGAACTCGGTCTCGGCGAGCCCGGGCTCGACCAGCTGGCCAGGGCGGGGTTCGCGGCGCTCGGGTTGTCCACGTTCCTGACCGCCGGCCCGAAGGAGGCGCGGGCCTGGACGATCAGGGCGGGCGCGACCGCGCCGGAGGCAGCCGGCGTGATCCACACCGACTTCCAGCGCGGGTTCATCAAGGCCGAGATCGTCTCGTTCGATGACCTGATGGCGGCCGGCTCGATCGTCGCGGCCAGGGCGGCGGGCAAGGCCAGGATCGAGGGCAAGGACTACGTCATGCGCGACGGCGACGTCGTCGACTTCCGTCACAGTTAAACATCAGCTAGTTTCGGGGCACCACGCCAGCCCACGGCCGCCTGGAACGGTGGCCGCTGCATCTCCGGCGCTTGCGGTCCGGGCACCTCGCCACGGCCAAGAATCTCGCCGGTGGCGTGGGTTCGCGAGCCTGTACCTGCCGCCATCGATCGACGCTCTCACGCCTGGTGACTTGCGCATCTCTCCGGACACTTACACGAGTAAGTGAAGAAGTCGTCATAGAACTTCGATGCAGCCAATCATTGGTCCAACGTTGCCAGATAGTTCTTTCGCTTCTGAAGTCCGGGCCGAGCGCAGCCAAGCGAGAGCCAAGCGAGCGGCCCGCCATGCCGGTGCTGCACGCGGGGCAAACGCTGCCCAGGCGCTGCGCGGATAGCATCCGACCCCAATGCCCCGGTGCCAACGGACCCAGAATTGTGAGTACGCAGGGTATCGTTGCCGTAGCTCGCCGTGTGACACTTTTATTGCGATTGCGGAAGGACCACGAGTCGCGCGGTTGGAGGACCCATGGCAGGAACTCGGCGAATCGCGCAGTTGCAAGACGGCTCTCGGTCCATCAACCTGCTTCGCGCGATCTCGGTGGCCCATGGACAAACCCAGTTCGCGCAGATGGCGA
>WNGH01001269.1_pt1 | contig 23442 bp, 20 predicted proteins | sample 5400631 | NCBI WGS metagenome assembly WNGH01 (sample SAMN13153373, study PRJNA577476) | soil metagenome | isolation source: 115 cm soil or saprolite under Garry oak tree replicate 1 | place: USA:California | collected 2016-06-15
TCCACTTCCGTGGCCGGCTCGGAGATTCACCCGTGATGTACGTGCGCACTGGAGCCCCCGCGTACTGGCGGGGCCTCGTCTTCGACACCTATCGCGACGGTTCGTGGACGGCCTCCAACCGCGACTACCGCGAGCTCCAGCCATACGTCCCGCCGCGTTTTCTCCCTGCCGCGCCGCCCGACAACCTCGGCACGTTCGTGCAGACGTTCCGGCTGCTCCGGAACCTGCCGGGCGTGATCAGCGCCGCCTACCCGATCGAGAGCCTGTACGCGCCGGTGGCCGCGCTGCGCGAGGACGCTTACGGGACGTTTCACACGCCCGACCAGCTGCGCGCGGGCCAGACGTACAGCGTCGTGTCCTACCTGCCGAACCTCACACCGAACGTGCTGCGCATTGACGCGCCGCTGGACCGCCTGCCCGACCACTTCCTGACCTACACCGACCCGGGCTCGCTGTCGGACCGGGCGATCGGGCTCGCGGCGGACCTGACCCGCGACCAGCCCACCTACTTCGACAAGGTCATGGCGATCACCAGCTACCTCCAGCGGAGCTACCACTACACGCTCAACCTGCCGCCGGTCCCCGGCGGGCGCGACCCGGTCGACTGGTTCCTGTTCGACGTCAAGACCGGTTACTGCGAGCAGTTCGCGACCGCCGAGACGCTGCTGCTGCGCAGCCAGGGCATCCCGGCGCGGCTGGCCACCGGCTACTCGACGGGCGACTACGACCCGGTGCTGAACCAGGCGATCGTCCGCGAGCGCGACGCGCATGCATGGGTCGAAGTGTGGTTCCCGCACCACGGATGGGTGCCCGTCGACCCGACGCCTGGCGTCTCGCCGCTGGCCTCGACCCAGTTCCCGAGCCACTGGGCGGCGGGCGGGGTGGCGCGATTGATTCCTCACCTGACCGTCGGCGCGCCGGCAGCCGCGCTGGGATCGCTGGGTGCGCTGGCCGTGGTGCCGGCGGCGGTCGGGATCGCCCTGGTCGTTGTCGTCCTCTACGCCTGGATGCGGCGGCGGCGATGGTGGTCGCCGCCGCGCAAGTCACAGCCGGGCGAGAGCGAGCTGCTCCGGCTCTACGAGCAGCTGCAGAAACGCCTGAGGCGCCGGCGCGCCCCGCCAGAGACGCCGCTCGAGTACCAGCTGGCGATGGGCTCGGCGCTCCTCAACGAGGTCACACGCGCCGTCAACGAAGGCGCGTACGCGGGCCGCTGGCCGAGTCCCGCGCGGGTGCGCGAGCTCACGGTCCGCCTGCGTTAGTACAGATTTAGCTCCCGGGACGAGGCCAGGTATCTGCGATCGCAGTCAGAACTGATGCGCTGATCGTTCCGGTCATGAGGTCGTGGACGTAAGTTCGCCCGGTCAAAAATGGCTCGCAGATGGCATCGTCGCAGCGGCAGGGCGACTGGTTGCAAGCTGCTTCCTCCGCGTACCACACAACGGTGGGGTTCAGGAATGCGATTCCCGCGCGCGGGAGGCTGGAGAGCGTGACGGGTCGCAAGGGCTGATCGGTCAGTCGCAGCTGACTTGCGAAATGGTGCCCGTTCGCGTCGGTCGCCAAGAACGCGATCCGCTTACCGTCTGCGCTGGGCACTGGATTGGTCCAGGCCAGGCCCCCAACCACGAGTTGCCTTCCATTGATGGGATCCCATTCCTCCAGGCCCGAGCTGGTGCGGAAGTACAGATGTGCGCCGACACCGGCCCAGGCGGCCATGGTCCCGTCGCTCCGGCTGTACACGACTTTCTTGTCCGACAGCCGGACTACCTTGAACAGCGCCCCTTTCTGAATCCCGTAGCCACCGTCGACCTGCTTGGTGCCCAGATCGATGCTCTGGTCGACGGCCACGTACTGTCCGTCCGCTGAGAAGCCGACCATTTGGCTGTCCGAGTTGCGGTTGAAGTTATAGCCAAGGTCCTTTCCCAATGGACTCAGAGCCACGTCGCCCGTCGCCGTGCGGATGAGCCATTGATCTGAGGTGAAGTAGGTAAGGCTGTTCCCGTCAGGGCTCCAGGCGAAGACCCAGAAGTAGTTGTCAGCAGCGCTCCACTTCCGGACTAACGCGGTCTTCTGTGTTGCCAGGTCGGCCAGGTACATCGCGCCGGCGCCGTCCCCCGACCTGACGATGTACGAGATCCGGCTGGCAGTCACGAACCGTGCGAAGTCAGGACCGTAGCTCTCACACCACTGAGAACAACTCTTGAACGCGCAGCGGGTCAGTGGTTTGCTCAAGTCGGTGATGTCACGAACGACGACGTCGGTCGACCCGCGCAAGGTCGCCAGCGCCAGGGTGGATCCCGAGGGAATCTGTGAGGAGCACGCGAACGCGACAGGCGCTGGCGTGGTCGCCACGGGCAGATTGCTCGGTGACACGATCGGCGTTGGGGCCATCGTCGGGCCAGGCGAGCTTTGTCTGCTGATGGACGCGGCGGTGGACGGCGATGGGGAAGCGCCGGCCATCGCCAGCGGGGTCGTACTGGGCGCATGTCGCGAGACCAGTGCCGGGCTGCCACAGGCGGAGAACACCAGCAGCGCTCCGAGCAACGCGCCCTTTCCCATGCTGGCGCTAACGCTGGGCGCCTTGGGCGGTTACGGAGCGGATATCCTGGGCTCGATGGCCCAAGCAACGAAAGTCACGGGTGCGGAGAGCGTCCGTTGGGACCTGACCGACCTTTTCAAGTCGCCCGGCGATCCGGCGATCGAGGCCGCGCTGGCCCGCGAGCTGGAGCGTGCGAAGGCCTTCGAGGCGAAGTACAGGGGAAAGGTAGCGACCCTCGACCCCAAGCCCTTCGCGGAGATGATGCGCGAGCTCGCCGACTACGAAGAGTCGGCGATGAAGCCCGAGGTCTACGCCTACATGCTGCACAGCCAGGACACGCAGGACCACGCAGCGGGCCGGCTGCTCGCTCGCGTGCGCGAAGCGTCCGCGGAGCGCGGCGTGCACCTGGTGTTCTTTCCTCTCGAGCTGGCGCAGGTCACCGACGAACAGGCGGCGAAGCTGTACGCGGACCCCGACGCGGCCGCGTTCCGCCACTTCGTCGAGCACGAGCGCCTTTTCCGGCAGCACCAGCTCTCCGAGCCGGAGGAGCGCGTGCTCACCGACTTCAGCCCAGTCGGCAACGGCGCGTGGGTCCGGCTCTTCGAGGAGCTTTGCGCTCGGATCAGCGTCGACTACGACGGCGAAAAGCTCGCGCTCGACCAGGCCCTCAACCTCATTCGCGAGCCCGACCGCAACGTGCGGCGCAAAGCGAGCGGAGCGATCACCGAGGCGCTTCGCGGCGACATCCGCACGCGGGGCTACATCTTCAACGTCATCCTGCAGGAGAAGGCGATCGACGACCGCGTCCGCCGTTTCCCGAACTGGGTCAGCTCACGCAACCTGGCCAACGAGACCTCCGATGCCGCGGTACAGGCGCTCGTCGATGCGGTCACCGGCCGCTATGACGTCTGCGTCCGCTACTACCGCGTCAAGCGCAAGCTCATGAACGTAGGCGAGCTCCACGAGTGGGACCGGTACGCGCCGGTCAGCGACACGACGCGCGACCTCACCTGGGACGAGGCGAAGGACCTCGTGGTGGGCTCGTACAACCGCTTTTCACCCCGCGCGGGCAAGCTGATCGAGCAGTTCTTCACCGACCGCTGGGTCGATGCTCCGGTGGTCCCGGGCAAGGCGGGCGGCGCCTACTGCATGCCGGTCACGCCACATCACCACCCGTACGTGCTGATGAACTTCACGGGCAAGCTGCGCGACGCGCTGACGCTCGCGCACGAGCTCGGCCACGGCCTGCACGACCAGCTCGCCTCGAACCAGCACGTCTTCGACTACCACCCCCCGCTCACCCTGGCCGAGACAGCGTCGGTGTTCGGCGAGGCCCTCACCTTCGACCGGATCATGGCCGAGGAGAAGGACCCGAAGGTCCGGCTGGCGATGCTCTGCAACCAGTGCGAGGACGCCTTCTCGACCGTTTTCCGGCAGGTGGCGTTCAACCGCTACGAGGACGCCAGCCACACCGCCCGCCGCGCCGAGGGCGAGCTCTCCGTGGAGGAGCTGGGCGACATCTTCCAGGACAAGCTGCAGGCGATGTTCGGAGACGCCCTGATCCTCACCGACGAGCACAAGGTCTGGTGGAGCTACGTCGGCCACTTCCTGCACACGCCGGGCTACGTGTACGCCTACGCCTTCGGCAACCTGCTCGCGCTCTCCGTCTACCACCGCTTCCTCGAGGTCGGGCCGTCGTTCGTCGACAGGTACCTCGACTTTCTCGGCGCCGGCGGGTCGACGCGGCCTGACGACCTGGTCAAGCGGATCGGGATGGACATCACCGACCCAGGTTTCTGGGACGCGGGACTGAAGATCCTCGACGGGATGGTCGCGGAAGTCGAACGACTTTCGGACGGCCGATAAACTTAACGTCGAGTTCTCTCCTGACCAGGCGTTCCGCACCCTTGAGTGCGAGGGAGTGACATGGCCGTCACCGAGACAGTTGCGACCACGGATCTCGATGTCGCGCGCCAGCTCGGCCAGCAGCTGCGCGTCGACTCCATCCGCTGCAGCACCGCCGCCGGGTCGGGCCACCCGACCTCCTCGATGTCGGCGGCTGACCTCATCGCCGTCCTCATCACCAAGTACCTGCAGTACGACTGGGCCAGGCCGAAGGACCCGAACAACGACCACCTGATCTACTCCAAGGGACACGCGTCGCCGCTCTGCTACGCGATGTTCAAGGCCGCCGGCGCCATCACCGACGCGGAGCTGATGACCTTCCGCAGGTTCGGCTCCCGCCTCCAGGGCCACCCAACCCCGGTGATCCCGTGGGTCGACGTCGCCACCGGCTCGCTCGGACAGGGCCTACCGATCGGGGTGGGGGTCGCGCTCGCGGGCCAGTACCTGGACAAGCTGCCGTACCACGTATGGGTGCTTTGCGGTGACTCGGAGCTGGCTGAAGGCTCGATCTGGGAGGCCCTGGACAAGGCCGGCCACTACCAGCTGTCGAACCTGACCGCGATCTGGGACATCAACCGCCTCGGCCAGCGCGGGCCGACCGAGTTCGAGTGGAACCTCGACGCCTACCGGCGCCGGGTCGAGGCATTCGGTTGCTTCCCGATCGTCATCGACGGCCACGACGTGGGCGCCATCGACCGCGCCTATGGCGAGGCCCTGTCCAACACCGGCAAGCCGACCGTGATCATCGCCAGGACCATCAAGGGCAAGGGCTTCTCCGAGATCGAGAACAAGGACGGCTGGCACGGCAAGGCGCTGCCTCCGGACATGGCGGAGCGGGCGATCAAGGAGCTTGGGGGAATCCGCAACCTCAGGGTCAAGACCCAGAAGCCGGAGCGCGGCCCGGCGCCCAAGCGGCCCGCCTCCGCTGAACCGGTGCTGCCGGCGTACAAGAAGGACGACAAGGTCGCCACCCGCAAGGCGTACGGCGACACGCTGCTCGCGCTGGCCGCGATCCCCGAGGTCGTGGCGATGGACGGTGAGGTCTCCAACTCCACCCACGCGGACGAGTTCGCCAAGGCGCACCCGGACCGCTTCTTCGAGATATGGATCGCCGAGCAGCAGCTGGTCGCCACCGCGGTGGGGATGAGCGTGCGCGGCTACAAGCCCTTCGCGTCGACGTTCGCCGCCTTCTTCAGCCGTGCCTACGACTTCATCCGCATGGCCGGCATCTCGCAGGCCAACATCCGGCTGACCGGCTCTCACGCCGGCGTCGAGATAGGCCAGGACGGCCCGTCGCAGATGGCGCTCGAGGACCTGGCGTCGATGCGCGCGATCCACAGCTCGACCGTGCTGTACCCCAGCGACCCGAACCAGACCGCCAGGCTCACGCGGATCATGGCCGACACGCCGGGCATCGTCTACATGCGCACCACCCGTGGCGCGTACCCGACCCTCTATGGCGCCAACGAGAACTTCAAGATCGGCGGCTCGAAAGTGCTGCGCCAGAGCCCCAGGGACAAGGTGGCCTTGATCGGCGCGGGCGTGACATTGCACAACTGTCTCGCCGCGGCCGACACGCTGGCGGCGAAGAAGATCCCGGTTCGGGTCATCGATCTCTACTCGGTCAAGCCTGTGGACGTGAAGACCCTGCGGGAGGCTGCGCGCGTGACCAAGGGAAGGCTCGTCGTGGTCGAGGACCACTACCCTGAAGGCGGCCTTGGGGCCGCCGTGCTCGAGGCGCTGGCCAACGATCCGCCGGTGCGGCTTGCCCACCTCGCGGTCAAGGGGTTGCCCGAGTCGGGCAAGCCAGAGGAGCTGATGAACGCGGCCGGCATCTCGGCCCGGCACATCGTCGCCGCGGCCACCAAGCTCGCGCAGGCGAGGTGATGGCGACCGCCACGGCGTCGAAGCCAAATCCCGTCAAGGAGCTCCGCGACATCGGCCAGTCGCTGTGGCTCGACAACATCCGTCGCCAGCTGGTCACCTCCGGCGAGTTGGCGCGGCTCCGCGACGAGGGGCTGACCGGGGTCACGTCCAACCCGACCATCTTCGACAAGGCCGTCAGCGGCTCGAGCGACTACGACGAGGCGATGGTCGAGCTCGTCCGCGCCGGCGAGAAGCCGGCGGAAATGCTGTGGGACCTGATGGTCGAGGACGTCCAGGCCGCGTCCGACGTCTTCCGGCCCGTGTACGACAGGACGAAAGGCAAGGACGGCTTCGTCAGCATCGAGGTCGGGCCGACGATCGCCAACAGCACGCAGAAGACCATCAAGTTCGCCGAGTACCTCCACGACCGGTGCCGGCGGCCGAACGTGATGGTCAAGATCCCGGCGACCAAAGAGGGGCTGCCCGCGATCGAGGACCAGATCTCGAAGGGCCACAACATCAACATCACGCTCATCTTCTCGGTCGACCGCTACGTGGAGGTAGTCGAGGCGTTCATGTCGGGCCTCGAGAAGCTGCACAGGCGCGGCGGCGACGTCAGCAAGGTCGCCAGCGTCGCCAGCTTCTTCGTCAGCCGCGTCGACACCAAGGTCGACAAGATGCTCGTCGAGAAGCTCAACGCGACGAGCGACCCGCGCGACAGAGAGGCGATGGAGCGCCTCTACGGCAAGGCGGCGATCGCCAACTCGAAGATGGCCTATCAGCGCTGGAAGGACCTTTTCGGCACTTCTCGATGGGAGAAGCTGGAGCGGGCCGGGGCGCGCACCCAGCGCTGCCTGTGGGCGAGCACATCGACCAAAGATCCGCGCTATCCGGACACGTACTACGTCGAGGAGCTCATCGGCCCGGAGACCGTGGACACCGTGCCGCCGGCGACGCTGGCGGCGTTCCGCGAGCACGGGGAGGTGCGCCGAAGCATCGATGAGAAGGTCGACCTGTCCCGCCGCCAGCTCAAGCAGCTCGCGGAAATTGGGGTCGACATGGGCCAGGTCACGCACGAGCTCGAGGTCGAGGGAGTGGACCAGTTCGTGAAGTCCTTCGAGAACCTGCTCGAGACGCTGCGCAAGAAGGCCAAGGACATCAAGGCGGGCAAGGGCCCGCGGCAGTGGTACAGCCTCGACCGCCTGCAGCCGGCGATCGACACGCAGGTCGCGAAGCTGCAGAAGGACGACGCTCCACGCCGGCTGTGGGCAAAGGACTCGACGCTGTGGACGCCCGACCCCGCCAAGCGGCAGGAGATCCACGACCGCCTGGGCTGGCTCGACGTCGCGGACAAGATGCAGGAGAAGTTGGACGAGCTGCGCGACGTCGCTGCGCAGGGCCGCAAGTTCTCCGACGTGGTGCTGCTCGGCATGGGCGGCTCGAGCCTGTGCCCTGACGTGCTGCGCAACACGTTCGGCGCGGTCAAGGGACATCCGAAGCTGCACGTCCTGGACACGACCGACCCCGCGACCATTCTCGGCGTGCGCGCGAAGATCAAGCTGCCGACGACCCTCTTCATCGTCGCGTCCAAGTCGGGCGAGACCACCGAGACGCTGTCGCACTTCGCTTACTTCTTCGACCAGGCCAAGAAGAGAGGCAAGCAGTTCGCGGCGATCACCGACCCCGGCACGTCGCTGGAAAAGCTCGCCAAGGAGAACGGCTTTCGCTGGGTCTTCTCCAACCCACCAGACATCGGGGGCCGTTACTCGGCGCTCTCGTACTTCGGCCTGGTGCCCGGCGCCCTGATGGGCGTGAACGTCGCCGAGCTGCTCGAGCGGGCGGTGGAGATGGAGCATTCGTGCGCGGACTCGGTGCCGGTCGAGGGCAATCCGGGCGTGTGGCTCGGCGCCGTCCTGGGCAGGCTTGCGACGCAGGGCCGCAACAAGGTCACCCTGATCACCTCGCCGAAGGTCGCCACGTTCGGCTACTGGGTCGAGCAGCTGATTGCCGAAAGCACGGGCAAGGAAGGCAAGGGCATCGTGCCGATCGAAGGGGAACCTGTGGGCAAGCCGGCGGTTTACGGCGACGACCGGCTGTTCGTCTACATCCGGATGGACGCCGACCCGCCCAACCGCGCGGTCAAAGCGCTGGAGAAGTACGGCCACCCGGTGGTCACGCTGACGCTGCGCGACAAGCTCGACCTGGGCGGTGAGTTCTTCCGCTGGGAGGTGGCCACCGCGATCGCCGGGTCGATCCTCGGCATCGACGCGTTCGACCAGCCCAACGTGCAGGAGTCGAAGGACAACACCAAGAAGGTCCTCGCGACTTTCAAGAGCCGGGGCAAGCTGCCGGCGGCGGAATCGGTGGCCGCGGCGAAAGCCAGGGCCGGGATCGCCTCGCTGCTCGGCCGGGCCAGGAAGGGAGCGTACTTCGCGATCATGGCCTATACCGCGCGCACCCCCGGCTCCGAAGCGGCGATCGCCGCGATCAGGACTGCCGTCCGCGACAGGACGAAGATCGCGACGACCGCGGGCTACGGTCCGCGCTTTCTCCACTCGACGGGACAGCTGCACAAGGGCGGGCCGAAGACCGGCCTCTTCCTGCAGATCGTGCAGGACGACGCCCGGGACGTGCTCATCCCGGGTCAGCCCTACAGCTTCTCGGTGCTCAAGCAGGGGCAGGCGATCGGCGACCTGCAGTCGCTGACCTCACGACGGCTGCCGGTTCTGCGCGTCACGCTCGGACGTGATCCGGCGGCGGGATGGCGCGCGCTGACCACGGCGGTCAAGGGGGCGGTGCGGTGATGACATCCATCACGCCCCTCACCCCAACCCTGGCGGTGATGACTTCGACCCCGCCCCTCACCCCGACCCTCTCCCCCAAGGGGGAGAGGGGGAAGGGCTGATGGAGATCGGGTTCGTCGGCCTCGGCCGGATGGGCGGCAACATGGCCCTTCGCCTGAGCCAGCGCGGGCACCGCGTGATCGGGTTCGACGTGAATCCGGCGTCCGTGCAGTCGTACGGCGCGCAGGGCCTGGTCGGCGCGAGCGCGTGGAAGGACTTTGTCGCGAGCTTCGAGGACAGGCCCCGAATCATGTGGATCATGGTCCCGGCCGGCGATCCCACGACGCAGGCCATCGACCAGCTGATCTCGCTCGGCGATCCCGGCGACATCATCGTCGACGGCGGCAACACCAACTGGAAGATCGCGCTCGGCGACTGCGCTCGCGTCAAAGCCAAGGGCATGCACTACGTGGATGCAGGTACATCCGGTGGGATCTGGGGCCACGACCTGGGCTACTGCCTGATGGTCGGCGCGGAGCCCGAGATCTACGAGAACATGCTGCCCGTGCTCAAAGACCTCGCTCCCGATGACGGCGGTCTCGTCCACACCGGGCCCGAGGGCTCGGGGCACTTCGTGAAGATGGTCCACAACGGCATCGAGTACGGCCTCATGCAGGCTTACGCCGAAGGCTTCCAGGTCATGAAGAGCTCGAAGTCTTTCCCCGACATGGACATGCGCGCGATCGCCGAAGCGTGGCGCACGGGCAGCGTCATCCGTTCCTGGCTGCTCGACCTAACGGCGCGCGGCCTGGCCCAGGATCCCGAGCTGGCGACGATCAAGGGCTGGGTCGAGGACACCGGCGAAGGACGGTGGACGGTGGAAGCCGCCATCGAGGAGTCGGTGCCCGTGCCAGTCATCGCGGAGTCACTCTTCGCGCGCTTTCGCAGCCGCATGGAGAACACGTTCGGCGACCGGATGCTCGCCATGATGCGGGCTCAGTTCGGCGGGCACGCCGTGGTCAAAGAAGAACCGGCCCAACAGTGAAGGTCGAGGAGGCCCCGAACCCCCTAGCTGAAGGGCTCCACGACTACCGGATCGCCGATCCAGCGGTCATGGTCATCTTCGGCGCCACCGGCGACCTGAGCGGACGCAAGCTGCTGCCCGCGCTGTACAACCTCGCCAAGCAGCGATCGCTGCCCGCGGGTTTTGCGGTCGTCGGCGCCGCGATGAACGAGATGACCGACGACGCGTTTCGCAAGCACGCTTCGGACAAGATCCACCAGTTCTCGCGCACGCAGCCCATCGACGAACGGGTCCTCGGCGCGTTTCTGTCCTCGGTCTCGTACGTGAAGGTCGACTTCGCCCAGCTGGCCGACTTCAAGTCGCTCGCCCAGAGGCTGCAGCAGCTCGACGACGCCAACCACATCCCCGGCAACCGGCTCTTCTACTGCGCGACCCCGCCGCCAACCTACCAGACGATCGCGCTGCAGCTCCAGGCCTCCGGATTGAACAAGGGTCCCGGGTTCCACCGCATCGTGGTCGAGAAGCCGTTCGGCTCTGACCTGCAGTCGGCGCGCGAGCTCACGCAAACGCTGCAGAAGGTCTTCGCCGAGGACGCCGTCTACCGCATCGACCACTACCTCGGCAAGGAGACCGTCCAGAACATCCTCGCTTTCCGGTTCGCCAACTCGATCTTCGAGCCCGTCTGGAACACGAACCTGATCGACTCGGTGCAGATCACGGTCGCGGAGGAGATCGGGATCGAGCAGCGCGGCACTTACTACGACAAGGCGGGCGCGATGCGCGACATCATCCAGAACCACGGCCTGCAGCTGGTCACCCTGACGGCGATGGAGCCGCCGCTTGCGTTCGACGCCGGCGCGGTGCGTGACGAGAAGGTGAAGGTCCTGCGCTCGATCCGGCCGCTCATCGGCGAGGACATCGAGCAGTCGACCGTGCGTGGACAGTACACGAGCGGTTGGGTGCTCGGGGAGCAGGTTCCCGCCTACCGCGGCGAGAAGAACGTCGCGCCCGATTCGCAGACGGAGACGTTTGCGGCGCTGCGCATTTTCGTCGACAACTGGCGCTGGGCGGGCGTGCCGTTCTACATCCGCGCGGGCAAGCGCATGCCCAAGCGCGTGACCGAGATCCGGGTCCAGTTCAAGCGCCCTCCTCACCTGACCTTCGGCCGCGAGGCGATGAAGGAGGTCGACCCGAATGCGATCACGCTTCGCATCCAGCCAGAGGAGGGAATCTCGCTGAAGTTCGGCGCCAAGGTGCCGAGCGCCGGACTGCGCATCCGCAGCGTGACCATGGACTTCGAGTACGTGACGTCATTCCTGGTCGAGGCGCCCGAGGCCTACGAGCGATTGCTGCTCGACTGCATGATCGGCGACCCGACTCTGTTCACGCGCGCGGACGAGGTCGAGGCGGCGTGGACGCTGATCGATCCGATCGAGAATGCGTGGCGGAACGGCCGGCCGCCGCTGCAGACCTACGCCGCGGGATCGTGGGGACCTGACGCCGCCGCGAAGCTGCTCCAGGCCGACGGCAGGGAATGGCACCGACCGTGAGCGCCGTCGAGCAGGACGCGCAGCCGATGTGGCACGGCCAGGGCGTGACCGTCGGCGACGTGCTGGCCGCGCTCGATCAGATCCGCTTGAAGTTCGCTCGCGCCGAGGCGGGCGACGCCGAGCACCTCCACCCACGCAACTGCGTCATGACGCTGATAGGCATCGCGCCGACGGAGCTTCTCGAGGAAGCCGCGAAGCGCACGACCCAGACCATCGGCATGCAGCATCCCGCCCAGGCGATCGTCATCCGCGAGGAGGCGCCGATCCACGGCCGCAACCTCGATGCGTGGATCACGACCGACGTGCGGCGGCCGGAGATGGCTTGCGCCGTGGAGTGCGAGCTGATCACCCTGCACGTCCACGGCAAGGCGGCCGACCACCTCGGCGCGCTGCTCGACCCGCTGCTCGTGAGCGGCGTGCCCACGTACCTCTGGTGGCTCGGGACGCCGCCGTTCGGCAAGCGCGAGCTCGGCGACGCGCTGCGGGTGTGCGACGGACTGATCGTCGACTCGGCGCAGTTCGGGGAGCCTTATCACGACTTCCGGCGCATGGCCGGGGCCCTGAAGGTCGTCCATCGCCGGCTCGGATTGGCCGACCTGCAGTGGTCGCGGCTGAGGCCGTGGCGCGAGACGATCGCGCAGTTCTTCACCCCCGTGGACCGGCGCGGCTTCCTCGATGGGATCTCCGAGGTGGGGATCGACTATGCCGGGGAAGGCCGCGGCAACCGGATCGCCGCGTCGCTCGTCACGGGCTGGATCGCGTCCGCGCTGGGATGGAAGCTGCGCCGGGCGACGGCCGGGACGGGCGGCGTGGTCGCCGCGATTTATGAGCACGGCGTCCGGTCCATCGAGGTCGACTTCAGATCCGTCCCGCAGGGCGACCGCGTCCCGGGTGAGGTGAGCGCGGTTCGCATCGGTGGCGCCGCGCGCGGGACGACGTTCCGGATCTCGGTCGCGCACGACCCACCGAGGGGCCGGAAACCGAGGCAGGCCGAGCCCGAGTGGGAGCGGAGGAGGGAGGACACCGGCCGCGTCCTGCTGACGCTCATCGAGATCGGCGACAGCGATCCGCTGCGGCACGTCCAGCAGCTCGAACCCGAGGACCAGGCGGTGCTGCTTCTCGAGCTGCTGTCAACTGGCACGCACGACGAGGTGTACAACCGTTCGCTCATCGCCGCGTCCGCTCTGATGGACAAGTTCTGACCTTGGCCGAGTTCATCGTCCTGGCCACGGCCGAAGAGGTCGCCGAGGCGGCCGCGGCCGAGATCGCCGAGGCGCTGCGAGGAGGCGCCAGGACCCTGGTCCTGACCGGGGGCACGTCGCCAAGGCGCTGCTACGAGCTCCTGTCGGAGCTCGACGTGGAATGGGGGAGGGTCGAGATCCTGTTTGGCGATGAGCGGTGCGTGCCGCCGCTCGACCCGGAGAGCAATTACCGCATGGCCAAGGAGAGCCTGCTCGACCGCGTGCACCCCGCCACGGTCTACCGCATCCCGGCCGAGCTCGGTCCCGACGAAGGCGCGGATCTGTACGCCGAGGTGGTGGCCAACATCGCGCCCTTTGACATCGTCCTGCTCGGAGTAGGGGAGGACGGGCACGTCAACTCGCTCTTTCCGGGACACAAGGCGCTGAAGTCGGAGGCCCTGACCGCGGGCATCCGCGATTCGCCCAAGCCGCCGCCGCAGCGCGTGACCATGACCCTCGAGGCGGTTCGCGACGCGGGCCGCGTGATCATCATCGCCACCGGCGCGGGCAAGGCCCAAGCGGTGGCCATGGCAAGGCGCGGCGAGACGCCTTCCGGGATGATTGCGGGCGCACGATGGCTGATCGACCGGGCGGCGGTCGGCGAGTGAAGATCGAGATCGTCCCGTCCATCCTGTCCGCGGACGCCGGGAGGCTGACGGAGCAGATCCAGGAGGCTGAGAGCGCGGGCGCCGACCGGATCCAGGTCGACGTCATGGACGGTCATTTCGTACCGAATCTCACGTTTGGGCCGAACATCGTCGAGGCTGTCCGGCGCGCGACGAGGCTGCCGGTGGAGGCACACCTGATGGTCGAGCGACCGGAGCTGTTCCTCGAGGCGTTCGCAAAGTCGGGCGCGACTTTGATCGAGGTCCAGGTCGAGGCGACGACCTCTCTTTACCGCACGGTCCAGACCATCAAGGAGCTGGGCGCCAGGGCGGGCGTGGCCATCAACCCCGCGACGCCCGTCGACGCCCTGCTTGAGATCCTGCCTTACGTCGACCTGGTCAACGTCATGACCGTGGAGCCTGGATTCGGCGGCCAGAAGTTCATCCCGCACAGCCCGGAGAAGATCCGGCGCGTGCGCGCTCTCTCGTCCGCCGTCGAGATCGAGGTCGACGGCGGCATCGACGCGCGCACGGCGCCCCTGGTCGTTCAGGCTGGCGCGAGCGTTCTCGTGGCAGGGAACTCGGTGTTCGGATACAAGGGCGGTGTGGCCGCCGGCATCAAGGCGATTCGTAACGCTGTTGGCTGACGACCTCAAGCAGGCGGCGGCGGAAAAAGCGCTGGAGCTGGTCCAGGACGGGATGCTGGTCGGGCTTGGCACCGGCACCACGACGCGGTTCTTCACCGAGGGTCTTGGGCGGATGGTCGCCGAAGGGATGAAGGTCCGCGGCGTGCCGACGTCGCGCGCTACCGCGGAGCTAGCCGTCTCCCTCGGCATCCCTATCGTGACCGAGCTCGTCGGCCAGATCGACCTTGCCGTCGATGGGGCGGACGAGGTGGACCCTGCGCTGAATCTCATCAAAGGACGGGGAGGCGCGCAGTTTCGGGAGAAGCTGGTCGCCGCGGCCTCGAAGCGGTTTGTCGTCGTCGTCGACGAGTCGAAGCTGGTCGAGCAGCTTGGCGTGGGCGTGCTGCCGGTCGAGGTCCTGCCGTTCCTGTGGCGGTCGACGGCCGAACGGCTGGCCGCGCTCGGCGTGAGCCTGGTCGTGCGCGGCGGAGAGGAGACCCCCTATGTGACGGACAACGGAAACCTGATCCTCGACCTCACCGTCGAGGGCGGGATCAAGGATGCGGAGGAACTTGGCTTCGAGCTGAAGAAGATCACCGGCGTGGTCGAGCATGGTCTGTTCGTGGGTATGACCGACACCGTGATCGTCGCCGGTGCGGAAGGCCCGAGGGCCATAGGTCGATCGTAAGTAACGGTCCCGCGGTCGACCCCCGCGCCTAGCAGCTGAGGCGCCTGGCGATGCGCGGGGCCGCCCGAGCCAGGCGATCTTCGCCGTAATTGGCACAATGTTCGCGGGGACGGGTCGCCTAGCTCGGTCGAGGGCGCGGCACTGGAAATGCCGTAGGCCCGCAAGGGCCTCGTGGGTTCAAATCCCACCCCGTCCGCCATTTTCCGGTGCGAGAAAAGTTACAGGCCTGATGACGACCTGACCTCTAGAATTCGCGAGGCTGTGGCGAACCCTCGAACCTATCGCGCCCTTGTCAAGCGATCGGGCGGACCACTTGGCTCCTCGCCGCTTCACCTCATCCGTGACGATGCGGAGGCCTCACTCTGCGGGATCCCACGGGTGTCGTTGAGCGCGGCCGCCGGCCTGGACGATGTTGTCTGCGCCGAATGCCTCACGTGGTTCGAGCGGCGCCGTGCCATGTCCGGGGCGTTCCCTACCGTCGCTCCGCGCAAGTGAGCCTTGGCTGAGGCCTCAGACCAACTCCAGGGCCAGGTGACGCCAGACGGCCTGTGGCGCTGGGACGGAGCGCAGTGGCAGCCGACCGGCGCGTCTTCGACGGTAGCTCCAGCGCAAAGATCGCCGCGGTCGTGGCTGGCGATCGCAGGCGGCGTGTTCGGCCTGCTCGCCCTGCCGGTGATCCTCGCCGGCTGCGTCCTGCCGTTCATCAACTGGACCGACACGTCCAACGGCGCCACCGCGTCGATATTCAGCCCCGGTTTTGCCGGTGGCTACTGGTACGCCGTCGAGCCGGCCGCGGTTGTCGTGCTCGCGATTCCCGCGGCAATCCTGCTGATGGCGCTCAAGAGCGGGACGGCGAGGGCGCTTGCGGCCGGGCTGCTGATCGCCTTCGGTCTGCAGACGATCGGCATGTTCGTGGGCTACACCTTCGGCGACCTGGGCTTCGGGCGGATCGGCCCCGCCGGGCCGGTAGGCCTGATCGGCGGGGCCATCCTGTTCACGGGTGGGGTTTTCGGGCTGGGCAGCCTCTTCACGCGAGCCTGACGTTCATCCTCGGAAGATGCAGACGTCCGGATCGACCCCTGAGGCGTGCACCTTCAGATCGCTCGCGCCCAGGCCGCTCAAGTCGGGGCCGGAGTCGAATTCCTGGTTCGGGAAACGTTCCGGCAACGTGAACTTGCTGGAGGCGGTGACGTTGTTGCGCAGGCTCGTCGACTGCGAGTTGTAGGCGGCGCAGCCGAACTGACCGTCGTCGCGTGTCGGCGCGGAGGGACCTGAGCCGGTCCAGCTAGCGTTCACGGTCAGCGGTAGGGGCACGTTCTGCTGGTCGAACGAGTGCGGACATGGAGTCTGGGTGCCATCGAGGAAGACGTGCAGCGCCGCGGAGGAAATGCCGTTCATCTGAAACGCGCCTGGCGCGACCAGGTAGCACGCGTTCTCGAAGGTGAAGGTGTTGAAGTCGGTGATCCGGATCTCCACCTGCGCCGTTTCGGTGGGGACGGGTCCTGCATTCGTGCGCGTGCCGGACGCATTGGTGCGGGCGGCAGATGCCACAGTACCGCCGCCCTGCGGGTTGGCGATCTCCACGTCGCGCGAGGCGACCACCTGGACGAACTGGGTGAAGTCGGATGACTGGAAGATGGCCGAGGCTTCGTTGTTGATGAACTCGAAGTTTCCTGCCGGCTGCGGTCCGGGACCGGCGCCCTTGCCGAAGCCGCCTCCGGGCGGGCAGGTCTGGTCGGCGATGCCCGACACGTGCACATCGCTGGAGCCCGCATCCATGAAGCCCGGCTGGTTGGACAACGGGTCGATGCCAAGACCAGACAGCGTCCCCGAGACCGTGGCGACGTTGTTCGCATTGGTCCGCTGAGTCTCCTGCGTGAAAGCAAGGCAGCTGAAGTGAGCATCGTCGCGGCTCTTGGCGATCGGCCCGGTGCCGAGCCACTGCATGCTCACGACCGTTCCCGAGGGGATGGTGTTGAAGAAGAAGCACGTGGGCGTCGAGTCGAGGATCTTCGTGATCAACGTCATGGTCGTCAGATCGCTGCTGGCCATGAAATCGCCCGGTGAGATGAGAAAGCAGCCCTGGAGATTGATGTTGTCGGAGAAGTCGTTGAGGCTCACGTTCAAGATGGTCTGCTCACTGGTTGACGCAGGGCCATCTTTGGGATTCTGGGTGGCGATGTTGTCGCCAACGCTGACGTCGACGTTGAGCGTGCCGTTGATGACCGTATGCAGCGACGCGAAGGTCGAGGCCTGGAGGTACTCGCCGGGCGGCAGGTAGCCGGGGGGCGGAGGCCCAGCGGCGTGAGCCGGAACATTGGCCGCGAGCGCCACCGCGGCGGCCGAGAAGAGCACGGTCACTTGCCGAAATCGCGCCCAACTCATAGGCAGGGGCTCGGCTTGACTATGTGGAGGCTCACGTCATTCGATCCGATGGAGGCTTGAGGGTCAGCGAAAGAGTCGGCCAGCCCCGTAATGCCGCCTGTTGCAATGGCGTTGGCGGCCGTCGTGTTGGACTGGGCAGAACCGCATCCGCTGGTGCTGGTCGTGCTGAAGGTCGCAATCGGGCTCGTTGCCGACCAGGTCGCGTCGACGGTGAAGGAGTCGGGTAGTCCCGAGTTCTGGTGTCCCTGGCACACCGGCGTGCTCGAATTGATGGCCACGTGAACCGCAGCCGCGGTGCCGCTGAGAGTGAGCGCACTCGCCGGGATCACGTAGCAGTTCTCGATAAACGTGAAGAAGTTGAACTGGGAGATGTTCAGATCGGTCTCCACCTGGGTCGTCGCCGCCTCGCCACTGGGATTGAAGGTGTTGGTGAAGGATGTGACGAAGATGTTCAACGGCGCCGATCCATCGTTCGGCGTGGCGGAAGCGAACGCCGAGCGGGTCACAAAACCGTAGTTGCCGGGTGCCTGCGGACCGGGTCCGGCCCCCTTTCCACCAAGTTGCGGGCAGCTGTCGACCACGGCGCCCTGGACGTGGATGCGCTGGTCGAAGCTCGAGACGAAGGCTTGCACCGGACCAAATGTTCCGGTCACGGCCGACAGGTTTGCGGTCGCGATCGTGTTGGTCCCAATTGCGCCGATGGTCCTTGTCTCCGACGAATAGCCGGAGCACGCGTAGCGCCCGATGTCGGAGCCCGATGTCGAGGCGCCGCCCACCCAGACCACGTTGAGCGTGAACGGGGGCGTGAAACCGAACACAGGATTGTTCTGGCAGGACGCGGTGGTCGGCTTGACGGTGGTATTCAGGGTCGCCGAGCTCAGGTTGGAGGCGAAAGTGAAGTCGGACGCGCCGTCGGGGATGAAGCAGCCGCCGCCGCATATTGGAGTCGTGAAATCGCATGCGTTGAAGCTGACGTCGACCTCCGTCGTCAGCGTCGTCGGGCCGACCAGGGGATTGGCGGCGTTGGTCGTGGCGCTGACGTTGACGGACATCTGAGAGGTCGGTCCGAAGACCTGGAGCGACGCATTGACGGTCGTGTTGTCGTAGTTGCCGGCGGGCAGGAAGCTCGGCCCCGGTCCAGGACCCTTGCCCACTATCGGAATGCTCTGCGCCGACCGCAGGTCGAAGGCCACGGTGGTCGCCGAGAAGGCGATCAGTCCGCACAGCACCAGGGACGCGACTATGGCGATACGCCTGATGAAGGTCATCTCGTTCACTCCCAAACCCGAGACGAGCCCCACGACCGCCCGCTTGCCGCCCTAATTAAGCGCCTGATAGGAGCAAATGTGAAGTCCCCAATTCTTAACAGGGAGTTACCGTTGACTTGATGCGAGGACCAGCCGACCCGCGGCCGCCCGCACCCGACTTCGGTCGCGTGTCCGCAGAGCACGCGCAGACCTTCATCGGCATCATCAGCACGCTGCACAGCGAGCCGACCGCGTCTGCCTTCGGTCGCCTCCTCAAGAAGAGCCTCGAGCCCGACGACTACATGCTGCTGGCCCACCTCTTCGAGGAGATCAGCGTCCTCGCCCTCCACCACCTGGTCCCGGAGGCCCTGCTGTTCGACGCGTTCGCGTTCGACCTCTATTGGGACGAGCTGCGCGAGGACGTGCTGGCACTGCGGGCGCAGACCGGCAACGAGAAGTTCTGCGAGAACTTCGAGATCGCCGCGGAACGCGCCCGCGCCTACCGGACGGACCGTCCGCCCAAGCTTCGCTGGATGCACCGGGGCGGCCCGGAAGCCCCGCCCAACCCGCCTGGCGGCCTGGGTATGCGCCCTCCAGGGCCAGCTCCCCATGACGCGCCCGCCGAGCACAGCCCGGAGCCCGCCAGACAGAAAGAGCGCTGAATCCGCCCGCGCTGCAACCAGAAACCGGTTTCGCGCATCCAACAAGCGACAAGATGTCAGCCGCATTGATGGAGCAACGACCCCAGACCCTCGCCCGGGCAGTAGCCGGCGACCCTGACTCGTTCTCCCACCTGCTGGAGCCGCTGCTCAACCAGGCGTACCGGCTCGCGGCGGTCATGCTCGACGACCGCTCCGCGGCGGAGGACGCGGTCCAGGAGGCGGCGATCAAGGCCTGGCGGAAGGTCAAGCAGCTCCGCGGCGACGCCTCCTCGGTGAGGCCGTGGTTCCTGTCCATCGTCGCCAACGAGTGCCGCATGGCAAGGCGCGGACGTTGGTTTTCGGTCATCAAGCTCGCCGACGTCCGGGTTCCCGCGGCCGACTCTGACGATGTCCGCTCGGACCTGCACCAGGCGCTGCTGCGGTTGACGCCGGAAGAGCGCCTGCCGCTCGTCCTCCATTTCTATCTCGACCTTCCTCTCGAGGAGCTGGCCCGGACGCTGGGGGTGTCCCCATCCGCGGCGAAGTCGCGGGTCTACCGCGCGGCCCGGCGTCTTCGAGACGACCTCACGATCGAGGAGGTGTTCTGACGTGAGCAACGAAGAATTCCGCCGCGAGCTGAACAGCGTCTTCGACGGCGTCAGCGGCTCGCCCAGCTCCAACCTGCCGGACCGGGTGCGGTCGGCCGTGGCCCACGCGCCCGACGAACGAGCGCCTTACTGGATCGCGGGCGTCGCAGCGTGCGTGATCGCCGTTCTGGTCGTTGGCACGCTCTATTTCGTGGGGCCGTTCAAGCCGCCCTCGATGGCGGGGGGCGTCCACCCGACCCCGAGTCCCAGCCCGGTCTCATCCCCGACGAGTCAGGCATCGCCCACGCCCAGCGGTGAGCCGTTCATCTGCGGGGACGAGAGCATCCACAACCAGGGCACGCCGCCCCCGCCGCTCGTCTACGTGAGCGCCCTGAGAACGGGAGCGCATCCGGGCTACGACCGGCTGACGATCGAGTTCGCCAACGGCATGCCCTCGGTCATGACGGTATCCGTTCAGGCCGGAACGAAGTTCGTGATGTCGCCGAGCGGCGTTCCCATCACGCTCAAGGGACAGAACGCCATCCTCATCGTCATTCACGGGAGCGACCTGCACACGTCGTACAGCGGGCCGATCGACATCGTGACGAGCGACAAAGGACTCGTCGAGGTCAGGCGCGTAGAGGACTTCGAGGGCACCGTCCAGCTCGGGCTCGGTGTGAACGGGCAGGCTTGCTACCGGACGATGCTGCTCGGCAACCCCGACAGGCTCGTGATCGACATCCAGACGAGCTAGGGCCGCAGAGGGTGGCGCAGCGAGAGCTGCCGCTGCCGCTCGCGGTGATAGCTCGGATCCGAGTCGTGACCGAAGAGGCCGTCGTAGGTGGCAAGACGCAGGCGCACCAGCTCGAAGATCGCCCTCAGCCCGTCGAGCCACGTCAGCTTCTTGCCCTCCGCCCGGCTGCGGGCGTAGTAGCGGATCGGCACCTCGTGGATGCGGTATCCGAGCCTCAGGACGCGGGCGGTGATGTCCGGCTCGATGTCGAACCGCTTGCCCTGAAGACTGAGCCGCCGCCACAGGTCCGAGCGCAGGGCCTTGTAGCCGCTCTCGAGGTCGGAGATGTAGCAGTCGAACAGGATGTTGGCGGCGAAGGTCACAGCCTTGTTGCCCATCACAAACCAGAAGCTGAAGGCGGTCTGGCCGGCGAAACCGCGCACTCCGTACACGACGTCAGCCCGGCCCTCGACCAGCGGCCGTAGCAAGGTGGGGTAGTCCCTTGGGTCGTACTCGAGATCCGCGTCCTGGACGAGCGCAAACGGCATCCGCACCTCCTCGACGGCGCGGCGCAGGGCCGCGCCCTTGCCCTGGTTGGCCTCGAGGCGGAACGCCCTGACGCGTGGCTCTTTGCCGGCGAAGCGGCTCATGATCGCCCACGTCCTGTCCGTCGAGCCGTCGTCCACCGCGATCACCTCGCCGACCTCGGGCTGCTCGAGGACGTGATTGAGGATCACCTCGAGCGTGCGCTCCTCGTTGAAGGCCGGGATCATGACCGAAAGGGATCCCTTCTGGCTCATCGGGTCAACCACTCTAACCCCGAACGCTCGAGTTCGATCCTGGTTCGGCCTTCGCTACATTGACCGTGTATTCGCACCGCAACTCAAGGAGGGACCATGTCGACGCTTGCGTTTGACCCCGAGGAAACGACCCACTGGGAGCAAGTCCGTCCCCGCGAGATCCCGCCCGACCAGTGGAAGAAGTTCGAGGGGTACGCGGCGGAGATCTTCCAGGCCTTCGGCATGGACCTGGACACGCCGGGCACGCGCGAGACGCCGACCCGCTACCTGCGGGCGCTCTTCGAGTCGACCGCCGGCTATGAGGGCGATCCCAAGCTGTTGACGGCGTTCCCGACCGAGTGCCATGGCGGCCCGGACTGCAACATCAGCCAGGTCATCGAGGGGCCGATCGAGTTCTACTCGCTCTGCGAGCACCACGCCCTGCCCTTTCACGGTCACGCGTTCATCGGCTACATCGCGCACGAGGAGATCATCGGTATCTCCAAGCTGACCCGGCTCGTGCGCGTGTTCGCGCGCCGCTTCACCGTTCAGGAGCGCGTGGGGTTCGAGATCGCCGACGAGCTGGTCCGCGTGCTGAACCCGCACGGCGTCGCGGTCCACCTCAACGCGATGCACCTCTGCACTCAGATGCGCGGGGTGCGCGAGGGCCATTCGCGCACGTGGACGTCGTTCTGGCGCGGCAACTACGAGAACGACCCCCAGCTGAGGGCGGAGTTCCTCGATACCGCACGCTCCCAGGTCGAGCACTGATCGAACCGTTCGACGTCCTCTACGACACCGAGCTGCCGCGCTACGAGCTGCCGCAAGACCTGGCGCGCATCTACGGGACACTCGGCTTCGCGGACAAGGTCATCTACTCGAACTTCGTCGAGTCGCTCGACGGGGTGGTGACGCTCGGCTCGCAGCCGTCCGCCGGATCGGAGATCAGCGGGCGCAACCAGGCCGACCGTTTCCTCATGGGGCTGCTCCGGGCGTGCGCCGACGCCGTGTTGCTCGGCGCGGGGACGCTGCGCGCGACGCCGGGACATCACTGGACGGCCGAGCATGTCTTTCCGGACCTCGCGCCGGCGTTCGGCGAGCTGCGCTCGGCGCTCGGCCGCAAGGCACGGCCGCGGCTCGTGGTGCTGACGGCCAGCGGAAACGTCCCGATCGCGCACCCGGCGGTCGTGGGAGGCGCGACGATCGTCACGACCGCCGATGGCGCCGCCGCCTTGAAAGGGCGGCTGCCCGAGTCGTGCGACGTGCTCGAGGTGGGGAAGTCCGGGTCGGTCGACGTGAAGCGCGCGGTGGGCGAGATGCGCGAGCGCGGCTACGACGTGATCCTCACCGAGGGCGGGCCGCACGTCGCGGGCGACCTGATCAGGGCAGACCTGCTCGATGAGTCCTTCATCACCCTCTCGCCGGTGATCGCGGGCCGGGACAACGAGGCGAGGCTGGGCATGGTCCAGGGCGTCGAGCTGCTCCCGGGGCGCGGGCTCTGGTCGCGCCTCCTAAGCGCGCGCCGCCACGGCGACTTTCTCTTCCTGCGCCACGGGCTGAGGCGCTAGCAGGATTCCTGCGAGCCGAGCAGCAGCGGCGCCGAGGCGGCGACGGCCGGTTTGGACGTGACCGCGACGAGCGCGCCTGACTTGACGCCCGAAGGCAGGTTCACCGTCCAGTGGTCGCGCGGGATCACGACCGCGTATCCGGGCGGCGTGAAGTCGGGCGGCCCGGGCAGGTCGGTCGTCTGGCCGGTGCAGCGGTCGAAGAACTTCAGGTCGTAGTGCACGGGGACCTTCTGCCCCGAGGAGAAGTAGATCGACACCTCCACCGAACACGAGGTGTTCAAGTCACAGTTGGTCCCGGTCTCGTCCGCGATGCCGACCGCGATCTTGCACGGCACGGCCGCGGTGCAGAACTGGACCTTGGTGATCGGAGCTGCAGAGGCGGGGGCGAAGGTCGGAACCGTCTCGGGCACCTTGCCGCTCGGTGGCGAGCTCGGGCTGCCCTTCGGCGAGGTCGACGCGTGGGCGGACGGCGTGGTATGTGAAGCGACGTTGCCGTTGCTGCCGAGCTTGCCCAGGACCACGACGCCGAAGATGCCGAGCAGGATGACCACCAGCACCGCGGCCGCAGCCGGAACGAGCCAGGGCGGGCGCTCCGCAGGGCCGATGCCGCCAAGGCGTGGGCGGGGGACGGTGGGCCGGCGCGGAGCCGGCGCCGGCGTGGGCGCCTTGAGGGGGGCT
>WNGH01004613.1_pt1 | contig 23425 bp, 24 predicted proteins | sample 5400631 | NCBI WGS metagenome assembly WNGH01 (sample SAMN13153373, study PRJNA577476) | soil metagenome | isolation source: 115 cm soil or saprolite under Garry oak tree replicate 1 | place: USA:California | collected 2016-06-15
AGTAGTCGTACTTTTCCGCACGTTCGGGATGTAATTCCCGACCGCACGTCACGCAATTCGCCATCTTCCTCCTCGAAATACGTTGGCACGCCATGGTTGCAACGCAAATTGGCGGCGAAATCATCCCGATCGGGGTGGCTCGGCGGTCTGCGCAACCACCGGCGGCGTGTGATCCTTGAGCGGATGGAACCTGGGCGGATGGACCCGGCGGCGGACGCTGACGCGTCCCTGGACGCGCTGGTCGTCGGCGCGGGCCCGACCGCCCTGGCGCTGGTGGCGCAGCTCCGTGCCCATGGCGCCTCCGTCCGCGTGATCGACCGTCAGGCGGACCGGGCGCGCGAGTCCCGGGCGCTGGCGATCCAGCCTCGCACGCTGGAGGTCCTGAGCGGCCTGGGGATCTCCAAAGCCCTGCTGGAGCGCGGCAACCAGGCGGTGCAGATGCGCCTGCACCTGGGCGCGCGCACCGTGCGCGCCGGGCTGTTCGACATCGGCATCCAGGACACCGCCTATCCCTTCCTGCTGTTCCTCTCCCAGGCCGAGACCGAGCGGGTCCTGCTCGAGCACCTGGCCACGACCGGCGTCGCCGTCGAGCGGCGGGTCGAGCTGGCCGCCTTCACCGCCGGGCGGGACCAGGTCGCCTGCACGCTGCGCCACCACGACGGCCGCACCGAGCAGGTGCGTGCCCGCTACCTGGTCGGCTGCGACGGCGCCCACTCGACCGTCCGGACCCTGGCCGGCATGGGCTTCGCCGGCGGCTCCTACCCGCAGACGTTCGTCCTCGCCGACCTGGAGGCCGACGGCGACCTCCAGCGCGACACCATCCACGTCTACGTGCGCGACGCGGGGATGCTGTTCCTGTTCCCCCTCGGCAGCCCGGCGACCTGGCGGCTGATCGGCATGGAGCCGCGGGACGGATCAGGCGGTCCACGGACCGCGGCCCCGCCGCACGACCTCTCGCTCGACGACGTGCGGGCGCTGGCCGACCCGTTCACCGGCGGCGCGGTCCGGCTGCGCGATCCCGTGTGGTTGACGGCCTTCCAGCTCCAGCACCGCCAGGCCTCCCGGTACCGGGCGGGCAGGGTGTTCCTGGCCGGCGACGCCGCCCACGTCCACAGCCCGGTCGGCGCCCAGGGCATGAACACCGGCATCCAGGACGCGTGGAACCTCGGCTGGAAGCTGGCCCTGGCGGCCCGCGGCCTGGCCTCGGACGCCCTGCTGGACAGCTACCACGCCGAGCGGTGGCCGGTCGGCCGCTTCGTGCTGCGGTTCACCGACCGCGCCTTCACCGTGGCCACCTCCCGCGGGCCGCTGGCCCGCATGGTCCGCACCCGGCTGGCGCCGAGCCTGGCGCCGCTGGCGCTGCGCTTCGGCCCGGGCAGGGCGCTGGGGTTCCGCACCGTCTCGCAGCTCGGTGTGCGCTACCGCGCCAGCCCCGCCGTCCAGGAGGGCCGGCCAGCACCCGCGGGCGGGCCGAGGGCGGGCGACCGGCTCCCCGACGGTCCCCTGACGCACGACGGACGGCCCCGCTGGCTGCACGAGTCGCTGCGCGGGCCAGGCTTCCACCTGCTGCTCTGCGGGCCGGCGGACGCCTGGGACGCCGCCGGCATGGAGGCCGTGGGTGACCGCTGGGGCGGGCTGGTGCGCGTCCACCGGCTCGCGCTCCAGCCGGGCCCGGGCGTGCTGCACGACGACGGCACCCTGCTGCGGCGGCTCGGCCTGGGCAGCGCCCCGCGCACGGCTGCCCAGTACCTGGTCAGGCCGGACGGGCACATCGGCTACCGCGCCGCCGGCACCGACCTTGCCGGTCTCCAGGCCCACCTGGGGCGCTGGCTGCCCGGCGCCGCGGCGCTGACGGCGGCGCCCTGAGAGCTGGCGTACGCGGGTTTCACCGCTGGCTTCGCGGGCTACCTATCAAGCGCCTGACCGGCACCTTCCGAGGAGGCATCATGGTGCGACCGTCGATCGAGACCGCCCGCGAATGGGCGCCCAAGGCCATCCGGGACCGCCTGCCGGGCGGCCACAGCCGCACCGGCCTGCTCGACGCGCCCAAGGCGGCCATGCGGCGCCGCCGACGGCGATGGATGCGCGCCCGGCGCCGGCGGACGGCCGGCGGGCTGGGCATGCGCGGCGCGGCCCTGCGGGAGCGGATGCCCTCGATGCCGCGGCCGCCGTCGGTGTCGATGCCGTCGCCGCCGTCGCTCTCGATGCCGTCGATGCCGTCGATGCCGTCGATGCCGTCGATGCCGACCATGTCCAAGCCGTCGCGGCGGCGGCGGCGCAGGTCGCGGCCGCGAGCGCTACCGGCAGATCGTGGAGCAGGCGCGGCAGCTCTGGCAGCGCCCGCAGGTCCAGGACACGGTCGCCAAGGGCCGCGACCGGGTCGGCAGCGGCGTGGAGCGGGCGGCCGCCACCGCCGGCGACCGGCTCCACCAGGCCCGCGAGCGGGCGTCCGGACCCGCGCCGTCGACCAACGGTCCCGCCCGGTCCACCACCTCCACCGGTCCGACCGGCGCCGGCGGGCAAGGCGGCCCGACCAGCCCCGGGGGGCCCGGCAGCGCCGCTTGACAGGCTAACGGCGTTAGCCCTACCCGGGCCTTCGCCCTGGACCACCCGCACCTGTACCGGCTGGAGCTGGCCGGGCGCTTCCCGCCGGACGCCGACGTCGATGCCGCCTGGCGGCAGGGGCTCGGCGCCTTCACAGGCGCCCGGCGGCGATGATCCGCTTGAGGAAGGCCTGGGTGCGCGGGTTGCTGGGCTCGGTGAAGATCTGCTCCGGCTCGCCCTGCTCGCAGATCACGCCCTCGTCCAGGAAGCAGACCCGGCTGGAGACCTCCCTGGCGAACGTCATCTCGTGGATGGCCAGCAGCATGGTCATGCCCTCGTGGGCCAGTTCGCGGACGATGTTCAGCACCTCGGCGACCAGCTCCGGGTCCAGCGCGCTGGTGATCTCGTCCAGCAGCAGCAGCCGCGGCTGCATCGCCAGGGCCCGCACGATCGCGACGCGCTGCTGCTGGCCGCCGGAGAGGCTGTCGAGGTAATCGGAGCGCTTGGAGATCAGCCCCACCCGCTCCAGCAAGGTGTCCGCGCGCTCCTCGGCCTGCTTGCGCGACAGGCGCAGCACCTGGCGGGGCGCCAGGGTGATGTTGCGGAGCACCGTCATGTGCGGGAACAGGTTGAAGCTCTGGAAGACGATGCCCACGTTGCGCCGGTGCTGGTCCAGGTTCACCCCCGGTCCCGACACCAGCTTGCCCTGCATGGCGATGGTGCCCTGGTCGATCGGCTCCAGCGCGTTGACGCAGCGGAGCAGGGTCGACTTGCCCGAGCCGGACGCGCCGATGAGGCTCACCACCTCGTGCTCGCCCACGGTGGCGCCGAAGTTCTTGGCGACCCCCTGCAGGGCGCGATCGCGGGCGACGTCCTCCTGCCCGGCTCGCCCGAGTACGAACTGGCGCGCAAGCCGCCCATCGCGCGCTTCCGGGAGGTGCGGCCGCGGGCGGTCGTCCGCTGCGCGACTCCCTCGGACGTCGCCGCGACGATCTCCATGGCGAGCGGGGCCGGGCTGCGGATCGCGCCACGGAGCGGCGGGCACTGCTTCGCGGGAAGCTCCTCCACCACGGGGATCGTCGTCGACATCACCCCGATGCGGTCGGTGTCGGTCGAGGGCGGTGTGGTGACCGTGGGCGCGGGCGCGCGGCTCGGCGACCTGTACGACGCGCTGGCCGCGCACGACCTGACCATTCCCGCCGGCTGCGGCCCACCGTCGGGATCTCCGGGCTCACCCTCGGCGGCGGGCTGGGGGTCCTCGGCCGCGGCCACGGGCTGACCTCCGATTTTCTGCTCGGGGCGGAGGTCGTCCTGGCGGACGGCCGCGTCGTGGAGTGCGACAACCACCGTGACGACGAGCTGTTCTGGGCACTGCGCGGCGCGCTCGGGGCCCAGCCCGACACCGGGAAGCTGCTGGACGAGCTGGTCGCGCGGGTGGGCGTCGACCCGACCTCGGCGGTGCTGGAGCACGGCTCCTACCGCGAGACCAAGCGGTACCTGGCCGAGCACGGCCCCGGGGAGGATCGGCCGCTCGGACATCTCTTCAGCAAGTCGGAGTTCTTCCGGCGCTCCCTGCCCGGCGAGGTGATCGAAGCGCTGGTCGCGGGGTTCCAGCGGGGGCGGGTCGCTGGGCAGGCTCGCGAGCTGGACTTCACGCCGTGGGGCGGCGCGTACAATCGCGTGCCCGCCGACGCGCCAACCACCGAGCGGGAAGGCCGCACAGCGCTGGCTGGAGCGCTCATGGGCAACAGTCCACCCGTGGGGGTCCGGAGGGGTGTACCCGAACTTCCCCGATCCCGACCTGGAGGACTGGGCGCGCGCCTACCACGGGAGCAACCTCGACCGCCTGCGGCGCGTCAAGCGGCGCTACGGCCCGGAGAGTTTCTTCCGGTTCCCGCAGTCGGTCACCTGACCGCGGCGCCGCGGGCCGGCGGCGCCCGCCGGGCCGGCGTGCCCATCCCTGCCGCAATCCACGGCGCGGCCGCCCTCGCTACCATCGACGCATGACCCGTCGGGCATGGTTGCTCTTCGCCGCCGTCTCGCTGCTGTGGGGCGTCCCCTACCTGTTCATCAAGATCGCGGTCGCCGAGCTGCCACCGGTGACCGTGGTCTTCTCCCGCGTCGCGACGGCGGCGCTGGTGCTGTGGCCGGTCGCGGCCCGGCGCGGGACGCTGCGGGGCCTGCGCGCCCGGCTCCCCCAGCTCGTGGTGGTCGCGCTGCTGGAGATCACCATCCCGTTTCTGCTCATCAGCATCGGCGAGCAGCACATCGCGTCCTCGCTGACCGGGCTGCTGATCGCCTCGCTCCCGCTGTTCGTCGCGCTGCTGGCGCTGCGCTTCGACGCCGCCGAGCGGGTGGGCGGGCTGCGGCTGCTCGGCCTGGTGGTCGGCATCGGCGGGGTCGCCGCGCTACTGGGGATGGACGTCGGCGCCGACCGGGCGCAGCTCTTCGGGGCCGCCATGGTGCTGCTGGCGACCTGCTGCTACGCGGCCTCCACGCTGGTGGTCAAGCGCTTCTTCAGCGACGCGCCGATGCTCGGGGTGGTCACCGCGGCGACCATGATCGCCAGCCTGCTGCTCGCGCCGTTCGCGGTGGCCCTGACCCCGGCGCGGATGCCGAGCCTGCACGTCACCTTCGCGCTGGTGGCGCTGGGCGTGCTGTGCACCGCGGCGGCCCTGACGCTGTTCTTCACCCTGATCGTGGAGGCCGGCCCGAGCCGCGCCGCGGTGATCACCTACCTGAACCCGGCGGTGGCGGTCGCGCTCGGCGTCGCCATCCTCGACGAGCCGCTCACGCCGGCGATCATCGCCGGATTCGTGCTGATCATCGTGGGCTCGTGGCTGTCGACCCGCCCGCCGGCCGGCCGCCGCGCCGGCCAATTTCGGCGTGCCGATGGTCGCGCGGCCTCGCGATATTTCGGAGCGGGCGGCGACGGACGCTAACTCGAAAGGAACCCCCGGTGACGCTCGTAGGGCGGGCGAACGAACAGCGCCTTGCGGCCCCTGATGCTGAACAGCGGCTTCCCGCCGGGAGGATGCGAGCGGTAGAAGACGACGTCGCCGCGGCTGTCCAGATGGTCGCCGAACTCCTTGAACAGCCACGGCGCGCAGCGGACCTCGATGCCCCGCACGTTGTTGGCGCCCTCCTGCCACCGCACGATGCGCAGCGACCAGCCGTTGCCCCTCGCGTTCTTCGGCGATTGCGCGGTGAGCAGCAACGCCAGCTCCGCGTTGAAGACCCTGAGGAGTTTCTGGAAGTCCGCATCCCGACGTGAAGAATCGTTCATCAACGTCTCCTCACCACGGGGGACCGCCGACTGCGGCGATTATTGTAGCCTGCCCGCCGCCCGCGAAGGAGGTCACTGTTTCGCGACCACCGATCATGAATCGCCCGCTGGCGTTGCTGTTCGTCTGCACCTTCGGCGCGGCCACGAGCTTCTACCTGCTGCTCTCCGTGGTCCCGCTGTACGCCACCTCGGCGGGGGCCGGCGGGACCGGCGCGGGGCTGGCGACCGGTGCGCTGATGTTCTCCACGGTGGCCGGCGAGCTGGCCACGCCCGGTCTGGTGGCCAGGTTCGGGTACCGGCTGGTGCTGGCGGCGGGCCTGCTCCTGCTCGGGGCGCCGGCGCTGGCGCTGACGGCTTCGGCGACCATGCCCGCGATCCTGGCGGTCTGCGTCGTGCGAGGCCTGGGCTTCGCGGTCACCGTGGTGGTGGGCAGCGCGCTGGTGGCCTCGCTGGTCCCCCAGCAGCGGCGCGGCGAGGGTCTCGGCCTCTACGGCATCGTCGTGGGCGTGCCGTCGGTGGTGGCGCTGACGCTGGGCGTCTGGCTGGCGGGGCACGCCGGCTATCCACCGGTGTTCGTCGCCGGCGCGGTGGCCTCGCTGGTTGGGCTGGCGGTGGTGGCCGGCCTGCCCGGCCGGCAGCCAGGGCCGCGCGGGCCGGTGGGGGTGCTCGCCGGGCTGCGCGTGCCCGGGCTGGTGCGGCCGTCGGTGGTCTTCTCGGCCACCACCATGGCGGCGGGCATCGTGGTCACCTTCCTGCCGCTGGCGGTCACCCGGGCGTCCGGCAACCTGGCCGCGCTCGGTCTGCTCGTCCAGGCGGCGGTGGCCACGACGACCCGCTGGTGGGCCGGGCGCCACGGCGACCGCCACGGCACGGCCGCACTGGTGCTCCCGGGGGTCCTGACCGTCGCACTCGGCGTGCTCGCTCTGGTCCTGACCAGCAGTCCGGCGGCGGTGCTGGCCGGGGCGGCGCTGTTCGGCGCCGGCTTCGGCGTCACCCAGAACGCCACCCTGACGCTGATGTTGGACCGCGTCCCCCGTTCGCACTACGGCACGGTCAGCGCCCTGTGGAACCTGGCCTACGACGCCGGGGTGGGCCTCGGCGCCACCGGCTTCGGCCTGGTGGCCGCCCGGACCGGCTACCCCGCCGCGTTCGCGCTCAGCGCCGCGCTGGTGGCGGTCGCGCTCGCGCCCGCCTGGCACGACCGCGTGCTCGCGCGGGCCGCAAGGTGACCGGCCACGGCGCGCCGCCTGGCGCCGGGCCGGAGCGGTCCACTCAGGCCAGCAGCTCGGGCGGGACACCGCCCAGCGCCCGCTCGATCGCCGCGACCAGCTCACGGGCCGAATCGGCCGTCAGCTCCAGGGCGATCCGACCCGACGGCTCGCCGGCAGGGTCGCCGAAATCGATGTTGAGCGTGTGGAGCGCCCGGGCGTGGACGGGATGGTCGAAGTACACGGTCGTCTCCCCCAGGCCCCGCCAGCCGCGCCCTCCCTTGGCGCTGCCGGTCAGCCGGACGTGCTCGGTGCTGTAGGTGCACATGGGTCCCCCCGGTCAGCCGAGGTACCGGGCGAAGAACTCGCCGATCCTGCGATAGCCGTCCTGTGCCGCCTCGACCCGGTAGGCCGGCCGGTCGGTGGCGAAGAAGCCGTGGCCCGCGCCGTCGTAGGCGTGGAACTCGTGGTCCTTGCCGTGCTCGGTCAGCAGCCGGTCGAGCTCGGCGACCTCCTCCGGGGACGGGTGGGCGTCCTCGTTACCGAACAGGCCGAGCAGCGGGCAGCCGAGCTTGGGGAGCTGCTCCTCGAACCCCCGGATCTTCAGCGGGTGCATCGGATGGTCCTCTGGAGGCTGGCCGACCACGTACGCGCCGTAGCAGTCGACGGCGGCGTCGAGATCCACGTTGCAGGCGGCCAGGACGGCCTGCCGGCCCCCCGAGCAGTGCCCGATGACGCCGACCTTGCCGTTGGAGGAGTCGAGCGCCCGCAGGTAGGCGGCCGCACCGGCGACGTCGCCCACCAGCCGCTCGTCCGGCACCCCGCCGCGGGAGCGGGCGACCGCGGCGGCGTCGTCGGGCTCGGCACCCGGGGCCTCACGCCAGTACAGGTTCGTAACGATCGCGTCGTAGCCGTCGGTGGCGAACCGGCGGGCGACCTCCTTGCTCCAGCGGTCGTACCCGGGCATGTGGTGGATCAGCACCACACCGCCGCGGGAGCCGGGCTCGGCGGGCCTGGCCAGATACGCCTCGATCTGGTCACCGCCGGCTCCTTCGATCCGGACGGCCGACGTGGAGATCGAGTCGGTCATGAGGGCGCTCCTTGTTGACTGCTGGAGGGAATGCGAGGTCGGGCCTCCGCCCCGGCCCTGAGCCCCCGGGCGTGACCCGCCCGCGGGCTGGGGTCCAGCCTCCGTGGTCTCGGCTCGGCCGGCGAAGGGCGCGGAGCGATCGGGGGTCGTGGTCACCTGGGCAGGTCGAGGATCGGGTTCCGGTCGAAGAAGCCGACCGGTCGCAGCGCGAAGCCGCAGTGGGCGACGGGCATCACCGGCCAGTCCTCGGGCCGGGGGAAGTGCGTCATCCCGAAGGTGTGCCACAGGACGATGTCGCGGCCGTCGATCTCGCGGTCGGCGGCGACGTAGGAGGGCAGCCCGGCCCCTCCGGGGTGCTGGTTGGGCAGGTCGCCCGCGGCGTAGCGCTGCGCCGGGTCGTAGCGGGTGACCCAGAGGTGCCTGGTGGCGAAGGCCGCGCGCTTGCTGATGGAGGCGCTCGGGTCGGCGGCCAGCAGCGGCGCGCCCTGCGGGTAGAGCGCGTAGGCGACCGGCTGGCCGAACCGGTTGGTGCTGGTGGCGTTGACCACGTGCCAGGCGCGGCCGACCGACGGGTCCGCCGTGCGCGCGCCCTCGGACTCGCGGGCCAGCCTGGTGACCCGCCTGGTGAAGGCATTGCCGTGCGGGTTGTCCGGGCCCACCGGCAGGCGCTCCAGTTGCACCTCGTCGACGGCGTTCTCGACGCCGTCGACGGTCATGTCGAGCCTGGCGCTGAACAGGTGCTGGTGATACGGCGCCGCCAGGTCGGGAGCGACCCGCGTCGCCCAGCGGCTCCCCTCGACGTGGGCCGAGGTGAACACCACGCCGGTGGCCTTCACCTCCAGCTCGATGGCGCCGTCCAGGTACAGGTACCAGTCGAAGCCGTAGTCGTAGTTGCCGATCGCGGCGAAGGTCGAGATGACCAGGCGCCGCTGGCGGCGCGTCTCGGCGGAGCCGGTGAACAGGTCGCTGTGCTTCCAGGCGATGCCGACGTCCTCTTCGTGCAGGCAGATGGCGTTGGGTACCTCGCGCGGCTCGCCGTCCTCGGTGGGCAGCACCACGTCGAAGTAGCGGATCTCGCCGAGGCAGTCGCAGCCGAGCATCAGTGGGTTGACCTGCTGGCCGAGCAGGTACTCGCCGGCGTCGAAGTAGTTCTGCCAGAACCTGGCAGGGCTCGGGTCGGCGTAGGGGACCACCATCTCGGCGATCGAGGCGCGGTAGACGACCGGCCGGTCCCACAGCGAGATCTGGTGCAGCGTCAGCCCCTCGCGGGCGTCGAAGCCGATCCGCAGCCGCCAGCCCTCCCAGGTCACCTCGTCGTCGTCGACGGTGAAGCTGGGGCCCTCCGGCTGGGTGATCTCGATCGGCTTGAGCGAGGTCCGCGGCGGGCCGACCGCTGCGGGGTCGTCGAAGTTGCCCTCCTCTCGCGGGATGGGCAGCAGCGCCTCGTCGACCAGCTCGATCACCCGGCGCTCGATGAGGTCGACGTAGGCCACCAGGCCGTCGACCGGATGCGCCCACGGGTGGTCGTCGTCGCGGTGCTGCACGAACGACAGCACCCGCAGCATGCGCCGGCCCGGCTCGCCCGGCAGCCCGAACGACCCCGCCGAGAGCGGGCACGGCCGGACCAGGTCGAGGTCGGTGACGCCGCGGCGCGCCATCGCCGCCCGCCAGCCAGCGTCGCCCTTGACGATCTCGTCGACCGCCTCCAGGTCCCCGAGCATGATCGCCGGCTGCCCATCGCGGGCCGGGTCGAGCGCGACCAGGGAGTCCACGGTTTCCCGGGTGAGCGAGGCCACCACGTCGCTCGCGGCCCCCGTGGCCGTGTCGAGCAGGACCGCGCGCACCCGCCGGTCGATCGGGGTCCCCTGCCGGAAGCCGAGCACTTCCGCCTTCGGCGGCTCCTCGAGCCCCAGGTAGGTGAAGCGCGTGTGCGCCCCCACCAGCCCGTGCTCGGCGAGCACCCTCCTGGACAGACGGATCTCGTCCGCGCTCAGCCGCCGCAGCGGATGTCCTGGCCCCGATACCGGGAGCCCGCCGTCAACCTCGGTCGCCGCTCGCACCATGAGATCGCCCTCCGCCCGTCCGGCCAAGCGAACAGGCTCATCCTGTCGCGGTGACGATTGCCTTGTCTAGGCACAACTGGACGGCCTGGCATCGGCGGCGGCCGGAGCTCGCGCAACGGCAGTCGAGGCCTGACCGCTGGCCGGTCCGCCGCCGTAACGTTACCGAGACGGAGGCCGGCTACAGTGGCACGTGACCGCGACGCTGGGAGGGCGACGGTGCCAGGGATGCGCTGCGTGCAGCCAGGACCATGGCGATGACCCCTGCCGCCCGACCGGCCCGGCCGCCCCGGTGGTCGGGCGTGGTGGCGTGGGCGCTGTGGGCGCTGTCCATGCTCGCGCTCGCCACGGTCCCATGGCTGGATCACCTGCTCCGTCAGGCCGGCCGTCCCGACCTGGAGCAGTGGGACGCGCGCCCCGCGGTCGCGATGGTGAGCGCGGCCACCGTCGGGGCGGTGCTGGCCAGCCGCCGGCCCCGCCACCCGGTGGGCTGGCTGCTGCTCGCGCTCGCCCTTTCCCTGGTCGCTACCGGGGCGGCCGCGCAGTATCTGGTCTATGGGCTGCTGGTCCGTCCCGGGGCGCTGCCAGCCGCCCACTATGCGGCCCTGTACTACCCCGCCAGCGCGTTCACGGCACTGGCCTTGATCGGCTTCGTCCTCCTGCTCACGCCGACCGGGTCGCTGCCCTCGCCGCGCTGGCGCTGGTGGGCCAGGGGCATGGTGGCCGCACCGGTGGTGTTGCTGGTGGTGGTGACCCTGGGGCGCGGGCCGTTGGACCCGCGCTACCAGGCGGTCGGCGGGCCGTTCGACTTCCGCGGCTTCAGCGGGGTCGTGCTGGTCGCCAACCAGGTGGCCCTGGCGGTCACCATCCTGGGCGTGGTGGTCGCCGCAGGGTCGCTGGTTGGACGCTTTGGCCGCGCCCGCGGCGTGGAGCGATTGCAGTTGCGCTGGGTGGCGGTCGCGGCGGCGCTGGTGTCCCTGGCGGGCGTGGTCGTCCTGGCCGGCTTGGCGCTGGGCGCCCCAGTCCTGCTCACCTGGGCGGCCAGCATCTGCATCGCGCTCCTACCGGTGGCGATCGGCGCGGCGATCCTCCGGTATCGGCTCTACGACCTGGACCACATCATCAGCCGCACACTGGCTTACGGGCTGCTCACGCTGCTGCTGGGTGGCGCCTACGCCGGGGTGGCCCTGGGGCTCGGCCAGCTCCTGGGGCGGACGTCGAGCCTGGCCGTCGCCGCGGCCACGCTGACGGTCGCCGCGGTCTTCCAGCCGGCACGCCGCCGCATCCAGCGGGCCGTGGACCGGCGCTTCAACCGCCGCCGCCACGACGCCTCCCAGAGGATTCACGCGTTCAGCGCGCGGCTGCGCCAGCAGGTCGACCTGGACACCCTGACGACTGAACTGCTGGGGGTGGTCGAGCAGACGATGCAGCCGACCCAGGTGTCGCTGTGGCTCCGGCCGCATGCCCGCGGCTCGGTCAGGACCCGGATCCGTCCTGGTCGACGGGGCTGAGGGCTGCCTCGGCCCGCTCCAGCAGGGCGGCGGCGTGGTCGAGGGTGGCCTGGCGGTTGGTGCGGTCCCGCTCTGCCGCCTCCAGCAGCGCGCCGCCACGATCGACCGCTGCCCGGAGGCTGCCGGCCAGCTCGCGCTGGTGGCGTCGCAGTTGACCGGCGAGGCGGCGGGACGCCTCCCCCAGCGTCATCGAGGTCGCCCCGCGAAGCCGGCCCACCAGCGCGTCGGCGTCGCTGGCCGCGGCGGCCCGCGCCTTGGTCACCGCCCGGTCCCTGGCGCCGCGGCGGCCACGCAGCCGCCACGCGGCGGCGACCAGCTCGTCGGCCAGGTGGGTGATCCGAGGGGTGGCGATCCCGACCGACCCGACGGTGGTGTCGACCTCCGGTGGGGTGAACGCGGGCAGGGAGACCTCGAAGGCGCTGGCGGCTTCCTGGTGCAGCTGCGCCAGCCGCTCTCGCGCCCGGTCGACGACCGGACCGGTCCCACTGGCGTAGGCGGCCAGCGCGGCCGCCTCCGCCCGGTCCAGCACCGGCCCGGCCAGGCGCTCCAGCAGCGCGGGCCGCTCGGCCTCCAGCCGCTCCAGCAGCGGCACCGGCCCAAGCTCCGGATGCCGCTCGGCCGCCTCCACGGTGGCGCGTGCCGCCTGGCTTCGCAGCGCGGCGCGATGCGGCTCCAGCGTCTCGTCCAGCGCGGCCATGGCCCGGCGCACCGCCGCCTCCAGCAGCGCCTCGTCGGCGGCGTGCTCGTCCGCCAGGGCCGCGGCCGCCCGCTCGAAGGCGGCGCGACGGCGGGCGATCTCCTCGGCGGGCAGCTCAGCGGCGCGCCGCTCCAGGTCCAGCGCCAGCCCCAGCAGCCCCAGCGCCCGCCGCCCCGACCGCGTGGCCGCGTCGGCGACCGCCGCGGCCCGCTCCCGCTCCAGGAAGCGGCGCAGGTCCTTGGCGAAGCGTTCCAGCCCCGCGGGGTCGCCGACCCCTGGGCGAGCCGACAGCGGATACACCGGGCCGGGCCAGGCCGGCACCACCTCCCCGACCACCCGCCCGGTGAACTCGACGGTCCGCTGGAGCTCATCAGCCGCGAGATAGTCGGCCTTGTTGAGCACGACGAACAGGCGCACGGCCTGCTCGGCGACCCGCTCCAGGAACGCCCGCTCACCTTTGGAGATGGGCGGGTCGGCCGAGGTGACCAGGATCGCGGCGTCCAAGCTGGGCAGGTAGGCGTCGGTCGCGCGGGTGTTGTGCTCCAGCACCGAGCCGACCCCTGGCGTGTCGACCAGCCGGACCCCCTCGTCCAGCAGCGGCGCATGCAGCCGCACGACGACCCGCTGGACTCCGAGTCGGTTGCCGGGGTTGCGCTCCTCGGTCACGAACTCCGCCACCGCTTCGAGGTCGTGCTCCTCGGTGTGCCCGTCGCCGAAGGCGACCAGGCAGACTGGATCGCCGCGCTCCAGCACGGTGGGGACGGCCGTCAACGGCAACACCCCGGCGGGCAGCACCTCAACCTGGATCAGCGCGTTCAGCAGGGTCGACTTGCCACGCTTGAACTCGCCGACCACGGCGACCTCGAGCTCCAGCCCCGCCAGCCGCCGCGCGGCCTCGCCGACCTGGCCGGCGACGTCCGCCAAACCGAGCAGCTCGGCGGCACTGGCCAATTTCGCGAGCGAGGCCTCCAGCGGCGTCGCTTCGGAGCCCATCTCGCCTCACCCCCAGCACCCGGTCTCCAACCCGTCGGGTAGGAGCCATCAGCCGTGGAGGCGGTCGCAGCGAGCTCCATCGCTGGTCACGTGGCTCTGAGGATAGCGCAGCCGCGACGCGGACCCCAGCACGTCAGCGGCCGCTGGCGCCGCCCGCTGAACGACCGGTGACACGCTGCCCGTGGAGGGCACCCTGGAGCTCACCGACCCGACCACGCCCGACCCGTCCGGATGGCGCGCGGGCTCGGGATTCAGCGTTTGCGGCCTCGTCTCATCTAGAGCCAGGACAAGCCGCCATACGGTAGCTCCGTGGCCAGCGCGAGACCGAACCGGTCGAATGCGATGGTCAAATCGAGCGGGCATCCGGCGACGGTCTCGGTCGCAACCGCAGCCTCGGGAGTCCGCACGATGGTCACATGGAGGCGGCCCGGCCGGCCGCGCGGAAGATGTCCTCGTCGACGGTCCGGCACACGGCGTCGAGGCTCGGCAGCCACTGACCGGGCGACGAGACCCGCAGCTCGATCGCCGAGCCGCGCGACGAGCGCCGGATCGCCGACGCCTCGAAGGTCACGGGGCCGAGGTCCGCCACCCGCTCGACGAGGTCGGCGCCCCTGCTCCTGCACCAGCGCAGCGCCGACGGGAGCAACGCATGCCCCTGGCAGGTAAGGAACGAGAAGCGCCTGCTCTTCGAGCACGATTCCACGGACGAGAACGGCTTCTATGGCTGGCTGGCCCGAACGGGCCGGATCGCGGCGCTGATCGACGACCGCCACTGGCTCGAAATCGGCGACTTCCGCGGCTACCAGGAATTCTGCATGGTCGTGGCCGCCGGGCTGCTCCCCGGACCGCCCGCCACCCCCAGGCATAGCTCCGTCAGTGCCGAGCGCCTGCAAGGCTGCCTCCACGCGCTGGTAGGAGCGATGGTCGCTGGACGAGCCGCTCTTCAGCGCGCCGGCTCGAGAGGCCGCGAGTTGCGCGGGCATGTAGAGTTGCTCCCCTTGTCGCGCCTATGGGTGGGATGTCCAAACCAGACGGGAGGATCGATGGGCAGGAGAGCCACTTCACGCCAGCACACACCGACGTGGATGATCGGCCTCGTGCTCGTCGTCGTCGCGATCCTGGCCGCCGCGGGAGGCGCCGCCGCGAAGGCGGTCAACGGCTGGTCAGGCGATGGGCAGGCAAGCTCCAATCGGTCGATCGCCTCGACCACCACGGCGGCGGCCGCCCCGGTCGCCACCTCCGCGGCCACCAAGTCGCACAAGCGGCGCCCCACCACGACCACCCTGCCGGCCACTACGACCACCACCTCGGCCTCCACCACGACCACCTCGGCGCCCACGCCGGGTGGGGACGCGGACGTGAAGATCCCACTGCCGAGTTTCGGCGCCATCCTGGTCGACGAGGCGCGCGGCCGCGTCTACATCAGCGGGGGAAAGGGCACCAGCAGCGTCGTCGTCACCGACCTCGACGGGGGCAATCAACAGACCGTCGGCATCGGCCGGGGTGGCGGCGGGATGACGCTCAGCCCGGACGGCACCAAGCTGTACGTGGCCCTGGTCGATAGCGACGGGATCGCGATCATCGACCTGGCGACCTACGCCGTCGACTGGTACTACGTCGGAACCCACGATGGTGTGCCGACGTGCCCCCGTGACGTTGCGTGGGCGGCCGGGCAGCTCTGGTTCGGGTGGGGCTGCGACAACGCTCCCGCCGGTATCGGCAGGGTCGATCCTGACACGCGTGCGTACGACCTGAACGCGTACGTCGCCGACTCGAGGATCGCCTCGGCCCCGTTGCTGGCGACGGTGCCTTCGCAGCCCAACATCCTGATCGCCGGCGAGACAGGCACGAACCCGGCCTTGCTGTTCCGGTTCGAGGCCACCCCGACAGAGCTCCACCAGCTGGTGATGAGCCGGACTGACGGAGGCTCCGTACGGCAGCTGGCGGTCACACCGGACGGCAGCCAGGTGATCGTCCCGTCCCCTCACCGAGGTGCACCAGTATCCGACGACCGCCTATCCCAACGCCGCCGCCGTCCGTTCCGACGGGCTGGTCGCGGCCGGCTCCAACGCGGCCTACGACAACGACGTCTTCATCTTCGAGCCGGGCGGCTCCACGCCGATCGCCACCTACGACTTCGGCCACCTGCCGGACCAGGAGACCTGGGCGCACACCCTGGTCGACGGCGGGCTCGCCTGGCACGGCAACCGGTTCTACGCGATCACGCACGTAGCCTCCGAGCCCGACAACCTGACGCTCCGGATCCGGGTCGTCGACAGCGGCTGAGCTGCCCGCCGGCCGGCGGCGCGGGCCCGACGACCAACGGGGGCAACTCCCTCAACACTGTCCGGTGGCGTAAGCTACTGGTGAGTAACTTCTGTGGGCGGGGGTGGCGCATGGATGAGGACCTCGAGGCCTTCACCGTGTCGCTCCACGGCGAGGACGTGCGCTACGTGCGGGCCGGCAGCGGCCCGGTGGTGGTGCTCATCCACGGCATCCTGGGGAGCCGGCTGAGCTGGGCGCACCTGGTGTCGCTGCTGGAGCGGGACTTCACGGTCATCGCGCCCGACCTGTTCGGCGATGGCGATTCGGCCCGGTCGGGGCGGGACTACACCCTGGGCGGCCATGCCGGCAGGCTGCGGGACCTTCTGGACGCGCTCGGGATCGAGCGGCCCACCCTCGTGGGTCACTCGCTGGGTGGCGGCGTGGCGATGCAGTTCGCGTGGCTGTTCCCCGACCGGTGCGAGCGGCTGGTGCTGATCAGCAGCGGTGGGCTCGGCCGCGAGCTCGGGCTGATCCTGCGCGCGCCCACGCTGCCGGGTGCCGGATGGGTGCTGCCGCTGATCAGCATGCCCTGGCTGCGCCGCGGCGGGGAGCGCCTGGCCGGCCAGCTCGGCCGCTTCGGATGGCGGTCCGGCGCCGACGTGGAGGAGTTGTGGCGCGGCTACGTCAGCCTGGGCGATGCCGAGGTCCGGCGGGCCTTCCTCGCGACCATCCGGACGGTGGCCGACCCGAGCGGGCAGACGATCAGCGCGCTGGAGCGCCTGCCGGCGCTGGCGCACATCCCCACCCTGCTGGTGTGGGGCGCCAATGACCGGATGATTCCCGTGGCGCACGGCGTCGCGGCGCAGCAGGCGATTCCCGGCAGCCGGCTCGAGGTGTTCGAGCGGGCCGGGCACGCCCCACATCTCCGGGACCCGCTCCGCTTTGCGGCGCTGCTCCGGGAATTCGTCGATTCCACTCCGGCACCGCCGCGGCCGGAGCGGGTGGGCCGGCCGCGGCGGTCCCGGGCCGTCCGCGGGCCCGTCGCCGGTCGCTAGCGCACCGGGGATCGCGGCAGGCGAGCCCACGCTCGCAACGCCCATGAGCGGGCTCTTGCCGTGAGGCCGCCAAACCATTACTACTGGTAACGTGCGGGAGGCGACGGACGTGCGCTCGGTCGACGTGGCAATCGTCGGCGCTGGATTCGCGGGCCTCGGCATGGCGATCCGCCTGAAGCGGCAGGGCCTGGACGACTTCCTCGTCTTCGAGCGGGCCGACGACGTCGGCGGCACCTGGCGCGACAACACCTATCCCGGCTGCGCCTGCGACGTCCCGTCCCACCTGTACTCGTTCTCGTTCGCGCTCAACGCGGACTGGTCGGCCGCCTTCTCAGGCCACCAGGAGATCTGGGACTACCTGCGCCGCTGCGTGGAGCGCTTCGGGGTGGGCCCGCACCTGCGGCTGGGCCATGCGGTGCTCGACATGGCCTGGGACGGCGCCGCCCGGCGGTGGCGGATCCAGACCTCGCGCGGCAGGTTCACCGCGCGGGTGCTGATCAGCGCGACCGGGCCGCTGTCGGCGCCGTCGACTCCCGACCTCCCCGGTCTCGACTCCTTCCAGGGCACCGTCTTCCATTCGGCCCAGTGGCGCCACGACCACGACCTGGAAGGACGCCGTGTGGCGGTGATCGGCACCGGCGCATCGGCGATCCAGCTCATCCCGGCGATCGCGCCGAAGGTGGAGCGGCTCACCGTGTTCCAGCGCACCCCGCCCTGGGTGCTGCCGTGGAGGAACCGCCCGATCACCGCGGCCGAGCGCGCCATCTACCGGCGCGTGCCGGGCGCCCAGCGCCTGGCGCGGACCGCCATCTACTGGGGGCGCGAGACCCTGGCGATCGGGTTCCAGCACCCTCGGGTCAACCGGGTGGTGCAGCGGATCGCCGTGCGGCACCTGAACCGCCAGGTGCGGGACCCGCGGCTGCGGGCCGCGCTCACCCCCAACTACGTGCTCGGGTGCAAGCGGATCCTGCTCTCCAACACCTACTACCCCGCCCTGGAGCGCGACAACGTCGACCTGGTCGTCGGACCGGTCCGCGAGATCCGCCCGCAAGGGATCGTCGCCGACGACGGTACCGAACATCCGGTCGACACCATCATCTTCGCGACCGGGTTCCACGTCACCGACATGCCGACGATGCACTGCATCCGCGGTCGCGACGGGCGCACCCTCGCCGAGGCGTGGACCCCGACCATGCGGGCCTACCTGGGCACCACCGTGGCCGGCTTCCCCAACCTGTTCCTGCTGTTCGGGCCGAACACCGGACTCGCCCACACCTCCGTCGTGCTGATGATCGAGAGCCAGCTCCACCAGATCATCGCCGCCCTGCGGTACATGCGCCGTGCCCGCCTGACGGCGATCGAGCCCGCAGAGGCCGCGCAGCAGCGCTTCACCGAGCGTGTCGACGCGAAGATGGCCGGCACCGTCTGGATGACCGGCGGCTGCTCGAGCTGGTATCTCGACGCCACCGGCCGCAACTCAACCCTCTGGCCAGGCTTCGCCACCGCCTACGGCCTCCGGCTACGCCGCTTCGACCCCGACGACTACGTCGCCGTCCCCACGGAGGTCCCAGCGCCCTGAGCCACAGGCCCAACCACCGTCCAGGAGGAGCAGTGCTGCATGTACGACGTCATGGTCTTCGACCACCGTCTCGCCGGGCATCGGCCGCTCGACTCCAAGGCAGAGCTGACCCGTCTCCTGTTCGGCTACACGACCGGCAACGGTCAACGATTCCCAGCCCAGCCCGAGCTGGTCCGGTTCGTCGTGCGCCCCGGCAAGGACAGCCTCGGCGAAATCGACCTGACCGGTCGGCAGGCCATCGATCACGCCGAGGATGGCGAGATCATCCGCTTCGTCTATCACGCCGAGCGCCGGCGCCGCGAGGGTTCCCTGGCACGGATTCGCAACGGGGAGCTGAGGGTCCGATGAGCTGGCGCACCGAATCAGCGCGCGACCACGAGACGCGACAGCGCCTGCGGGCCTTGCGCACCGGTCGGGTCGAGCTCCCAGAACAGACCGTTGGCTTCGGCGGGCGCGTTCGCCGGGACCTGGATACGCTGCCACGTCCGCCGGGCAGCGTGATCCGTACGGCTCGCGGCGGAACCGGGGATGCCCCAGTCCCGGATGAACGACACCTGGTCGGTGCGGCCGGTGTTGTCGTCGACGACCGGCAGCTCAGCGACCGCCTGGCGCGGTTTGGAGGTCAATAAGTAGGCGCGTGACGGTATCGCCTGGTTAGCCCGCTAGAGCGCGATTCGATCACGAGAACATCTCGACCCCACGCATGCACCTCCGTGGCGAGGCCTTGTAGGATGACCTGTTATTCCGTCGGGGTGAGCACAAGGCCGAGGGAGTGATCCCGGTGCGCAGATACCTCGTGGTTGCCAACCAGACGCTCGGAGGCGCGGAGCTCGCCGAGGAGCTCCGCAAACGTCTCGAGGACCCCTGCTCCTTCTACGTGCTGGTTCCCAACACCCGTGCGGTGGACTACTACGCGCTCGCGGCGGCCGCTGGTCACGTGCCGATGGCCGCGCTGATCACCGAGTGCGCTCCCGCAACGGACGAGGTGACGACCGCGCAGGCACGGCAGCGACTGGACCAGCTCCTCGGCACGCTCCACGACCTGGGCGCCAAGGCCGAGGGAGAGCTGGGCCGTGCCGACCCACTCGAGGCGATCGCCGACGTGCTCGCCACCCGCGAGTTCGACGAGGTCATCCTCTCCACCCTGCCCCAACCCATCTCGAGGTGGCTGCGGATGGATCTCCGCCGTCAGGTGGAGCGCCGCTGCGGGCTGCCGGTGGTGACCATCATCCCAAGGGGCTGAGGCGAGGCGTGCACCCGCGCGATCGGCGATCCCAGGGTCGATCGCCGGAGCGACACACCTCCCGTCCGAGCGCCCGCGGTTGGAGCGCGACCCTGCGATAGTCCCCCGAAAGGGAGATCGTGGAGGCGTTCATGGCGGACGAGGTCGAGCTGATCATCACGGGCGCGCCGGTGTACACGGTTGACGGCGATGACCCGCTGGGCCGCGGACCATCCGGACGCGCCGTGGCTGCTCGGCGGCGGCTGGCGCATGGACGCCTTCCCCGGCGGCGTCCCACCCGCCGGCCTGCTCGACCGCCTCGTGCCCGACCGGCCGGTGTGGCTGGAGAGCCGCGACGGCCACTCTGGCTGGGCCAACGCGCCCGCGCTCGCGCTCGCCGGCGTCACCGCCGCGACCACCGACCCCCCGAACGGGCGGCTGGAGCGCGACCAGCGCGGCGCGCCCACCAGCGTGCTGCACGAGGGGGCAATGCGCCTGGTCGAGCGGGTCGTGCCGCCGCCCTCCGCCGACGAGCTGGCCCGCGCTGGCCACCGCCCAGGCCTACCTGCACCGCCTCGGCATCAGCGCCTGGCAGGACGCGTGGGTGCTGCCGGCACAGCTCGACGCCTACCGCGCCGCCGCGGCGGCCAGGAAGCTCACCGCCAGGGTGGTTGCCGCGCTCAAGTGGCAGCCGGAGGCCGACCTCGCCGTGCTCGACCGCGACCTGTTCGACCCTGGGCCGGCCCGGTCGGCGACGCCAGGGTCCTCGCCACCTTCGTCGAGGGCGCGGTCGTCCACGCCATGAAGGACCGGAGATCACGACGCCGAAGCACTCGACATCTGGAGGGGCAACCGAGTACACGTGCCTGAGGAATCCGGTCTCCCGCGATCAGGCGGGCCGCGCCTCCACGATGTGCATGGAGCTCGGCGTGTGGATGACGCTGCCGAGCTTGAAGCCGGCACCGTCGAACAGGTCGCGTACCACCTCGGGGAACAGCCGCGAGATCTCGCCGGCGCGGCGCTCCAACCTCAGGTAGTGACCTGGTCGTCGCGGATCAACCGGATCATTCGGACGTCCGGGTGCTCCGCCAGCGCCGCGATCTGGGCCGGGGTGAGCCTGGCCGACACCGCGTTGGCGAGCACGTGCTGGCGCACGGTCGCGCCGGCTCCCAGTTCGTTGATCCGCTCGACCATCGGCCGTTGGAGCTCGCGGACCTGGCGCTCCAGCGCCGCCAGTCCGGCGCCCCGCTCCCCGCTGCTCGCGGGGACCGGCGTCACGTGCTCGATGATGACCGGAATGGGCCGGTCGGCGAGGCCCTGCGCGGCGGCACGCCGGAGCTCCTCGGCCAGCATGGGATCGATCTTCGCCTGGGTCATGATCTCCTGGCCCCGAGACCGCCCGTGGTGCGGCGACGGACATCCGTCGCCGCACCCGGGAGGCTCCGCTATTTCACGGTCAGCGTGTGGATCATCGCACCGAACGCGTTCACGAGCCCGTAGCCGGCCTCGTTGGGCGCGTACGGCAGGACCTCGCTGGTGTCCTCGAGGTGCTTCTTCACCATCATCGGCGAGGCGTCAGGGAACCTCTGCAGGATCAGCGCCGCCACGCCCGCCACGTGCGGGGTGGCCATCGAGGTACCGCTCAAGGCCCCGAAGCCGCCGCCCAGGACCGACGACACGATGCTCACGCCCGGACCCGACACGTCCGGCTTGGTCCAGCGGATGGCCGAGCCCGGGCTCAGCCGCGCGGCGCCGGGGCCGATGCTGGAGAACCACGCGAGCACCTTCGCCTTGTCGACCGCGCCGACGGTGACCACTCGTCGGGCCGCCCCCGGGTGCCTGATGTTGGACTTGCCGGCGTTGGCGGGGTCGGCGGCCTGGTTGCCCTCGTTGCCGGCCGCGACCACCACCGTGACGCCGAGGCGGACGGCGTTGTCCGCGGCCTGGCAGAGGATGCAGTCGGCGTCGTTGCAGACCCAGCCGTGGGCGATCTCGCTCCACCCGAGGCTGAGGCTGGCCACCAGCGCGTTGCGGCGCACCGCCTGGTCGAGTCCGTCGATGACCGACTGCGGCTGCCCGGAGCCACCAGCGGTCAGGACCTTGATGTTGATGAGGTCCGCCTGCCAGGCGACGCCCCGGTAGATCGGATCGTTGCTCGCGACCGTCCCAGCGGTATGGGTGCCGTGGGCGCCCGGAATCGTGATGGACTCGCCGGCGGTGCTCACCCGGTCGACCACCTTGCCGAGCAGCGCTGGGTGGTTCTCGTCGATGCCGGTGTCGAGGACCGCCACCCGGATGCCGCGGCCGTTGAACCCGAGCTGGTCCCAGACCTCCCTCGCCTCGATGACCTCGACGCTCTCGTTCATCGTGGTCACCTGGTCGAAGCTCTCGAGCCGCACGAGCTTGACCTCGTCGAGCTCGGCGACCTGGCGGATCTGAGCCGGCGTCAGGGTGGCGGTGACGGCGTTGGTGAGGACGTGCTGCCGGTCCGGCTCGACGCCGACCTCGGCGAGCTTGGCCAGAACCGGCGCCTGCAATTCGTGCACCTTGTGCTCGAGGCTGGCCAACGCCGCTTGGCGAGCCTGACCCTCCCCCGGCTGCCCCTCCAGGGCCCGGACGTCTTCCTGGTGTGAGATCGTTACCTGGACGCTCTGCTGCTCCTCGACCTCGGCCACGCTCACGCCACGCGCGCTGGCGCGGACCTTCTGCTCGTCGATCAAGGCGCGCAAGCGTGGTTCGAGCTTGTCATCGGCCATGTTGTTTCCCCCCGAAACTGCGACCAGCCATCCTGTGGACGTCAATTCCCGGGGGGCCGCGTGCGGCTCCGTGCAGGCCGCGCCTCTCCAAGCGGTGCATGCGACGAACCGTAGCAAGCACGCCTCCGCTTGACGGTGCCGTGCGTCACCTCGCCTCGGTGTCGGCCAGCACATCCGGACCGCGAGGGCCGATCAGGTGGTCGCGCGGACAACCAACTCCACGCTGAGCGTGACGTTTCGCGCCGCGCCGTGGGTATCACCCACGACTGGGGCGTGGGCCCAGGCCAGGTCTCCCGTTGCATGCACATCGACCACCTGGAGCGGCGATGACGAGCTCGGCCGACACCCTGCTGGACATCCGCAGGCTGACAGTGCACTACCAGTGCGGCCACGGCCGGCCGCCGCTCACCGCGCTGGACCACCTGGACCTCAGCCTGACCGCCGGCGAGACGCTCAGCGTGGTCGGAGAAAGCGGCTCCGGCAAGTCCGCCCTCGGGAACGCCGTGCTCGGGCTGATCTCCCCCACCCCGGGAACGATCCGGTTCGCCGGAGAGGACATCACCCACGCCGGTCCGCACCGCCGTCGGGAACTCAGCCAGGACATCCAGGCCGTCTTCCAGGATCCCCACGGTTCGCTCAACCCGGTCCGCACCATCGGGCAGACGCCCGAGGAACCGTTGCTCGCCCACCGGGCGCTGCGCCGGGCGGAGCGACGCGCCGAGGTCGCAAAGGCGCTGGAGCGGGTCCGGCTGGACCCGGACGCGGCGACCCGCTATCCCGCACAATTCTCCGGCGGTCTGCGAGCGCCCGCGCCACCCATACACGCAGGCACTTCTCGCGGCGGCACCCCTGCCGGACCCCGTCCAGCAGCGCAGCCGCCGCCTCCGCCACGGCAGGCCAGCACCAGCCGGCGTCGAACCGCGCGCGGTCGATCACCGCAACGCGGACCCGGTCCCTGAGCTGAAGCTGAGGGGTGGGTAGGGGTTTGCTAAGGGTTGGCCCGCGGTCCTTGTGTGCTTGTGCGTCGCCTGCTATGCCTTGCTCCCCAGGGTCCGAATTGCGGAGGTGGGCCGTGCCCGGGGCAGCAGCCGCCGTCCGGCGGTGAGCACCCGGGAACCGGACCGGCCGCGACCACCGTCCTATCGACGCTGACCGCGTC
>WNGH01001312.1_pt1 | contig 23400 bp, 15 predicted proteins | sample 5400631 | NCBI WGS metagenome assembly WNGH01 (sample SAMN13153373, study PRJNA577476) | soil metagenome | isolation source: 115 cm soil or saprolite under Garry oak tree replicate 1 | place: USA:California | collected 2016-06-15
AACCGCCCTCCCTCTCCGCAAACTATAAGAGCCAAGCGGATAAATAAGCGAGTGCTGCGGCGACGCTCGAAAAATGCGGCCCGGGCAGCCTGAGTGGACATATTACCTCGTACTATAGGCGGACAGGTGATAAGGAATATGGCTGAGGGAAGATACTACGAATCACCCCCAAAGTAAACTCCGTTCCGCCACCTCGGGTGTAGTCGCCCCGAGACAGTGCCGCACCTTGCTTCGAGTAAGAAATGAGGTCTGGCTAAAGCTAGTTTCCGAGAATCCGAGTTATCGGGAGCCAGGGGCGACGTTGTCACGTTGAGGTGGGTCTGGATCAAGATGCGAACAGGCCCTGAGCTGGAACAGCGCAACGGTCTACCGGTCTCGCTGAGGTAGTCTAGTCTTCCGTTTGGGTGAGCAGGCTGACCATGGGGATCAACTCAGTGCCAGCAGCGGACTTCGAGACGAAGCCATGAGCGTAGGGGCGCAGTACGTCGATGAGAGCTGGCGCTTCATGGACCGTGAAGAAGAGAATTTTCGTTTCGGGTGAGAGGCGTCGGATTTCCATGGCAGCCTGTGTGCCACTCATAACCGGCATATTGATGTCGAGGAGAACGATGTCAGGCTTGAGTTCGAGGACTTGGTCGATGGCTTCCTGGCCATCCTTGGCCTCACCGCAGACCTGAAAGCCATGCCAATCCAAAAGCGAGCGGACGGTGATTCGTGCCGCTAGATGGTCGTCAACGATAAGGATTTTCGCCGGCAATTCGGCTCCGACCAGTTTCTGCCCGTCACGGAAATGGGAGGGGCTTCCGTCGAGCACCACACCACTTTATTCTCAGGGCAGACACTCGTCTGTACAATACCGGAAACACCTGAACCCCTGTAGGGGCGAAACCTGTATAAACGAATGTCATCACCTCAGAAGTGCACTTCGCGACGGACCGCTCAAACCGAGTCGGCTCGCAAGCTTGCACATTTCGGCTACGGCTGCTGGGCCCGGCCCGGGTACGGAGGACAGGAAGTAGTCGGGCGACCCAAAATTGGATGATAGGTATCGCGGCTGGACGAAATCAGCGAGGTCTTGATTTCCAAGGAAGTGGTTCTTTTTCTGTTGCGAGCAAGCGCATCGTTACGCACCCGTGGCTATGGAAAGCCAATTTTCGGCTCTCATTTCGACTACTGGCAATCAGTTTACAGCGCCGCACGCGATAGTTTGCGCGCGTGGTAGCGCACGCGAAGTATGTTCTCGCGTGCCAGTTCGGGGCGGTGAATCCACCATGGAAGGCGCACTGGCCTATGTCTCGGACTTGCGAGAAGGAGATAGACTATGAAAACCGCGATGGTGCTCGTGGTGATCACATTTTGTTTTGCAGTGGCTGAATTCGCACGACTGCCGAACCGGTCTATGTCACAGGCGGACCCGTGCACCGTTGTTATCTTCGGCGCCTCCGGCGACCTTTCACGCCACAAGTTAACGCCAGCGCTTTACGGCCTTGCAGCTCAAACTTCTGTGGCGCGCCGGTTTGCCATCATCGGATTTGCCCGGACTGCGATGAACGGCGAGGCCTTCCAGCAGACGGCGCTGGATTCGGTAACGAAGTGTGCCGAGCCCAGCACGCCGAATGGCAGCCAGTTGACCGATTTCGCGAAAGCGGCCTACGTACCGGGCAAAGCGGAAGGCGGGCGCGGATCTATGGAAGACAAAACGAAGGCTGCGAAGACCATGGAGACGGTCTATGAGGCGATTTGATCTCGTGGTGATCGGTTCGGGCCCCGCAGGAGAAAAGGGCGCCGCGCAGGCAGCCTATTTCGGCAAGCGCGTAGCGCTCATCGAACGCAGCGCGGACCTCGGCGGAGCATGCCTAAATACCGGCACCGTGCCATCGAAGACGTTGCGCGAATCAGCGCTCTATTTTTCAGGATTGCGCCAACGCGGCCTTTACGGCATCGACTATTCGTTGCGGGAAGGGCTTACCATCGCCGATTTCATGCACCGCAAAGACACGGTAGTGCGCGCCGAGCGCGAAAAAGAGGCTCGGAATCTGGCCACGCACAAGATCGAACTGCTGCGCGGCCAAGCTAGCTTCGAAGACCCGCACGTGATCTCGGTCAAGACGTCCGACGGCGACGTTGATCGGATCGCCGGAGACGTGATCCTAATCGCCACGGGTTCGCGGCCGCACCGCCCACGCGAAATTCCCTTCGACGATAAATTCATTTTTGATTCCGATTCGATTCTCCAGATGGATCGTATTCCGAAAAGCATGGCGATCGTTGGCGGCGGCGTGATCGGATGCGAATATGCGTCGATTTTCACGGCACTGAGCGTGGAGATGGCGTTGATCGATAGCCGAGACCGTTTGCTGCCGTTCCTCGACCCGGAGATTTCCGAGGCGCTGCGCTGCCGGCTGACCAGTCTGGGGCTGCAGTTTCATCCCAAGGAGCGGCTGGTGCGGACCGAACGCATCAATGGGGGCGTGCGCCTGCATCTGCAGTCCGGGCACACGATTGAGAAGGAAACTGCACTCTTTGCTGCGGGACGCCGTGGGGCGGTGGACGGACTGGCACTCGAACGATCGGGCCTGGCGCTTGGCGATGGCGGCTACATCGAAGTAGACGCCGCGTACCGCACCAATGTACCGCACATTTATGCCGCGGGCGACGTAATCGGCTTCCCAGCGCTGGCGTCCATCTCCATGGAGCAGGGGCGCTTGGCCATCTGCCACGCTTTCGGTTTGGCCTATAAACAAAGGCTTGCCAGCCAATTACCCCTGGGCATCTACACCATTCCCGAGATTTCCTCGGTGGGCGAATCCGAGGAGTCCTGTAAAGCCAAGAAAATTTCCTACGAAGTTGGCCGCGCCCACTATTCCAATAATGCCCGCGGGCAGATCGCCGGAGACTCCACGGGCCTGCTTAAGCTTGTCTTCCAGCGCGAGACGCGCCAACTGATAGGCGTGCACATCATCGGCGAAGGTGCCACAGAGCTAATCCACCTCGGCATGGCCGTGCTCGAGGCCGGCGGCGCGCTCGATACTTTCATTGAGCTTGTCTTTAACTATCCCACACTCTCGGAGATGTACAAATACGCCGCCTACGACGGCCTCGGAAATCTCGCCGGGTACAAGCTGCGCGAAGGATGAGCGCGTCGCGCCTCCCGTCTTGCCGGCGGCCTCTAGTTTGGATAAGGCCACGAGTGCAAAAGCAACTGGAATGTCAGCCGCTTAATGACTGGGTCGGTATCCGGTCACGCTCTTCCCTGCAATAGTGATGAGCAGCAGAAGCGCGGTGAGAAGCCACCGGCGAATGATTGGTTCTGTCAAAAAATAAATCCGTCGAGCGTGGGCAATACGGAATATCCTGTCGCGACCGACGAGATCGCGCATCAATTCAGGGAATCGGCCATGTCCATCCTCCTCAGTATTACTGCTGACCGAGGGCGTGCCTTATGAACTGACACCCCGGTTCCTCGTGCTCCAGCAGAGAAGCTGCTCTCTTGTCGCCAAGAAATGTTTTTGATCCACCCGCCCGATCAGTTAACCGCAGATGCAAGTGACGCCGGCGGATCGAGCTGCCACAAGAGCCGCTCCCAACAACGCTGTCTTTTCGTTTGTGATGATGTAGACCGGCATTGCTTGCAGCAAGGGACTCATCCGTCCCTTTGCCGTAAAAGATTCCATAAATAAGGCGGAAACGAGCCTGGGGGCAATCTTGGGGGCGATTCCCCCGCCGAGGAACACACCGCCCCTAGCCATAAAGCGCAAACCCAAATTTCCCGCTTCTGCCCCGTAAATGGAAACGAAAAGATCTAGCGCCTGCTGGCAAAGGGGGTTTTTCCCGGCTAGAGCTGCATTGGAAATGACGGCGGCCGGGTTACTGGTTTGCATTTCCAGCCTTAGCCAGTCCGGCTCCTCGGCGCGGCCCGTGTTGCAGAGAAAGCTGTAGATGTTAACCAAGCCAGGACCGGACAGCACCCGTTCATAGCTGACGTGTTGGAATTGCCGCTCCAAGTAACGCAGCAGTTCAAGTTCGAGGTCGTTGCGGGGCGCGAAGTCACCGTGACCCCCTTCCGATGCAAAAACGAGGTGCTTTTGTCCGTTCCAGAATAAGCCAGCTTCCCCCAGTCCCGTCCCCGCCGAGATAACTGCTCGATTGCCAGTGGGCTCCGGCGACCCGGCATGGATGCAAATAGTATCGCCGATAGAGAGCAGTGCAATCCCGTGGGCGTTCGCTTCAAGGTCGTTCAACAATTGGACGGACGGGAGGCCGATCTCATCAGCGATCGCGGCGGCAACGACGGTCCAGGGCAGGTTCGGAGTTTGCACTACTCCTTTGTTGACAGGGCCGGCGATACCGAAGCAGGCTGCTTCCGCACGATAGTTCTGAGAACTCGCGAACTCGCTGATGATTTGCTGTAGATTTTGATAGTTGTGACTGGGAAACACTGCTTCTGAAACAAGGTGCAATCGCTGGCTTTCGACCTGGAAAAACGCCAGCCGTGTGTTCGTACCGCCGATATCACCTGCGAGAACCACCTGATTCCTGCTTCTCCATCGCAGGCCATCGCCCGCGCTCGCCGCCAATCATTTCCAATTGCGACAGTGCCAAATCTCGCCGCCTCCGCATCGGGCTTGCTGAAGCTCTTGTCCTCATCATCGACACCAGCGCATGCCGTCCAGTCCGGTTCGCCACTGTAACGTACACAAGGGAGGGGTGTCCAGCTCGCTTGAGAACCGCGGTCGCTTAGCTCACGCGCGGAACCGGTCAATTCCAGAGGGAAGACATGCACACACAAGCACCAACCTGCTCATCGGCGCCGGTGGCGCAAGCGCGCCAGTTATGAATGCTTTTTAGAGGTTGTCAAGCGACGTGTGGTGGGGTTACTGTCTTGATTTCGCCCATTCGCTATCCTGGCGGCTGCTCCGGTCCAAGAACGGCCAAAGTCATTGCCGACTGCGGATGATTGTGCTTGGGAAGGCACCCGCTCTTAGTCTATGAGCTCGAAGACAAACCAGCTTATGGCTGAGGACGGGTACCTCCGAAGGGGCACGAGTTCACATAGACTGTTTAGTTCGACATGAGCAATTCATAACGCGCGATTCAATGACTCGATCCAGCGGCACAGATACACAACGGGGGAAGACTTCTACACTGATGTGTGCGGAGAAGCGAAGGCTACGCGAGCCTTTCACTCAGCATGTTCCTCCGTGGCGAAAATGGGGACCATATGTCAGCGAGCGGTCCTGGGGCACGGTGCGCGAAGACTACAGCCCTTATGGCACGGCCTGGGACTTCTTGACTCATGACATGTCCCGGAGCAAAGCATATCGCTGGGGTGAGGATGGCATAGCCGGCATCTGCGATCGCTACCAACTCTTGGTCTTCGCGCTGGCGCTATGGAACGGTCACGATCCTATCCTGAAAGAGCGTATGTTCGGCCTGAGTGGTCCCGAAGGCAATCACGGAGAAGATGTCAAGGAGTACTGGTTCTACCTGGACAATACACCAACCCATAGTTACATGCGAATGCTGTACAAGTATCCGCAGCATTATCCCTACGCGCGCCTGGTTGAAGAAAATCGTTGCCGTAGCGGCAGGGATCCCGAATTTGAGTTGCTGGACACGGGCGTGTTCGATGAGGACCGCTATTTCGATGTGTTCATTGAATATGCCAAGGTTGATCCCGAGGACATCTGCGTCCGCATTGAGGCTATTAACCGAGGACCTGATGTCGCTGAGTTGCATTTGCTTCCACACATCTGGTTCCGAAATACCTGGGCATGGACCGACCCGCCTCGTTCGGAACCTAGGATCACCCGCGCCGAGGAAAGCGCGGATTGTGTCACACTCATCGCGGATGACTCGATGGCGCACAGTCTCGCTAATCTTCAATTCCCGTATGCGTTAGGTCGCTACTACCTTTACGCACCCACACCGGGGGGCGTCCTCTTCACGGACAATGAAACCAACGCACCCCGTGTCTTTGGTTCATGGGCTCAAAGCCGCAAACCGCACGTCAAGGACGCTTTTCACCGGCACATCATTAACGGTGAAGCGTGTATAAAGCACGACGGGGGCACCAAAGCCTGTATCCGTTACCGTTATGCGATACAAGCGAAGAGTTCTGTAGTGTTGCAGCTACGGCTTAGTTCCCATCAGCAGGAGAACCCGTTGGGTCCCGTAGACGAAATCGTGCGGCTGCGGAAAAAGGAGGCCGATGAATTCTTTACCTCCATTCATCCGCCGAACGCGACCGATGACGAAAAGCTGGTCCAGCGCCAGGCGCTCTCGGGCATGCTCTGGAGCAAGCAAATCTACCTGTTCGACGTGCAACACTGGCTGGAAGGAGACAACCCCGCTGGGCCGCCGCCACAGTCACGCAAGACACAGCGCAATATTCACTGGCGACACCTCAATTCCATGCGGATCCTCTCCATGCCCGATAAATGGGAGTTTCCCTGGTTTGCCTCCTGGGACCTGGCGTTCCAGTGCGTCACCCTGGCGCTCGTGGACCCCGAATTCGCCAAGCAGAACCTATGGTTCCTGCTGTTTGAGCAGTTCCAGCACCCCAACGGTCAGATACCTGCTTACGAGTGGGAATTTTCCGATATGAACCCGCCCGTACACGCGTGGGCATGCTGGCGTGTGTACCAGGCTGAACGGAGCGACAGCGGCCGCGCCGACCTCGAGTTTCTCGAGAAGTGCCTGCACAAATTGCTGATCAACTTTGCCTGGTGGGTCAACCGTGTGGACAGCCAGGGCAACAATGTATTCGAAGGGGGATTTCTTGGGCTGGACAACATCACGGTGGTGGACCGCGGCCAAAAGCTGCACGGCGGGGCGATCCTTGAGCAGTCGGATGCAACTGGCTGGATGGGTTTCTTTTGTCTGTACTTGATGCGGATGGCGCTCGAATTGGCCAACCACAACCGCGCCTACGGCGTGCTAGCGACTAAGTTCTTTGAACATTTCATTTATATCGTTGCAGCCATGAAGAAGATGGGCGGGCGCAACTACCAGTTGTGGGATGAGGATGAAGGCTTCTTCTACGACGTGCTGCGCTATCCCAATGGCGAATTTCACAAATTCCGGTTGCGTTCCTTGGTCGGCATCATTCCTTTGTTCGCTGTTGAGCTCCTCGATGAAGAGGAGATGAAGCGGTGTCCAGATTTTCTGCGAAACGTAGAATGGTTCATTAAGAACCGTCCGGACCTGGTGGGCGACGCCTGCTACGTACGTGATGACGGCGGCAGCCGGCGCTATGTGCTCTCGATTGCCGATGGCAATCAGTTTCAACGCATTGCCGCTCGGCTGTGGGATTCCAATGAGTTCTTGTCGGAGCACGGCATCCGCAGCTTATCCAAGTACCACGCGGCACATCGTTTTCAATTTGGCGACAGCTCGGTTGGGTACGAGCCTGGTGAATCCCAGGCGCAGCTGAAGGGTGGCAATTCCAACTGGCGCGGCCCAGTCTGGTTTCCGACTTCCTATCTGCTCATTCACTCTCTGCTGCGTTTCCATGATGCGCTGAGCCCGAAGTTCACCATCCCAGCCCATGGCCCTGGGTGTGGGGTCACGCCAGGCGCAATGGCGCGCGAGATCGCGGATCGCATGATTCGCATTTTCGTGCGTGACGCATCCGGCAGGCGGGCCTGCTTTGGGGAATACAAGAAGTTTCAGGAAGACCCATACTGGCGCGATTGCCTGCTGTTCAACGAATACTACCACGGGGAAACGGGTGCCGGATTAGGCGCCAGTCATCAGACCGGCTGGTCCGGGCTGGTCGCCAATCTTATTGACGAGTGGCGCCGCTAAGCTCATCGCCTCAGAAAGTCACGGCTTGCAACCTATCCCGCTCATGGGTGCAGGGAACGTTCAATGTTCTCGCGTTTCCCTTTTCGGTTCACGGGGCGCGAGCCGTCTGAAACACCCGAGGCTTTTTCGAAGATGTCTACAAATCCGCGATATCTACCACAAATTTCGGCCACGGTTGCCTCCTTGGTCCTTCTTTTCGCCACCCAGGCAACGAGTGGATCCCAGAAGACGGTTCGACCTACAGCGAATCCGATGAACCCAGGGACGCCAGCCGCGGTAGTCAGCCATTCGCGAACCTTGTTGTCATCCTCGCCGCGACCAAGGACGATGCAACCCACTTTCTCCCGACTTCCACGGCGGGCGGCAGCTACAACCTTCTCGCAATCGTCATGACGCTCGAGCCCTTCGATTTTCCACACGTCGGGTTCGACTTGCGCATCTTGCAGTTGCTGGATTGCAGCGACCATCAGCCTGGGGCGAATCTCCAAGTCGTAAGCTCGCTTGTTCCCTCTAACCTGGTCGAGGTGCGCCTTCTCCGGTGGTACGAGCAGTTCGAACATGAATAAGCGGCGACTCTCGCCATGCAGGCATTCGGAGAGGCGTTTCAGGCGGAGCGCCTGCCGCCGGTTCAATTTCCCGTCGCCCTCCGGGTTGTAGCGCACCAGCACTTTGCAAAATGTCGGATGGAAAGCCTGGATGTGTTTGGCGAACTCCTCGCCATACTCGAAGTCGAACTCATCCTGACCGCTTTTCTCTACTGGGCAAGCTGTCGAGTAGCCGTGTTTCGCGGCATCGTGAAGGATGGCCGCGCCGAACTGCTCGTCAACCAGAATGGCTGCTTTATCTTCTGGCACACCAGCTTCCAAGGCGGCCTTAAAGCCTTGATAGATCACCTCCTTACCGGCGGCGATCTCCGCAGTCTGCTCTGCCGTCAGCATGCCGTGGTAACTGAACATCTTAATGAACGACCCGCGATGGTCGAAGGGCATGATGTATAGAGGCTTCTCATAGCCGAGACTCGTCATAAGATCTCCTACGATATTTTACGTACTCTTCTGCCGTTGGTTGTGTCAGGAACTCGTCACCTTTCGTTTCTGTCGCAGATTCAGGAGACGCGCGGCTCCCATTTTTCCAATTACATCAGTGGCCATTGAGCATGACTTACCGAAAAATCGGTTGTTTTCAAGCAATGCTCCACCTACGCAAGAACCTATACGAAAGGCCTACCAGCACGAGGGAGTGCATGTAAACTGCCCGCGGTCACGTTTGAGCCCGCTCTGCATGGGCATTAGCGGTGGAACAAAGTATAGACGTGCTGTCAAGTTCGGACGATGGGTCCACAACAGGCCACCCGTGTTGTTGCCTGCGCCCGTTCGATTGCCAACCAGGGTGGATGCCGCAGCGGAAAAACGAAGTCACTTCGGGATTCCGAGGTGGCTTCGACGACGGTTTTTTCCCTTGTACGAGGCTTGTGGGTAGATGTTTAATGTGAGACCCCGAAATGAGCACCTCAACCTGCAGTCGTGAAAACATCGAGCTCCAGCGATGGACCAGAGAGCAAATCCGCTCCACCTATCATTTGCCCTTTCCAGATCTGCTGTTTAGAGCGCAGACTATCCATCGCGAGCACCACGATCCATCTGTGGTACAGATGTGCCGTCTGCTTTCGATTAAGACGGGTGGATGCCCGGAGGACTGCGCCTACTGCCCGCAGAGCGCGCATTACAACACGGGAGTGCAACGACAACCGTTGATGGACCCGGAGGAAGTTCTTCTTGCCGCACAAAGAGCCAAAGAGGATGGCGCGACCCGGTTCTGCATGGGAGCCGCATGGCGGGACGTGCCGCACGGTAAGGAGTTTGATTCCGTGCTGGAGATCGTCCGTCGTGTCGTGATGTTGAACCTGGAAGTCTGCTGCACTTTGGGCATGCTCAGTGAAGAACAGGCGCTTCGGCTTAAAGAAGCTGGTCTCACCGCCTATAACCACAACCTGGACACATCCCCTGAGTTCTACGGCGAGATCATCAGCACGCGAACATACGAGGAGCGGCTTCGAACCATCTCTGCAGTTCGCAAAGCAGGAATCACATTGTGTTGCGGCGGCATTTTGGGAATGGGCGAATCCGACGAGGACCGGATAGGATTACTGGAGCAACTGGCCAATCTGCGTCCTTACCCGGAAAGCGTGCCCATCAATATGCTGGTGCGAGCTGATGGCACTCCTCTTGGTGATCGCGAGCCGCTCGATCCGCTCATCCTAGTGCGAAGCGTTGCAACCGCACGCATTTTGATGCCCACTGCGATGATCCGCCTGGCCGCAGGGCGCACCCAGATGACGCGCGAGGCGATGCTGCTCTGCTTGTTCGCTGGCGCAAATTCCATCTTCTTTGGCGAAAAACTTCTCACCACCCCCAATCCGGCTCCGCACCGAGACGCACAGCTGTTCGAAGACTTAGGCATGAAGGCGATGACGCGTGGACGGGCGTGAAGGTTCCTCCCTCCTTGCGCGAATGCAAGGTGAGCTCTCTGATCTTCAAATGCGCGCCCAACTGCGCACGCTGGAATGCCATAGCGGCGTCAATCTCAGCTCGAATGATTATCTGGGCTTGGCGACCGACCCTCGCTTGAAGGCTGCGTTCCTCGCGGCTCTACAGCCCAACTGCCAGATGGGCTCTACCGGATCGCGACTGTTGTCCGGCAATTCTCGCGATTGGGAACAGGTGGAGGAAGAGTTCGCAGAATTTGCAGGCACAAGCCACGCTATCTACTTTAGCTCGGGCTACGCCGCTAATATCGGTTTGTTAAGCTCACTGCTGGGGCCGGCCGATTGGGTTTTTTCCGACAGCCTCAATCACGCCAGTATCATCGACGGCATACGCCTGTCGGGCGCGCGGAAAGTTATTTATCGTCACCGAGATCTCAATGAGCTCGAAGATGCGCTCGCGCTCCGGGACAACGAGCCCGGTTGCAAGCTGATTGTGACGGAAAGCGTCTTCAGTATGGATGGCGATCGCGCACCGCTGGGAGAGCTTCTGCTGCTCGGCGGTAAATATGGTGCAGAGCTGATCGTCGATGAAGCGCACGCTACTGGAGTTCATGGCCCACAGGGACGCGGCCTGGCGGCAGAGGCCGGAATTGTCGACAATGTGCTGGCTCTCGTCCACACCTGCGGCAAGGCGTTGGCCAGCATGGGTGCCTTCGTGTGCTCAGGTTCTACAGTAAAGCAATTCTTGATCAACCGCGCTCGCACGTTTATCTTCAGCACCGCCATGCCTCCCTATTTCGCCTATCAGATCAGTGCCGCATTGCGAATTGCCGCTAGCGCGGATTTGGAGAGATGCAGCCTCACGGAGGTTGCTGAATCTTTGCGTGCTCTGTTGCGGGAAGCCGGTTTCAATACCGGAACCAGTTCCTCTCAAATCATTCCTGTGATGCTTGGCGATAACGAGGTTGCACTGTATTTTGCGGCTGAGCTGAGAAAGAACGGCTTTGCCGTACGCGCCGTCCGGCCTCCTACCGTCAGTCCGGGCACATCCCGGCTGCGGCTGTCGCTGACCACCAAAATCACTCGGGAACAGGTGAACGAACTTGTGGGCGTGATGACGGCTGCCAGGGAGAAGCTCGCACCGGCGCCATATGCCTAAGGTGTCGGTGGAGTACCCATAGCAATTAATGACACGCAATTCGTGATTGACCTCGTGCGCTGGCCGGGTTTGCCTTGCCCCTAACCTCCACAAGCGGTCTGGGGACGCATCCTCGGCGAAGCTTTGGAACTGGTAGAGTGCTTCCAGCACAATCAGCGTGCCGCTCTGGCGGCGGCTGCACTTCCCAGAAAGTGCTCGTACAGCGCAACATCGGACGCGCTTCCGACCGCGAACGGGACCTGCTGATGGATCGACTCCGGCTTGAGATCCAGGATGCGCTGCTCTCCCGTGCTAGCGCATCCGCCTGCCTGTTCAACCACAAATGCCACGGGCGCGCATTCATAAACCAGACGTAACTTCCCGTTCTGGTGTTGTGCATCGGCCGGATAGAAATAGATGCCACCCTCCATTAGGCAGCGATGCAGATCGGCAACGAGTGCTCCCGTATAACGCAGCGAATACGGCCTCTTCGTTTCGGGATCATGAGTCGTCAAGTACTGGATGTAGTTTCTCAGTTCGGCGGTCCATTCATAGAACCGGCCGACGTTGGCGCTGTAATGGTGTCCACGCGCGGGACAACGAATGCTTTCGTGCGACAAAAGGAATTCGCCCAAGTCTCGGTCGAGTGTGAACCCCTGAACACCATGGCCTGACGTATAGACCAACATCGTGCTCGTGCCATACATCACATAACCGGCGGCAATCTGCTCTGAACCTTTGCGCAGCGTCTGTTCGCTAATCTCCGTTCCGCTCTTCTTCTCATAGATCCCGAAGATTGTCCCTAGCGCGCCGTTGATGTCAGTATTCGAAGAGCCATCAAGCGGATCAATACAAAGCACGTATTCGGCACTGCTGGAAGATGTGATCTCTTTTACTCCATCCATTTCTTCCGAGACGATCGCCGCAACCAGTCCCGTCTCACCAATTAGGCTTACGACGGCTTCATTGGCGAAGACATCGAGCTTTTTCTGAATGTCGCCGCTGGCGTTTCTTTCTCCGATCAGTCCCAATTCCCCCACCAGGGCAGCACGGGTAAACTCGCGCGCTAGAATCTTGGCCGCGAAGCCCAACTGCAACAGCAGAGCGGAGAGGCCCGGATTCAAGCCGTGATGCTGTTCTTCGTCCAGCAGCTGACGACTCAAAGTCATTCCCTTCGTCGTCATAACCTCCTCGTTTGGGATGGGGTGCGGCCGTTTCGAGCCGTCGGCGCGGGTTGCAGCGCGCCCAAATTATGATTTGTTGAACAGTTTGTCAAGCATGCGCTCATGCTGCGGCGCGACCGTCAAGATGCGAAACGTGCTGCTATGGGCTTGGCGATGCGATGAGTTCTGCAGCAGATTACTCCAGCCGGAGTACCTGGCCCGAGTCAAGATCGTAGATAGCCTGCCCGAGAGGGAGATTACCTCTCTTCTTGCACTCGCGGATGATCGAGCTGTTGTTTAGCAGGTCCGCAACAGTGGCACGAATGTTGGACTCCACCGATGACTGTGACAACTTTCGCCCAACCTCCTTCACGCACGCCGGGCGCATTCTATCGGTGATGGCGCTCAGATTGGCGCTAGTCATCACTTCACCGGAGCAGGCGGCCTGCACTGCGCCGCATTTCGTATGTCCCAACACATTCGCAACCGTGCATTGAGTATGCAATTGAGCACCTGGGAAGCCCCGGCAGATTGCATCGGCGATGTTGCCTGAATCTGCTGCTGTGACGTTATTGCCGCTTTCGCATTTACGTGCGCCATCGTGACAATTCTCGGCCATCGATTGCGATTTCCGGGCAGTTGTAGCCCACCTCGGAGTCAGAAAAGGATGCTTCTCGGCGGGAAGCCCAGCGACCTCCTCGGGCTACACTCTTGCATTTTGTGGTAACTTGTTGGACCCATGCCACTGCTCGAAACCCTCAAAGAACGCGCCCGGACGCATCTGCAAAGGATCGTGCTCCCGGAGGGCGAAGATGATCGCGTCATCAAGGCGGCGGCGCGAGTTGCAACCGAGGGCTATGCTAAACTGACGCTGCTCGGTCGTGTCGACCTCATTCGCGCATCTGCAGAGCGGCTCGTCGTCAAACTTGACGATGTCGAGGTCATTGATGTCGCGGGCAGTCCTCAACTCGACTCTTACGCTCGCGTCTATTTCGAGCACCGCCGCTCCAAAGGCACGACCTTCGAAGAAGCGCAGCAGATCGTCCGTAAGCCGCTTTTTTTCGCCGCACTGCGCGTGGCAGTTGGCGATGCCGACGGATCGGTGGGCGGCGCCACGAACTCGACGGCCGAAACGATTCGCGCGGCGCTGCGTGCTATCGGTCTCGCTCCGGGCAACAAACTCGTCTCCAGCTTTTTCCTCATGATGGTTCCGCCACGCGAGGGCGCGGTTTTCGGCGAGAGCGGCGCGATGGTTTTCGCCGACTGCGGCGTCGTGCCTGACCCCTCAGCAGAGGAGCTGGCCGATATTGCCCTGACCACGGCAGAAAACGCCCGCACATTTTTGCAGACAGAGCCGCGTGTCGCCTTGCTTTCCTTTTCCACGAAGGGCTCGGCTGAACATGAGCGCATCGACAGGATCCGTGAGGCGCTGCGTATCGTGAAAACGCGGTGCCCCAACCTGGCCATTGACGGGGAGCTGCAGGCGGATGCCGCGCTAGTCGCAGCAGTCGGCAATCACAAAGCTCCCGGCTCCCCGGTGGCGGGCCGCGCGAACGTGTTGATCTTCCCCAACCTCGACGCGGGCAACATCGGTTATAAGTTGGTGGAACGGCTTGGCGGTGCGGTCGCACTCGGCCCGATTCTGCAAGGCTTGAGTAAACCCGCAAACGATCTCTCGCGCGGATGTTCCGCCGATGACGTAGCCAACGTCGTCGCTATCACCTCCATTCAAGCCATTGCTCACAAAATGACGAGTGCACGCATCATGGCGAATGCGAAAGGCCAGTGACAGGCCCTAGCTAGGGTTCGCTCCTGCTCCTCGGTGGCATCGGCTGCATAAGAATTGCCCGCGCTGCTCGACTCTTTCGGTTCTGCCTGGGTACCGCATGGGGCTGTGGCATCGGCCGGAGACCGCGTACATCTTCCACTAGTGTTCGCAATATCTCTGCCACGCTCCAGGCCTGCGCGACGCAGCCACAAGGCCCCTGCGGTGCGTGGCCGCAGAAAATCTCGGAGATGTGCCCCAGGCCACCATCCGTGAGGTGATCCTCAAGTGGGGCGAGCCACTCGGCAGCTTGGCGCCGGGCGGCCTCGTTGCCGCCGTTCACCTTCACGTAAGCGGTAATGAATGGTCCCATAAGCCAGGGCCACACAGTTCCCTGGTGATAAGCGCAGTCACGCTCGGCGGGACCGCCGGTGTATTGACCGTGGTACTGCGGATCGCTTGGCGCCAAAGTACGCAGACCATACGGGGTAAGCAGATGCTCTTGAACCTTTTCCACCACCCTCCTCGCCCGGTCGGAAGCCAACATGCTGTGGGCCAGGCTAACAGCAAGGATCTGGTTCGGACGGATCGAGGGATCCGCTGGCCCATCGCCTACTACGTCGTACAGGCAGCCGGTAACGCTATTCCAAAAGAGGCGATTGAAACTCTGGCTTGCAACTGCTGCCATGTCGGCATAACGCTTCCGCCCGGCTTCTTCACCAAACCTTCTAGCTAAATCTTCCATGATGCGGAGCGCGTTGTACCAGAGCGCCTGGATTTCAACTGGCTTGCCGCGGCGGGGCGTAATTACCCAATTACCGACCTTGGCGTCCATCCAGGTAAGCTGAACTCCAGGTTCGCCTGACGTCAGAAGTCCACTTGAATCTACTTTGATTCCATAGCGTGTCCCGCGGGCATGCCACGAGATAATGTCTGCGAATACCGGGTAGAGTTCGGCGTGCACAAATTCAACGTCGCCAGTGTAAGCGAGGTAAGCGCGCGCGGCTTCAAAGAACCAGAGCGTGGCGTCTACGGTGTTGTATTCGGGGGTTTCGCCGGTATCAGGAAAGCGGTTCGGCACCATACCCTGATCCACGTGCTCGGCGAAGGTGCGGAGAATGCTACGCGCAACCTCGTGCCTGCCCGTGAACAGAGTAAGGCCCGGTAGGGCGATCATGGTGTCGCGACCCCAATCGCTGAACCAGTGGTAGCCGGCGATAGCGGTCTTTTGGTCTCCACGAGATACGATGTATTGGTCCGCAGCTGCTGCCAGCGCCTGCGCAAAGCCGTCTGCGACTACGCAAGAAACCATTGCTTTTCGGCGCCGCCTGATTTCCGACTGCCGATATTCGATCAACTTCGTGACTTCACGTTGTTCCGTCGACGCAATTACGGTAGCTTGGCCGAGGCTGAGATCGAAGCGGAGGGCCAGGGGATTGAAGAGGTCTTCGGAAAAATCGAGCCCACGTTCGCGCTCGGCATCATACTCGAAGTTGCGGTACCAGCAACCCGTTTTTGTGAGTTCCACGGCGTGGTGCGCTATATGCAGGGAAGGTAGTCCCTGATACGGGGTGATGCTCGCCGTTCCTGAACGTTCTCCCACTGCTGGACTGATAGCCCCGTTTTCGTGGGTCGTGCTGTGGTAGTCGCGAAATGCGATTAGAGGTCGGATTTCTAGCTGCAAGTTCTTCGGCAGCTCCAGAGAATTCTTTTTCTTCACTTCGTAGTGAATCACCGTACTGTTTTCGCCGTGAATCATGAACACGGACTTCTCGATCTCAATACCTTCAACTTCGTAGGTAAAGACTGGAAAGGGGTCGAGACGAAACTGTTTGAGATATCGAAATCCTTGCGGGTGGATAACGCCTGGATACCGGTTAGCCGAGAGGTCGAACGCTTGTCCTGCAACGACCAAGGTCTCTTCGAGCTTCGCGAGCAATAAAAAACGGCCAACCGGGGGTTTAGTTGCAGCCACCAGCAGGCCATGGTAGCGGCGCGTGTTCAAACCGATGATCGTTGAGGACGCGAAGCCCCCGAGACCGTTGGTTTCCAGCCACTCACGTCCAAGGGCGGTATCGAGGTCACTGCAGGTTGCCCGTTCAAACTGAATCATGACCGCTCCTCGGCTTCACGGACCCAACCGCGACCGCAAATTCGCGGTGCTAAAGCCTAATGCCACCCACTATACGCCTTCAGCACCTTTGGGAGCTGTTGATGTGACCGGACAAGCTAGAGCCTTGGTCTTCGACTCCATCGGTTAATCGATTTTGTTCGTTTTTCAGGCCGAGATTGTACCAAAATTGTTTGCAGACGGTTGGCCTTTCTTGGTTTTTCCTGCGCTTCAGGATTTCGTCCTTCGGCCCAGAGTACACATCGGCTGGCATCGGTTCCCGATCCATTGGCCTATCGACACTGCCTCGCGACCGCGTCGACTTCATTCTCAGATTCTTTCCTCTTCGAGAAAACTGTCAAACGTCGAGCCACTTTCGCCATCTTTGATCTGGAGGAATGCGTCTTGAACATTCCGAACCCTTGGAGACTCTTGCCCGCGACACCACCACCGTACGGAGAAGAATTTAGTCGGGTTTGTCCTGAGGCCGAAGCATCAGGGAACAGCGTCCTGCGGCGGGCTTTATTGCTGCGGGAGACGCAGAATTTCACGTTCGAAGCGTTCCCGCGTTTCACGGCGGGAGATCTTCCCTGCTGTGCTCTTCACAATCCAGCGCTGCGGCACAACCGAGACCGCGCGGGGAGCGACCCCCATCGCGCTTAAGACCAACTGAAAAATCTCATGTTGCAGTGAACCTACATCGGCGGCATTGTGCCGGGCCTCCGCCACAATCGCCAAGCCCTCGGTCCCGTGTGCCTCGTTCAGTATTCCAAAGGCGACGACGCGCCCGGGATAGATACCAGGGACCGTGTTCACAACGGCTTCGACATCCTCGGGGAAGATGTTCTGGCCGCCCACAATGATGATGTCCTTTAGCCGGCCAATCACAAAGAGCTCGCCTTGGGAAAAGAACCCATAATCGCCAGTGGCGTACCAGCCATCACTTGTGAATGCGGTGGCGCTAAATCCACCCTTCCCCCAATAGCCCGAGAACATGCATTCCGTCCGGATCTGAATCTCTCCAGCCACTCCGTCCTCGCAGGATGCACATTCGGAGTTGACGATACGTACGCACATGCCAGACAGAACCCTGCCGCTAGACACGAAAACATCTTCGACCAGATCAAACGCCAGCTGCGGATAACTTGCTCCGCGATGGACGGAAGCCCGCGAAAAACTGGCCGGAGTCTTGCCCAATTCCGTTTGCGTTACAGCGAAAACATTTTCCGCCATGGCGTAAGAAGTCTGGAGCGACTCTGGGACCACGCCGTAATGCGCATATTGCTCAGCAAACGCCTTGCACGAGAGAAGGCGTACCGGTTCCGAACAGTTGATCCACGCGCGGACGTGATGCAGAGAGTAGGTACCTTGTATCCGTTGACGCTGTCCGGCCAGGAAGGAAAACGCAAAATTGGGAAGCCAACAGAATGTACCTCGGTATCGGGCAATGAACTGAAAGAGAAGAGCGGGATTCAAAAGCCAGTCAGTGGCTGATAAGTGCAATGATGGCGCGCCGAACCAGAGGGGTAGCCAAAGGCAAGCAATTAAGCCCATATCGTGATACAGAGGAAGCCAGGAGACCACGGAGTCTTCAGCGCCAAAAGCAAGGCGGGAGCCTAAGCTCTCCAATTGAGAAGCGAGCATTGGCGCTGTAACCACCACTGCTTTCTGTGCTCCCGTCGTCCCCCCTGAAAACTGAAGGAATAAGGCATCTGCGGGAACCGAACCCTCAGCAATATCAACCTCGCCAGGCGGCAGGCCTTCGAGCGGCGGATTCCTAATCGACTCTTCCCAACCACTACTGGAGTCGATCGGGCATGCAGAAACAGAATAAGGGAGAGCAGAACTCAAGTTCCGGGCCAGCCTTGGTAAGGTAACGATCTCCGCGGCGGGAAGATTGCGAAGTTGATGTGCCAGGTTTCGCTGATATTTCTCGGGATCGATGCGCGCCGTTGGCCAAGGAAGGATCGCGGGAATGCGCTTTGTCAACACGAGTCCGAGATGAAGTAAGAACAATTCCAAGGAATGCGGGAGGAGAATGAAAACTACGTCACCCGATTGCGACCTGGTGAACTTCTCCGCGACCTGCGGCGCTTGACGCATGATCTGGTCGCCGGTGAGCTCAAGAACTGAAGACTCCGACAGGACAATACGAAGGAGAGTACGGCGGGCGTTCTGTGCGAGCCGTCGACGCAATTCGCTGCGGAATTCGTTGACGGTCATCGATGATTTCTGCGACTCGCTTTAGTGGCAGCAATGCTTCCCGCGCGGCTGCCGTATCCGACCATGGTACTAAGTCGCACTATTCCGCACCCCGCGGAACCTGACCACAATGGTCAGCAGACGAAGCAGACAGTGTAGCCGATCACGGCCCGGAAGCGACGGCTGCCTCTGCCCGCCGAAGTTGGCTGACCGCTGCTAGAAGTGACGCTTCGTCCTCGACATTGAGACACGTCTTTGAGGGGTCGATCTGGCGCATGAGGCCGCAGAGCACTTTTCCGGGGCCGACTTCAATGAAGGTCTCAACGCCGTGGCCGATCAGAGTGCGCATCGACTTTGTCCATTGCACAGCGCCCGTGATCTGCCGCGTGAGCGCATCGCGAGCGTCCTCCGGTGAGGACAGGAAGGCAGCATCCACGTTGCTGACCACCGGAATTTCCATCGGGTACAATTGCAGGCGGCTGAGATCGTAAGCCATGCGCTTCTGTGCCGGCTGTAACAGCGCACAATGGAACGGTGCGCTCACCGGCAGCAGTACCACCCGCTTGGCGCCGTGCTCCCGTGCCAGTTCCGCGGCTCGTTGCACGGCCTCCGTATGGCCCGAGATGACGACCTGATCGGGAGAATTGATGTTAGCTGGGGCGCAAATTTGGCCTTGGGCAGCTTCGACACAAATTTTCTCTAGCTTTGCCAGCGGTAGACCCAGGACCGCTGCCATGGCGCCGATCCCCACCGGCACAGCTTCCTGCATGTATTTGCCGCGGTTTCGAACCAGACGCACCGCATCGGGGAAGCTCATTGTGCCCGCTGCCACATGTGCCGCGTACTCGCCCAGACTGTGCCCTGCGGCACAGCCGGCCTGAATACCGTTCCTTCGAAGCACGCGTAGGACAGCAATGGAAATTGTCAGGATCGCGGGCTGCGTGATCTCGGTCAATTTGAGTTGACTTTCGGGACCTTCAAAGCATACCTGGGAGAGCTTATATCCGAGTGCCGAGTCGGCTTGTTCAAAAGTCTCTTGCGCCTCCGGATATAAAGCAGCCAACTCCTTGCCCATCCCGACGCGCTGCGAGCCTTGTCCGGGAAACAAAAAAGCGATATTCTCCCTCGCTGTCATTAAGCTAGCCTTTCACTTGATTACGCTTTCGAGGGACGATATTGTACAGGATTCCCAAGGCGCGTAATACAACCGCGAACCAATTTCCCGTGAGTAAAAAGCGAATGCGGCGTGCTCGGAGCTGTAGAGGTGCCGCGGGGCCCACACGAAGATTTTGAGATCGGTACTATTCTGACCTCGCACCTTCATTAAGGATGCAAAATAGCGATGTGGCATCGATCAGCGGCTGTTGCGGCAAACGAGGCCTCACCGAGACTCGTTGACCAGAGGGGGAGATGATTTGGGAATCCCCTAACGCGAGTTCAAAGGTAACCGGCAAAAGTATCTTTAATTTCTGGCGTGTTCAGCGAAAGAGCTAAGCGCTCATAAAAACGCGGCAAAACTAGGCCGCCAGGGTAGACACCCTCAATATTTGCAATGGAGAGCTTGATTAACTTGGCGAATTCGCTACGGAGGATGTGAAAATGAACTCGGTCGAGATGGCAACTTTAAAGGGTCCCCTTACGGCCGACGAGTTGGGCAGCTTGCACTCCTACTGGCGGGCCGCAAACTATCTTTCGGTCGGACAGATCTATCTATATGACAACCCGCTTCTACGCGAACCGTTGAAGCTGGAGCACGTCAAGCTCCGGCTGCTGGGGCACTGGGGCACTACTCCAGGGCTGAATTTTATCTACGTCCATCTCAACCGAATCATCAAGAAGTACGACCTCAATGCGATGTACATAGCAGGCCCTGGCCATGGTGGTCCCGGGATCGTGGCCAACACCTATCTCGAGGGCACCTATAGCGAGTTCTACACACATATTCCCCAGAACGAAGAGGGCCTGAAGAGACTTTTCCGACAGTTCTCTTTTCCAGGGGGTATTCCCAGCCACGTCGCACCCGAGACACCCGGCTCCATCCACGAAGGCGGAGAACTGGGCTACTCCCTTGCCCACGCTTACGGCGCTGTGTTTGACAATCCGGATCTGCTCGCGTGTTGCGTTGTGGGTGATGGTGAAGCGGAAACCGGCCCGCTGGCGACGAGCTGGCATTCGAACAAGTTTCTGAATCCGGTTCGTGACGGAGCCGTTCTTCCCATCCTCCATCTAAACGGGTACAAGATCGCGAACCCTACGGTGCTCGGTCGGCTGAGCAACAAAGAGCTGACGCAGCTTTTCAACGGCTATGGCTACGGAGTGCATTTTGTCGAAGGCCAAGAGCCGGAACTAATGCATCAACTTATGGCAGCCACTCTCGACACAGTGATAGAAGAAATCCAGGCCGTTCAGAATACGGCTCGCAAAGGAAGGCAGGACGGTGTTCCGATCTGGCCGGTCGTCATTCTGCGAACCCCTAAGGGCTGGACCGGGCCAAAAGTTGTCGACGGAAAGCCGGCGGAAGGCTCGTGGCGCTCCCATCAGGTGCCTTTGTCAGACTTGGCATCAAAACCAGAACACTTGAAAATGCTTGAGCAGTGGATGAAGAGTTACGGTCCTGAAGAGCTGTTCGATGCCGAGGGTAAACTGATCGCACCGTTGCAGGAACTCCCACCCAAAGGAAATCGCCGCATGGGGGCCAATCCTCACGCCAATGGCGGTCAGCTGCTGAGGGAGTTGATCCTACCCGAGATCCGTGATTACGCGCTCGAGGTGCAAAAACCCGGCGCTCAGTTTGCGGAAGCTACCCGCGTTCTGGGGAAATTCCTCCGCGACGTCATGAGCTTGAATGCGAAGTCGAACAACTTCCGCGTGTTTGGTCCCGACGAAACTGAGTCGAACCGGCTCGGGGCCTTGTATGAAGTCACGGACAAAGTTTTCATGGGACCGGTTCTCTCGACTGATGAACAAACATCTCCCAATGGGCGGGTAATGGAGTTCCTCAGTGAGCATATGTGCCAAGGCTGGCTCGAAGGCTATCTGCTTACCGGACGCCACGGCTTCTTCTCGTGCTATGAAGCGTTCATTCACATAATCGATTCCATGTTCAACCAGCACGCGAAGTGGCTGAAGACGACGCGCCACATTCCGTGGCGGCGGCCCATCGCCTCCCTCAACTATCTGCTTACGTCTCACGTTTGGCGACAAGACCACAATGGCTTTAGCCACCAGGATCCGGGGTTCATCGACCACGTGGTGAACAAAAAAGCGGACATAGTGCGAGTTTACCTCCCACCCGACACCAATACGCTGCTTTGGGTCGTCGATCGCTGCCTACGCACCCGGCATTTCGTAAATGTGATCGTCGCCGGTAAGCAGCCCGCGCTGCAATGGCTCGACATGGAGAGGGCGGTTCAACATTGCACGGTGGGAATCGGGATCTGGGAATGGGCCAGCAACGACGCGGGCACCGAACCCGATGTGGTAATGGCATGCGCGGGTGATGTCCCAACGTTGGAAACCCTTGCTGCTGTCGACCTCCTGCGTCAACATTTACCAACCATCAAAATCCGGGTTGTTAACGTGGTCGATCTAATGACTTTGCAACCCTCGACGGAACATCCCCATGGGCTTTCTGACCGTGATTTTGATTCGATTTTCACCACTGATAAGCCGATCGTGTTTGCTTATCATGGCTATCCGTGGCTGATTCACCGTCTTACGTATCGACGGCCCAACCACGCCAATCTGCATGTGAGGGGATATAAGGAAGAGGGTACGACCACCACGCCGTTCGATATGACCGTATGTAATGATCTCGACCGCTACCATCTAGCCGAAGACGTCATTGACCGCGTGCCACATCTGCGGCGCGTCGGTGCTCACTTCAAGCAATTTTTGCGCAACAAACTTGTTGAACACAAACAGTACATCTGCCGGTACGGGGATGACATGCCAGAGGTACGTGACTGGAAGTGGCCGTGTTAGTGCAGAAGGCCCGTGGCCCTCAATTCGGCTTTCGAGGCCATCTAACCTCGGACATTTCGCACGGGGCCTTTAACCCATCTCAGGCGCAGTCATCGATCGGCTATTGGTGATGGAAGATGTTTTCTCGTTCTTCCTCGGATCGGCGTTCCTGGGTTTATTTTTGTTCGGCGAAAAGCAGCCCGGCCGAATTAGGCATTGGTGGTCAGGGTTCGCCGTGTTTGTCGGCTCCTGACTGGCGATCTCTTCATTGACACAGACGCGTGAGTGCAACATGCCGTGACGCGCCGCCATTTGAACCCAATTTCTTGTTTGACATCTTGTTTGACGGCCGTGTCAACGCAAAGTAGAAATGTCCGGTTTTCTGCCAAGTAGAAATGTCCGCTTCCAAGGTTTCCTCCAAGGGTGATCGGGAGAGGGGATGCGTTTGGTTTTGATCTTGGTTTGGGGTTTGGGTTTTTGATCTGCAACTCGGGCAAGGCTGTAGCGGCAGGTAACGGCCGCGAAAACGCAGCCAGTGGGATCCGTCCAGCCGCCGCTCGATTTCCACGCGAGCCCCGCGCATTCCGGCGCAGACGTTTTCGCGCCGCAAGCCCCAGCGCCGGCCTTCCCAACTCACGGTGTGATCGGCAGCCACCGTGCGCGCCACCCGCACACTAAGAATTTCCTCCAGGCGCTGGGTACGCTCCAGGGGCCGGTGGGCATGGCCCGCCGCCGCGGGTGGCACCGCAAAGCGCTGCTGCCAGA
>WNGH01003480.1_pt1 | contig 23395 bp, 22 predicted proteins | sample 5400631 | NCBI WGS metagenome assembly WNGH01 (sample SAMN13153373, study PRJNA577476) | soil metagenome | isolation source: 115 cm soil or saprolite under Garry oak tree replicate 1 | place: USA:California | collected 2016-06-15
CCTCGTACGCATGATTATACGTGACGCGTAGGAATTCGAGCAACGTGCGAGTCTCATATCCGAACCTCTCGAGCCGCTTCCGCGACTTGAGGAAATCTAGCCCTGGTTCTTCGGCGCGAATTTCATATACGAGTGGTTCCTCCCCTAGCGTTGCCTCTACTTCGGAGCGTTTGACCAGATTACTGACTGACAGCAGGAGGGCAATTTTGCGTCTGCTATCGACTGTCGCCTCTGGATAGAATACCTTGTAAAACTCCTTACCTTCCTCTTCCTCTGCTTCATTCTTCCAGATCCAGTTCTGTGCGTCGCGATGGCGCTGGTACAGATCCACATGATCGATATCGCCAAGGAGGTATCCAAAGTAAATCAGCAGCGGAACAGGAGCCAGAGCAAATACTGAAAGGTTCTTGATGTTCCTCTTATCAGATCGCTTGCGGAGGTGGTTGCGCGTTTGTTCGGTGATACTCTGCGTCGCGACCGGGAAAAATCCCTCACTTGCCGTCGCGATTGCCATCCCATTGAGATCGATGATGGTAGCCGTCTCTTCAGCCGGGTACTTCGGCAAAATGGCCCGGAACGCCTCCGCCTGGTCGATCATGATCGTGCGCTTGTCAATGGGTACCTGGAGCAGAAGCACATGCGTCTGCGCATCCTCCTTCGCCTCGGTGAGCATGCGAACCCGCAACTCATGCTCGCGCTTGAACTCGCGCAGCAATTCCTCTGGATACTCGACCTCCCGCGCCTTGTCATCGATAATCTTGCCGTGATCACGACAGGTCAGCATCAGGTTCTTGATGTCCTTCTCCAATTGCTGAGAGCGCACGATATCACCTCGTGGGCCATCGGGGCTGTACGCGACGATGTGCGAGATTACGGCGAGGTTGGCACGCTTTTGCGTCAGGCTGTCTTTATAGAGGAGCTTGTTGCATCCTCGGAACTCGCACCGCCCAGCGGCGCGAGCCCAGAGTTCGCGTTGAATCTGCTCAGGAATAGTAGGTCGTGTATTTTTCTTGCCCATAGTGATAGTATCTTACAGCAACTGGAGCGGCATCAAACGGTGATGACGGAGCCTCTCCCAGACGCGCACCTCCGAAATTCCAACAATGACGAAGAAGATCGGTTCACTGAACCGATCTCTCAACAGCTTCTGCTGCCAGCGCAAGCGATCAATAAGGGAAGGGATGGGACACAGTTCCGGATGCGTGTGCCACTCACCGAGGTAGGTACACGTCCCGCTGCTCTCCTGCCAGGCACGATCGATCGCCTCCTGGTGCCGTCGGCGCGCCCGGAAAAACTGAAAACGACTGCGCCGGTCACCCGGCATCGGCGTGGTGACGTCGTCGACGATGATGTCATCGGTTCCCAAGATGTGCCGACCCAGGAGTATTCCCCCGGCTTCAGCTTTCTCAGGAGCATCCTGGACATACCGGCGCATCACAGCTAGCGCGGAGGGGCCAATCTGAAATCGCCCTCCACCAACACGAGCGAATGTCAAGCGACCTGCTGCGAACCTTACTCGCATCATGAGGCCTTTCCCTCTTGTGCATTACAGATTCGGCATCGAGTGCTCCGGTACGCATACCGGTGGCGTCGGAGGTCATCTTCCGTGGCCCTAAAGCGAGGTGAGAGGCGGAATCCCTCTGCTATGAAGTCTGTAGCATCGCCCTTCCACGAAAACAGCGGATTCCCAGGTTCTTTGCCTGTCAGGGCATCGACAGCCAGCCGAGCCGCCATGGCAGCCGTCCTCGCAGCGTCCATCGCGCCATAAGGGGTATAGAGGCTCCCACAGCCGGAGAGGGCCCGCCCGAATGACTGTCCTGGCGCGGCAAACGCGGCACGATTCTCCAGAAACTTCTCGTTGCCCACAGGCGATGTGTAGAGGCACTCGAAGCACCCCCCGCCAGGGGCGTTGCGAGTGAGGAGCGCGTGGCCCCCGATGCCAAGTGGTTCGAGCCAGGTGAACACGACAGTAGGTCCACCTCGCAGCGCATGAGCCTGCGCGTTGATCTCCAGCTCGACGGTCGGATTGCCAATCGCCAGCACCAGCAGGTCATAGTCGGCCAGCTGGATCGACCCCTCGGCGAGCGCCTTTTCAACCGTATTGGAGAGTGCAGTGACCTGGACGTAGGGAAGTTCTGACTCGATCTTTTCCTTGAGCGCTTCCACCTTCCTCCTGTGCCAGTATCGCCGCCCCAGGACGTGACGGAAACTATTTTCTGGGATGAGCGCGTCGTGGTCCACCAGCGTGAGATGAAGCACGCCAGCACGGGCGAGTTCGAAAGCCAGGTACCCTCCGACAGCGCCACACCCGACGAGCAACACCCGCTTTACGCCGAGTTCCGCAACACCACCCCCACGCTGAACAAGATAGCCCCGATCTAGCCGTTGGAGCTGCAGTGGCACCAGGCATCTTGCCATTCCATCTTTGTGCAGGGGATGGTGCCGCCCAACCCCATCGTATTGGATGCCGAAGAGGGTCGCCCCGCCTGATGGGCGAGGGAGTTTTACGATGACATATTCTCTACTATGCGTACGCCTCTTTAGCAGCTTCTTGAGCTGCACCTTGTTGGCTCTGGAGACAGAGGCCAGGAGAGTGCGACGCGCTTCCTTCGCGGTCCAGAATGGACCGTCATGGCGCGGGGGCACGACAGGCATTCCAGATTCCAGGGGAAGGTACAGAGCCTTCTGCAAGGTATATTTTCCTCCAACGTCGGCCCCGTTGCAGAATACCGAAATGTCGCTCTCACTACCCGCGACGGTAATATGCTTCTCTGCCTCGTCAGTGGCGATGATCACCCGCGTGACCTCACCTGCAGGATCAAGCACCGAGTCGCCCCATATGATCCCAGGGAGTTGACGCCAGTACGCCTCGAATTCATCGGCGAAATCGGTTCGATTCCGCCCCACGACGCCATCAGTTAGCACATGTACAGCTCGCTCGAAGGCTTCCTGCACGACCTGCACTGGTCGATGCCTGTCCATAACGAGTCCCTCTGGATCAGCGAAGCAGACCATGCCACGCCCATCAACATGTGGGATGACGCTGAGTGCGTCCCAGGGGCGCAGGAAGAAGCGGGGCAACGTGAGGGGGAAGGAGCTGTCAAGCACGAGCCAGAGCGTCGCTTCGTGACCCGCGATGGAAATTTCCCCCGCCAACACTGCTGCGTCGGCAAACTCCGAGCTCTCTACGCGGCGAGGAGTTCGGAAAAGGCCGAGTTCCTCTACCGCGCGCAGCACTTCATCGGACCAATTTGTATGCAGTGCGGTCATTTAGGCGCTGCTGCTTGAGGAAACGATGGCAGGCGCATGCCTCTTGGCTGTCTCCTCCTTCGAGGGTACAGGGAAGTCTCCACCAAACACGTGCTGGAGGTGCTCACATGCATCGACCGGGTCAACCTCGACTGCCGCCGCATCAAGAGCCTCCAGTAAATCTTTCAGCCTTTGCTCGAAGTCTTCCATCTGGCAGTTCGTCATCCGCTCAAAGAGATCGTTGTTCGGTTCGACGGGAAGGGTGACGGCAAGGCGTCGAACCGACTTCTGTTCAGCGTCGTCCCAAATATACGGGAAGCGGTTCAAGGTGGCCCGTACAAGCGCCCGCAGTGCTTCTGGGTCATCGGCATCGTGGTCGAAATCATCGGTATAGGTCGGCTCGAGGTGATCGTAGGCCAGGATGGTCAAGCCGATACCCCGGGGTGCGGCGTTGCCATCCGTCGAGAAGTTCTCATCCTTCCACCGTTTGAGGTATCGAACGATACGGCGAAATTGATCGCGGTCGGTTCCCTCTTCAAACCGTGCAAGAATCGTATCACTGAGCCCCTGCGGGTCCGAGACTTCCCAGAAGCGGTACTCTTCCGTTGAATACTCTTTGCCTTTCGCGAGCTGATCAGCACCGTCTGCGTTCATCTCTCCGTCGGAATAGACGGCGATGTCAACGTGGTAAATCTGTTCGCCTTCCTGTTGGTAGAAGACCGTCACACAGGATTGGCGAATACGTACCTCCTGCGTGTGGCCATCAAGCGCCTCGTGAACACGCTGCTTGAGGACGACCGGGTCAGGATAGTCCGCCGTGCTGATCATAAAGTACAGCCCCTGGTCGATGTCGTAGTCGCCATCCAGCGGCTTCGTGCCCGTGCCCATCTCGTAGCTTCCCTGGTCCCGGAAGGAGAACGCCGGGCACTCTTCCCCGTACGCCTCAAAGATCTCCGGCAACTGTGACTCGAGCTTACCTTTGATTATGTCCCGCTTCTCGCGAAGAATCTGATTCTCCTCGAATCTACTGAGCTTGATTGCCTCGTGGAATGCTTCGAACTGTTTCTGAATACTCATCCAATGAAACTCCAGTACAATGTGTTTACAAATTGAAATCTCACCATCTCTCCACCACTCTTGCCTCTTACCTGCTATGATACTGTAGCTGATGCCACTGGCGACACTGCTACGAGATCAGCTTACTGATCAGCTATTGTAGTGAGAGGACGAGATTACTTGCTATAATAGCAGTTTCCTGCTAAAATTGCAAGTGAAGGAGGAGCAGGAGATGATCACACCAGAAGAGTTAGGGCAAAGACTTCGCAAGGTTCGCGAGGATGCTGGGATCAAGCAAGAGGAAGCCGCGACAGTACTCGGGCTGGATGCAACTGTCATTGCGAAGATCGAGCATGGCAAGCGCGGAGTAGGTGCGCTGGAACTGATGCGCTTGGCAACGTTGTACAAAGTGTCAGTCAGCGAACTACTGGTCGATGCCAGCCAAGGAGAAGTAGTTCACCTACGAATCGCCATGCGGGTAGGTGCGGCTCTCGATACCAAAACTGCCGCAATGCAGCAGCGCTTACAGCAAATCATCGGTGCTGATCGATGGCTGCGTGAGCATGTACAGGGCCCATCAAGTCTATCGTTGTGGGCCTCGACGGTAAATAGCTTGCCATCGAGTATCAAGCCCTATGAACGGGGCTATACGTGTGCTATTTTGTTCTGTAATAGGTATGGATTGACCGCTTCGCCAATAGCGGATGTGGCGGTGCTAGCGGATGAAATCGGGGTGCTGGTTTCCCATCTACCCCTTGGGGATCATCAAGCACCTGACGGTTGTTCGGCCCTTGATCCCGTTAGTGGTCTTGCGTATGTGCTGATTAACAGCGATAAACCGCGAACACGGCGCAGATTCACGGTCGCACACGAACTGGGCCACCTCGTTCTTGGGCATTTGCATGAAGGGGAGATGGTACTCGATGAATCTCTCAATGCCCCTCACCCCCACGAAACGGAAGCAAATGCGTTTGCGGCGGGACTATTAATGCCAGAGGAGGGTGTCAGGGCTTCTCTTACACGCCTACGCTCTCGCCTGGGGGCTCAAGCCCAACCACTCGAATGGGTTGTGTGGTTGTCTGCGTCCTTTGGTGTGAGCGAGGAAGCTGCCGCATATCGAATAATGAACCTTGGCTTACCCGAAGCATGCGGAGGAGCGATCATCGAAGTCCTAAAGGCTGCTAGGGAAGATTCGGATATACTCAGGCATACGAGGGCGCATTTAGGGCTCGCACCTGTAATGTCCGACGCCGAACGCGGTGTTACGGAGGTTGGGCCCGCGATGCGAGCCCGCATTGCAAGAGCACTTGAAGACGGCCTCATATCCGTACAACGGGCTACCGAAATGATGCATGTCCCGCTTCAGCAAGCGTATCGTTGGATCATTGAGTCCGGACTACACGTGAGTGATGCAGATGCATGAGTATAGGATAAACGATGATTAGAGCAAGACGAGCACAAAATATACATACGCGCAGCGAGCTGCGGAAGCCACAGATTATCCGCTCGCTGGAATTGTTAGAGGCAGGCATGTGACGATGCAAAGGAGCAGCATGGAACAATTCAGTCAAGAAAGCATACAACAAAGAGTACACTTATCTGTAGAGAGGCTACAGTTTCAGGATGCCTATCTTCTTGGGATCGACGGCAATGAACGTTCTATCACCCATAGACTCGCCATGTATTTGCAAGATGAGTTCGAGGGATGGGACGTTGACTGCGAGTATAATCGTGATCATCATTCGCCAGATCACGTGAAGCGGCTTCAGCCATACACAGATTCTATTCGAGCAGATGATACTGACGCAAAGACCGTTTTTCCGGATATCATCATTCATCATCGCGGAACAACTGACAATTTGCTTGTGATCGAGGTGAAGAAGAGTACCAATCAAGAATCTGATGAACGAGACGAACAAAAACTCCAAGCGTTTAAGAAACAGTTAGAATATCACTACGCTCTTTTTCTCCGCTTCAACACCGGAAGGAATATTCAGGAAAGCCAAGACCCACTGAAGACAAAGAAGTGGTTATAAGATAACTTTGCCGAAGCGATAATTGGCTCGCTATCCGGTCCTCTGTTATTCGAGCAGCCGCTAATAAAAGAAAGAGGTCTACCTCCTCTCCATATCTGGTCACGAAACATGATGGCTGACAGGTGGTCATAGCAGCGCCTAGTAATGTGATCATCGGCTCATGTCCAATCTTGGGGGATCGGTTAATTGAAGAGTTTTTCCTGTCAACTTCCTGAGCACGTTTTTGAATCGGAACGATTTGGTAAGCTCATCATTGCCCCAAGATTGGACATGGGCCTGAGGGTTCTCGCGTTTACACAGATGGTCACCAGCCTGCTCGTTGCAGCGTCACGGAGTACAGCGTGCGATAGGGCAGGCTATTTCTTTGTCGATCGGCTCTCTGAAATGTCAGCGCCTCGTCTACAATGACGCCGTTGATCCACTCGTTTTTTGTCGTAATGATGAGATCCCAGGTAGGAACCCGGTACAGTACGTGGTGCAGCCAGGGTGGGGATGCTGCTGAAACGGACCGCCCGTGTCGTTCAAAAAAGGCCGGAAGCTGCGCAGTATGGATCATGCCAGCCTCGGAATCGTAAATGGCGCTGATATCGGCCAGTTCGGAGAAGCCCACCCCGACAATGATGTAGAGTTGCTTGCAGCGTGCGTCGAGCTGGCAGAGGTAGCGCTTGAGATCATAAATAAACGAGGTGGTTTTCTTCAACGGGTTGCGGTGTTCCTTGGTGAAGATGCCTTCGCCATAGTTGCCGATCTTCTCCTGCAGCAGTCGCGAATCATCGAGGACATCTACCACCTGCTGTCGGACGAAGGTCCCTCACTGCCATCCTTGTTCGACGCGGTATTTGACAGGATAGGAGATGCGGCCTTTATAGTTTTTGATTTCGACGCAGAAGAGGCTTCCCCGCGTATAAATGAGAAAGTCACTCTCTAAAAACAGGCCTGGTTTGGTTGGATGAGGGACGATGGGGTTGTTGATGCAGATGGCCTGTCCGTCATCTAGGACCTGCTCAGCGTAGAACTCTCCCAGCGCACCAAAGCGGGATTGCTCATCCAGTTCAATCGTCGAGAGTGTCTGAAAGGCGCGCGTTAGACGCTGCGCTATGGACATGGTGTGCTTCCTTTCCCTCCATTGGATGTCTGATTGGGAAGAAAAGGCAAGAACCATGCACGATATGGATGCATAGTCATGCTGGATTTCGCTTACGTTCTGGTTAACGGAAGTTTCAGAGAACCAATCACCAAGAAAGTCCCTTCTTGCTCAACCACCAACTGATACCTTTGCTGGTGTGGTTCTCCTACTACATGAAACGCTTCATAGGCTTGCTGAAGCTCCTGCCAGAACAGCGCGGAGCCATACACCTCCCCACGCCACGTGGCTTCTTCCTGCTGCTTCTGTAAGCGCACCAGGGCCTTGCTCTTTGGCTCAACGACGAGAATTGTGTGGATCTCTGACGCGGTGCCGCGCTGCACGTGCTTGCGTTTGCTGATCTGACAGTCAGGAAGACGCCATTGCAAAAACCACCGGAACGCTGGATCAAAGAGCGCGTCAGGAAAGACATCATCATTCTCCAACACAAATGTCATCTGACACGCTTGTTGCAACAGACTCGCTATGTTCGCTTGAGGCAGACTGATCGCTTCCGTCTCAAGCGGCATAAAATGCAAGGGCTCTGCCAGAAAATGCCCGCTTACGCTCTCGGCGGTTTTCTCCACCACCAGGAAACTGCTGGCCAGTGACCCCTGCAAATCCATCACTAGCCTTCCGCCGCTGTGTAATTGCTCCACCCAAGCCATGGGAATCGTCGCAGCGCTGGCGGTGGCAATGATCCGATCATAGGGAGCGCTTGGCTGCCATCCCACTACCCCATCTCCGACGACGACCGTCACTCCCGGCCCAAGCACCTGTTCAAGCACGTGTCTGGCCTGCGCAGCCAATGGTGCATCCCGTTCGATGGTCACCACCTGCTCAGGGGTACCTGTAAGCGTCGCGAGCAGGGCGGCGTTATACCCTGACCCGGTGCCTATTTCGAGTACACGCTGGCCCGGCTGCATATCGAGCGCTTCCAGCATCGTTGCCATGATCGAAGGGAGCGAGCTGGAACTGACGGGCCAGCGCCGTTCATCGATTTTGGTGACGAGGCTCGACGCATCTCGTGTGCCGAGACGAGCTTCCATGCCATCGTGCGGCTGGTTGTTTCCTGCTCATAAAAGCACGGAACGAAAGCCTCGCGCGGAACGCTCAAGAACGCCTGCTCGAGCACAGGCGAACGAATTGCACCTGACTGGAGCAGGACATCTACCAGTTGCTGGCGCAGGTGCGCAGCGAACTCATCCTGTGTGGAGTGAGAAGAGCGGTATGCCATATTCATAAACGATAGTCCTCAGGAGAGACGAGTAAATCGGCCATCGCCTCCTTGACCGGGAAGCGATCGAGGAGGTGGGTCTGCAACCAGTAAAACTGTCCATTGGGGTTCAGATCGAGAAACGCATAGTCGCCTTCCGGCGTCAGGAGAAAGTCCATCGAGGAGAATTGCAGTTGAAACAGACGGACAAGCGCCAGCGCCTTGGCTGCAACGCCCCCTGGAAGAGTGTGGATCGCGTAGGTGAGATCTTCATACCCTTGCCGAAAATCAAGCCTGCTGCGTTCGCTCTGCTGCGAATGAATCTCAGCGGCAAATACCTGACGTCCGATCACCACGATGCGGAGGTCAAGGCGCTTAGGGAGATATTCTTGGAAGAGATGAGTGGTAGCGCGCACCCCCTCTAACGAGGCAAGATGTTCCGGCAGCACACGGCTGGTGTAAATGAAGCGTCTTTCTTCCTCCTCAATCGCCCCTCTGGAGACCGCCTTGAGGACCACCTGTCCCTGGCATGCCTCATAAAAGGCGCGGGCCGCGCCAGGGTCATTGGTCAGCAGGGTGCGTGGTGTGCGCAGTCCAAGCTGTTGCGCGGCCGCCAGTTGCAAGGGCTTCAGTTCCGCCCGGCGAATACTGTGCAACCGACTGACCCAGAGCGTCTGCTGCAACGCAAGGCTCTCCAGGACCCCGATGATGCCACGGTTGGCCTCTTCCTCAAGAAAGGTTCTTTCGCCAGGCGAATATGCCGCTGGTGCTTTGTACTGTTTGGGCCGACGCCACCAGATGCTCGCCAGCGAGTCCAGTGGAACGTGCTGTTCCTGGTAGCTGATGCTCCCGGACCACCCGTCCTGACGGCCATCAAGCGTTGCTTGCAAGGCCACCTCTTCAGGAAAATCAGCGAGGTTGAAGCAGACCACAGCCGAGCCTCTGGCGCGAATGGCTTCCGCGACTGGTGGCATATGTGGATCAGGTGACCGGGTTAGAATGAGCACGTTTCTCATACCTGCACGCTTTTGTTTCCATCGGCTCCGTGAGGGTGTCCTTCACCTTGAGCCTGCTCACGAATCGACATCCTCATCCTCTTCAGAATCGGTTTTCACGATCCCATCCAGGCTGGTTTGCGTTTCCGTTTCAGCGCCCCCTGTCTGATCTCCCTCACGAGTGGGGACGGTTTTCTGTGCAAACAGCAAACTAAATGGGACAGAGAGAGAACCAGCAGGAACAGCGCGTTCCGCAGGTGTTTCCATAAGAGGCTCCTTTCGTCGTTCACGCAGTCACCCGGTACGGTGACGTATCATAGATAGGCTTGTCTCAGCTCTCTCACGATTGACCTGTTTCCATTGTACGATATAGGTTCCCAAGAAGGTCGAGGTAGAACAGAGATCCCTTCCCGATCTCCAAATCGGCGAGCTTTTGCACAGAACGCCCTTGAGCATGCAGGCGTACGTTTTTGCCTCATTGGTCTCATGTACTCGCTTGATTGTCCACAAAGCGCTCATACCCCTGCGCAGCTCTCGTTGCATCCCCTATTGCCTTGTTCTGGCTTGGCGCGGTGATCCGCTGAAGGTGATTGAAGAGCATCTTCTGCCTCAGAGCGTCTTTCCAGGCATGTTCCTTGCTCATGGAGCGAAACCACACGCTGTATAAGCGCTGCCTCTGGCGTCATCTGCTGGATCAGCGTAAGAAGCTCCTGGATGTGGAACGGTTTCAGGACCACGCGTTCCTGAGCTGCCAGGTCTTTTTGTACCTGCGTACTCGTCGTCAGCACAATGATCTGCGGATGCTCACCACAGGCGTCATCAGGCCAGCGCGTGCGGAGGTGAGAGAGGAAGTCCGCCGCGTGGATGTCTGGGAGGCTCAGATCGAGGAGCAGCAACGCCGGACAATCGCCAGCTGACGTCAGCTGGTCTATCCAGGTGAGAGCAGCGTGCCTTCCGGCACAAATCATGGTGCGATAGTTTACCAGTGCCAACGCTGTGCTGAGTAAATCCTGGATCGCCGGATGCTCCTCGGCGATCAGAATGAGTGGTGCAGCGAGGAGGGTATCGGGCTTGGGTAGCGCTCTGTGCTCGTCTTGCTCGTTCCGTTCAACGGTCGTCATCGTTTTCATACCCACTCCTTTCGTCTGCCTGGAGAGTCCTCGCCGGTGTGGCGCATGTCCTTCCTCAGGAAGGAACATCTACATACGAGCCTCTACTGGCGTTCAATCGTGCCTCTTGTGGCGCTTTTGTCGAATGAGCTGTGCTTGTCCACACACACAAATCAGAATAGCGGCCCCAGTGCGCTCGAGCGAGGCGATCACCGCCTGGGCTTGTGGAACCGCAAGATAGAGCCGTGTCCCGCATGCCACACAATGCAGTTCCATATCCACGACATCATCAGAGCCGATCTGTTTCCTTGCACTCATAGCCCTCCTCTTGCTGTGCGGAATGCTTCTTACCAGTGAGACACCGCTGTTGCTCGCTCGTCAGCACATCTACCGGCAAGGGGCTCGAGGTGGGCCTGGACAACCGCGAGCAACTCTCCCGTCTTAAACGGCTTGGTGAGATAAGCATGCGCTCCGGCCAGCCGCCCCTTGAGTTTATCCAGCACCCCATCGCGCCGCGAGAGGATCACGAGCCTGGTATGCTCCAACGCCGGTCGGGCTTTGATCTGTTGCATGACCTGATAGCCATCCAGTTTGGGCAAACCCAGATCGACAATCACGAGGTCAGGAATGCATGCCTCAGTCGTGTTGAGCCAGCACAAGGCTTCTACCCCATCGGGAAAGCTCTTGACCTCGTAACCCGCCCGGTGCAGGCAGGTCTCCACAATCTTGCGGATCACGAGCGAGTCATCGATCACCATCACGAACTGGTTCATGTTGCTCTCCTCTCGAGTGGTATGCCTGGCGTCGTTCACTGCCTGAAAGGGTGTCTCGCGTTTCTCCAGTGCTGAGCATAGCAGGTCTGGTGAGGCAGCCATGGGACGACGCCGGATATGGAACGGGAAGACCCGGACGGCGATGGGACAAAAATGGACGGGAGTGGGACGTAGCGACGCGGTTGCTTGAGTACAACATGGGCCGTGCTATAATGCAGGAACGAGAAGGTATCTCTCAGATGAAACACCACCCATACTGACAGGGAGGAACGCCGTGAACGAACCGATGAGCAGGGAAGCAGAAAGCGTGGAGCAAGCTGTGGGAAAGGGACAGGAAGCACCACTGCCACTCCTGCGCGTGTATCTCTTTGGTGAGTTTCAACTCGCATGGCAGGTTCTTTCTGATATGGAGGAAGCGGCGTGGGACAGTCGCACCTCGGCGCGTGCGCTCTTTAAGCTCCTGCTGTGTGCGCCAGGGCGACAAGCGACGAAGAGCGCGCTGGCAGGCATCCTGTGGCCGGAGACCGACGAGGAGAAAGCACGGGAATCGCTGCGCTCGGCGTGCAAAGTCCTGCGCAAGGTGTTGCGCACAGCCAATGGCGAAGAACTCCTCGAGCAGCGCAACAACGGCGAGATTCTCAAACTGGCGGGACAGCTCCGTCTCTGGGTCGATGCCGATGCTTTTGACGACCTGGTGGCTCAGGCGAGCCGAACAGCGGTGCCAGAGAAGGCGCTCGCCCTCTGGCAGCAGGCGAAAGCCGTGTTGCGTGGCGAACTGCTCGCCGATGACCAGGATGCAGAGTGGGCGGGTCATCGCTGGGTGAAGCAGCGACGGCAGGCATTGTGGATGGGGCGTTGCCGGATGATCCGGCATCTAGCCGACCTCTACATCCAACATGGGCAAATCAGCCTGGCGGAAGAGACGCTCGAACAGCATATTGTGCGCTTTCCCACCGACCAGGACGCACTCTACCGCCTGCTTGTGCTCTTAGAACAACAGCGCTGTTTTGAGCAAGCGCGCATGCTCTACGAGCGCACCAGACGCACACTTGAAGCTGTGGGAAAGCAGCCTGCATCGCATGTGCGGGCATACTACGAGCACCTGCGGAAAGTAGCATTCTCACGAGAATGGCTTGCAAATTCTCTACCCCAGTTGCGATTATCTGCAATGCCGCACCTCTCTGAACGCACGAACGAACAGCTTGCCGGGGATCGCCTGGAACCGGCCCCATTCCCGACAGCGTATACGAGCAACACGCTACTACCAAACGCGGGTGAGCTTCCCTCTCTTTCGATCATCGTTGAGCAGGGAACAACGACTATGGACGAAGCAACCGAAACCACTGTATTCTTTCCCTTAACAGGAGAGTTATCCTCCAAAGACATGCCAGTGGCGTCATCGGTTCTCTTTAAAATAGGGGTGGAGTTGTTGTCATTCGTACAGCATCAGCAGTCCTGGCCACTCAGTGAGCTCATGTCTCACCTTGAAGCTGTACTGGGAAGAAGCAACGGGATGAGTCCAATGAAACTCTCGCGGAGACAAGCACTCGAGTTGTTCGTAGGTCTGCCAGCTGGCTTGCTCGGGGTGATGGAGCTAGGGAAGCATATTGCCGCTGAGGAAGTGCTCTTGCTCTGCACAACGAGCCTGCCCGCCTGTTGGAACCTGTTTTGGCTCGGAGGATTACCGGAAGTGGAGAGGGCACTTCCAGCTTACTTTTCACAATTACTGCCTCTTGCTCAGCAGTCCTCCCTCTACGGGGGCAATGCCGCTCGACTCGCGTCTCAGATGCATCAAATTGCATCACTCCTCGTCCTAGAGCGAGAAGACTTCGGGACATCGCTTGCCCACTGCAAGCAGGCGTTCCTTTACGGACAACGAGCCGGTGATCGTAATCTCCAGGTAGCCGCACTGATACGGCAGGCCAATACGCTGTTTTATCGCAAGCGTTATGCCCAAATCTTACAGACGTATCAGGAAGCGCTCCAGTTTATCGATGAGGTTTCTCCTCTGTTACGAGGGCGTGTCTACTCCGGGTTGGGATCGGCTCAAGCCACCCTTGGACAAAAGCAGGAGGCGTTGCGCTCGCTTGGGCTTGCCCACGAAACATTCCCAGGTCATCCCGAGGAGGACCCAGGCTTTCTCTACACCTATACCAACCACTATATTCTTTTCTTGAATGAGGCCCTGACACACCTGCAGTTCAACCAACCGGAAAAAGCGTGGCAAGCCATCACCAAGGCTGGGACCTATGTGCCTGACGGGGCGAGTCCTCGTCGCATGGAGTTGCTGAATCATCTGGTGATCATTTCGATTGCACTCGACGATTTAGAGCAGAGTTGCCGCTATTTTGAAACAGCGGTGGCCGAAGGAGTAGCCCTGGGGTCTGATTTGCACCAGGACGAAGCTCACCACATCTACCAACAGATGCAAAGTACATGGCCTCACGATAAACGTATTAAAAATCTAGCAGAACTCCTGCCTCGCTGAGGTGAAGGTGGGCATTGACCAGCGTGAACGCATACCGGAACCTGTGCATGCATTGCGCCTGTGCAGATCGTGGTGTCTTCTGATGAGAGGATGATCAAGGCTCTAGAAGCGTCTCGCGATTCAGGCGAAAAGGCAGAAGCTCAGGGAGCCATGCTCTACCGTTGAGTGCTTCGGCCATGAGTTGGCCCAGCCGTAAAGCAAAGGGCATCCCATGTCCACAGAATCCGCCAACGACCAGGACTCCTGGCATGTCAGGCACACGGTCAACAATCGGCAGATAATCACGAGTAAAAGCCATCATCCCCGCCCAGCGGTGAGCAACCTGTAGCCCACGCAGTGCTGGGAAGAGTCGGGGAAAGACCTGCTCCAGGGCCACCTGTACCTCCGCCGTTGGTTGGTTCAGACGAATCCCGATATCGCCATCAGGTGCGACCGCACGGCATCCGCCCAGGACAATCGTACCATCGTTGCGCTGCTGCCAATATTCTCCGGTAGGGGTGATGGGAGCAGACATTCCCGTTGTAAATACTGGCACGGTCGGCGCGTAGGCGAGTACTTGCCCTCGTACTGGCGTGATCAAGTGGGCAAGCTGAGGGAGCAGTTCACCGGTCCAGGCGTTGACGGCAACAATGACCGTCTCAGCCTGGAGAGGGCCGTGCATGGTATGAACGACGACTCTCCCACGGTGTGGAGCAAGCTGCAGGACCGTTGTGGCGCAGGTTCGTACACCGGAACGCTGGGCGGCCTGTACGAGTCCTTGCACGAAGCGAATAGGGTGGACGACTCCTTCCTCGGGCATGAATCTACCGCCAACAATGTCCCGTCCAAGCGGTGTTTGGATCAGCTCCTGAACCTGCGCCCGGTCGAGCAGCGTGGTAGCAACGCCATCGGCCTGGAGTGCCATCGCCTCCTCTGCCAGTTCAGTCAGGTGAGTCGCGTCAAACGCGAGGCTGAGGCTGCCTGGTTCGTGGTATTCACAGGCGATGTCCTCCTCTTCCAGGATACGGCGTACGAGTGCCTGATTCTCGCGCGTCAAGTTCAAAATGGCGTGCGCGGTCTCGTGTCCCGACCGCCTGATGGCAGCAGGGTAGGATTCGGCAGGACCAATGGACACGAACCCGCCATTGCGCCCAGTCGCTTCATGTGCAAGCCTGGTACGCTCGAGGATGACCGATCTGACTCCTACTCGTGCTAACCAGTAACTGATCGCGGCCCCCATGACTCCGCCTCCGATGATAGCAACATCAATCACCGATGGGAGGTCATCGGAAAGCCTGAGGTGGGTAACCGTCTCTTGCCAGTAGGAGGAAGGCTCGTGAACGTCGTTTGCGTTTTGAGATGTATAATCGGCCTGCATGCTATAATATACTCTCGCTTCTTTCTATAAGCAGTGATGCTCTAGCACAGGGCGTGAAGAAAGACTTCCGGGGAAGACCGAGGTGCGGTGCGAATTGATCGCAGACCTGCTGCCGACTCTGATCGGATTGTTGTGTTGTAATCAGTAGCGCACCATCCATATCGAACAGTACGGCTTTAGAGGCACGGTTGACCATAGTATTCATACTCAAAATTATATCACCTCGTGAGTCTTTTCAGGCACTAGCACGGGGTAAGTGATAAGGTCAGCGGCGCGAGATCGATTGCTAAAAACAATCTACTTTGAATATCACACAGCGTTACTGTGTATTACTCGGTATGTATAAAACCAATCATTGTAGCGAAATGACTTCTGCGAAGATCCAGGCATGCTCTGACGTCTGTGAGGGAAGCAGGACGTTGTCATTTGGCAGCGTTGAGGTGTCTTTTTAGGCCCAATGGCTATGAAGGAATGCATCATGATCTCATATCCGAATACGGTCAATTGCTTGTACTCAAAAACTCAAAATAGGTCATTTTACAGCAGCACACCTTTCTGCTATCATGATAGGCATAGTAGTTAGGAGGGAAGATTCTTGCCAGGACAACGAAATAGACGTCCTTCTCATGGAGGAGGAGCGGCAACGCATGCAGGAGTAGGATACCAAGATCGCGTCGCCGCGTGGTTTGCTGTCCGCATACTGGATGAGCAAAATGCTTCGCCTTTATGGAACCTCGCAACAACAATAACATTTGAACAACTTCGCAGCGAAACAGCAGAGCCTGTCGACGATATTCAGATCACAACCTCAGCCAATGGATATATTTTTATTCAGGCAAAACATAGGCTCATTTTAGGAAAGACTGAGGGGTCTGAACTGGCCTCCTGTTTCGATCAGTTCGTTCAGCAGTATCGTGACGGCGTAGAGGATTCCTTGTCAGGGGGAACCAGAAGAAGACTCGACCCTGAAAAGGATCGATTGGTTATCGCTACCGGCCTACGTAGCCCCGATACAGCCCGGCTAGTCTTTCCGTCGATGCTCCAAAAGCTCCGTGAGCTTCCTCCTGGACAAATGAGCGATGCGGCGGTGTTCAGCGCCGAGGAACAAGAGGCCTTTGAGACTGCTAAAACACACCTAAAGCGATCATGGAAACGCCATATGGGTCACCTACCTTCTGATGGTGATATTCTCCACGTGCTCTATTTTATATGGGTTCAAACCCTTGACGTAGACAATAACGGAAACGATGAGCTATGGGCTAAAGACACGCTCCGGCACTCCGTTCTGCGCGACCCTACTCAGGCCGATGCTGCATGGAATACGCTGCTGGCAAGCATTGCCTCTTCCGCTACGAGGCATAGTGGAGCGAATCGTACTGGTCTTCAACAGGTGCTGCTGCTTGCAAGAATTGAACTACAAGGGCCACAAAGCTATCGCCAAGCTATTAGTCAGCTTCAAGCACACACACAGCACACACTGGCTATGCTGTCCTCTGTGTCCGAGATACAGATCGGCTCGGAAACAGTGAAGATCATTCGTAGTTCAACGGACGCTATCCGAACTGCAGTTGAACACAGCTCCTTTGTGGTGATAGGCTTACCCGGTGCTGGTAAGTCAGTAGCGCTATACAATGTCGTGAAAACCCTCTCTACTGAAGGAAGAGATGTGCTCTTTTTCTCAGCCGAGGACCCGGATTGTGCGGATCTTAACGTGCAGTTGGTCATTGACGTTATGGAGCACTGGCCGGGAAGCAGACCGGGTTTTCTTGTCATCGATGCCCTCGATGCAGCACGGTTCAGTTCATCAGAACAGGTGCTGCGAACTCTCATCGTACGAGCATTGGCGATGGGTAGTGTGAGCCGTTGGCGGGTAATCGTCACCATGCGGAAGTTCGACCTGGCCCACGACGACCAGATGCATCGACTCTTCGCCGGACCGCCACCAGTCGAAACGTTCCGGGATAGGGATTTTGCTCACGTACGCCACATTGAGATTCCAGTCCTCTCAAGTGAAGAGCAGGCACAAGTGGCTGCACAATCTTCCCTCCTTGCTGGACTGCTGAGTCAGGCTAGTTCAGCACTGCATGATCTCCTTCGCATTCCTTTCAATGTGCGGCTGGTTGGTGAATTACTTAGCCGAGGGGTACAGGCAAGTGAACTTACTCCCATCCGAACGCAGATACAGCTTCTGGAACTCTATTGGTCGCATCGCATCATTCGCCGGGATGGACAGCGAGATGCCCGCGAAGCCGTGTTACGGCACGCGTGTGAACGTATGGTTTCTTCCAGCGCATTTCGGGTGGATCGGGCACAACTTGCCGAAGCCTCGGCAAGTTACGCCCTTGACGACCTGCTGAGTGCTCACATTCTCGTTGCCTGGCGATTTTCTCCCCATGGGGCTCCCGATGATTCCATACTCACATTCTCACATAGAGTACTTTTCGACTACGCAGTCGCCCGTCTCCTGTTAGGCGGTGGGCCAGAAAACCTCATTCGCCACCTCGTACATCCAGGCAACCTGGTAATTGCTATCCGCCCAAGTTTCGTCTATCGCTTTCAGCAACTCTGGTTGCGCGATACAACTTTTTTTTGGGAAGTCGTTTTTCGCACTCAGCTCCATGATAGAATTCCGGCGATCGGAAAACTGATCGGACCTGCTGTGGCAGCGGAACTAGCTATGCAACTTGACGATTTCGAGCCACTTCTCACAACCCTGAACAGCACACCCTCAGATAGGCATGAGGCTGCTGAGCAGGTATTGCGGCACGTCATTGGCACACTGGTTGCAGGTCAACAAAGACCAGTACTTGGTGATGGGGCAGGTCCTTGGTGCGAACTTGTTGAACACCTCAGCCGATCAATGCAGGGGTCGGTGATCTTCAGCGTCCGAGTGCTGCTCTCCTACCTGGTTGAACATCCGGAAGCATTCACGACCGACCAACGGCGTCTCACTGGAGTAGCTGCTCGTCGTCTCCTCGAATTTGCATGGAATCAACAGGAATCAAGCCCAGAATACGTTCGCTTTGCGCTGGAAGCCGTGTGTCGAACATACGAGAGCGATCCTGTGGCTTCTCAAACACTTCTACGTCGCAGCCTTACGCCGGAGCATCTGGCTGCATCTGGCCACTTTGAGCTATTTACGCTTGCATGTGAAATAAAACGCTTGATACCCCTAGACCCGGCATTCGTTAGAAACACCTACATAGCAGCTTTTTCTTATGAAGAGACCAGTCAGGAAACAACACGTATAGGCAATAGTCAGATTCTTTCCCTGCTCTCCACACGCAGTCAGGACTATGTCTCTGCATTAAATCAACTGACTCAAGCGTACCCAGAGTTTCTCAACCAAGCACCCATTGACGCCTTACTTGCGCTCATAGCAGTGATAGACCAGCGTTATCCGTCAGATCAAGGTGAGAACGAAATATTTGACTTCAACGGAGTCGAAGCTCACATTAAGGTCTCGCGGCGAGGTTACAGAATTCCTCGTGACATCTCTTTGCATCCGGATGAACTCGGTCAGCTGCTTAATGCATTCAGGTTATACCTGGCACGTATCGCAGATGATCCTCAGCATGCTAACGTAAGGCAAGCATTGCTACACATTCTAGCAACGAAGAACCGCCATGCCATGCTCTGGAGGTCTCTGCTCATGATTGGGACAGCTAGTTCAAGAACCTTAGGAAAGGAAATTCGTTCGCTGGCCTGGGCCATCCCCATTTTGCTCTGTGCGGAGACGATGGACGCTGCTTGTGATTTCCTCTCGTCTATTTTCAGAGACCTCACTGTCAACGAACGCGAACTGGTTGAACGAGCAGTTTTCTCCATTCCTACAGTACTATCCAATGACGAGCAAAACATAGGCAAGCATACCCAGGATCATCTATTGAGATGTCTAGCAGGGGATGCGCTCGTAACGGAAGAGATGAAAAGCCTCAGCGAGCAGCTAAGAAGTGGTGATGAAACTCCAATCAATGAGCTGTTCGCACCGACTTCTGCAGAATGGGGGGATGCAAGGTCTGAGTCAGAGGAGCCATATCATCATTTACGGCAACAAATACGTGCGTTCACACAGGCACATATGCAGGCTTCACCTACTTCCCAGGAGATCGAAGACATTTTTCCAACACTTCGTTCACTCAGAGAAGCCTTATCCACAGTTGGGGCTCAAGAAGCTGATCCTTCCCAACACTTCATTGGATGGAGCGACGTGGTCGAGGCATGTGAACGTATTGCCGGATGGAATCAGTTCTCTTGTGAAACCGAGACAGGTAAATTTGTCTTATCCGTATTGCTGGAAGCTGCTGAGGATCCATTGCCTATTCCTAATGCTGATGGAGATGACAAATTTGATGAAAGCCCTTCCTGGGGTAAGCCTGCCCCTCGCATTGACGCAGCGGCGGGACTCACCAGGCTAACACGGCATGAAACCTGCATCAATCGTATTGTATTGGAGGCTGTATTGCGGTTAAGTTTGGATACAGTTCCAGCGGTACGATATCAGGCCTTAGGTAATATAGGAAGCCTCTACCACACCATGCCCGACTTTATGTGGGATATTCTCGAACACGCTGCTCTCAATGAAAGTAGCCGCGGAGTTTTGCAAAGCACACTTCATACGCTGGGAAGGTTGGCAGGATCATATCCTGATCGCGCTACAGCTCTCGTCAAAGCGATCTATGAACGAACCAACACGGGAGCCGGAGCGAAAGAAGTGCGCAAAGCTTGTGTTTCCATCTTCGCAGGGCTCTACCTGTACCAGGATCATCCGTTTTCTCACGAGATGATCCTCTCTATCACAGACAAGCCGGGTGAACTTCATGACGAAAACTGGCAGGTGATGGCCGCCGCACGTGATGTACTCACACTGGGATCCGTGACCCCCTCTGATGACCAGCAGGATGCTGTACGTAAGAGAGGTTGGAACGTGATGCTTCGCGCCACGAAATCAATCCATGATGCACTCCAGAACCTACAGAGTCAGCAAGACCAAACAGATCAGTCAAAAGATAGGCAAGAACAGGTTCGTAATCTCTACCATCTAGCTGAATCTGTCGCGGCAGACCTCTACTTTGCCTCTGGAGCGTCCGACCAGACACACAATTCAGAGGAAGTAACAGAAGAGCATAGAAGATTCTTCACCGAGGCTGGACCACTGTTTGACGAACTTAGCAACTTCAGACATCCAGGCTTGGTACATTACCTGGTAAAAACATTAGCATTTCTGATCCCCGTTGACCCAACCCGCGTCTTCAAGCGAATCGGGCAGATTGTACTCAACGCAAGGGGAGGTGGCTACCAATTTGAACCATCGGCGATAGACCTTATTGTTCGTATTGTAGAGCGCTATCTAGCTGAATTCCGGGACGTGCTACGCGAGGACGAGCAATGTCTACAATTACTCATTGAAATGCTCGATGGTTTTGTAGAGGTTGGCTGGCCTAGCGCTCGTCGGCTTGCCTATCGGTTAGAGGAGATTTTTTACTAAGTAGCGCTTATGACGATAGAAATGATTCACTTGCATGAAGGTCCTGTATTTCAATACCTCTATTCTCGCATGTAAGAACATGAGTTTTCCCCGTCTGTAGGCGATTATTTTTATCGCATGGGTTAATAATCCGGCTCATCCTCAAAAAAAGTGTGTTTGCTTGCTGGGAAGAGTCTCAATGATATGTACACATGCTTGGTTTCCAGTTGTTGATCTCTGAGAGAGAATGATTCTCTCAAACCGCTGGAAGAACGATCAATCGCAAGGAGGGAAATATGGGCCGTTTTCGGCTCATCCTCATATTAAGTGAGCCTGCTTGCTAGAAAATGCAGGCTCAGCCTAGCGAGGTGGCCTCTCGCTCATCCGTTAAGGCATTTTCTTGTCGATGCTGTTCTGACCTGAAAACGAAGCAAGCGAGCTCACTTAATTTGGGATGAGCCATAAATTATCCCATCTTAATTACCTAAATTTGGCCCAAAGAGTCAGGCGCCGGAGGCACACCACTACGGATGAAAAAGGATTATACTGGGATGGGGAAGGAGCCAGCAAAAGAACGTCCACTTAATTTAAGGCTGCGATCTTGAGCCCAAAGATGTTTGTGGTGTCTAGAAGCACCACCACATGTAGCTCCGAGAACGGAAGCACGTAAAGGAATTTAGAGCGAGAGCAGATACCGCGTTGGTGATTTCCCCAAGAGATGTGCAAGGAGAAACGAGACAAGGAGACCTGCTCATGGAAGTCGTCTATAGGCGCTGTTGTGGACTTGACGTTCATAAGGCCTTCATTGGGGCCTGCCTCATAGTGGTGGGTGCCGATGGGCAACGCAGCAAAGAGATCCGACGCTTTGGGACGATGACGGAGGAGTAAGCGAGCTGCCGTGGCGGTCGGTCATAGTATTCTGATCATCATTTATCAGATGCTCAAGACTGGCCAGCCGTATCAAGAGAAAGGGGCGACCTACTTCGACGAGCGAGACCAACAGCGGGTCCAGTGCCGCTTGGTAGCCCGACTGGAACGGATGGGCTATCAGGTCACGCTCCGACCACAAGCTGAGGGGCCTGATAGTCTCTGTCAAACTGAACAAGTCGAGGAACGAACAAGCTGTAGGGAGACTTTTTGTGCCGTGCGTGTGAGGTTTTCGAAGGAATTGTGTTGACAAATCAACTCAACGCCCGTATAATGATAATCAGAAGAAAAAAAGTAAGATGCCTTGTTCGGAGAGAGGGTGAGAACGATGGAGTTCGGACAACGTCTCCGCAACTTAAGGAAACAGAAGAACTTGAGCCAGCGTGACCTGGCTGCACGGGTGGGTATAGATTTTACCTACCTCAGTAAAATTGAGGGGGGGCGTTTGGATCCACCAAGTGAAGTCATCATCCAGCGTATAGCGCAGGTGCTAGAAGCTGATGAGGATGAGTTGATTAATCTTGCTGGCAAGGTCCCAAAGGATCTCAAAGCCGTACTCGAGGAAAGCCCGCAAGCAGTAGAACTCCTGCGTGTACTCAGCGAACGGAAATTGCCTGATGAGACATACCGTCGGATGCTCGATCTGGCGCGTGAGTCTGGGACTGATTCATCTGGCAAATATACTCAGAAACAGGGAGACTAAAAACAGGAAATGACGGTAGCCATTAATCGATACATATCCGATGTCGAGATTGAAGTAGCGGCGATGCGCTTGCTGCAGCGCTACGGACAGCAGCGGTATCCGATCCTGGCGCCTCCTGTACCCATTGAGGAAATCATTGAGTACACGATAGACATACCGCTGATTTGGGATGCTATCCCGGATCATGAGGGTACGCCCGTGCTTGCGAAGCTAGAAGCTCGTGGGCAACCACGGCCCGAAATTGCAATCATTATGAACGAAGATAAGCAATTATTTTTCGCTCAGCACGAAGGGGTAGAACAGTTTTCCCAAGCGCATGAACTTGGGCACTACGTGCTGCACATTGACCACGCCAAACTGCATACGCTGCTTCTTCCAGATGCGACCGAACAATCTACGGTACTCTGTCGCGCTGATGTAGGCAAGCAACGTGATCGGAAGGGATGGCAAATGGAATGGCAAGCAGAACGCTTTGCTGCCTGTCTTCTTATGCCACAAGATCTGGTACGGGGCGCATGCGCAGGCATGGATTTATGTCGATGGCCCAGTCTCTATCAGCTTAAGGAGCGGTTCCACGTCACGATTTCTGCATTAACGCGTCGGCTTACAGAGTTGCGCCTCATCACAATCACGGATGATCGTACAATCTTGCCCTACCAGGAGAAGATCGCAACCCAGTCAAACTCCTTGTGGGAGTAATTTTTTTTATGATGATGTAGTGTTGATATATCAACACAATTATGATGGACGGTGACGAAAATCGCTGTTACTCTTGTGGAAAGGAGGAGACTTATATGAGTAAGCAAAGTGATATGCGCGGTGGAAGGGCACGGAATGCAGATGGACGTTTACGTCAGGTTCGTTCAGACAAGCATCTACAAACAGTGCGCCATCAA
>WNGH01004706.1_pt1 | contig 23387 bp, 15 predicted proteins | sample 5400631 | NCBI WGS metagenome assembly WNGH01 (sample SAMN13153373, study PRJNA577476) | soil metagenome | isolation source: 115 cm soil or saprolite under Garry oak tree replicate 1 | place: USA:California | collected 2016-06-15
GACGCTCCCCGGCGTCAGCGGATTCCAGATCGCCTTTGCTTCGACCGACGTGTACACCCCGGGCGACTCTGTAGATGCGCTCGTGGCGATGAACCCTGCGGCGCTCAAGATGAACCTCGCCGACCTGAAGAAGAACGGCATCCTCATCGTCAATAGCGACAGCTTCAGGGAAAACGACCTGCGCAAGGCGCATGAAACCTCGAATCCGCTCGAGGACCACTCGCTCGACGGCTATCGGCTGTTCGCGGTGGACCTTACCAAGCTCACGCGGGCCGCTCTGCAGGGGCTCGGGCTCGACGCGAAGGCCATGGACCGCTGCAAGAACTTCTTCGCGCTGGGCATGTGCTATTGGCTCTACAACCGGACCATGGACCCCACCTACCGCTGGCTCGAAGACAAGTTCAAGACCAAACCGCTGCTGGTGGAAGCCAACAAGCTGGCCATGAAGGCGGGTTACAGCTATTGCGAGGCGACCGAAGCCTTCCAGGTGACTTACGAAATTCCTCCGGCCAAGCTCGCGCCGGGCATGTACCGCAATCTGAGCGGGAACCAGGCGCTCGCGCTGGGCTTTGTGATGGCGGCGCAAAAGGCCGGTCTTACCCTGTTCCAGGGGTCGTATCCCATCACGCCGGCTTCGGACATTCTTCACGAGCTCTCGATGTACAAGAATTTCGGCGTGATGACCTTTCAGGCGGAAGACGAAATTGCCGCAATCACCTCTTCGATCGGCGCCGCTTACGGCGGGGCGCTGGCCATCACCACAACGTCCGGCCCGGGAATGGCGCTCAAGACCGAGGCGATGGGATTGGCGACGATGGTCGAACTGCCGGTGATCATTTGCGACATCCAGCGCGGCGGGCCCTCGACCGGGCTGCCGACGAAAACCGAGCAAGCCGATTTGCTCCAGGCGCTTTTCGGCCGAAATTCTGAGGCCCCGATTCCCGTCCTGGCGGCCTCGACTCCCGGCGACTGCTTCTGGGTGGCTCTGGAGGCCAGCCGCATCGCCATCAAGTACATGGTGCCCGTAATCGTTCTCTCCGACGGCTATCTTGCCAACGGCGCTGAGCCCTGGAGAATTCCGCAGCTCCACGAGATCCCGGAGATTCCGGTTCATTTCGCCACCGAACCGGAGGGCTTCTTGCCCTACCAGCGCGATCCGCAAACGCTGGCGCGGCCGTGGGCGCTTCCCGGAACGCCGGGGCTGGAACACCGAATCGGCGGGCTCGAAAAGCAGGACGTAACCGGAAACGTAAACTACGAGCCGCTCAACCACGAAAAGATGGTGCACCTGCGCGCCGCCAAGGTGGAAGCGATCGCGCAGGAGATTCCCGACGTGGTTCCCGCGGGCGATCCCGACGGCGATCTGCTGATTGTGGCCTGGGGTTCGACCTACGGCGCGGTCACCGCCGCTCTGAAAGCCCAGCGCGAGAAGGGCCGGTGCATCGGGCACGTCCATCTGCGCTATTTGAATCCGCTGCCGCGCAATCTGGGCGAAGTACTGAAGCGTTACCGGAAGGTGCTCGTTCCGGAGATGAACATGGGCCAACTCGTCATGGTGCTGCGCGCGAAATATCTTGTGGACGCCCAGAGCTACTCCAAAATCCAGGGGCGGCCGTTCAAGCAATCGGAAATCGAAGCCAAGATCGAAGAGGTACTGTAGCGCCGGCTGCGGGCCGGCAGTTTCTAACGGATGATCGAGGAGATTGGAAATGTCCACGGCAACGCTTCCGCCGATATACACGAAGAAAGACTTCCAGACCGACCAGGAGGTCCGCTGGTGTCCTGGCTGCGGGGACTATGCAATTCTCTCCGCGGTGCAGTCGGTGTTCCCCGAACTGGGAATCCCGCGCGAGAAATTCGTGGTGATCTCGGGCATAGGCTGCTCGAGCCGCTTCCCGTATTACATGAACACGTTCGGGTTCCACACGATTCACGGGCGCGCTCCGGCCGTTGCCACCGGGCTGAAAATCATCCGGCCGGATCTGGAAGTTTGGGTTGCGACCGGCGATGGTGACGCCCTTTCCATCGGCGGCAACCACACCATCCACATGCTGCGCCGCAACGTCGGGCTGAAGGTGCTGCTGTTCAACAACCGCATCTACGGCCTCACCAAAGGGCAATATTCCCCGACGTCGGAGCTGAACAAGAAGACCAAGTCCACTCCTTACGGCTCGACGGACCGGCCGTTCAATCCCATGTCGCTGGCCATCGGGGCGGAAGCCACGTTCGTGGCGCGCTCCGTGGACGTCTTCCAACAGCACTTGAAAGAAACGCTGCGCAAGGCCGCCGCGCATCGAGGCTCCGCGTACATTGAGATCCTCCAGAATTGCAACATCTTCAACGACGGAGCCTGGGAAGATCTCACGGACAAAGACGCGCGCAGCGAGCACGTGATTCAACTGGAACACGGCAAGCCGCTCATCTTCGGGAAAAACCGCGAGAAAGGCATCCGCCTGAAGGGCCTCGAGCTCGAGGTTGTGCAGCTCGGCAACGGCGTCTCGGAAAAGGATTTGCTGATGCACGACGAAAAGCATCCCCGCGCCTCCTATGCCTTCATGCTCGCGCACATGGAGCAGCGGCCGGGATTCCCGACGCCCATCGGCGTGCTGCGCGCCCAGGACGATGTTCCTTGCTATGAGGATCTGATGAATCATCAGATTCGCGACGTCATCGCCAAGCGCGGCGCGGGCGATGTCTCGAGACTTCTTTGCGCCGGCGACACCTGGATAGTGAAGTGACGCGCGCGCCGTTGTGCTCCCGGATCTCGTGACCACCTGGGAGCCGCGCAGTTACCTGCAATTTGCCGAGGTCCGCTTTCGCGCAGGCCTCGATCTTCTCGAGCGCATTCCTCCCGGCGACTACCGCCAGATCTATGACCTGGGATGCGGCACCGGCCATCTCACCCGCGTGCTTGCCGGGCGTTTTCCCGGCGCGAGCGTCACCGGCGTTGATTCCTCGCCGGAAATGCTGGGCGATGCGCGCCGCGAGTTCCCGGAAATTTCCTGGGTGCAGGCGGACATCGCCGCGTGGCATCCAAACGCTCCTGCCGACCTCCTTTTCTCCAATGCCGCGCTGCAGTGGCTGCCCGCGCACGAAACTTTGTTGCCGGCGCTTCTCCAGCTGGTTCGCCCGGGAGGCGTTCTGGCGGTTCAAGTGCCGCGCAATTTCGATTCGCCGGCTCACTTGGCTTTGAAGCAGCTCGCCCACGAACCGGAATGGCGAGACAAGCTCGCGTCTGCGGTGATGCCGCAGGTTCCTTCGCCCGAACAGTGCTGGAAATGGCTCTCACCGCTTGCCGCAAAGCTGGATATCTGGGAAACGATTTACCTGCAGGCTCTGGACGGCGAAAACCCGGTCGCGGATTACCTGAAGGGCACCGCTTTGCGCCCCTTTCTCACGGCACTCTCCGAGCAGGATGGCGCGAGATTCTTTGCCGCTTTCGCGCAACGCGCCGCGGCCGCTTATCATTCGCAGCCCGGCGGCAAGACGCTGTTCCCTTTCCGGCGTCTTTTCGTTGTCGCCCAGCGCTAACACTGAGAAATTCCTTGATTTTCTCGAATGCATCCGTAGAATTACACATAGCCCTCACTAAAATCCCGCTTGCCATCCCACCCCGCAGGCGCACAAGGGATGCCATGCAAACATTTGACCGACGTATCGCGCGGCGCTTCATCATGAAGGTTCCTCTGCGGTTCAAGCCACTGAAGACGTCCTCCCCATCGGAAAAAGCCGCGGAATCCATGAACATCTCAACGCGCGGGGTTTACTTCGCGACAGATTTTCCCGTCCGCGAGGGACTGCTGGTGGAAATGCTCTTGAAGATGCCGAAGGAGATCGTCGGAAACCAGACGGCGGAGTGGAAGTACACGGGCCGGGTGGCGCACATCGAACCGTTTGAGTCCCCGGCGGGGAAATCGGGAGTGGGCGTGCAGTTCCTCTACTACGAGCTTGGGTAAGCCGATGATATCCATGATCGCTTACTTCCCGGCGTGATCCATTTCGAATTGCACCAGTTTTTTGAGCTGGTCGTAAGGAATATCCGCAACGCGCAGCATCCGGCGGCCGTTGATAAAAAATGTCGGCGTTTGGCTGACATCCAACGACTGTCCCAACTCCATTGACTTCTTGACCCTGGCCTCAGTCCCCGCGGCTGTCGCGCAGGAGGCAATTTTATCCGCATCCAGACCGGCAGCCGCGGCTAGTTCCTTCAGTTTGTCATCGGCGGTGGCCAGCGCGATGCTGCCCTGGTTTTCAAAGATGGCGTCCAGATATTTCCAGAACGCACCGGGGTTCACTCGCGCGGCACAATCAGTATATTCTGCGGCCTTCATGGCCCAGGGATGCAGGGACGCCGGCAGAGGAAACTGCTGGAAGACAATGCGGACTTGAGGAAAATCAGCGGCCAGCTTCTCCACGATGGGCTGCGCCGCCTTGCAATGCGGGCATTGCAAATCGCTGAACTCGACGATGGAAATAACCGGCGTCTTCGGGCCAAGGGCCGGACCATCGGCAGCCTGCAATTTTGCCCTTGCCGAGGCAAAGGGATTGGGCCCGAACGGGATCACGTCAGCGACAACGATGGCATTCCGTCCATCCGGAGAAATATAGAGGCGATTGGGCTGCTGCTTGTTGACTGAAACAAGCACTTCGGCTACGCCGGGGATTATCGAAGGCCGGATTTCCAGGATCTCCCAGGAGACCGAAGAATCGTAGCCGAGGTTGCGTTGCAGCGACGCCTGGACATCCTCTTTGCTGGGGAGTTTCTTTTCCGCTGCGGCCGACTTGGCGGATTTCGTTGCGGAGCGCGGCTGCTGCTCCTTCGACCGGGCAAGCCCGGCAGCGAGAATCACAAAACAAATCAAGATAACGGCGATGGATCGGTTCACTTTCGCACCTCGGTCCCTCTGCTAGAAGGCGGCCCGAAAATCATATCATCTCGTGACCCGTTGTCCCTCAGGGTGGGCTGGTAATCGGTGGGTGGCGGTCTAACTGGAATGGATCCCCTCCCCCCTACCCTTTTTTTGTAAGAGTATGATTCCACGGGGTTTTAAGTCCTTTGTTTTCGCAAGAGTGTGATTCTAAATGGTTTGCAGACGCATTTTTTGATAAGAGTGTGAAACTAAGGGAGTTAGAGGAAAAAAGTTGAGAGTCGGCAGTTGAAAGTCGAAGGGGGAAAATCGAAGCGGCGAGCGTTAGTTGTTCTGTCATGTGACCTACGTGACCTAACTGCGGTCTTTCCTTCGTGGGCCCTCGGCGGACTTCCTTCAGGGCAACCAGAGGCAACAGCCCTAGCGGGCGCCTGGCGATTACGACAGAAGTACGTATAGCACAAATGACTACCGGTTGTCAAGGCCTGATTTGAGGCTAGAAGGTGAAGGGAACTCCCACCGTTTCGCAAATACCGCGAAAAGATGGGGCACGGGGCAGGGTCTGCAACCGCTTAGCCCGTAACGACGGGCGAGAGGCGTCAGCTTAGCAAAAAGTTGCTGAGCATTATCGCCGTCCCTCCCCACATGAATGTCTGAAACGCCGGCGTGGAAGTCGTAAACCCGGCAGGGAGGGCGACGACTGCGACAGTGTAGGTCGAGCCCGGACTCAAAACACCCGTGGTTGGGAAGAAGTAGAAGCCTGTTATGTCAGTAGTCGCAGTGGCCACCGTATTCCCTGCCGACACGATGCTCACGGTTGCTCCCGACAATCCCAAACCACTCGAATTGACGACGTAACCCGTTACGGGATTGGGGGTAATGCCCACCTTCAGACTGTCGATCAGGCTCTGCACGTCTGCTATGAGGGCAGCGGCGGAGTTGAACGTCACGAGGTTAATCGTGCAGGAGACCATGATGTGCTTGCCGCTTTGCGCTTGGAGTTGACTCTTGAGGGCAGTCTGGATGTTGATGGCCGTTTGGATGTCGCCCGCGCTGATGGCGGCTTGAGCTGCGGAGAGCTTGCTCGTTAGCGCGTTACCAATTCCCGAGTTGTCGATGCAACCCGCACTCAGGAGATTTCCTATAACATTTGTTATGCTGGAGCTATCTGCAGTTACTGTCACGTCTACCGTAGTTGAATGTGTATTCGATGCGGAACTGCCCGTCACAGTCAGCGTGAACGTCGAGGGCGTGACAGAAGGCCCGGCGCTCACGTTCAGTGCGGAAGATGCAGACCCCCCGCTTGGCGGCGTGACTGGGTTCGTCGTAAAGGATGCCAATACGCCAGCAGGGGGTGCCGACACACTCAGGGTAACTGGCGGACTGGACGCATTGATTGAATTAACGGTCACCGACGAGGAGGCCGACCCGCCTGTGCTGACGGTGATGGGAGAAATGGGACTAAGGGAAAAGTCTGTCGGCGGCGGGGCAAACAGGAACAGGTACGCGGCGATATTGCCGATCAGCGGGCTGCTCTGACCAGTCTGACCAAACCCACCCCCTCCGGTCTGGATCGAAGACGCATCCTGCCCATCCGTCGCGTAGGCGTAGAGTATGTGGATGCCGGGCGAGAGCGTCGGCAGCGTACCCGTAAAGCTTCCAGGCGTGCCGGCCGGGCTCGCCGGAGTCCACGCGCCCTGCCAGGTGTCTAACTGGAAATAGACGGCATCCACTGGCGGCGCCGTGGGTGAAAAGGTGCTGCTGGCGGTGAAAGTAAACGCAGGGGTAGGACTGGTTGTCTGATTATTCGGCAAGGCGCTGATCGCAGTCGTGAGAGGAATCGTTTGCACCTGCTGCTCGGTCAGGACCGTCACGTTGGCGCTGCCCTCGTTGGCCATATAAACCTGGTTGGTCAGGGGGTTCACGGCAACGGAAAACGGGAAGGAGCCCGCCACCACGGTCGTGGTCGTGTTCGTGGCCCCGTCAATCACCGTCACGTTGGCGCTGAAGAGATTGGCTACATAAATCTTGTTGGTCACCGGGTTCACGGCAACGGAAAACGGGAAGGAGCCCGCCGCCACGGTTGTGGTCGTGTTCGTGGCCCCGTCAATCACCGTCACGTTGGCGCTGCCGCCATTGGCCACGTAAACCTGGTTGGTCACCGGGTTCACGGCAACGGAAAACGGGAAGGAGTCCGCCGCCACGGTCGTGGTCGTGTTCGTGGCCCCGTCAATCACCGTCACGTTGTCGCTGCCGCCATTGGCCACGTAAACCTGGTTGATCACCGGGTTCACCGCAACGGAACGTGGGCCCGTGCCTGCCGCCACGGTCGTGGTCGTGTTCGTGGCCCCGTCAATCACCGTCACGTTGTCGCTGCCGATATTGGCCACGTAAACTTGGTTGGTCACCGGGTTCACCGCAACGGAAACCGGGGCCACGCCCGCCGCCACGGTCGTGGTCGTGTTCGTGGCCCCGTCAATCACCGTCACGTTGTCGCTGCCGTCATTGGCCACGTAAACCTGATTGGTCACCGGGTTCACCGCAACGGAACGTGGGTTGGTGCCCGCCGCCACGGTTGTGGTCGTGTTCGTGGCCCCATCAATCACCGTCACGTTGTCGCTGCCGTTGTTGGCTACGTAAATCTTGTTGGTTAGCGGGTTCACGGCAACCGAATCCGGGAGCGTGCCCGCCGCCACGGTCGTGGTCGTGTTCGTGGCCCCGTCAATCACCGTCACGCCGCCGCCGCCATTGGCCACATAAATCTTGTTCGGCACCGGGTTCACGGCAACGGAATTCGGTGCAAAGCCCGCCCCCACGGTCGTGGTCGTGTTCGTGGCCCCGTCAATCACCGTCACGTTGGCGGTGCCGCCATTGGCCACGTAAACCTTGTTGGTCACCGGGTTCACAGCAACGGAAAACGGGTTCGTGCCTAGCGCCACGGTTGTAGTCGTGTTCGTGGCCCCGTCAATCACTGTCACGTTGTTGCTGCTGAAATTGGCCACGTAAATCTGGTTGGTCACCGGGTTCACGGCAACGGAAACCGGGGTTGCGCCTGCCGCCACGGTCGTGGTCCCGTTCGTCGCCCCGTCAATCACCGTCACGTTAGCGCTGTTGATATTGGCCACGTAAATCTTGTCGGTCACCGGGTTCACGGCAATGGAAATCGGGCCCGAGCCCGCCGCCACGGTCGTGGTCGTGTTCGTGGCCCCGTCAATCACCGTTACGTTGTCGCTGCCGCTATTGGCCACGTAAACTTGGTTGGTCACCGGGTTCACGGCAACGGAAACCGGGCCCGTGCCTACCGCCACGGTTGTGGTCGCGTTCGTCGCTCCATCAATCACCGTCACGTTGGCGCTGCCCTCATTGGCCACGTAAATCTTGTTGGTCACGGGGTTCACGGCAACGGAACGTAGGCCCATGCCCGCCGTCACGGTCGTGGTCAAGTTGGTGGCCCCGTCAATCACCGTCACGTCGCCGCCAGCATTGGCCACGTAAATCTTGTTGGTCACCGGGTTCACGGCAACGAAAGCCGGGGCCGAGCCCGCCGCCACGGTCGTGGTCGTGTTCGTGGCCCCGTCAATCACCGTCACGTCGCCGCCAGCATTGGCCACGTAAATCTTGTTGGTCACCGGGTTCACGGCAACGGAAGCCCGGGCCGAACCCACCGTGACGGTCGTCGTCACAGTCTGTGCCTGGGCGTAGCCACCAGGAAGGAATAGGCAGGCCAGGGCACTAGTTATGAGGAGTTTCGCCCTTCCGTTTATGGGATTCATGTCCGCCTCCCCTCAGGTGCCGGCCAAGACAGAAAACTGGTGCACGGCCCGCCCATACCCAAGGACTTGTGCCAGATGCGGCAACCGTCGACAGTCTGGAGCCCATTTCGGGCGTAGGATGATTCCGGCAACGAGGCCGAGGGCTCGTCGCCTCCGATCAAGCGCGCCTGTTCTGTGGTCGGAGTTGTGTCGATGAACGAACAACACAAACGGAGCAGCGGTGCTTTCATTGCACCCTTTCGCAGGAAGCGAGGTTGTTCAGCGATTACGGAGCTAGCGCACACTATAGGCGCGTATTAAGGATGTCAATAGAACTTTACTTGGTCCAAAAACCTTAGCTTTGGAGACGGTTGGCCTGATGGGTGTCGTCTACAAGGCTGAGGACACCAAGCCCGCCCGCCCTGGTGCCTTTTAGGCTCCGGGCCGGCTACTTGACCGGCACCATCAGGTGTTCGTAAGCAGCTCCGGCTCGGCTTCGCTGGCGCGAAGGATCCACTAAAGCACTTCTGGCAGCGGCGCTTCCATGACTTCAACGTGTGGAGCGATAAGAAGAGAATCGAGAAGCTGAAGTACATGCACAGGAATCCGGTTACGAGAAAGCTCGTGGAGCATCCCAAGGATTGGCCATGGAGCAGTTGGTCCTTCTATGAGAAGGGAGAAGCCGGGTTGGTCCCAATCGGTCCGGTTGGGTAATGAAGAGCGGGGAACAACAACATCAAAGGCCCCACACGTCCCGCAGCGTCATTCGGGACGCAAACGGCGCGTAAACCGGACGTGTGGGGCACCCACACCCAAATTGATCCCCCACTTTGCGTCCGGGCCACCCGCCGAAGATCAATGCCCATTCGTATCGCGGAATTTGAACAGGACATACGGAATCCCCACGTTCGCCCTCCGCGGATTGATTAGACCTTCGTCGGCCTCGGTGACCCCGTACCACTTCGAAATGGCCTCCACATACCAGGAAGGTGACTTTGAAAATGTGCCCTTTGAGCCGCGCTCATATTTGGAATAGCAGTAGAGGAAACCTTGAATGATCCCAAGCCGTCCGGAAGGGGGGATTTCACGCCAAAACTCACCGTCGATGCCGTATTTTCCTCCCGTCGGTGGTCCAGATGCCGGTCCACGATGCTCTGGGAGGGGAGGCGCATAAGGTGGTTTGGTGATCTTCCAGAGGATTTCCTCGGCGGGGCTCTCTTGCTCGCTTGGGTGACTGTTCAAGTATTCAGTCACTCGTGGCTCATACATCTGTCCGCCGTACATAAATCTGATTTCCCCTTTTACGTCACCGTGGTAGCAAGCAATGTAGCCATCAGCGAATCCCACACGCTGCGACTTGTCAACGGAAAGCCACCACTTTCCATCATAGGGCGTTCCGCCGACACTAGTACTGTACGCATTTCAGGGCGGAAGGACGCCACAAATCAGCGCAAGCCCGATCCGGGCGAAATATTGGAAATACTTCTTCGTCATTTTCTGCTCGGGCGGATGGCCCGGGCATCTTCTTGTTCTTTCCTCTTGACGGCATCCATGGCCCAGAGCATATCACTCCTAGAATTCACTGGGGAGTTTCGAAACGAGGGTGCGGAGGGTGCCCCACGCGTCGTGGGTCTTGCGAAGTCTTGCGCCGCGCCGGGAGATTCGGTACGGTAGTCGCGCATCTTTCTTTGACTTCTTATGGGGAGCGCGCCATGAGTATGAAACAGATTTCAGCCGCGGCAGTTGTTTTGGCGTTCGGCGTTGTGCCCGCGTCGGCGCAAGATTGGGCCAAGCAATCGCTGGAGAAGTCCCCGCGGCACCAGGAGTGGGTGGAGATCCAGCACGATAACCGTGTGGTGCACGCCTTTCTTGTTTATCCCGAGGTGAAGCAGAAAGCGCCGGCGATCGTGGTGATCCATGAGATTTTCGGGCTCAGCGACTGGGCACGGAGCGCTGCCGACGAACTCGCCGCCGCGGGATACGTGGCCATCGCTCCGGACCTGCTCTCCGGGTTTGGACCCAAGGGCGGCGGCACCAGCGATTATTCAGGCACCGGCGACGCCATGAAAGCCGTCTCGGAACTCAACCCCGACACGGTGACGGCCGACCTGAACGCGGTGACCGACTACGTGAAAAAACTTCCGTCGGTGAACGGCAAGGTGGCGGTCGCGGGCTTTTGCTGGGGCGGAGGCCAGTCCTTCCGCTTCGCCACCAACCGCAGGGACCTGAGCGCGGCATTTGTTTTCTACGGCCCGCCGCCGCAGGACGTCAGCAAGATCACCGCGCCCGTCTATGGCTTCTATGCCGGCAACGACGCGCGCATTGACGCGACGATCCCCGCAGCGACTGCGGCCATGAAGAATGCGGATAAGAAGTACGACGCGGTCACCTACGAAGGCGCAGGACACGGCTTCATGCGGGCGGGCGAGGACCCGGCCAATACCAACGAAGCGAACAAGAAAGCGCGCGCGGACGCCTGGCAAAGGTGGCTGGGGCTACTGAAAACGATGTGAGATCAGACCATTCCTGATTGAACTTCCCGCTAGGCACCTGGAGGATGGAAGATGAAATACTTCGTGAACGGCCTTTTGTTCTTTCTTCTCGCCGCGACCTTGAACGCGCAGACCAAGGCGGACGAAGAAGCCGTGGGCAAACTGCCCCAGGCATTCCGCGAGGCTTGGGCAAAGCATGATGGTCACGAACTCGCAAAAATCATGGCAGACGATGTCGATTTTGTGACCGTTGCGACGACCTACCTGCATGGCAGAGCGGACTTCGAAACATTCCACACTCGGTTGCTCAGCGGGCGATTCAAGGAGTCCACCATCACGCCGCTTCAAACAACTGTGCGTTTTCTACGGCCCGATATGGCCGTTATTCACTGGAGCTGGAAGATCGAAGGCGATAGAAACATGGATGGGACAGCGCGCCAGCAGCCGCGCTACGGCATGATGACCATGGTCGCGGAAAAGCGGAGCGGCACCTGGCTAGTTGCAGTGGCCCAAAATACAAACGCAGCGCTGGGACTACCGCCCGAGCTTCAGGACATTAAGACACCTATACCGATTCCCGGAGCCGACCAGAAGCCACAGTGATTTGACGGAATCATTGATTAGGGGAAACACCAAAAGCCCTTCTACTCGAAAGCTCTTAGGCGCGCGCGGAGGCCTGGCAAAGGTGGCTGGCGCTGCTGAAATCCATGTAATGGGGACGGCGGGCAGCGTCTTATGGATGCCCTGCAAGGACGCGATTGAAAACACCGCGCAAATCCTCAGCGGGAACGGCGCCCGAGACCCGCTCACCATTGATGAACATCGTGGGCGTGGAGTCCACGCCGATCTTGTCGCCTTCCGCCATGGACGCCCGAACGGCGGATTCGTCTTGCTTCTCCGTGCAGGCCACCAACTTCTGCACATTCAACTTGTGTTTTATTCCCTGCTCGAGGGCCGATTTGTCGAGATTGAGAAAGGCTTCTTCCGGGGCTCGGCCGCCGACCTGCTTCTGGTTGGCGAAAACGTAATCGGCAAAATCCCAGTAAGCGTCCTGGTTCTGATCCGCCAGGCAATCCGCGTCCACAGCGGCGTGCAAGGCCCAGGGATGAATCTCTGTCAGCGGGTAGTTTTTGTAAATGACCTTGACCCTGCCTGCATACTCCTGCAGCAATCCAGGAAAGAGCGTGGAGTGCATGCGGGAACAAAACGGGCACTGGAAATCCTGGTAGCTGATGATGACCGCCTTGGCCTGCTCGCTGCCGCGGAACGGCCTGCCTTTCACGTCAATCTTTGACATCCAGTCCGTGGAAATGTCGAACTTCTCCAGGTGGGCGAGCGTCTTGCGGTCTTTGGAGATCAGAAACTCGTGGGTGCTGCTGTGGGTCCCTCCCGTGAAAGTGACAACAATTTGATCATATCCCGGGAAGTCGCTGGGGCGCGGGGCAGAAATGGAAACGCCAATCTCGCTCGGCACTTTATACCGAGAGCGGATCTCCGACTGAATGCGGTGAATGATCTCATCGCTCAGGGTTTCCGACGCCTTGGTGGTCTGAGCCTTGCAGCCTCCCGCGACCAGCAGCAGAAACAAAGCGGCGCTCAGCGCCAAGCTGTTGTTGCGCATCATCACTGCAAACATCTTCATGGCTTACCTCGAATCCGGCCGAGTCTATTGTCCGCTCGTTGAGTCTTGAGTCTTTAGTGGCCGCCCGTGGAATCTGCGTTTGTCCGCTTGCGGGTCAATCCCTTTGGCATGCCCTTGCTCAACACTTAGTCTAAATCAGGCAAGACTGGAAAGCACCCCGGCGTGCAGGCGCTGTAGCGAATGTTGAAACGCGGTTCGCCGGTGCAGCATCCCTCATTGTGCTGTAGAATCGCGGCGAGCAAGACATTGGCCTTCGCCGCTCTGGCCGTGACGCTGTTCGCGGGGGGAGTGAATCAGCAAGCGTGGGGGCAGCAGGGTTACCAGAAGCCGCCAAAGGCCGTACTGGACGTGTTAAACGCTCCGGTGACGCCGCGGGCCAGCGTCGGGCGGACTCGCGACGTTGTGCTGCTCTATTCTCCGGAACTGTATCCGCCCATCGCCGACGTGGCGCGGCCGTTCCTGCGGCTTGCGGGGGTGCGCATTGATGCAGCCACAAACGGGCCGCACAACCCGCCCCGGTATGATCACTTGGCGCTAAAGCAGGTGGCGGACGGCGCGGAAAAGGAAATCGCGCTGCCCGTTGGCTTCATTGTGTCGCAACCATTCTGGTCGCCGGACGGACGCCGGATTGCGTTCACCCATGCCACGAACTCCGCAATCGAGCTGTGGGTGGCTGATGCGGGCACGGGGAAAGCAAGAGCCATCGCCGGCCTGCGGCTGAATGCCGCTCTGAGCACGCCGAGTCCTTTCAATGCCAGCGCGCCGTGCGAGTGGATGCCGGATAGTCGCAATCTTATTTGCCGGACCATTCCGGCGGGGCGCGGCGCCCCGCCGAAAGAGCCGCCCGTGCCCGCAGGTCCGCGCATTCAGGAAAGTTTCGGCAAGGCGGCGCCCGTGCCCACCTTCGAGGATTTGCTCGAGAACGAGCACGAAAGCGAGCTTTTCGATTATTACGCCACGGCGCGGTTGGCCCTGGTGGATACGGAAAGCGGCAAGATCACGCTGTTGGGCCAACCGGCAATCTTCGGGGCGGTTGATCCGGCTCCCGACGGGCAGAACATCCTGGTAACACGGATTCATCGTCCGTATTCGTACATCGTGCCCTACTTCGATTTTCCGCGTGAAGTGGAAGTGTGGGACCTTACGGGGCGTCCGGTGCACAAGCTTGCCAGCCTGCCTCTCGAGGAAACCGTCCCCATCGGCGGAGTGCCCACCGGCCCGCGCAACGTCCATTGGCGGCCCAATGAACCGGCCACGCTGGTGTGGGTGGAGGCGCTCGACGACGGCAACCCGAAAAAGAAAGTCCCCCAGCGGGATAAAGTGATGCTGCTTAAGGCGCCGTTCAAAGATCAACCGGCCGAATTAGCCCGCACCGAGCATCGCTTTGCGGGACTGGCCTGGGGTGAACAGAGGGACTTCGCCATCCTGCGCGACTTCGACCGCGACACCCTCCGCAGCCGCGCGTGGTTTTTCGACCCGGCGAATCCCGCGGAGATGCGTCTCGTCTGGGACATGAGCTCCCAGGACCGTTACCACAATCCCGGCACGCCCGTGCAGTGGCCGCTTCCCAATGGCCACAGCGCTGTATTGCAACAAAGCAGTTTCATCTTCCTGACCGGCGCCGGAGCGTCCCCCGAAGGGGATCATCCGTTCCTGGACCGCCTCGATATCCGGACCCTGGAGGTCCAGCGAATTTTCCAAAGCGATTCGCGCAGTTATGAGGAAGTTGTGGCAATGCTCTCGACCGGCGGAAGAAAGCTGCTTACGCGCCGCGAAACCCCGTCGGACGCGCCCAATTATTTCCTCCGCGACTCTTCGCGATTTAATGGGAATTTTGCCGAACCGGGCTCGCTCGATCAACTCGCGGCATTTACGAAGTTCTCCGATCCGGCGCCACAGTTGCGCGGCATCAAGGAGCAATTGGTCAGCTATAAACGCGCCGACGGACTCGGCCTTTCGATGAGAGTCTACCTGCCGACGGACTACAAGCCGGGCGAGCGGCGTCCGGCGGTGGTTTGGGCACCCGCTGGAGTTCACCGATCCGAGCGTGGCCAGCCAGGTGAGCGGTTCGCCGAACCGCTTCACGACGATCGCGGGGCCTTCGCAACTGTTCTTCCTCTTGGATGGCTACGTGGTGCTGGACGATGTTGCCATGCCGGTCGTCGGCAACCCGGAAACCGTCAACAACACGTACATCGAGCAAATCACTTCCGATGCCAAGGCAGCCATTGATAAGGCGGCGGAGATGGGCGTGATTGATCCGAACCGCGTCGGAGTCGGCGGGCACAGCTACGGCGCGTTCATGACCGCGAACCTTCTCGCGCACTCGGATTTATTCCGCGCGGGGATAGCGCGCAGCGGCGCCTACAATCGCACGCTGACGCCGTTCGGGTTCCAGAACGAGCGGCGGACCATCTGGCAAGCGCCCGACATGTACATCAAGGTCTCTCCGTTTATGCACGCCAACAGCATCAAGGCGCCGATCCTGCTGATTCATGGGGAAGCGGACAACAATTCAGGAACGTTTCCAATGCAATCGGACCGGATGTACCGCGCGGTCAAGGGTAACGGCGGAGCCGTGCGCTACGTGACTCTGCCGGACGAAGCCCACGGCTATTCCGCGCGGGAATCCATCGAGCACGTGCTTTGGGAGATGCTCACCTGGTTCGACAAGTTTGTCAAAAACGCCGCGCCTCGCCCGGCGGAACCGGTAGCGGCGGGGGCACAGCAGCAACGATAGGTTGTGTGAACCGGCGCGCTTGCGTTTAGAGTTGGACGCTTGGGCTGTGAAACGTTATTCCAAAATTGGAATACTCTTTACCGACGATATACGGAAAGAAGTATATCCGCAAAGACTCCCCCTGTAAGTCCATGATTTTAAAGGCGCAACTTTATGGAATCCCGATTGCAGCAGCCCTAAACAACAGCGAGTGGAGGGCTCGACGGAAGGCCTCGCGTTGCATAATTCAAGAGAAAATGGAGAAGAGAATGAGTTCAAAACTGCGGAATTTTGTGGCTCTCGCGGCGGTTGCCCTGGCACTGGTGTGGTGCCTGCCGTCTGCGGCACAGGTCATCAAGGGTTCGATCTCCGGCACCGTGGTTGACAAGTCGGGCGCCGTGGTAGCCGGCGCCGAGGTCAAGGCGAAAAACATCGAAACCGGGGCTGTTACGACGACCACGAGCGATAGCGCCGGTCTGTTCCGGCTGAGCCTCTTGCCCGTCGGAACCTACACTGTCGAGATCACCGCAAAGGGATTCAGGACCCTGGCGCAGAACAACGTGGCAGTGGGCGCCGGCACGGATGCCGGGTTGGGGTCTTTGACCCTCGAGGTTGGCGAAGCCACGACAACGGTCGAAGTCACGGCCCCCACGGCCCCCTTGATTGAGACCACCCAGGCGCAGGTCACCAACACATTCTCGGGCGAAACGCTCCAAGAATTCGCCGGCATTCAAGAGAACGAGGGGTTGGACCGCTTGGCGCTCTTCGTACCGGGCGTAAAGAGCAGCCGCAGTAACAACTTTTCAAACCAAAACGGCGCGGGCACGGGCTTTTCCAGCAATGGACTGCGCGGCCGCAATAACGACCAAGAAATTGACGGTCAGAACAACAACGACAACAGCGTCGGCGGCCCGGGCTTGTTTGTGAGCGATCCGAACTTCGTCCAGGAGTACAACCTGGTCTCCAACAACTTTGGCCCAGAGTACGGCCGCAATTCCGGATCAGTGGTCAACCTTATCACCAGAACCGGCAGCAATGCATGGCACGGAACTGTCTACGGCAGCGAAAACAGTTCCTACCTGAACGCTCTGAGCAACACTCAAAGAAATACGAACAAGCCGGGAACTGTCCCTCCTCGAGCCTTTACCGGTCCGCCCCGCTCCAACGAGGAATTCAGCGGGGGAACCATCGGAGGCCCCGCTATCAAGGACAAAATGTTTTTGTTCGGCGGCTTTGACACCGATATCTTTGAGGGCAGCAACGTGTTTACGACCACTGCGCTTACCCCGACACCGCTCGGCCTTGCCCAATTGGCGGGTTGCGGTGGCATCAGCGCAACGGCCCTGACCGTCTTGAGCAACTTCGGGCCTTACGCCTTCGGGTTCGGCAACCCGGCTCCGAGGCCGACCGGTGCGGGTGGGACATTCCGCACTATGTCAGTCGGAACCTGTGATGGCGCTGCAGGTGATCCAGCGCCTATCCAGGTCGGTGGGGTGACGCGTGTGCTGGGAACTCCCTTTCATGGTTTCAACTGGATCGGGAATACCGACTGGCAGCTTGGAAAAAATCAGATTATAGGCCGGTATCTGTACAATAAGGGGACTACTTTCAATCGAACGGATAGCGGCGGCGCTGCTGCCGCTGCGGGTTGGTTTGATAACGTTCCGGCACTGAGCCAGCGGGGGCTGCTTGGATGGACCCGCACCTTCGGTCCGCGCATGACGAACGACCTCCGTGGCGGCTTCAGCCGGTTGAACGTGGAGTTTGGCGGTGGGGTGAGTCCCCTTCTGCCGACGGCCGGGAGCTTACCGTCGGCGCTCACCAATATCAGTTTCCAGACGGGCGGATTCCTGGGCATCGGCCCGGCAACCAATCTCCCCCAGAGCCGTATTGTGAACACTTGGCAAGCCCAGGACAACTGGAACTACATTCTGGGCAGGCACCAGTTGAAGGCCGGCGCCAACTGGACCTACCAGCGTTCACCCAATATCTTCCTGCCGAATATCAACGGCCAGTTCCGCTTTGCCAGCCTGAGTCAATTCTTGGCCGGTTGTGCTACATGCGGGCCGGGAGGCACGCCGCTCGCAGCTGATCAGGCCAATCGGATTCAGATCGCGCAAGGACAATTTAATCTGGATTTCCGCGAGTACGACACGTTCGTGTACGGGGGCGACGACTGGAAGATCACACGGAACCTGACCTTGAACCTGGGTTTGACTTGGACCTACTTCGGCTCTCCGGCCAATCTCTTCAACCAAATCACCGCCGCGCGCGAAAGCAACGCCAGCACGGCATTTTGGCTGCAATCCCTGCCCGTTTCGATACGCTCTAACCCCGTCATCCCGGCGGTCAAGAAGAGTTTCGGCCCCAGCGCCGGTTTTGCCTATTCGCCCCAGTGGGGCGGCTTTCTGACGGGCCACGGCAAGACTGTCCTTCGCGGCGGGTATCGTTTGGCTTATGACCCGCCGTTCTACAACATATTCGTAAACATATCGTCATCGGCTCCGATGACTTTCCTACAGACTATTGTCCCGGGAGGCACACTGCTGCCCGCGGTGCCAACCGGCCCCAATGTGCGCGCGGCGCTGGCGTCGTCCATCACACCTAACACCTTTGATCCGCGCACGCAAAACGAGACAAACGTCGCTTCGAATTTCGGTCCGCAAAAGGTGCATAGCTGGAGCTTTGGCATTCAGCGCCAGGTCAACCCCAGCCTGGCTTTCGAGGCCCGCTACGTCGGCAACCACGCCATAAATCTTTACCAGACTGTGGACGCCAATCCGTATCTGGGAACCGCCACGGCTCCCGGCTTGCTCCAGACCTTCCCACAGTTTGTGCCCGGCGCTTCCTCGTTGACTCCCTGCGCGGCGACTACCCAATCTGGTCCCGGCGCCGGCACGGACGTGGGGCGTGTCAGTTGCGGCCTGGGCGTGGCCCGCAGCCGCAAGAATGGCGCGTTCTCTGACTACCAGGCCGCGCAGTTCGAATTGCGCGCCACCAATCTATTCAAACAGTTGACCGTACGCGCGGGCTACACCTACAGCAAGACCCTGGACAACGCGAGCGAAATCTTCGCCACCGGCGGAGCCGGAAATACACTCTTTGCAGCTCAAAACCCGTTTCAAACCGGCGGCGCGGAGCGCTCCATCTCTGGAATAGACTTCCCCAACCTCACGACGGTCGAGTTCATCGAGTACTTGCCGTTCCTGAAAAGCCAGCACGGGTTTATTGGCCACGCAGTCGGTGGATGGGGGTTTTCGGGTGATTACATCTGGGGGTCCGGCCAGCCTTTCACGCCCGTTCAGAACTTTGCTGAGGCATTGTCCACGGGGGCGGCCAATTACTACGACTCGGCTTTTGTGGCCGCGTTTGTCGGCGTGGACACTGCGCGCCCGTTCTTCGGAAGCCTCAGCGCTCCAGGCAACACGGTTGGGGTCTTCGCGCACCAGGCTTGTCTCTCGGTAACCGTAACATGTTCGCCGGCGAATGCGGCTGCTCTCACCGCCCTGCCGGCCACTCAGCTCGTCAGCCTCAACTCGTTGAATAACGGCAGTGTCGTTGCCGTCACGAGCAACGATGTTCGGTTCATCATGAATACCGCAACTGCGCAGGCTGTCTTCGGCACGCCGTTCGGCAATGTACCGCGCAACCCTCTGCGGGATGCGATCACAAACATTGCCAACTTCTCCGTGTTCAAGCAGTTCAAATTCAACGAGCGGTCGAATTTTGAGATCCGCGCGACTGCCCTCAATGCCTTCAACCATTTCAACTTTACCAACGTCGATGTTGGCCTGGAGGATGCCGGCCTTGCCAATTTTGGCCAAGGGTTTGCCAACCCGCGGCTTTTCACTGCCGCCGGGCGTACCCTCCTCGTCGGAGGTAGACTCACGTGGTAATTGGCTAACGAGGATCGAAGTCAGATCAAAGCCCGCCCCGACCTGGTCGGGGCGGGCTTTTTCTTTGCGGACGAAGGTTGATGTTTTGGCACGATTACGATAATTTATCTGCTTCGATCCTTAACGGAAAGACGACGTAGTCTTCATAGTCAGGAGTCCTATCATGTCTCTGCATTCCGCGAGGATTTTCCTCGGCTTCATCGCTGCGCTCCTTCTTGCCGGAATTGCCGCGCAGACCCGCGAGGCGGCGCCCGTAGCGACCCGCCAGTTTGAATTCACCTACAAGGTGACCGTGCCCGCGCTGGCCGCGGGCAGCGCTCCGCTGCATCTGTGGATTCCGCTGCCGCCGTCGGACGCTTTCCAGACCATCAGCGATCTCAAGATTGACGGGCCGGTTGCCTACAGAATTCGGACGGAGCGGGAATACGGCAACCGGTTCGCCTATTTCGTTGTCCCGCCCGAGCGGGCTGCCGCGCCGTTCAGCATCACGCTGCATTTCCAGGCTACACGGCGCGAGCACCAGGTTGCGCTCGCTGATGCGCATGCCTTGGCGCTGGCGCCCGCCAGGCTCACTCCGGAAATGAAGCGCTCGCTCGAGCCCGACCGCATGGTCCCGCTCGGCGGTGCCATCGCCGACCTCGCTCGCCAGCAGACCGTGGGCATTACCGATCCGCTGCAGCAGGCGCGCAAGGCATATGACTATGTGGTTGCGACAATGAAGTACGACAAGACCGGCCAGGGCTGGGGCCGCGGCGATGCGGTTTGGGCCTGCGACTCGAAGCGCGGCAATTGCACCGATTTCCATTCTGTTCTTATCGGGATGATGCGGACCAAGGGCATTCCGGCCCGGTTTGAAATCGGCTTCCCGCTGCCCGATGACAAATCTGGAGGAGAAATTCCCGGTTATCACTGCTGGGCGGAGTTCTATATCGAAGGCATCGGCTGGGTGCCCGTGGATGCGTCGGAAGCCTGGAAGCATCCGGATAGGCGTGACTACTTCTTCGGCGCGCACGACGACAACCGCGTGTTGTTCACTCGCGGCCGGGATATCCGCCTCGGCGCCGATCAGAAGGGCGCGCCGCTCAACTATTTCATCTATCCATACGCCGAGCAGGACGGCAAACCCGCCGAAGTGAAATCGCGGTTTGCATTCCGCGACATCCGCCCCGCTCCGGGAGGCGCAGCCGCCACATCCGCCACCGGCCAGCGATAACGAGTAGGACCAGGCCTCGCCTGTGCTCCTCTCAAAGCAGCGCCGCCGAAAACGCCCGAGCGGCGGCGTCCACCCAGCCGGGAAAGACGAGCTTGCAAACAACTGAACACTGGCGACTGGCAATTGAGGACCAAACCAGGAGTGAAAATCTGATGTCTTCCGACTATCTGCTCAAGACCGAGCCGTCCGAATATTCTTTCGCCGATCTGCAGCGCGACGCCGTCACGGTGTGGGACGGCGTGTCGAACCCCGTCGCGCTGAGGAACCTCCGCGAGATGACCCCGGGCACTCGCCTGGTCATCTACGAAACGGGAGCGCGCAAGAGCGCGGTTGGCACTGCGTCCGTCGTTTCGGTGGACCTCTCGAATCCCAAGAATCCGGCGGTCAAGATCAAAGCTGGAAACGCACTGGCGAAGCCGGTCACCTTGGCCGAAATCAAGTCCAACCCACTGTTCTCCGCTTCGCCTCTGGTCCGCCAAGGCAGGCTCTCCGTCGTTCCTTTGACCAATGCCCAGTACAAAGCCTTAACTGGCAACTGATCACACAGAACCGCGGCACCACGAAAAAAACGGGGCGCGCAATTGGCGTTCGAATTCCCGCCTCGGGCAGCCGCTGCGCCCATTGACGTGCGAATCGCTGCGCTCGAATGAAAGAAGCCGCTGTTCCCTGCAATCGGATTGCGCCGTTTCCAAGCCGCGAGGTACCCTCGAAATATAGTTGAGACTCATTTGCAACTAGAGCCCGGGCTTCGTACACTTGTCTTCCATCTTTTTGTGCGCTGAGCCCACGAGGAGTGATTCTTGAAGAGTTTTAGGCCGGCTTCCTTTGCGAACATGATGCGATTGCGCATCGCACGGTTCCGACGTTTCGCAAGCATAGTCCTTACCGGGCTGCCGACGATGGCCATCTACTTTGGAGCTTGTACTGTGGCACGGGCTCAGGAACGGCCCTACTTCGTCACCTACAACCACCAGATGGAGGAGCCGGGCAGTCTTGAAATTTCCATCAATCCTCTCTTCGCCGCGCAGCGCAGGGGCGGAAATTTTCTGGCTTCCCGGACCGAGCTTGAATATGGAGCGAAGGGTTGGTGGACTACAGAATTTTATCTCGACGGCCAAACAACCTACGGCGACAGCACCATTTTCACCGGCTTCCGCTGGGAAAACCGTTTCCGGCCCTTGCTGCGCGAGCACTGGATTAACCCGGTCTTATACGTCGAGTTCGAGGACATCAACGCCGCCGACAAGACCATGCTGGAGGTCGTGGGCCATGACGTCGAAGCCGACCATGCCCTGCCCAATGTCTTGACTCGGCACAACCGCCAGCGAGAAATCGAGGCCAAGCTGATTCTGTCCAGCAACTTCAAAGGCTGGAATATCTCCGAAAACATCATCCATGAGAAGAATCTCTCGAACTCACCGTGGGAATTCGGATATGCCGTGGGCCTCAGCCGGCCATTGGCGCTGGCCGCTCGGCCTTATTCCTGCACTCTTTGCCCTGAGAACTTCACTGCGGGCGTCGAGATGTATGGCGGTTTGGGCGACCGTTACAGTTTCGGGCTGAAAGATACGTCGCACTATCTTGCTCCTCTGCTCGCGTGGAACCTGCCGAGCGGCCTGACTCTGCGCCTTTCCCCGTCTTTCGGCCTGAACGGCAATAGCCACCGCTTTCTCTTGCGTTTCGGGATCTCCTACGAAATCCCGGGCTTCAAACGCCGCATGCGGCAAATGTTTCGAGCGAAAAAACCATGAAAAGGCGCTTGTTCCTGGTTCTTACAATCCTCGCGCTAAGCTCCGCGCTGGGATCTGCGCGCAAGAGCGACGCTGAGAAACGCAGGCACGGCTCGGGCCTCGCGTCGGCCCCGGAGTCCGCACATGCCCGGCGAAACCCTTACCAGGGCAGCGCAGACGCCGCACTGGCGGGAGAAAAGCTTTTCAAGCGCCACTGCGCGGAATGCCATGGAATCGACGCCCGCGGGCGCGAACATGCTCCTCCACTCGATTCGGCATCGGTGTATCAGGCGCCGCCCGGGGATTTGTTCTGGTTCCTGACGAACGGTAATTTGTGGCGGGGAATGCCGTCGTGGTCTCGATTGCCGGATGCGCAGCGCTGGCAAATTGTTTCTTACCTGAAGACCCTCCGGAAGCCGCCAAGGCATTGAAGCGCGCATGGGTCGCCGGGCATTGGCCGCTGGTTACTCGCCGCTACCCGCTTGGTTTTGTGAATTGAAGTCCTGCGGTGAGAGAACGCGAGGCGGATGCGGGACTCAGCCGTTCAGCGGGCCGCTGCGCCGGGATTCAGCGAAGCGGCTGTGCGGACATCTCGGGAGGGCGAGGACGACTCGGCGAAATAATTCCCCTCGCGCAGCTTTCGGTAAATGCGGCCGGCTACGACCGCAGCCGTCGGCCCTTTCACGCGCCGCGTGTTCCCGCGGAGAAAGACCACCAGAGAAATCTTGGGATGATGCTCGTCGGCGTAGGAGGCGAACCAGCCAATCCTCGCTCCGGCATGCTGGTCCGAGCACGTTCCGGTCTTGCCCAGCGCTTGCTCGTCGCCCTCGCGATCGAAACTCGCCCTGCCGGTTCCGTAGAGCACCGTCGCGAGCATGCCTTCGCGGAGCTCCGGGAGCAACGGCTCGATATCCAGCTTGCGCTTGATGCGCGGCGTGAACTGATCGCGGTCTTCCACGGTGCGCGGATATTGCAGGTAATAAATGGTCCCGCCATTGGCCAGCGCAGAGGTCAATGCGGCCAGCTGGAACGGCGTGACTTGAATGCCTTCCCCAAAGCTCGACATCCGCGCCAC
>WNGH01001276.1_pt1 | contig 23379 bp, 25 predicted proteins | sample 5400631 | NCBI WGS metagenome assembly WNGH01 (sample SAMN13153373, study PRJNA577476) | soil metagenome | isolation source: 115 cm soil or saprolite under Garry oak tree replicate 1 | place: USA:California | collected 2016-06-15
ACGTCCAGCAGAACATCGGTCTCGCGGTGCAGCCCGGGGGCGACCCGAAGCAGGTGCTGGACCGGCTTCAGAAGAACGCCGCGGCGGCGGCGAGCGGCCGCTGAGCCTGACGCCGTCGCGGGTCGGCCGGTGGCAGCCGCTCCTCTGGCTGGGTCCCAGCCTGGCGCTCATCGGCGCCGTCGTCGTCTATCCCGCCGTCGCGCTCGTGCGCGCCTCGTTCGGCCAGTACTCGATCACGGGCCTCCACCAGGGCTCGGTCGGAGTGCGCAACTACGCGCGGCTCCTCGAGCAGGAGGCGTTACCCACCGTGGTGGCCAACACGGCCGTCTGGGTGACGGTGGTCGTCGCCGTCACCCTGGTCGTCTCGTTGGCGCTGGCGCAGCTCCTGAACGCGAGCTTCCCCGGCCGTCGGATCGTCCGCTGGGCGCTGATCGTGCCGTGGGCCGCGTCGCTCGTCATGACGGCGAAGCTCTTCGTGTGGATCTACGACTACTACTTCGGCGTCCTGAACCACCTCCTCGTCTCGCTGCACGTCATCGCGCGGCCGGTGGACTGGCTCGGCAACGACGCGACGGTCATGGGGGCCATGATCGCGGTGGGGATCTTCGTGTCGCTGCCGTTCACGACGTACGTCCTGCTCGCCGGGCTCCAGGCCATTCCCCCTGACGTGTACGAGGCGGCGCGCGTCGACGGCGCCTCCGCCTGGCGCGCGTACGCGTCGGTCACGCTGCCCCTGCTGCGACCGGCCCTGCTCGTCGCCACGGTCCTCAACGTGATCTACGTCTTCAACTCGTTCCCGATCGTATGGACGCTCAACGACCGCAATCCGGGTTTCGCGCACGACACGACGATCACCTACATGTACAAGATCGCGTTCAAGAGCTCGCTGCGCGACGTGGGTCTCTCGGCGGCCCTCGGCGTCGTCAACGTGGCGCTGATCCTTCTCGCCGTGACCCTGTATCTGAGGACCGTGCCCTGGCGGGAGTCGGAAGCCTGAGAGCGGCCCGCCGGGCGGCGCTGACCGGCGCGGGGCTCCTCCTCGCGCTCGTCGTTCTCTCCCCGTACCTCGTGATGCTCCTGACCGCGGCGAAGCCGGAGGGCGAGCTGCGCGTCACGCCCCCGCGGCTGACGCCGCTCGACTGGCAGCCCGGCAACTTCCTCGCGGTCCTCGGGGACCCTGAATTCCAGTCCTGGCTGCGCGTCTCGCTGACGGTCGCGCTGGCCTCGACGGCCGTCGTCGTCCTGGCGGCCACGCCCGCGGCCTACTACACGGCGCGGCACCGGTTTCGGGGCCGCTCGGCATTCCTCCTGCTCGTGCTCGTCACTCAGATGTTCTCGCCGACCGCGCTGGTGGTCGGGCTCTACCGCCAGTTCTTCGAGCTCGGTCTCGTCAACACCTACGCCTCGCTGATCTTCACCAACGCGGCCTTCAACCTCGCCTTCGCCGTCTGGATCCTGCGCGCCTACTTCGCCTCGATTCCGCGCGAGATCGAGGAGGCGGCGGCCGTCGACGGCTGCGGCAGGCTGCGAACGCTCGTCCGGGTGGTGCTGCCGCTGTCGCTGCCCGGCGTCGGCACGGCGGTGATCTTCGCCTTCATCGCCGCCTGGAACGAGTACGTCGTCGCGCTGACCCTGATGACCGCCCCCGACAAGAGGCCGCTGACGGTCGGCATCACCTCGTACGTCACCGCCTACGTGCAGCACTGGAACCATCTCTTCGCCGCCTCGGTCATCGCCATCGTGCCCGTCGTCGTGCTCTTCGCTCTGATCGAGCGCCATCTCGTTCGCGGGCTCACGGCGGGCAGCGTGAAGTAGTACACTGTGCCGACAGTTCTCACGAGGAGAGGCCTATGCGAATCCGACGGAAGCTGATCGGTGGCGTGATGACGACGGTGCTCGGCCTGGCGCTCGCAGGGCCCGTCGGTGCGCTGGACGTCGGGCAGGCGGCGCCCGACTTCACGCTGAACAATCAGGACGGCAAGCCGGTCAAGCTGAGCGAGCTGACCGCGAAGGGGCCCGTCGTCCTCTACACGTTCGTCGCGGCCTTCACCCCGACGTGAACCAAAGAGGTGGCGGCCTTCGACGCGGCACTGCCGCAGTTCGAAGCCGCCGGCGCCCAGGTCGTGGGCGTGAGCGGTGATGCGTGGCAGGCTCTCGCGGCATGGCGTACCCAGAACACCATCAAGCATCTCCAGCTGTCGGACTTCCGGCGGCAGATGCTGCCCGCGTACGGCGCCATCGTGACCGACGAGAAGAGCCCGATCTTCCGCTATCCCAAGCGGGCGTACTTCATCATCGACCGCAAGGGCGTCATCAAGTTCGTGAAGGTCATGGACAGTCCGCTCGATCTCCTCGATCCGCAGGAGATCCTGGCGGCGCTCAAGGCCTCCGGGGTGTGACCCCTACCGCGCCTCAGGCGCGGTAGGACGGGTCGCGGCGATCGAGCCGGCGCAGCAGCCCGGGCCACACGAGCTGGCCCTGGCCGCCGCGCCGGCGCTGCTCGGTGTTGGCCGCCGCGTAGCCGCGCTCGAGGACCTCTTTCGGCACGTGGGTCAGGTCGACGCCGCCGGACTGCGCGCGGACCTGGATCGCGCACGAGGCTTCCAGGTAATACATGCGGAGGAACGCGTCGGCCACCGTCTCGCCCACCGTCAGCAGGCCGTGGTTGCGGAGGATCAGCGAAGTGCTGTCGCCGAGGTCTTTGACGAGGCGCGGCTTCTCCGCGTCGTCGAGCGCCGGCCCCTCGAAGTCGTGGTAGCCGAGGCTCTTCAGCACGAAGAGCGAGTGCTGGGAGAGCGGCAGCAGCCCCTCGCGCTGGGCGGAGACCGCCACGCCGTTGAGCGTGTGGGTGTGGAGCACGCACCGGGCGTCGTGGCGGGCCGCGTGGATCGCGCTGTGGATCACGAAGCCGGCCGCGTTCACCGGGAACGGCGAGTCCTGCACCTTGTTGCCGTCGAGGTCGATCTTGACCAGGCTGGAGGCGCTGATCTCGTCGAAGAAAACACCGTAGGGGTTGATGAGGAACTGGTCCGTCGTCCCCGGCACGCGCATCGAGATGTGCGTGAAGACGAGGTCTTCCCACCCGTAGAGCGAGACGAGCCGGTAGGCGGCCGCGAGATCGACGCGAACAGCCCACTCTTCGGGAGAGACCTTGTCCCTGAGCGACGGGATGTCGAGCGCGGCGCTGGTCATTGAGCGGCCCTCTCGTCTAGCGCAGGTTGTAGAGCTTCGTGACGTTGTCGCAGGTGATCTTGCGGCGCACGTGGTCCGGGAGCCCGCCGAGATTCTTCTCGAGAATCCGGCGTGAGTCCGGCCACAGGCAGTCCGGGTGCGGATAGTCGGCGCCCCAGATGATGTTGTCCTCGCCGATGAGCGGGATGATCGGCTCGATGTACTGGTCCTGTTGGTAGGTCACGTAGCCCTGGCGGCGGAAGTAGTCGCTCGGCTTGAGCGAGAGCCCGAGCGCGCGGGCGCGGTCGTGGTATTCGGTGTCGAGCCGGTCGAAGACGTAGGGGAGCCACGTCACGCCGGATTCGCCCAGCACGAAGTTGAACTCCGGGTACTTCTCGCAGGCGGCGGAGGCGAGCATCGACACCAGCACTTCCATGGTGTCGAGCTGGAAGAGCGACGAGCGCACGAGACGGTACTGGGTGAAATATTCCTTCTCCATCTGCGGATTGTCCGGCGCGCGCAGCGCCTTGAAGCCCGTGGAGTGGAACGAGATGGGGAACCGGCACTCGGCGGCCGCCTCCCACAGCGGGTACCAGCAGTGATGGTAGAGCGGCAGGGACATGCGCTTGAACGCGAGATCGCCGCCGCGCAGTCCCATCGCCGCGCACCGGCGCACCTCGGCCGCCGCCTCGAGCGGATCGTTGTTGGGGACGATGGCGAGCGGGAAGACGCGGTTGGGATCGGAGCGCCTGGCGAAGTCGGCCGCCCAGTCGTTGTAGACGCGGTCGCACCAGGCGCGCAGTCCGGGATCGGCGATCATCTCGTTGATCATCAGGCAGCCGTAGATGATCTCCTTGTCGAGCCCGTCGCGGTCGAGGTCGGCCAGCCGGAGCTCCGGCGTCGTCGGGCGGGGCGTGGCGCCGGGGCGATAGTCCCACTCGAAACCGGCATCCCGCATCTCGTCGATGTGGCCGAAGCTCCCCTTGGTGTACGGCAGGAAGCCGGGCCCGACGCCGTTCCACATCCCCTTGTCCTGGGCCTCGACGAACCAGTGCAGCCCGTCTTCCAGCTCTTCCGTACGCGGCGCCAGCAGCTTCCACTTCCCCGGCGCCTGTGCGGACCAGAGATCGGGCGGGCAGTACGTGAGGTCGATGTGGTTGTCGCCGGAAATCAGCCGGTCGCCCATGGCGCGCTCCTTGGAAAGGGTCTCGTGGCGAGATAGTACTATACGCCCGCCACCCGGCTCCGGAGCATGCCCAGGACCGCGCCTCCGAGCATGGCCTGGAATGACCCCACGCGCCAGACCGTCATCACGCCGAGACTCGCCGCGAGAATGACGACCGCGAATGGATCGGGAATCGCGTACGGCGCGAGCCGGAACAGCGACACCGCGAGGACGCCGATCACCGCCGGTCCCATGCCCTTCATGATCGCCCGCGTCCACGCCACCTTTCGCACGCGGTCGAGCGCGGGGAGGATGGCCAGCATGAGGACGAACGACGGGAGAAATGCCGCGGCCGCCGCGACCGCGGCGCCGCTGAGCCCGCCCACCTTGTACCCGACGTACGCGGCGACCATCAGCACCGGTCCCGGCGTGAACTGACCGAGGGCGAGCCCGTCGATGAACTCGCGGGGCGTCAGCCAGTGATACTGTCCGACGACCTGATCCTGGATGAAGGCGATCATCGTGAGCCCGCCGCCGACGGTAAAGGCGCCGACCTTGAAGAAGTAGGTCCCGATGTCGAACAGGCTCTCCCGGTTCGGGACGCTGCCGGCCACCACCGCGACAGGACCGGACATGACCCACACGGCCGCGGGTATGACGGCGAGGACGGACACCGCCGCGACGGCGAGGATCGCTCCCGCCCTCCTCGAATGAAAGAGGAGCACACCGGCGCCTCCGGCGAGCACGAGGATCCCCGCGATGCCCAGCGGCGTCGCGATCGACGCCGCGGCCGCCAGCACGGCGATGATCGCCTGTGACACGCTGCTCGCCGCCGACCGTCCGAGCCGATAGACGGCGAGCGCGAAGATGGCGAGCACGACCGGACCCAGGCCGTACAGGGCGCCCTGAATCACGGGACTGACCCCGAACGCGGCGTACGCGACCGTCAGGGCGAGCATGACGAAGAATGCGGGGAGCACGAAGCAGAGTCCCGCGAGCAGCCCGCCCCACAGCCCCCCGCGCGCATAGCCGAGGAAGATCGCGAGCTGCGTGGCCGTCGCGCCGGGCAGCATGTTCACGATCGAGAGCCCCTCGATGAACCGCTCCTTCGAGACCCACTGCCGCTTCTGTTGCAGCTCGGCCTGCATGACGCCCATGATGGCCGGCCCCCCGTAGGAGGTCGCGCCCAGCTTGAGGAACGAGGCGATGATGTCGAGCCGCGCGGGGTTCGTCATGTCGATCTCCTCACTCAGCGTCGATATAGACGGCCGCGCGGTGTGTGTCCGGCAGGAAGGCGTAGACGACGTTCGCCGGGGCGTCGAACGCCAGGGTGTGGGCGCCCTTCTCGGTCCGCACCGTCTCGCGACGGCGCAGGGTCTCGGTATCGAACACCTCGATGACCCCGGGGTCGCCGATGGCGATGTACAGCCTCCTCCGAGCCGGGTTGAAGAAGACGACGTCCGGCACGCCCCCGATCTCGACCTGGCCCAGGATGTCGCCCGAATCCGCATGCACCATGACGACCCGCATCCCGTCGCAGGCGCAGAAAAGCCGTCGCGTCGCGACGTCGAGGTCGAGCCCGTGCGGGCCCGCGCTCGGGATCGCGATGACCCGTTTGATCCCGACCGGGTCACCCGCCTCGACGACGACGATCTGCGGCGGCTCGGCGATGTTGACGTGGAACACGCCGGCCTCCGGATCGAACACCGTCCACCGCGTCCGCCCGCCGACGGGAATGTCGGCGACGCGGGCCTTCGCCGCGACGTCGACGAGGGACACCGTACAGGAGTCTCGGATTGCCGGATTTCCGACGTTCGCGGCGAGCACACGACGACGCCCGGGATCGTACGCGAGGCCGTTCGGCCGCGCGCCCACGGACACCTTGGAGACACGCGCCCCATCCGACGCCGCGAAGATGCCGACGGTGTTTTCGCCACGGTTCGACGTGAACACCAGGTCGTGCTCGTCGGACACGAGCGCGCCCGCGACGCCCTGGAGGTCGGACACGGACGCGACATGGCGGCCGGCCGCGCCATCGATCACGTCGACGGCGTCGTTCGCCGTGTGGGCGACGTAGACGCGCCGGGTCCGCCGGTGGACGGCCGCGTGGTCGAAGCCCCCGGGTTTGGCGTGCGGCGGTAGCGCGACGTACCGGACGTGACGGAGGCTCACTCAGACGCCTCGCGTCACTTCACGGTCGCGCGGCAGTAGGCGTACAACGCGTCGTACGCCGGAAACTGCCGAGCCATGTTGTCGTGGTCGTCCTTGGCGATCGCCTGGAACCCGGTCGCCAGCGCATAGAGTCCGGCCGACTCCGGCGTCAGCTGACGCGCGTCCGTATCCGCGCCGCGGACGACCCGCGCCAGCGCCTGGAGCGCGGGGTCGCCGAGCTTGTACTTGTCGAGGAACGCGTCGAACGAGCAGCGCTCGCCGTGGTGACCGAGCTCGACGTCGGGCACGTCGAACGGGGTCGCGCCCTCGCGCTCGGCGACGGTCATCACCTGATTCGCCGGCACGAACAGGAACGTCGCATCCCGGTCGATGAACCGGCTGATCAGCCAGGGACACGCGATGCGATCGACGCGGGCCCTCTCACGAGTGATCCATTTCATGGCTTCTTCTCCTCTTTACCCAGGATGGTCAGGTCGTCGAACGCCGTGATCGAGTCGGCCTTGGTCCAGAGCCCGACGCGGCCGGACTTGAACCGCGAGTCACGGTGGTCCAGGTGCGGCGTGCCGTTGAGCCAGGCCTGTATGCGATCGCCCGCGACCACGAGCCGAACGCTGTGCCACTGGCCGAGGGCCGGCGCCTTGACGGTCGCGCTCGCGAGCTGACGGCGGCCGCGGTCGTAAGCGTAGAGGCGGAAGTTGTCCTCGAGCGCGTTGGCCCGCACCACGTAGTACTTTCCGTCCGCGAACCGAAAGACGATCCCGCCGGACGCATCCTCCCGGCCGGAGATCGGCCGGAATTTCATCGAGACGTCGACGTCGGTGTAGGGCCCCGGCGGCGCCACGATCACGTTGAACGCGTTCTTCACCGCGCGTTGGACGAGCACCCTCTTGCCGCTCGGGGCGCCGGCCATCTCCTCGACGGCCCACTGGCCGTCGACGACCGTCCAGCTTCCGAGGTCGCCTGTCTCGAAGTCGAAGCGGGTCGTTTCACCGGCCATCGCGTCCCGAAGTCCCCCGAGGCCGGCGGCGGTGGCCAGCGCGCCGGCCATCATCGCGCGTCGAGAGATACCCGATTCGTTCATACACACCGTCCATTCCTCAGCTCCGTCGTTTCAGGAGTGCGTAGACGCCGTCCATGAGCGCCATGCCGCGCTCCAGCAGCTCGTCGTCGTCGCCGATGCCCTCGGCGAGCGCGCGGATGGCGAGGTCGACGCCGATCGCCTCCGCCCGGCTGAACTTGCCGTCGTTCAAATCGGCCTCATGCACGATCTCGGCGATGGCGCCCACGCGACGGTCCTTGATCCCGAACCGCTTCACCAGCGTCTCGAACGTGCAGTCCTCGCCGTGGTGACCGAACTCGGCGCCGAGGACGTCGAACGGCACGCCTTTGCGCTTGGCGTCCGCGGCGTCCGCGAAGGCGAAGCGCGCGTCGGGATCGCAGAACCGCTTGATCAGCCAGGCGGAGGCGATGCGATCGATGTGGGGCCGGGGTCGCGTGACCCAGATCGTTCCGCGCGGCGGCAGCGCCCCGCGCCGGCCTCCGCCGGTCGCGCGCGGCCGCGCTTCCGCCGCGCGTAGTCGGGCGGCCACCGTCTCCCAGAGGGTCGTGGCGCGCCGGCCGAGCGGTGTGGCAGGTAATCGACAGCCGCGATGCGATCGAGCTCGCGCTTCTGCGCGTCCAGCCGGGTGCGAAGCTTGGCGAGCGCCGTCCCGACGACGACACGCGAATCCACGCGCGACAGGACCTCGCGGCAGCCGTGGATCACGGCCTGGTACTCCGCGCCGCGGGCCTTGTGGAACAAGGCGCTCAGCTCGTCGTCCGTCATCGGCTCGACGCGGTCGACCCGGAGCAGGGTCGCTTCGCCGCGAACGGACTCGATCTCCTGCACGAGCCACTGGAACCGCTCCGTGGTCTCCGCCGTCTCCGGGAGGATCCAACCCGCGCCGCGCAGCCGCACGGCGCCCATGCGTTGCAGCTTCCGCCACACCCCGACCCGGTGCCGGGTCGGGCTCGGTGGCAGCGTCATGAGGAGCGTCAGCCAGCGCATCGGGTGTGAGAGTAACGCTTGATACACTCCAGGTCAAGCGTTACACTCCTGCAAAACGGCCCAGGAGGGCAGGCGAATGGCGAGGGACCAGGCGGCGCAGCGCGTTCCGATCGGCGAGCTCGTTCGCTACTACCTGCGGCTCGGCCTCATCGGCTTCGGCGGCCCGGTGGCGCTCGTGGCCCAGATGGAGCGCGAGATGGTGGGCGAGAAGCGCTGGCTCACGAAGGACGAGATGCGGGAGGGCATCGCCGTGTGCCAGTCGCTCCCCGGCCCGTTGGCCATCCAGGTCGGCATCTGGCTCTCCTATATCCGCGGCGGCTTCTGGGGCGCCTGGGCCGGCGGCTGGGCCTTCATCCTCCCGAACTTCGTGATCGTGTGCGCTCTGGCCGCCCTCTACGTCAAATTCGGCGGGCTGCCGTGGGTCACGGCGATCTTCTACGGCGTCAGCCCCGCGGTCATCGCCTTGATCCTGCATTCTTGTTACCGGCTCGCCAAGCTGGGGATGGAAGACTGGCTCCAGTGGCTGATCGCCGCCGCGGCGTTCGCGGTGACCGTGGCCGTGCAGGCCGAGGTGGCGTGGATCTTCATCGTCGCGGGCCTTCTGGGCGCCGTGTACTACGGCTCGCTATTCCGGGGCCGCGCATCGACCACCTCGTCGCTGCTCCTTGGACTGCCGCTCGTTGTCGCGCGCGGCGGGGACACCGCCGCCGGCCCCGTCCTCGGCAAGCTGCTCGCCTTCTTTCTGAAGGCGGGCTCTCTCACCTTCGGCAGCGGGCTCGTGATCGTCCCCTTCCTCGAGAAGGGCCTCGTCCAGCAGACGGGCTGGCTCAACGAGCATGAGTTCCTCATCGCCGTCGCGATGGGCATGATCAGCCCCGGTCCCGTCGTCATCACCGCTACCTTCGTCGGCTACCTGGTGGCCGGGTTTTGGGGCGCCGTCGTGGCCACGCTCGGGATCTTCCTGCCGTCCTTTCTCCTCGTCCTGATCGTCGCGCCGATCCTCCAGCGCTACCGGTCCAACACGAGCGTGCAGGGCTTCATCAAGGGCGCGTACGCCGCCGCCATCGGGACGATCCTCGGCGCCTGCGTGCTCCTGGGCCGCATCGCGATCGGTGACTGGCTGACGTCCCTGATCGCGATCGCCAGCCTCGTCGTCCTGTTCCGCTGGAAGATCAGCAACCCGTGGCTCATCGCCGCCACCGCCCTCGTCGGCCTCATCGCGTTCCCGCTTCTCCGGCCCGAATGGGTGTTCGTCAAATAACGGGAGGTTTCACATGCATCCGAGCGTCGTCTTCGTCTGTTTGCACGGCTCGGCCAAGAGCCTCATCGCCGCCGAGTACTTCCGGCGCATGGCGACGGCCCGCGGCATCAGCGTCGAGGTCGATTTCGGGGGGATCGAGCCGGACGCGGCGGTACCGCCCCACGTCGTCCAGGGCCTCCACGCGGACGGCATCGACGTGCGCGATCGCCGGCCCCACCGCCCGACGCCCGACGAGATAGGGCGTGCAACCGCCGTCGTCTCCTTCTGCGACCTCGGCGAGCTCACGCCCCACGCGAAGCGCGTCGACCGGTGGGACGACATCCCCGCGGTCAGCGATAACTTCGCGCGCGCGCGCGACGCGATTGTCGCCCGGGTGTCCCGTCTCCTCGACGACCCGGCTCTCCGCACGTGAGCGTCGTCTACGAGCGGAGCCTCGTCGAGAGCGGCGCGATGTCGATCGATCTCGGGGGTCGATCTCGGGGGTTGACCCACGTCCGCGGCGGGACTACCGTGGGCGCGCAATCGGGAGACCTCCATGAACGCGACCGATCTCGGCTACACGCCCGCCACCGAGCTCGCCCGTCTGATTCGCACCAAGGCCGTCTCGCCCGTCGAGGTGACCCGCGCGGTCCTCGATCGGATCGGGCGGGTGAACCCGGTCGTCAACGCCTTCTGCACGCTCACCGCCGACGCCGCGCTCGCCGCGGCACGCGACGCGGAACGGGCGGTGACGTCCGGCGCCCGGCTCGGGCCTCTCCACGGCATCCCGTTCTCGGTGAAGGACCTGAACCTCACCAAGGGCGTGCGCACGATGTCCGGGTCCTTCATCTTCGAGCATCGGGTGCCCGATGCCGACGCGGCCTTCGTCCCGCGACTGCGCCAGGCCGGCGGCATCTTTCTCGGCAAGACGACGAGTCCGGAGTTCGGCTGGAAGGCGCTCGGCGACAGCCCCCTCACGGGCATCACGCGCAATCCGTGGAACACGTCCATGACGACGGGCGGCTCGAGCGCCGGCGCGGCGGCCGCGGTCGCCGCGGGACTCGGACCGATCCACCAGGGCTCCGACGGCGCGGGCTCGATCCGGATCCCGGCCAGCTTCTGCGGTATCTACGGCCTCAAGCCGTCGTACGGGCGTGTGCCGATGTGGCCCGTCTCGAACAACGACTACACGACGCACAACGGCCCCATGACGCGTACCGTCGCCGACGCCGCGCTGATGCTGTCGGTCATGGCCGGGCCCGACGAGCGCGACCGTACGTCGCTCGAAGCCGCCCCCGCCGACTACGTCGGCGCACTGAACCGTGATCTGAAGGGCCTGCGCGTCGCGTACAGCCCCGACCTCGGAGGGCTGCGCGTCGATCCCGAAGTCGCCACGCTCGTGCGCTCCGCCGTCCGGGCCTTCGAGGAGCTCGGCTGCGCGGTCGAGGAGGTCAAGCCCGGCTTCGCCGACACGCACGAGATGATCCGGATCATGTGGAGCGCGCACGAGGCGGGCAACCGAGGCATATTCCTCAAGGACTGGCGAGCGCGAATGGACCCGGCCCTCGTCGCGTGCATCGAGGACGGGCTGCGCGTGAGCCTCGTCGACTACATCCAGGCGCGCGACCGCAAGCTCGCCTACTGGGACACGGTGCGGCCGCTCTTCGAGACCCACGCATTACTATTGACGCCGAGCGTCTCGGTGACCGCCTTCGAGGTGGGACGGCTCAACCCCGCGCATTTTCCCCAGCACGCGTGGAACTGGTTCCCCTGGGCGTCGTTCTCGTACCCGTTCAACTTCACGGGTCAGCCGGCGGCGACGGTCCCCGCCGGCTTCACCGCGGCCGGGCTGCCGGTCGGGCTCCAGATCGTCGGACGCCGCTTCGACGATCTGACAGTCCTGCAGGCCTCGGCCGCGTACGAGACGGCGCGCCCATGGGCGGCGCGCCGGCCCGACCTGCCCTGACGGCCCGCACGATCACCGCGCGAGCGGATCCGGGCGCAGCTGGAACTTGACGACCTTGCTCGTCGTGCCCTTGCCGCCTTCCATGTGGAACGGGGCCCGGGTCGAGACGGTGGCCCACAAGCCCTTCCCCTTCCAGCCCGCGCTCGGATCGTCGATGCGCCCGTCCACCCACTTCGTGTAGAAGCCCAGCGGGTACGGGACCCGTAGGTTGACGAACTTCCCGTTCGCGAGCGCCAGCAGCGACTCGTTGGCGTTGCCGGTGGCGATGGGCACATTCTTGCCGAGGCCGAACGTGTCGAACTGGTCTACCCACGTGTAATAGCTCGCCTCGGCGCTGCCCGACTCTTTCACGTTGGCGAGCTGCGGTCCGGGAAACGGATAGAGCGTCCAGCCTTCCGGACAGTGCTTGCCCGTCGCGTTCGGTCCGTTGAGCGGCCCCTTGCACCGGCGACGATCGAAGCTCGCCATGTGCCCGCTCGAGAGCGGTGTCCACACGACGCCGTTCCGATCGATGTCCATGCCGCGCGGCCCGTACCCCGGCAGGGGGGGCTCGAAGACCTCCGCCAGCGCCGTCGCGGGCGGATTCGAGCCCGGGTTCAGACGGATGACGTAACCCGGGAAGCCCAGCACCGTGCCCCAGACCGTGCCGTCACCCGGGTTCACCCCGACACCGTAAAAGGCCGCCTTGATCGGCGTGTCGCCCTCGTCGCGCCTGCCGTTGCCGTTGGTGTCCAGCACGAGCGCGGTCCACCCCTGCGATTTCACCTCGTCGCCCGTCTCCTCGAACATCTTGCGATTGAGCCACCCGATGACGCCGCTCTGCGGGCCCCCCGCGCTGGTCCACAGCGTGTTGTTCGCGTCCTCGGCGAACACGAGGTGGTGCGTCGGAAAGCACGTCCTGATCAGCGTGACCTTGCCGGTCTTCGGGTCGTACATGGAGAGATGCCGGTTGGACGACTCGACCGGCGTGAGCTTCGCCGAGGGATGGTCCGAGCCCTGCTTGCAGAAGTCGGGATTGGCCGGCGGCCCGACCCGTGAGGTGAACCAGACGCGGCCCTTCTCGTCGAGCATCGGGTTGTGCATGCTGGTCTGGCTGTCCCAGATGCGCTCCTCGCCCCAGAACGGCGACGGCAGCATCGGGTTCTGCTTCGACGACGGCGTGGCGGGATCGCGGACGAGCATCTTCACCGCCGTCGCTTTGTGATTCACGGGGTCGAGGACGGGGAAGAGGTCCGTGCTCTCCTCGGTCGCGCCGTAGATGAGCCCGTTGGCGTTGAGCCTCGGGTTCCGCTTGTCCGTCGACACCTCGTCGTGGAGATACTCCTTGGGGCGCGCCCAGTCCCAGAGCGTCAGGACGATGTTGCGCTCCACGCCCTGCGGCCGCGACGGCCTCGAGGACGGCAGCTCGCCGGCGGCGATGCGATCGGTCCAGTCGGCGAAGAGCTTCAGCGCGCGTCCGTTGCCCATCCGCCCGAGGGCGGTGGTCATCTGGGTCAGGGCCTGCCCCGACTGGATCCGGCGCTGCCACGCCGCCACCGACGACGGGAAGTCACCGAGCTCCTTCGGGATCGTGCGCATCGCCTTGTTGCCGAGCGCGTGACAGCCGTAGCAGCCGTTGGTCTTCACGATGTCGAGCCACTGCTCCTGGCTCTTCAGTGCCACGTTGATGCCGTTGCCGTCGGGCCCCGTGCCGGGGAACTCGCTCTTGTCGGGGACCCTGAGCATCGAATACCAGTAGATCGCCGGATAGTATTCCGCCGCCGCGGCGGGGCTCGGCGCGACCACCGCGGTCAGATCGACGATCTTGCCCGGCGCCGTGCGGACCTTGGGCGAATCGACGAGCCCGTACCCCCGCACCCACACGCTGTAGCCGGCCTTCGGCAGATCGGGCACGACGTAGCGGCCCCGATCGTCGGTCACGACGATCTTGGCGAACTTCGTCGGAAGATCCGTCGTCTCCGCGATCACCCACACTCCGGCTTCCGGCCCGTTGGGACCGGTGACCACGCCGCCGAGATCGCCGGCGCCGACACGGATTGTCGGGTCGGTGGTCTGCTGCGCATCGAGCCGCGTCCGACCGACGACGATCAGCGCCGCGACCGCCACGAGCGTGACGATCGCCACTTCGAGCACGCGTGTGGTTCTCATGTGTCTACTCCTCCTGGGTCGATATCCGTCAAGCCGGCCCGACGAACCCGATGTAGGCGCCGCAGGCATCCGCCGGGCGCACGAGCATTGCCTGCTCGCCGGTGTTGCGGACCCCGCGCGCCGGCGGCGGCATCCCGCGGCTCGCCATGAAACGCGCTGCCGCGTCCATGGAGCTCGTGCGATGTAACACTTGGAATGGCCCGGGTCCGCCGCGCGCGAGCGCCTCGGCGGCGGGACCGTCCTCCGCGGGCTGCGCCACCGTCAGTCCGGTCGGCCCGAGGTCGAACACCGCCATGTCGGCCTTGATGACGTTGCCGCGCTGGATCTTGGGCACCGGGATCCCGAGTACCCGGCTGTATGTCTCCGCTGCCGAGGCCACGTCGGCGACCGCGATGTAGACGCGCTCGGCCCCCAGCACTCCATTGGGATGGTCACCGGCCCGGGCCGCGCGCCGGCGTTCGTCCAGCGGCGTCAGATGCTGGATGAAGAAGATGGGGAGCGGATTGCGCGGGCCGAGCGCCGCCGCCGTCCAGCGAAGCTCCTGGCCGGCCGGGGTTCGGCGCGAGCCCTCGGCGGGCTTGCTCACCTCCATGCCGCGTCGTCGCATCGCCGCCACGTCGGCGGCCAAGTCGTCGCTCTGGAGGGCGAGGTAGCGCAGGCCTCCGCCCCGAGCCAGGAAATCGACCAGCCCGCCGCCAGGACCGCCGGGAAGGCCCGTTGCCGCCAGGTATTCGGCGCGATCGCGAAGGCCCAGCAGCTCCAGGTAGTCGTGCTGGTGAAAGGCGATGGCGTTGTGCGTCCCCCGGCCGGGATGGATCCCGCCGGGATAGATGTTGAACCCCATGCGGGTGTAGGCGTCGATCCCCGCCTCTAGATTTGACACACAGATCATGACGTGGTCGATGCGGGTCAGCACGGCGCATGCATAATAGGCCACTACGCGCGCAGGCGCGACTCGACGCAGACACGGGGAGGACCCGGACATGGCGAGGCTGACCCCCATCACCGGCAAGAACCAGGTGGCCGCCAGGGACCACGCGACCGTGGACGCCATCGTCCAGAGCCGCGGGGCGCTGCAGGGGCCCTTCACGATGTTCCTGCACTGCCCCGAGCTGGCCGGCCGTGTCGCGCACCTCGGCGCGTTCGTCCGCTTCGAGGGGTCGCTCGACATGCGGGTGCGAGTGCTCGCCGCGCTGACGGTCGCCCGAGAGCTGGACGCGGTCTACGTGTGGGGCGCGCAGACGGGCGGCGCCCGCCGGCTCGGCGTGCCGGAGGCGACCATCACGGCGATTCGCGAGAAGCACGCGCGCGGGATACCGCCGGAGGACGCGCAGATCGTGGAGTTCACCCGGCGGCTCATTCGCCAGCACCGGGTGGACGATGCGAGCGCGAAGGCGCTGCGGGACCGCTTCGGCGACGACGGGTTCATCCAGCTCACCGGCGCGATCGGGTACTACAGCATGCTGGCCATGACGGTGAACGCCTGCGAGCTCGAGGCGGGTACCAACGCCGACGTCCTACAGGTCTAGACTCGACAGTCTCTGGGAGGCACACGATGCTGATCGTCGACGCGCAGGTCCACATCTGGTCGAGCGGCAAGCCGACGAACGCGAATCACCGTCAGGTACCCGCCTTCACGAAGGACGATCTCCTCAAGGAGATGGACGAAGCCGGCGTCGACGCGGCCGTGATCCATCCACCGTCGTCGTGGGATCCCAACTCCAACGAGCTGGCGGTCGAGGCGGCGCGCCAGCATCCCGACCGGCTTTCGGTGCTCGGCAACTTCCCGCTCGACCGCCCGGAGAGCCGCGCGCTGATCGACGGCTGGAAGCGCCGGCCGGGGATGCTCGGGTTGCGCTTCACGTTCCTCCAGCCGCATCAGAAGACGTGGCCGACGGACGGAACGATGGACTGGCTGTGGCCCGCCGCCGAGCGCGCCGGGATTCCCGTCGCCCTCCTCGCGGCGACGATCATGCCCGTCGTCGGCCAGGTGGCGGAGCGACATCCGAAGCTCAAGCTGATCATCGATCACCTCGGCAGACCGTCCGGCACGAAGGACGACGCCGCCTGGGCGAGCCTGCCGGAGATGCTCGCGCTCGCGAAGCATCCGAACGTCGCGATCAAGGCGACCGGCGCGCCGAGCTACTCGAGCGAGCCCTATCCCTACCGGAACATCCACGGCCACCTGAAGCGGATCTACGACGCCTTCGGCCCCGAGCGCGTCTTCTGGGGGACCGACATCACGCGCATGCCGTGCTCGTGGCGGCAGTGCGTGACGATGTTCACCGAGGAGCTGCCCTGGCTCACGGCGCGCGACAAGGAGCTCGTCATGGGCCGCGCCGTCTGCGCGTGGCTCGGCTGGAAGCTCCCCGACAAATGAGAGGCGGGACCCGCGTGTTTCGTCCGGCCTTGATCGCGACCGTCGCGCTCCTCGCCTCCGTGACGGGCTCCCCGTCCGCCCACGCCGAGCCCTGTACCGCGGCGGCGGCCTCCTGTAGCGAGTGGGTCGCGCTCGGCACGGGCGCAGACCGCTCGCTCGTTTACCGAACCTACTCGCTCGAGGCGAAGAACGAGAAGATCACCCGTGCGCTCGTCGTCGTTCACGGCGCCGGGCGCAACGCCGACGGGTATTTCCGTACGGCCGTCGCCGCGGCCTTCCTCGCCGGCGCGCTGGACGACACGGTCGTCGTCGCGCCACGCTTCGCGTCCCACGACGGGCGCACGTGCAAGGACACCCTCGGCGCCGGCGAGATCAACTGGAGCTGCACCGGCAACAGCTGGCGGAGCGGCGGCACGGCCGCGGGCAACGACGCGCTGGCCTCCTTCGATCTGATGGACGAGATCCTCCGGAAGCTCGCCGCGAAGACGATCTTCCCCAACGTGCGAGCCATCGTCGTCGCCGGCCACTCCGCCGGCGGACAGTACGTCTCGCGTTACGAGATGGCCAACCGGATCCACGACACCCTGGGCGCGCCCGTCGCCTACGTGGTGTCGAATCCGTCGAGCTACGCCTACCTCGATCCCGACCGTCCGCTCGCCGGCACCGGTGACGTGAAGCCGTACGCCGACGGCCGTAACTGCACCACCTACGACCAGTGGCCCTACGGCCTCGGCGATCGGAGCGGGTACGCGGCGAGACTCACCGACGACCAGCTGAGGAAACAGCTGGTGGCGCGACCCGTCACGTACCTGCTCGGTGACCTCGACACGCTGCCGCTCGCCAACTTCGACGCATCCTGCCCCGCCGCGGCGCAGGGGCCGAGTCGACTCGCCCGGGGGCAGGCGTTCCACGCGTACGTCACGCAGCGCTACAACGCGCCGCACAGGCTGGTCGTCGTCCGGCTGTGCGGCCACAATGCCCGGTGCATGTTCACCGCGGAATCGGCTCTGCCGCTCCTGTTCCCGAAGCCCTGAGCCTGACGCACGTGGCGAACCCCGTCCGCACGAGTGTCTGCGTCGTCGGCGGAGGGCCGGCCGGGCTCCTCCTGGGGCTCCTGCTCGCCAAGCGTGGGGTGGAGGTCGTCGTCCTCGAGGGCCACCCGACCTTCGACCGCGAGTTCCGGGGCGAGGTCCTCCAGCCGAGCACGGTGCACCTGCTCGACGAGCTCGGGCTGCTCGCGTACGTCCTCGAGCAGCCGCACTCCACGCTCCGCGAAGGGCTGATCCGCGTCTTCGGCAAGCCGGCGGGCCGCTTCTCGTTCGGCCGGATCGCGCCCGAGTATCCCTACGCGATCTGGATGCCGCAGCCGATCTTTCTCGCGGCGCTGTTGCGGAAGGCGGCGCCGTTTCCGTCTTTCCAGTGCTGGATGGGCGCGCGCGTCACCGAGCTGATCCACGAGGCCGGCGCCGTCGTGGGCGTGCGCGGGGTGCGCCACGGCTCGGAGCCCTTCGAGCTGCGAGCGGATGTGGTCGTCGGCGCGGACGGCCGCGAGTCGGTCGTCCGCCGGCTCGGCGGCTTCGCCATCGAGTACGAGCACTACGACTTCGACGTCGTGTGGTTCGTCGTCGACCAGCCTCCCGACTGGCCCAACACGATCTACGTATCGTTCGGCCGCGACGTCCAGGGGCTCATGCTCCCGAAGTATCCGCGCCATATCCAGGCGGGCATCCTGGCTCCGCGGAACGAGTGGCGACGCTGGCGGCAGGAAGGCGTCGCCGCCGTCGCCGAGCGTGTCCGGGGACTCGATCAGGCCTTCGCGGCCTTCGCCGACGGGCTGCGCGACTTCACCCCGTTCTTTCCGCTCCAGGCGCGCATCCTGCTGGTCCGCGAGTGGGCGCGCGACGGCCTGCTGCTGATCGGCGACGCTGCGCACACGATGAGCCCGGCGGGGGCCATCGGCGTCAACGTCGCGCTCGCGACCGCCGCCGTCGCCGCCCAGGAGATCTACCCGCGACTCGGCCGCGGCCCGATTCCGAAGGCGGACCTCGCGCGCGTGCAGGCGCTCCGCGACGCGGACGTGCGCACGCTGCACCGGCTCCAGCTGCGTGCGCAGCGCATCCTCCTCTCGCAGTCGGGTGGCTCGCCGATCATCGGGTGGCTCGCGCCGAGGCTGCTGCCGCTGGTGCTGCGGACGCCGCTCCTGCCTCGGGTCCTGCGCCGCCTCTTCTTCGGCGTGCCGCTCCCGCCGCTCGATCCCGCGTTCTCGTTCCGCTGAGCGCCTCCGATAGTCGGCAGCGCCAGGAAGAACACGCTGCCCTTTCCGAGCTCCGACTCCGCCCACGCTCGGCCGCCGTGCCGCTCGGCGACCTTGCGGACGATGGCGAGGCCGACGCCCGTGCCCGGATACTTCTCCTGCGCGTGGAGGCGCTCGAAGATGCCGAAGATCCGGTCGTGGTACTTCATCTCGAATCCGATTCCGCCGTCGGCGACGGCGATGACGACCTGGTCCTGGCTCCGAGCCGAGCGGACGGAAATCGCGCCCCCCTGCGCCGGACTGAACTTGACGGCGTTGGAGAGGAGATTGGCGAGCGCCTCCGGATCCCCTCCTTCTCCGCCATGACCTCGGGCACGGCCAGATCCTCCGTGAGCGTCAGCCCGCGCGCCCGGATCTCCCCCGCGAGCTCCTCGTACAGCTGATCCAGGAGCGGCTTGAGCAGCACGGGCCGCCGCTCGCCCGCACGACGCTCGATGCGCGAGTAGCGGAGCAGATCGTCGATCAGCTGTCCCATGCGGATCGCCGAGGCGCGGATCATCTGGAGGTAGCGGCGCCCGGTGTCGTCGAGGCGGTCGGCGTAGTCCTCGTCGAGCGCGCGGGCGAATCCCTCCATGCCGCGCAGCGGGGCTTTCAGATCGTGGGACACCGTGTAGCTGAAGGCTTCGAGCTCCCGGTTCGCCCCTTCGAGCGCCCGCGTCCGCTCCTCGACCCGGCGCTCGAGCTCCGCGGCCTGCCGCTCGACCCGCTCGTGGAGCCGGGCCTGCGTGATCGCGATGGCCATCTGGTTCGCGACTTCCTGCGCGATGGCGACCTGCTCGGCCGGGAACTCCGCCCCAGCAGCCCCAGCACGATCTCCGCGATCCGCTCGCACAGGGTCGGCACGTCCGCGGCCTCGCTCACGAGATGGGCGACCCGCGCCAGCGCCGCGGCTTCGTGCCGCTGCCGCACGACCTCGGCGCGCAGCCGTTCGAGCTCCGACTCCATGGTCCGAGGTTAGCACTGCCGGTAGCCGCCTGATCTGTGTCAACATCGCGCCCGTGACGCCGCCCCTGATGCCGATCGACGAGCTGGATCGACATCGCTACCTGAGCCTCGCGACCTTCCGTCGGAGCGGAGCCGAGGTGAGGACTCCGGTCTGGTTCGCGGCGGCGGACGGCAAGCTCTACGTGTTCACCGCGGGCGACTCCGGCAAGGTCAAGCGCCTGCGCCGGTCGTCGCGGTCGCGGATCGCCCCCTCGGACGCGCGGGGACAGGTCCGCGGCGCGTGGCGGGACGTCACCGCCCGTCTCCTCACCGAGCCCCACGCGCGGGAGCGCGGGCACGCGGCGTTACGCGGGAAGTACGGCTGGCAGATGCGCATGGCCGACGTGTTCGCGCGACTTCTCGGGCGCTACCAGCACCGCGCCTGGATCGAGATCGAGGTATGAGATGAACCTGACGGTCGAGTTCCCGAGCGTCGCCTACCGCGAAGGCCCCGCGGCCGTCGCCCGCTTCGCCCGCGCCGTCGAGCAGATCGGCTACGACCACATCGACGTGTTCGACCACGTCGTCATGGGCTACCCGATCGCCGGACGACCGCCCGGCCCGTACGCGGCCGGCATGCCCATCCTCGAGGCGCTGATGCTGCTCTCGCATCTCGCCGCCGTCACCTCGCGCGTGACGCTCGGCACGGAGGTGCTCGTGCTGCCGCAGCGTCACCCGACACTCGTGGCCAAGCAGGTCAGCACGCTCGACACGCTCTCGGGCGGTCGCGTACGCCTGGGCGTCGGCGTCGGGTGGCAGGAGTCCGAGTACGAGGCGCTGGGCGAGGACTTCTCCACGAGGGGCGCCCGCATGGACGAGGCCATTCGGCTGCTCCGCGCCTGGTGGACGGATACCCAGGTGGACGTCGAGGGTCGGCACTACCCCGTGACGGCGATGGCCATGGAGCCGAAGCCGCCGCAGGGACGCCGGCTCCCGATTTGGATCGGCGGCATGTCGGAGCCCGCCTGGCGCCGCGTCGGCCAGCTCGGCGACGGCTGGCTCGCGAGCCGGGTCACGGATGCGGAGAGCGCCCGGCGCGCGCTCGAGGCGATCCGCCGCCACGCCGAGGCCGCCGGCCGTGATCCCGGCGCCATCGGGCTGCAAAGCATGGTCGCCTCACCGCCGAAGGACGCCGAGGGCAAGCGCTTTTACGCCGAGCACGACCGCGTCGTCGCCCGCATCGTCGAGCTGAAGGCGCTGGGCTTCGGCTGGGTCTCGCTCAACGCGACCGCCATCTTCCAGGCCGGGGCGCGCTCGGTGGACGCGATGATCGACGCGCTGGGGCTGCTGCACGGGAAGATTCGGAAGGAGGTGACGTGAGGTACCCTCGTGCCCATGCCACCTACCCCCCCCGCCGCCGCCCCCGCCGTCGCGGCCGGCGCGCCGGCCGTGGACCGCGTGCTGGCGGCGATGCGGACCCTGGTCGCGACGATCCGGGTCCACGAGCCGGGCGTGCGGAACGGGACCGATCCCGAGGAGCTCCACCAGATGCGCACGGCGGTCCGCCGCCTTCGCGCCATTCTTCGCGCCGTCCCCCCGATGTTTCCCGCCGGACAGGTGAAGGAGCTGCGGAGCGAGCTCCGCTGGCTCGGCGCCGCTCTCGGCGCCGCCCGCGACGCGGACGTCTTCCGCGACTACCTGGGACGCGAGCTCGCCGGTCTTGCGCCCGCCCAGCGCGCCGCGGGTACGCGTCTTCTGGCGCGCCTCGACGACGAGCGCTCGGCCGCGGGGGCGCGGGTGCTCGCCGCGCTCGACGACCCCCGCTATGCCCGACTCATGGATCGCCTGGAGGAGGCGATCCGGCACGCCCGCCTCGTGGGGGGAGACGTCTCGCTCCCCGGCCTCGCCGCGCGCGAGTTCAAGAGGCTCAGCAAGGCGGTCGGCGCGCTGCCGAAGAAGCCGGGCGATCGTGAGCTCCACGCGGTTCGGATCAAGGTCAAGCGCGCGCGCTACACGGCGGAGCTGGCCCAGCCGCTGGTCGGCCGGCGTGCCGAACGCTTCCTCGCCAAGGCCCACGAGATCCAGGACATCCTGGGCGAGTATCAGGACGCGGCGGTTGCCGAGGCGCGCGTCCGCGCGCTCCTCGACGAGACCGGCGGGGAGCCCGGCGAGAGCGCGGCCACGGCCCGTCTCCTCGCGCGGCAGCGCAAGCGTCGCAAGGCGGCGCTGGCGGCCTTCCGCGAGGAATGGCCGAAGCTCGAGCGCCGCGGCGGCAAGGCGTGGGCGTGAGCGACACGCCCTACCGGGAGCGGCTCGACCCGGTCCGGCGGCGCCTGTAGCCGCGGCCCCGCCCCGGGCCCGATTTCACGAACGCCCCCGACCGGGGTCTTCCCTCACGTAGTGGACACATCAGCCAAGGGAGGATTCTCGATGAGCGACAGGGACAAGGTTCTGTCCGAGGCGAACGAGGCGCTCGCCGAGTTGCGGGCAGCGATCGTGGGACTCGACGAGGATCGGATGCGCCGGGTGTGGCTCGGCACGTGGGGTGTGCGCGACATTCTCGCCCACATCTCGGGCTGGCACCGGGAGATGATTCCGGCGCTCGCGCGGGTCGCGCGGGGCGAGGCGCCATATGCCAAGGGTACCTACGACGACTTCGACGCCTGGAACGCCCGCTTCGCGACGGCGAAGAGCGGCGCCAAGACGCGCGAGATCCTCGACGAGCTGGAGGCGTCGCACCGCGCCTTCGTGACCGCGGCGGCCGCGCTCGGCGACGAGCACCTGGCACCGGACGCCACGGCGCGCAAGATCATCGACGGCACGGGCCCGGAGCACTACCGCGAGCATACGGCGCAGATCGTCGAGTGGCGACGCAGCGCGTAGCCCGGGCCTCATGGGCGGGTTGATGCTATCGTAGGCGGCGCCATGAGCACCGGTCGCACCGTCTACGAGACGCCGCGCGTCGCCCCACGACCGGGCGAGGCGGTCGTCACCAGCACGTGCGGCCACAACTGCGGCGGCCGGTGCGTCGTGAACGCCCACGTGCGCGATGGGCGGATCGTCAAGATCAGCACCGACCCCCGCAAGTGGACGCCGGAGATGCCGCCGCTCCACGCGTGCGTGCGGGGCTTCGGCCAGGCGGAGCGGGTCAACCATCCGGACCGGCTGCTCCATCCGCTGCGCCGCGTGGGACCGCGGGGCTCGGGACGGTTCGAGCGCATCGGATGGGAGGCGGCGCTGGACGAGGTCGCGCGCCAGATGCTGCGCGTGCGCGACACGTACGGCCCCGCCGCCATCCTCGACTGCTCGCGCACGGGCAGCCTCTCCATGCTGCACAGCCGCTCGACGGTCCAGCGGTTGCTCAACATGTTCGGCGGTTGCACCCACCTGTGGACGAACATCTCGTCGCAGGCGGAAGTCTTCGCGGTGAACATCACCTACGGCGACAAGGCCGACTACAAGAGCGCGGGCCGGGAGCCGATCGACTACGTCAACTCGCGCTTCATGCTGATGTGGGGCTGGAGCCCGGCCGACGGCACCTTCGGCACGGGCACGCTGCAGTATCTGAAGTGGGCGAAGAAGCGGGGCGTGCGCATGGTCTGCGTGGACCCACGCCTCACGCGGACGAGCCACGACCTGGCCGACGAACACGTCTTCATCCGCCCCTCGACCGACGCCGCCGCGCTGATCGCGATGGCGTACGTGATCGTGAGGGAGGGGTTGCACGACCAGGCCTACCTCGATCGCCACGTGCTCGGGTTCGACGAAGCGCACCTGCCCGCCGGCGCGCCGCGTGGCGCGTCGTATCGCGCCTATCTGATGGGCGAGGCCGACGGGGTCCGAAAGACCCCC
>WNGH01001998.1_pt1 | contig 23377 bp, 21 predicted proteins | sample 5400631 | NCBI WGS metagenome assembly WNGH01 (sample SAMN13153373, study PRJNA577476) | soil metagenome | isolation source: 115 cm soil or saprolite under Garry oak tree replicate 1 | place: USA:California | collected 2016-06-15
TGGGATCATCAAAGCTAAAGTTGAAAACCAACGTCTCCGGGTCCGCTCGCCTGATGCGCTCTACCATGTGGAGGTCTTCGGTATGCGGGTGGCCGATGGGATCAAGCCATGTGGAATCTTTGAAGCCTACCGAATCCACGACCAGTGTGTCTCCTTCCCACTTGCCCACGGACTCCCCAAACCACGAAATGTCCGGAACCTCCGAATGTGGCCGGTTGAGGGCAATCTGACGCCAGGATTTGTTATATTCCCAGAGTTGGTAGATGTAGTCTGGGGTTTGCACAATTTTGAATCTCATCGGATGAATGGAGGCGCGCGGATAACCGTCTGGATCGGCATATCTCAATGCCGGATCGGTGGTCTTTGCAAAATCCTGATCCGGCCCCGTGGCAGGACGCTCGGACTTCATTCGAGCAATGGCCCAGGGCGTATACGGTATGTCACCCTCCGTTCCCGGCTTTTTTTTGCCCATCGGGTCTGACGGACTCAAAGACTGAATCCCTTTGCCCAGCCAAATGCCAGAAAGATCGGGCACCTCGGAGGTCGGCTTTCCGCCTTTATTCGCGGAACACCCGGAGATGAATCCAAGTATTCCCAACAGCCCTACCACTGACCAACACAATCGATTTCGCATTTTCAATCGCTCTCCCCAACGCTCAGCCCCTAAGCATCTCTTTGCCGTCGGCTTTGGTCAACTTGATGAAGCGTCCCACGCTCCCGCCCCGCTGCGAGGGATTAAACGTGATCTTGATGACGTCTCCGGGCTGCAGGCTCTTTCGGTTCCAGCCTTTATTCGCCATTACGGGCGGCGAGTTGGCCTCGATAATCCAGTGCCGCACCTTGCCCTTGTCGTCTTTGGCGTCCAAGCCGATCTCGACGTGAGGATTCGTCCATTGGAATTCCGTGACAGTCGCCTCTACCGTCACCTCTTTCGACATGTCATATAACGATGCACCTCCATGGTGCGCGAACAGGGGAACAGCCATTAGAAGTACACCCAAGGCGAGCACTTTGGCTTTCATCGGCAACCTCCAGTAGCTTGTTAAAGAACCGCGAAACCCGTACATCGATAAATTCGAGTCTATTCTAGTGCGTCCGGGCATTCGGTTGGGAACGCGCCGCTAAGGAGGTGCGCGTCTCCGTTTCCCGCATCATGCTTCGGACGGGCGCGTCTACAGCTCTTTACACGGACGTAAGCGAACCTCATTCATGAGGACGCGGCCGCGATTTTCCGTCGCCGTTCATGAGGATGAATTTCTGAATTCGCTTTCCCGTTTCCACTTCGCCCGTGGTCCTGCGACTCTCTTCCAGATCTGCATTGCGGTCCCTCTCTGTCGTTCAACTCAAATCCGGAGGTCAATTCCGCGGAGTGTATGTTTTCGCCGCCAGAGATGTCAAATTAATCCCTTCATTCCTACACTCAATGACCGTATGTTCTTGGATGTTGACCGGACGAATCACTCTCGCTGAAATGCCTGACGAATTCAAAGCAGGGACATGGGCTTACAACTGCGCCCCCAATGCAGGGTCTAAAGGCCAATTCAGGGCAGGGAAATCAGCAGGGCCAACTGCGTCAACAGGGCTTCTGGAGCGGGCGATGGGAATCGAATTGTATCCCTAATCCACAAGTCTTGTGCTTTGATGGCGTTGCCGTCCGCCCAGAGTCCAATGGGAGCCATATGGAGTCAAGTTTTTGCAATTTGCGCGGATTTAAGGAATTTGGGCACCAAAATGAATTACTCCGCCACTCCGTGTCACAAGCTCACCTCGTAGCTGTTCTTCATGCGGATGTTCCTTTCCGAGCGACTGGTTCACTCTTGGCTTGCATTGATTTCACGAGATCGGCCGCCGACGCTCCTTCGAGCGGGAGCCCAACACGACTATGACCGTTTGAATTTCATTCCTTCAGCCGACTATCTCATCGTTGAAGGCACGTCACAGGGCAGAATGTCTGGCAAGTCGTGGGCAGGCGGCAAAACTCCTGGCGGGCGTTTCTGCAACGTATTCAAGTTTCGAGATGGCCGAATATCGAGCCTGCGCATCTATCTTGATCCTGACTATGCAGGCGAGGATGAGGCGAGGTTTCGATGGAGTAAGAATCGTCAGCGGTGAGAGTGATGACCATCCATCGGGCGATTTTTCGGGGCCTGATTAAGAATCGAGGAGGCGACACATGTCTAATAGCATATCGAACTTACTGATCCGAAATCTTCGCGACGTCTTCGGTGAAAACGATCCCGCGCGTCGGCGCGCGGCCATCGACGAACTCTGGGCCGAAGACGGCGTGTTCTACGATCCCAGCAAGGGCGCTATTCGGGGCCGCGACGAGATCGATCGCGTCGCGGGCGCGGTCAAGGCGACTCATCCTGACTTTCGGTATCAAGTGACTGCCGCTCCTCAGGAATATTGCGATGCAGGGATGGTTCCATGGATATCGGGACGCCCTGGTGAAGTGCCGGCTTACTCCGGGAGGGATTTCGTCATCGTGCGGGACGGCCGGATCGTAGCGCTTTACATGTTTTTCGACAAGCGGCCCTGAGCTCGAGTCTACCGTCCGAGGGTCATCATCTGGTGCTGATGCGCCAGCGTTATGGCGCGGATGTCGCGATTCTCGAAAACCGGGCCTCGGCGCTCTCCTGTTCCTCCGACGACGGCAATCGCAACGAAGCGGGAGCCTATTGGGGGTAGATGTTTGAGTACCTGCTCACGAGGCAGGTGCGTCCCCTATCAGACCGTCGCTTGGCTCGGCATTCGGTTGCGAACCGAAGGCTCCGGCTCCGTTACTTTCGCCCATCCCTCTCCTCTCCTCCGTAAATTTCAGTCTGCGCGACCAACAACAACTAAGGGGAGGGGGCCTGAATCCGAACGCGCTTGTGTTTACGGATATCGCGTCAACTCTCAAAAAGGGTTATAGCGAATGTGTGTCGGAATAACTTCACATTTCCGCAAGAGCCAAAGGCGCCACCCAAGAGGCTCTTCTCGTTCTTATTGCCGCCTTTTGCCGCCGCGACAAATCGCTAAATTATTAGAGGAAAACAAGATAACTGGAGCGGGCGATGGGAATCGAACCCACGTCCGCGGCTTGGGAAGCCGCTATTCTACCATTGAACCACGCCCGCTCGCGCTTACCCTACCAAACCTATCGTGATTTCGGCAACCTGTATTGGAGCGACGTTTGTGGGGTGCCTATAAAGACCTGCGGGAATTCATAAGGCGCCTGGAAGCGGCAGGCGAACTGAAGCGCATCTCGGCAGAAATTGATCCTGTGCTGGAGATCACCGAAATCACGCAGCGAGTTACGCGCGCTGGCGGCCCGGCCCTGCTCTTCGAACGCCCCAAGGGATCTCGCATTCCTCTTTTGATCAATCTGCTTGGCAGCGAGCGTCGCATCAACCTGGCACTCGAAAGCAACTCGCTCGATGACGTTGCCAGCCGCATTCACGGCTTTCTCGATCTCCAAGCGCCGCAAGGGCTGCTGGACAAGATTAAGATGTTACCCAAGCTCGCGGAACTCGGTTCATTTTTCCCGAAGACGGTCAAGACGGCGCCCTGCAAAGAGGTTGTGCGCCGCGACAACTTCTCGCTTCTGGAATTCCCAATTCTGCAGTGCTGGCCGAAAGATGCCGGGCGCTTTATCACCTGGCCGCTGGTGATTACAGGCAATCCCGAGACGCGAAAACGAAACGTGGGCGTATATCGAATGCAGGTGTTCGACGAGAAAACCACGGGAATGCACTGGCAGACGCAAAAACATGGCGCGGAGCATTTCCGCCGGGCACGCGCGGAAAATCGCCATAGCCGGATCGATGTCGCAGTGGCGATTGGCGCGGATCCCGTCACGTGCCTGGCAGGGATTCTGCCGATTCCCCCTGATCTCGACGAAATGATGTTTGCGGGATTTCTGCGGCGCGAACCGGTGGAGATGGTGGCTTGCGAGACGTGTCCGCTGGAGGTTCCGGCGCAGGCGGAAATCGTCCTGGAAGGCTATGTCGACCTTTCAGAGATGCGCGTGGAAGGACCTTTTGGGGACCACACCGGCTTTTATTCACTGGAAGGAGAGTATCCCGTTTTTCACGTCACCTGTGTGACCCACCGGCGCGATCCGCTGTACCTGACGACGATTGTAGGGCCGCCGCCGCAGGAAGACTTCTACATGGGACATGCCGTGGAGCGCATCTTCTTGCCTGTCATGAAAATGCAATATCCGGAGATTGTGGATATCGCCATGCCCGCCGAAGGTATCTTCCACAATCTGATGATCGTGGCGATCCGCAAATCTTATCCCGGGCAGGCTCGGAAGATCATGAATGCGATTTGGTCTTTGGGGCAAGCCATGCTTACCAAAGTAGTGGTCGTAGTGGATCATGATGTAAACGTGCAGGACTGGCGGGAAGTTACCTGGAAGGCCTTGTGCGCGATCGATCCTCAGCGGGATGTGCAGTTTGTGCTGGGGCCGGTGGATACCTTGGACCATGCCGCCCGGAGACAGGACTTCGGGTCGAAAATGGGTATTGATGCCACAAGAAAATGGGCCAGCGAAGGTTTTGACCGGCCCTGGCCCGATGAAATCAGGATGAATGAGGTAACCAAAGGGCGTGTAAATGCCCTATGGGCGGGACTGGGCCTGGATGCCAGGCGTTAAAACATGCCTACTGACGCCGCGGAATTAACCACTATATATTGTGGTACTAGAAGATTCAATACTCTATATATCGAGTTTTTTGCCCCAGCTGTTTTCTAATACGCCACAATTTTTTGAGCAATCGCACGCTGCGCTTTCCTTGACACTTAGCGCTGCCGGATGCCACATTCGCGCGTGGCAGCGGCTTCCTGCCGGGAACTGGCGGGGAGGCCCTGAGCGGCTGGGGGACAGCGGACCTTCGCTTCCGCTTAAGGGGTAGCCAGCGGGAATGCGTGAATCAAGAGAAGTGATGAACCTGCGCCAAGCCTCACATTATCTGGGGGTTTCGCCCGATACGCTTTATCGCTACATCTGTACGGGCCTGGTTCCGGCCTTTAAGCTCGGGAGCAGGTGGAAATTCCGTAAATCTGTGCTGGACCGCTGGATGGAAGAAAAAATGCGCCAGTCGCAGGGCAGACGGCACTAGCCGGCCAGGGCGGCGCTGTAAGGCTCGCAGAAAGGCTGTGCGATGTTCGGTACGGCTAAACAGAAACCAATCGTGGGACTCGACATCGGTTCGAGCTCGATCAAGTCCGTCGAACTGAAGAGTACCAAGCAGGGGTATGAATTGGTGAGCTTCGGCCTGGAGCCGCTGGCGCAAGATACAGTGGTCGACGGCGCCATCATGGACGCCCCGCTCGTTGCGGGAGCGATCGGAACGATATTCGACCGCCAGGAGATCAAGACACGCGCGGTAGCCACGGCCGTCTCCGGACATTCCGTGATCGTCAAGCGCGTAAACCTGCCGGTGATGAGCGACGAAGAGCTCTACGACCGGATTCAATCAGAAGCCAGCCAGCATATCCCGTTCGATATTTCCGACGTGAATCTCGATTATCAGCTTCTGGATTCGGCGGAATCACAGATGGATGTGCTGCTCGTGGCGGTCAAAAAAGACAAGATTCTGAACCACACGAACGTCCTGGCCCAAGCCGGCAAGACGCCCACGGTTGTCGATATCGATGCTTTCGCGCTCCAGAACTGCTACGAGGTCAATTACGATCCCGACCCCTCCCAGACCGTGGCGCTGCTGAACATTGGCGCCAGCGTGATGAATATCAATATCGTGCGCGGCGGCGCTCCGCTCTTCACGCGCGACGTTTCCGTGGGCGGGAATCAATACACGGACGCACTGCAGAAAGAGCTGGATCTCAGCTATGAGGATGCAGAGCGGCTGAAGAGGGGCGAAGCCGTGGCGGGCGTAAACGAAGAACATCGCGGGACAATCTTGCGCTCGGTTTCCGACATCCTGATCCTGGAAATTCAGAAAACTTTTGATTTCTTCCGAGCCACCGCCAGCGGGGAAAACATTCAGCGAATCTATTTGGCGGGAGGCACGGCGCGGGTTCCCGGCCTGGTGGACCTGCTCCGCGAGGAGTTCGCTCTGCCCGTCGAGGAACTTTATCCCTTTCGCAAAATCGTGATCAATCCCGGCCGGCACAACGAAGACCAGGTACGCGAGCTTGCTCCGCGCCTGGCCATTGCCGTGGGGCTGGCGCTGAGGAGTTTTGATTAGCCATGATCCGAATTAACCTGCTGGGCCGGGTTCGACCCAAAGCTGCGCGGCAGGCAGTGCCGCTCGAGGCTACTCTCCAGGTGGTCTTTCTGGTGGCAGCATTGCTGGTCGCCTTTGGCGTGCTCTATTACAACTGGCATTCGACCAATCAGCAGATCATCGAAGTGCGTCTGCACATCCAGAAGCAAACCGGAGAGAAAGCCAGGCTGGAACAGCTGAAAGCGCAAGTGGATGAGTTCGAGCGCCAGAAGGCGATTCTGCAGCAGCGCATCGCCATCATCGAACAGCTCCAGCGCAATCGTACGGGCGGTCAGGAACTCCTCGATGCCGTGGCCAACACGGTCGTCCGCACCGATACGCTCTGGCTGACTTCGCTCACGCGGCAGGGCAATGGCCTGACGATCCTCGGTACGGCCGGATCCATAAACGCTGTGGCGAACTTCATCACTCAACTCAAACATTCTGGTTACTTCGATCAAATCGAGATCAAGGAGTCCGTGCAAGATACCAAGAATGTCGCCGTCCAAACGTTTACCTTCACGCTGACGGCGCAGTTTGCTCTGCCGCAGGACAAATCAGCAGCTTCCACTTCGGCTCCAGCGGGGAAGGGCTAAGGGGAACAATGGCCATCTCCTTCAAAGAGTTTCCATGGTACATCCAGGCGCTGGTCTTCGTGGCCCTGGCGATTCTGCTGATCGCCGCAGGGCTCTACGTCCCTGGCTTGCCTATTTCGACAGCCCGGGCGGAGCTGCAGGCTCTTCACGAGCAGGACACCAAGCTGAACCAGGAAGTCAGCGCACTGCAAGTTTACGAGCGGCGTTACGCTGAGTTCCAGCAGGAAATGGCGGCGCTCAATAAGCAGCTCGATACGCTGAAGACGATTGTCCCCGAAGAGAAGGAAACAGACGAGTTCATGCGGCTGCTGGAAGGCGCTGCCGCTGCCTCTGGCGTCCAGGTGCGCAAGCTTACGGCGCAGACCGTTGTTTCGCGCGACTACCATTACGACATGCCGTTTCAGATCCAAGTCGATGGTCCCTACTATGCCATCGTGGACTTCTTCTCCCGTCTTAGCCGGTTGTCTCGAATCATCAACGTAGGCGACCTGAAGTTCGACGGCCTCGGCGACGGCAAGTCGGTGTATCCCGTGCGTCCCAGCACGACGGTCAGCGGCACGTGCACCATTACCACCTTCTTTACCACCAGCACGCCCGCCGCGCCGCCACCTGGCTCCAAAACAGCCGCCCGTCCGGGCGCAGCGGTTGGGAAATAAAAGGCAGGATCGAGTTCAATGGAACTTCGAGACAAAGTCATGCGGAAGGCCAACCTGACAGGCTGCCTGATTGCGTTTTGCCTGGCGTCCCTAGCGATGCCTCTGATCGCACAGCAGGTACCCGTTACTCCCGATGCTGTTCGTAAGGAATTGAATCAGCCGGCGCCAGCTAAATCAGCTGCGGGAGCAAACCCTGCTCCTGCGAATCAGGCTCCTTCTGCGCGAGCGGCAGCGCCAAAGCAGGCGCAGTCTCCAAAGCCAGCGCCGCCCTCCACTTCTGCTATCAAGCCGGCGCCAACAGCGCCTAAGTCAGCGTCCGGTTCGGTGCCTAATTCGCCGGCCGGCTCGGCGACGTCTAATGCCACTGCCAAGCCGACAGGCAACTCCGCCGCAAAGCCTGGTTCTGGCGCGACGCCAGTCTCCAAAGCGGCCCCGGGAACAGCCAGTAGCACCACCAAGCCGGCCGCTGCGCCTAGTTCGCCGGCTGGCCCAGCAACGGTTAATAGCACTGCCAAGCCGGCAGATAACTCCGCCGCAAAAACTGCTTCCGGCGTGACGCCCGGCTCGAAAGCGGCGCCAGCAACAACCAGCAACACCGCCAAATCGGCTGCCGGTCCTGGCAGCAAGACTTCCTCCAGGGCGGCGGCGAGCTCAACTGCAAAGTCTCCCAAGTCGAAATCGGCCACTGCTGCAAAATCTAACGTGCCACGCTCGGCAGCCACTCCCTCAATAAAGACAGTGGCAGTGCGGGAAAGTATCGTGCGGCGCGATCCGTTTGCGCCACTGTTGGGTAATCAGAGCGGCGGCGGCGGGGGGCCTTCACCCAACCTTCCGCCCGGTAAGCCGGGACTGTTGATCAGCAGTTTGCGTATTGATGGAGTTGTAAGCGCCCCCAGCGGAATGATCGCAATTGTTTCCAATGCTCAGGATCGAGTCTATTTCCTTCGTGAGGGTGACCGCCTGTACGACGGCCAAGTGGAGCACATCACCATGGACGGGATTTCCTTTCACCAGACTGGAAAAGATCCATTCGGCAATGCCGTGGAGCGCGAGGTTGCTAAACGGTTGAATTCCACTCCAGGAGAACAGCGATGAAGACCTACGGGCCGTTTTTCCGGCCGAGCGGGCTGGTTCTGGCGGTGGCGATGCTTGTGCCGCGCTTGGCTGGCGCTCAGGCAGCTAGCCCCGCGACGGCACCGGGTTCTTCCGCGACAGCGGCGGCCGCGGTGAAATCCGCGGCGTCGCCAGCCAAGCAACATCACGCCGAGACCGCCAAGACTTCAGCCGGGCAAGTTGCAAGCCAGCCGAGTTTCCGCCTGCCGGCCACTCTAACCGGAAATGCCGCACTGGCAAGCCCGTCGCCGCAAACGCTTAGTGCTGCTGCGGGTCCGAATCATGCTATTCCGAACGCCGCCCAGATCACAGTTAAGCCTGCAGTAGCTGATGCGTCCCAGCCACCCGTCGCTCAGCCGGTAGCCGCTGCCGTAAAGAACTATACGGGCGAGGCAATTTCGGTGAATCTCAAGGATGTAGATTTGAAGGATTTCTTTCGTCTGATCCACGAAATCAGCGGCCTCAACGTGGTCCTCGACCCTGCAGTCAGGGGAAGCGTCACTTTGGTGTTGGATGAAGTACCTTGGGACCAAGCCCTGGACATCGTTCTGCGCAACAACGGCCTCAGCAAGGAACTCGACGGCAACGTCCTTCGGATCGCCACTCGAGACACTCTGAAGCGGGAAGCCAACGATGAGCGCGATCTGCTAAAGGCCGAAACGGAAGCGGTGGATCCGGTGACGGTTACGCGCATTTTGAGTTATGCCAAGGCCAGTGAGCTCATGAACCCGCTGAAACGATTTTTGTCGTCACGGGGCGACGTCATGGCCATCGATCGCTCGAATACCCTGATCATTCGCGATATTCCGGCGGTGATGCCGCAGGTCGATAATCTGATCCGGCAACTCGATCGAAAGTCACAGCAAGTGGAGATTCAGGCGCGCGTCGTTCAAGCCTCACGCTCGTTTGCCCGCGATATCGGCACGCAATTCGGTGTAGCCGGTTTCAACGCAACTCCGAACACCATCAATTTCTATGGCGGCAATCCCGTAGCGACCCAGGGAAGTCCCCTCTTCCACCAGCCGGCCCCGCCAATCGTGGTAGGCTCGCCGACCGCTGCCGGCCCTAGTTCCACCGGGCAGATTCCGCTGAACGTTAACCTGCCGGCCGTTGCACCGACCAGCGGATTCTTGTTCTCACGGGTATCGCCCAACTACACGTTGGACTTCATCATCACGGCCGCAGAGAGCAAAGGCGTAGGCAAGCTTCTCTCCAGTCCGCAACTGGTTACCCAGAACAACGCTTTGGCGGAGATCAAGCAGGGCACGCAGATTCCCATTCAGACCACGATCAACAACACGATCTCGGTTCAGTACGTCGACGCGGTACTGCGGCTCCAAGTGACCCCGCAGATCACCGCGGATGGAAATGTTTTCATGGAGGTGGTGGTAGAGAATACGCAGGTTGATAGCGGGATCCCGCTGGTTAATGGCATCCCGGCTCTGTCGACGCAATCGGCCAAAACAAAGGTGCTGGTTGGCGACGGTGGGACCGTGGTTATCGGCGGCGTTATGGTTAGCCAGCAACAAACCAACGTCCTCCAGGTTCCCTTGCTCGGTAACATCCCTTTGATCGGCCATCTATTCAAGGAAACCTCGGTCAAAGTACAATCACAGGAGTTGCTCTTCTTCCTCACGCCGCGGCTGCTCCCCGGCTAACGGCGAGACTTAATTTCTGATGAAGGGGAGGAGACCCGGGTCTCCTCCTTTTTTATGAGTGTCCTTTCTCAAACTAGGCTCACCCAGGTGCGGGAGGTGATGGCGGCTACGGGCGCGGACGCGCTGGTCGTCACCCATTTGCCGAATATTTTTTATTTATCTGGGTTCAGCGGCAGCAATGCCATTCTGCTCGTCCTGGGCGACGTCATACACTTGTTCACCGACGGCAGATATACGATTCAGGCTCATGAGGAGGCGCCGCTGGCGCGCGTGCACATCGTCCGAACTCCTCTTGCCGAGGCGTGCGGCGAATTCGTGCGCTCCCGTTCGTTGCGAAGGCGCATGCACGTCGCGTTTGAAGCGGCATCCCTGAATGTCGACGCATGGGCGAGGCTAAAAAAAGGGGCACGGCCTGGTATCGAATGGAAACCGACCACCGAACTCATCGAACGCATCCGTGAAGTAAAAAGCGCGGAGGAACTCGATGTGATGCGCTGTTCTGCCAGGCTCGCTTCCGAGGTCATTGCCGAGGCCTCCGATTTCGTCCGGCCAGGTGTAGCGGAATTGGAAGTCGCTGCCGAGATCGACTATCGTTTGCGCCACAAAGGAGCGAGCGGCCCCTCGTTCGAGACCATCGTCGCCTCCGGGCCGCGTTCCGCTTTGCCGCATGCGCGGCCTACTGAAAAACGATTGCAGAAAAACGAATTGGTGGTCCTGGACCTGGGTGCTATACTCCGCCACTACTGCAGTGATCTGACGCGCACGGTCTTTCTGGGGCGCGCACCCGCTCGCATTCGACGATGGTACAAAGCGGTAGAGCAGGCCCAGGAAGCGGCGCAAGACGCTCTTCGCGCCGGTGTAACTGCCGGAAGCGTTGACCGGGCCGCGCGGCGTCTTCTCAATCAGCATGGCCTCGGCTCGTATTTCGTGCACGGCACCGGTCACGGCCTCGGCATCGAAATCCACGAGAGGCCGCGGGTTGGCCGAAGTCAAAAACAGGAAATTCGTGCGGGTAACGTAGTGACTCTGGAACCGGGAATTTATGTGGAAGGCGTGGGCGGAATTCGCATCGAGGACGAAGTTGCTGTTCATGCAACGGGAACAGAAGTCTTAACCACTGCGCCTCGTGGACTCCTCGAACTTTGAGATCCGATGAAGGAATCCCGAAATAAGAGAAACTCAAGCACCGAGATGCCGACTCCCGGCGTAGAGTTCGGGCAACTGGAAGAGCTGCTCGACTTTATGGCTTCCCATGGCCTCGAGGAGTTTGAATATGAGCACGGAGGCTTACACATTCGCCTGAAGAAGGTCTCCGCATCTGCGAACGCGGCGCTCCGCGCGGGAACACCGCCGCAGGCTATGCCGGCGCCGCCAGCTGCGGCCGAGGGGGTTACGCCTCATCTCGCGGAGACCACGGCGCCACCAAGCTCCGCCGCCGTAACCGAAGAACTGCACACCATCAAATCTCCCATCGTGGGGACGTTTTACGCGTCGGCCGGCCCGGGCGCCGCGCCTTTCGTAAAAATAGGTGACGTAATTCAGCCCGGGCAAGTCGTTTGCATCATAGAAGCGATGAAATTGATGAATGAAATTGAAGCTGACGTGAGCGGTGAGCTGGTGCGTGCCTTGGTCGAAAATGGGCAGCCCGTCGAATATGGACAAGGCCTCTTCGCCGTTCGTCCTGCGAAAAAGAACTAGCGCTCACGGCCGTCCTCTATGTTCCGCAAGATACTGATAGCCAATCGCGGTGAAATTGCACTCCGTGTGATCTGCGCCTGCAAGGAACTGGATATCGCCACGGTGGCGGTCTATTCGGAGGCGGACCGCAACGCGCTCCACGTGCGCTTTGCCGACGAAGCCGTATGTATTGGCCCGGCACGCAGCTCGGAGAGTTATTTGAATATTCCCCACGTGATCAGCGCTGCAGAGATCACCGACGTCGACGCGATACATCCGGGTTACGGGTTTTTGTCTGAGAACGCGAACTTCGCAGAGGTGTGCGAGGCTTCGCAGATTACCTTTATCGGACCGTCGCCCGAGATCCTGCGGCTCATGGGCGAGAAGGAGCATGCCCGCCGCGAGATGGCCGCGGCCGGAGTGCCCATTGTCCCGGGCAGCGAGGGAATCGTGGGGGACGCGGAGGCCGCGGCGGCGGAAGCAAGCCGTATCGGTTATCCCCTGATCATCAAAGCCTCTGCCGGCGGGGGCGGAAGGGGAATGCGCATCGTGCGCACTCGAGAGGAACTCCTGCCCCTTTGGGAAACGGCTCGGCACGAGGCCCAGCAGTCATTCGGCATCCCCGATGTTTACCTGGAAAAGTTTATCGAGCGCCCGCGGCACATCGAATTTCAGGTTTTGGGCGATCGCCACGGAAATGTTCTGCATCTGGGTGAGCGTGAGTGCAGCATTCAGCGGCGGCACCAAAAGCTCGTCGAAGAGTCGCCCTCGGTAGCGCTCACGCCCAAGCGGCGCGCCGAACTGGGGGACTGCGTAGTGGGCGCGTTACGGAAAATTGGCTACAGCAATGCGGGCACGGTAGAGTTCCTGATGGACGAGGATGGCTCCTTCTACTTCATGGAGATGAATGCCCGCATTCAGGTGGAACACCCCGTGACGGAATTGGTCACGGGAGTCGATTTGATCAAGTCGCAGATACGCATAGCCGGGGGCGAAAAGCTGGATGCCGCCGTCGGCCCTATCGAATTTCGCGGCCATAGCATCGAGTGCCGCATTAATGCGGAAAATCCGGATACGTTTGTACCCAGTGCTGGCCGCATAACTGCGTTTCACATGCCCGGAGGACCCGGCGTTCGAGTGGATACTGCCGCGCATGCAGATGCCGTGATTCCTCCTTATTACGATTCGCTCATCGCTAAATTGATTGTTCACGGACACGACCGCGCCGAGGCTATTGCCCGCATGCGCCGGGCTCTGGAAATGTTTGTCGTGGAGGGAATCAAGACTTCGATTCCTTTGCATCAGCGAATTTTTGCGGAGCCGGATTTCGAAGCGGGGCACCTCGATACGCACTTCCTGGAGCGCTTGCTGCCCGTGCACGGCAAGTAGCGCAAGCCGGATATGAACCTTGTCTTCCCCCCCCTCTATGCCATAATCGATGCGGCCCTGCTCAAGACGTCGGAGCTGTCGTTCGCCGAAATGATGGCAGAATCCGGGGTTGAGCTTCTGCAATATCGCAATAAACGCGCCAGCAGCAAGGAACTCTTCGAGGCATCGCAAGCCATCTCTGCCAGATTGTCCGCGCTCGTCAAGCCGGGCGCATATGCGCCTCGTTTCATGGTGAACGATCGCGCCGACGTTACCCTCGTGGTAAACGCACAAGGAGTTCACGTGGGACAGCATGATCTGGGTGTAGAGGAGGCGCGTGCAATCGTGGGGCACGACAAGTGGGTGGGCGTATCTACGCACTCGCTCGACCAGCTCGACGCTGCCGACACGACATCCGCCAATTACATCGCCTTCGGACCGATCTTTCCGACCGCCTCGAAAGAAAATCCCGACCCGGTGGTGGGGTTGGAGCTCTTGCGGCAAGCGCGCCAACACACTCGCAAGCCTCTCGTCGCGATTGGCGGCATCACGTTGGAACGCGCTGCAGACACTTTCCGAGCCGGCGCCGATTCTTTGGCCGTTGCGCGGGATTTGATCGGATCGGAGGATCCGGCTGCCCGCGCGCGGCTATTTCTCACAGAAGCGGCGCGCGCCCGCGGAGAAGATTGAGAGCCAGAACGTGAACACATCCTCTGCTACACCAGCGACATCGGCAGAGCCCATTGCAAGCGAATCCGGTTTTATCCGCGGTCTGGGCCTTTTCGATTCCACGATGATCGTGGTCGGCTCGATGATCGGGTCCGGCATCTTCATCGTTTCCGCGGATATAGCCCGGCAGACGGGCTCGGCTGGCGGGCTTCTGACGGCCTGGGTGATCACCGGAGTTCTCACCGTGTCAGCGGCGCTCTCCTATGGAGAGTTGGCCGCGATGATGCCAAAGGCGGGTGGACAATACGTCTACCTGCGCGAGTCCTACTCGCCGCTTTGGGGTTTTCTTTATGGTTGGACGCTTTTTCTGGTCATACAGACGGGCACGATTGCGGCTGTGGCGGTGGCATTTGCGCGCTTCCTCGGCGTGCTCGCTCCGTCGGTTTCGCCCGTGTCATGGATCATCGCGCCCATAACCATCTCCTCCAAATATGCATTTAGCCTTTCCTGGCAGCAGTTTTTTGCCATTTTACTGATTGTGTTTCTGACCCTGGCGAACACCCGCGGATTGAATTGGGGAAAGTACATCCAGAATGTGTTTACGTCGGCGAAAACGCTGGCATTAGCTGGCCTCGTCGTTGTGGGCATCTTCTTTGGGCGAAACGCCGCCGCAATTCAGGCGAATTTCTCGAACCTCTGGGCAGCTGAAGGCGGTCAGTTGATCGAGCCCGGAGCGGATTTTTTGCGGCGCTGGATTCCAGCGGTCTCCGTCACTTCTGGCTTACTGGGTCTTTTCGTCGCTTACGGTGTTGCGCAGGTGGGCTCCCTGTTCTCGGCCGATGCCTGGAACAATATTACGTTCACGGCGGGCGAGGTAAAAAAACCGCGCCGCGACGTGCCGCTCTCGCTGGCCCTAGGCACGGCAATCGTAATTACCCTGTATTTCCTGGCCAACGTCGCCTACCTGAGCACGCTTCCTTTGGCCCGGATTCAGTCCGCCGCAGATGATCGTGTAGCCACCGCTGTACTCAGCGCTATTCTCGGGAGCGCCGGCGCCGTCATCATGGCGATCGCCATCACGATTTCTACTTTCGGCTGCGTCAACGGCCTGATTCTGGCCGGCGCCCGCGTTTATTACGCCATGGCGCGCGACGGTTTATTTTTTCGTTCCATTGGCCGGCTGAACGAGCGGCACGTGCCCTCGCGAGCGCTGCTCTTTCAGGGAGTTTGGGCGGCCCTGCTGGTTCTTGCGCGCACGCGCCGAGTGGACGCGCTGGGAAAGGTCACGTACGGAAATTTGTACAGCGATCTGCTCGATTACGTTGTGTTTTCGGTGTTGATTTTTTACGTGCTCACGATTGCCGGTGTTTTTGTGCTGCGTCGCAAACGTCCGGGTGCCGAACGCCCCTACCGCGCCTTTGGCTACCCTATCGTGCCCGCGTTGTATATCGTCGTCGCGCTCGCCATCATGTTCGTATTGATTTTGTATAAAACACAAACGACCTGGCCGGGCTTATTGCTCGTGCTCTTGGGTGTTCCCGTATATCTGGTCTGGTCTCGACGGTCCGAGGCAGAACCGATTTCTCCTTGATTTTGGAGGAGAGAAAACCTTCATGGGCCCATCTGGAATCAGGAGAAGAAGGGTAGATATGCCAAGCCAACTATTCATGACCAAGCCGCACAGCGTCTTGCTCGAAGAGCTCCGCGGCGAGCATCGCCTTCGCCGCGTTCTGGGTCCAGTCCAACTCTCGAGCCTGGGAGTGGGAGCGATCATCGGTACAGGCATTTTCGTTCTGGTAGGGATTGCCGCACACGATCGTAGCGGCCCCGCTCTTATGCTGTCGTTCGTGGCCGCCGGTGTGACGTGCATTTTCGCTGCCCTGTGTTACGCCGAGTTCGCGTCTATGGTGCCGGTGGCGGGATCGGCCTACACCTATGCGTATGCCACCTTGGGAGAATTGTTTGCTTGGATCATTGGGTGGGATTTGATTCTCGAGTACGCGGTGGCATCATCCACGGTCGCGCACGGTTGGTCGCATTACTTCCAGGATTTGCTGGCTTTCTTCAACGTAAGGCTGCCGCACGTCGTGACGAATGCACCTTTCGATTTTGATCCCAGCAGCGGGCGACTTGCCTTGACGGGCACATGGTTCGATCTACCCGCCATCTTCATCGCCGCGCTGGTCACCGTTATTCTTGTCAAAGGGATCAAGGAAAGCGCAAGCTTCAATGCCGCCATTGTGATCTTGAAAGTCGCGATTGTGTTCTTCGTGATCGGCTTAGGTGCCCATTACGTGAATCCGGCCAACTGGAGGCCATTCGCACCATTTGGGTTGACTGGGTTGAGCCTGTTTGGTCATACGCTGATGGGAAAGACGGGGCCGGCGGGCGAACCCGTTGGCATGCTGGCCGGTGCGGCGATCGTGTTCTTCGCCTATATCGGTTTTGATTCGGTGTCGACCCACGCTGAGGAGGCCCGCAATCCATCGCGCGATGTGCCGATTGGGATCATGGTTTCGCTTGTGCTGTGTACGGTGTTGTACATCGCCATGGCGGCGGTGCTCACCGGGATGGTGCCGTACAGCCGGATCAATATCGACGCCCCGGTATCCGACGCGTTCAGGCAGGTGGGCCTGCCGTGGGCGCAGTTGCTGGTCTCGGTCGGGGCCGTCGCGGGCATCACATCAGTACTTCTGGTGATGATGCTGAGCCAGCCGAGAATCTTCCTGGCCATGGCGCGGGACGGGCTGCTTCCGCCCGGATTCTTCGCTGCCGTCCACGAGCGCTTCCGCACGCCTTGGAAGTCGACCATTTTGACTGGAGCTTGCGTTGCAAGCATGGCTGCCTCCCTGCCTTTGCGAATCCTGGCCGAACTTGTGAACATCGGCACCCTGCTTGCGTTCGTGATTGTATGCGCTGCGGTTTTGATTATGCGGCGAACCCATCCCGAGGTGCATCGCCCCTTCAGGGTGCCGTTCAGTCCCATCACGCCTGTGCTGGGGATATTGTGCTGCTTGATCCTGATGTTCTCGCTGCCCGCCGAGAATTGGTTGCGGCTCGCAGTTTGGCTGGTTGTGGGCCTGACGATCTATTTCACCTACGGGCGCAAACATAGCCGCCTCGCCGCCTCACAAAAATTCCAGCCGCCTGTCGCCGAACCGGCCCCTGCAGGTGCCGATCTGCGAACCAGGGGCTGATCAATGGCCCGGGGCTGATCAATGGATTGATGTCCGTTCCCTCTGCTCCGGTGAAGAATCTGACGCTGCGGTTTCCGGGCCGCCATCCGCCAGGGGTGTTCTCCGCTGTCCGGCCTCTGATCCTTTTGCGATAACCACGGATCGTGCCATGATCAACATCCCATGAAAGTTTTGACCGCAGAACAGATGCGCGAGGCCGACCGGCTGACCACCGATCGCTACGGCATACCCAGCCTGCAGCTCATGGAGAATGCCGGCGCGGCTGTCGCGGATTATTTGTCCCACGCGTTTCCGGATCTTTCCACCCATAACATTCTTGTCCTCTGCGGCAAGGGCAACAATGGAGGTGATGGCCTGGTCGTGGCGCGCCGTTTGCGCGAACGGAGCGCTCCTCCGCGGGTCTTGCTCTTCGCTGAAGCATCCACGGTGCGCGGCGATGCCGCAGCAAACTTGCAGCGTTGGCAGGAGGGAGGCGGAGAACTGCATGTTGTGGCCTCGGCGGCCGAGTGGTCCCCGGCGCGCGAGGCACTCGGCGAAGCGGATCTCATCGTGGATGCGTTGGTGGGCACGGGAGTTAAAGGACCCGTGGAAGGCCTGTTAGCTTCGGTCATCGAGGATGTAAACGCTTGGCGGGATAAGAGAAGAATCCGCGGCGCGTGCGCCCGTTTTGTCTGCTCCGTGGATATGCCCTCGGGGTTGCCTTCGGGAAACGAGGATTTCGGAGGGCCGGTGATTCGCGCTAATGCGACGGTAACCTTTACAGCGCCGAAGATTGGTCAACTGCTCTCGCCTCGTGCCGATTGCGTCGGCAAGCTGATCGTGCGCGAGATCGGCACGCCGCGCGAACTGCTGGACGATGACCCAACCCTGAACCTCCACTGGCTCGAACCGGGCGAATTCCGCAACCTGCCGATGGTGCGCAAGCCTGATGCGAACAAAGGCAGTTTTGGCCACGCGCTGATTGTGGCAGGCTCGCTGGGTAAATCGGGAGCAGCCGTACTGGGCGGGCGCGCGGCGCTGCGTGTTGGCGCAGGGCTGGTCACGGTGGCTACACCGGCCGATGTGCTCCCGCTCGTCGCCGCTGGCATGCCCGAAATGATGACCGCGCCTCTGCTGGCGACAAAAGATGGCACCGCCAGCGTCCGCAATCTCGATTCCGATCACTTCGGGCCAGTCGCCCGGGACAAATCCGTGATTGCCATGGGTCCCGGGCTTTCCACCAACAAAGAAACACAGAAGTTCATTCGCGCCGTGCTGCAGAAATTATCCCTTCCGGTCATACTCGACGCCGACGGACTGAATGCCTTTGCCGGGCATACAGGCGAACTGCGGACGAGAAAGCCGGAGCTGCTGGCGCTAACGCCGCATCCGGGAGAGATGGCGCGGCTTCTTGACGTGACCGCACGCGACGTTCAGGCGCGACGTCTGGAAATCGCACTCGAGACGGCAGAGCGATGGCAATGCTTCGTCATTTTGAAGGGGTTTCATACCATTCTGGCGACGCCGGATGGCCGAGCCTATGTCAATACGACCGGTAATGCGGGAATGGCCACCGGCGGGACAGGAGACGTTCTCACCGGCATGCTCGCCGGTTTGACGGCGGAATTTGGCACGAAAAACTGGGAACGTGTACTCGGGCTCGGCGTACACCTGCATGGTCTCGCCGGTGATGTGGCAGCGGAGCGCTTGGGCGAGGCTCCGCTGGTGGCTTCCGATGTTATCGAGGCGCTCCCGGAGGCATATGCCCGGCTTTTGGCTCAATGGCACGATGTCGTCCACTGACGTGCTCTCCTCTTCTCCCGAAGAGACCATGGACATCGGCCGGCAACTGGCCCCTCGTCTCCGCGCGCCGGTGCTGGTGCTTTTGTCCGGTGACTTAGGCAGCGGCAAGACCACCATTGCGAAAGGAATCATCAGCGGACTGGGCGTTGCTCGCGAAGAAGAAGTTACCAGTCCAACTTTTACGCTCGTGCACGTCTTTCGCAACCACGTCAGGGTTTACCATGTGGATCTTTACCGCGTCGAGAGCTTCCACGATCTGGAATCGCTGGCGCTCGAAGATGCCTTTGCCGAACCAGCCGTGGTCATTATCGAATGGGCGGAGCGGTTCACGCTGCGCACCGACTGGCCTCAAGTTACCATCCACCTCGAACACGTCGAGCCGGATACACGTCGAATCACGATCACCCTTCCAAAAACCTGACGAAGGCGGCATCGCACATTTGGGGTCAGGCCGTTCCAATAGGATGTTAACCCCTTGGCCGCCTTCGTCGGATTGCTTGCTGCGGCTTGGCCGCACCCCTGCTAACCTCGTGAAAGCTTAAGACATATGTCTCCCCAAGGGCCTCCCAAGACGGTGCTCGCGGCTAATTTTGCCCGCGTCGACCTAAAGACCTACGCGGCGGAACTTCCGTTGGGCGCGCTCACGGTTGGCGTCGATAACATCCACCACGACGTTTACCTGAGCCCGACCTGGACGGAACAAACACGCGCCTATCTGCTCGAGTTTATTCGCCAGGCGGCCAATCTCACTTACTCGGGTCGCAAGGGATCAAAACCTCCGAAAGGCCCGGAGACCGGCGCTTGGAAACGCCAAACTCTGGAGCTGATGCAGGCCTCGCTCACTCGCGCCAAGTACGAAAAGAAGGTTGAGCTCGACCTGCTGTTTCGGGTGGCCCTGCTGAAATTCTTGACCCAGGAAATTGGAGCGCAATTTGCGAATCTGCTGCTGGAAGCCAAGGAGTGGATTCGCACTCGAGGCGAATATTTCGAGCGCTCCGAACAAGCGCACGTGATGAAGGCGCGCCTGGCCGACTTGCAGGCGAACCGGCGCGATATCTTTCGTCACGTGGCTCAGCACATTTGTCAGATCCTCCTCGACTTCGAGGAAAACAACCTGGGCCGCTGGCGCAAGGCCCTATTCGGAGACGAGCCGGAGGGGGCATACGAAATGCTCGGCGACCGCATCGCCTTCGTCGAAGGCGGGCGGGACGATTTGCTCTTCCTCGAGCAGTACGTTTTGCTCGGGAATTATCTCAAAGACGACGATCGCTTCGAGACCTTCGACGGGCTGCTGCTCGATCTCCTCCGCGAAACGGTTCTGACAACCAGCCGCGCCGACGAGATTGCCAAGGCCTCGCGACATCATGAGGAGTTGCTTACTTCAGCCGTGGCCATTCGGGAAGAGCTTGCGGGCCTCGAAGAGCAGCGAAATGCGCTCTCGCGCAAGCTAGAGAGAGGCGGCGGGATGTTCGCCCGAGTGGGGATTGGCGCGGATACCTCGCGGGTGCGCGATGATCTTGCGAAAACCGAGCTCCGCATAAAGCCATTACAAGCCAAGCTCGATCAGTTGGCCACGCAAATCGAGACCGCCAAGAATAAGGCCGACTTTATCGGGCAGGAATACGATCGAATTATGGGCGAATACTTGAATGAGCCGGAAAACGCCCATCGCCTGTTTGACGCGGATTGGCCGGAACATGCCGAAGCCGCTACGGCGCGCGCGCGCCGGCTCGATGATTGGATGGCCCGGCTGGAAGAACGGGATTTGCTGATCCACGTGCTGGCGAGCTACGAGGTGCGCAACATCTATCATGATTATTGCCCGCCCATTCACTTGCAGCAGCTCAAGAAAGCGCTGGTCTCCCGGGACGAGCTCGAGCGCGTCGGCCAGATTCTGAAGCAATTTCCCGCGCGGCGCTTCTCCATGGAGCGCGTCGAGACGCTGGCCAAGAAATTGCGCCATTATCCACGGGACGAGGCGCGTGTGGTCGCTTTACATTTCGCCGAAGATTTCATGCGCTTGCGGCGCGACCTGCGCAATTACGAGCGTTTGGCTGCGGCCATGGAGCGAATTCAGCTGGTTCGCAGCGAGCGCACGCGCGAGATTTCGCGCATGAACAATAGCTTGTATGAATTCCTGCTCCCCACGGAAACTCCCCCCGCTCATGACCACGTGATCAACCATGCCGTCGTTAAAGCCGACGTTCGCGGCTCCACTCGCATTACCCAGGACCTGCTCGCCCGCGGCCTGAATCCCGCCACTCTCTTCAGCCTCAATTTTTATGAGCCGGTGAAACGCATTCTCGACCGCTACGGCGCGGCCAAAGTTTTTATCGAAGGCGACGCCATGGTCCTGGCCATCTTCGAGACGGAATCAAACCGCTCGCATCAGCGCGCCGTTTCTAAAGCTTGCGGGCTGGCCCGCCAGATTCTCGCGATTGCCGCCGCTTACAACGAACGGCCGGAGGCAAGCGATTTGCCTCGTCTGGAATTGGGCGTAGGAATCGCGTTTCAAGGTTCCGCGCCGACGTATTGGGTGGACAGCGATTCACGCATCATGATTTCACGCGCTTTGAACCTTTCCGATCGCCTGTCAAGCTGTTCCAAAGTAGCCCGGCGAATGGTGGGCGACCGCTCATCGCTTTTCCGCTTGTTTGTTTTCCAGCCCGGCGTAGAGGGAGCTCAGGAAGACGAGGTCGACGAGTTTTTGATCCGCTTCAATCTCAATGGGGTGGAATTAAATCAGGAAGGCTTTGATAAATTGTCCGAGGAGATCGCGCTGCAATCGGTTGAGGTCGAGTGTGAAATGCCTTGGGGCCGGGAACTCGCCACGTTCTTTCTCGGCCAGGCGCCCATCGGCGATGCCGTCGAGCCGGTACTTCTGCGGCGCGGTTATGTTCGGCAATTGCTCTCCGATGGCCGAATTGGACCCGAGGGACAGCGCGCTTACTACGAAGTCTGTACCGACCCGCGCGTTCTCGAGCAGGTTGAGGCCATGGCCTTCGCCGCCTCCGCAAAAATTGATCGCTGAGCTTCGGACTCTTATAATCGCGGCGGAGGCGCAAGGGGTCCGGTGATCCTCCCGGTCTTCAAAGCCGGCGATCCGTCCCTTCGCGGGGTGGATGGTGGGTTCGACTCCCACACGCTTCCGCCGGCAAAAGAAGCCGGACGACCTTGCTGTTTGCTTCTCGGAGACGCGCAGGTACCGTTCTGGTGTAGATGTTCATCGTCGTGCGAATGTCCGCATGCCGTAGAAGTTCCTGTTGCACCTTGATGTCTGTCCCATACTCGTTGAGCAGGGTCGAATAGGAGTGGCGAAATGAATGCCAGCCCAGTCTCCCGACTCCAACCTTTTCTCCCGCAACCAGGTCGTAGATGTAATCCACGCTGGTGGTTTCTGAATAGGTTTTCGAGGTGAGCCGGTTGAGGTCGTCGTAAAGATACGTAATCGTCTGGTTTTTGCGGTCGGTCTTGCTGGTCAGGTTGTTATTGGCGTCGTAGCCGTAGGTTTCCGACTGAGGATTCGGGGAATTGGCATTTGTTACTCGGCCCAAAGCGTCGTAGGTGAAGAAAGTCGCGTGGGTATTCGCGTCGGTGTTACTGGTGAGGTTGTCTTCCGTATCGTAAGCGTAGGTCGTGGTGTGATTTGCAGCGTCTCAGTGACGCTGGTTAGTCGGTCGGCGTGCTGGCTGAATCTGCAGTACATCATCCAATCTACCTAGGCTTACTGTCGCGCTCGCGCTTGATCTTGTCAAAGTTCTGTTTCATCTTCGTTGCTACCGCCGCTGGCATGTAGAGTGCTAGAACTTGCAAGTTTTTCAAGTTGCGAGTTGAGTTGGTCGGAGACTCGTATTTCAGAGAGTACGAGGTAATGTCATGAGATCCGTTTTCCCAATCCGCACCCCATCCATACACGCCTGTCGAAGGCGTTTGTGTGTGGTCTTCTATGAATATCCAGCCACGTTGAAAGGATGAAGGAGTATCGGGAGCAAAGAAATTGTGCGGAAGTGGTTTCCATCCGTTCCTTGCCAGCTCTTTTCTAAGAAAGGACAAAACGCCCTGGGCCGGATACTCCGTCTCAATCATGTAAGTTAGCTGCTGCCTGCCATCTGGATACTTAAAGTACTTCGGCTCCTTGGCAAATGGGGCAACGAGTAGAGATGCTGAATATTTCTCCCCAATATTGGCGCCCTTGTCTTGCCAAGTCGCCAGTTCAGCGTGCCGATCGATTTGGTTTGATGGTACTTCAGCAGTTACGCCTTGGGATGCGGGAGAATGGTTTATCCCGCACGCAGCCATAAGCATGAATTGACACCAAATCACTCCGAAAGTGAGCCGCCTCATTATAATTTTCCAGACCCCCCGAGTGCTCATGGCGAATATCTATCCGTACAAGCTAGGCAAACGGTATTAAATTTGTTCGGGTCCCCGCCGCCCTGTTTTTGG
>WNGH01001311.1_pt1 | contig 23361 bp, 19 predicted proteins | sample 5400631 | NCBI WGS metagenome assembly WNGH01 (sample SAMN13153373, study PRJNA577476) | soil metagenome | isolation source: 115 cm soil or saprolite under Garry oak tree replicate 1 | place: USA:California | collected 2016-06-15
AGCGGGAAACGGGAAAGGGGACGGGTGTGGTGCTCGTCTACGCCGAGCCGCGGTCGTGGAAGGGACGGGCGGATCTGGGCGCCCGCTCGCTCAGCGCGCTGCGTCGGCTCGTGCCGGGGGCGGCGCTGGTCGTGCTGTTTGCGCACCCGCGGCTCGTGTCCCAGATCCCGGGCGAGGGACCCGTGCTGTGTGCCTGGCACGGGCAGCCGCTGATGCAGCGGGCGGCGGCGAGATGGATCCTCGGGAGAATCCGGTGAGAGGCCCGTAAGAAGCCGGAAAAAGGCCGGGGAAGGGGGAAGGGACCCTTCGCCGGCCTCTCACGGGCCTGTTACCGGCCTTTCCTTAAGTACTCCACGACGAAGGCAGCCGGCACCGCGTAGATGATTTTCCCCTGCGACTCCCGCTCGCCGCCGTACAGCACCGCCACGACCCGTCCCTCGCGGTCGAAGATGGGACTGCCGGAGGAGCCCGGGGCGCCGTAGCCGTCCACCTGCACGACGTTCGACACCGAGAACGCGCGGCGTGCCTCCCCGAACGTCGATGCGCACCACGCCGATGTCGGCCTCGGCGGACGCGCCGGCGAAGCGCGCCCGGAACCACTGCTTGCTGCCCGAGAACTTCACCGCGATCTCCTGCGGCTGCCGCGTTCCGTCGTCGCCGGTGAGCACGTGCTTGTTGGTGACGAGGGTGCCGGCCGAGTCCACGGCGAACGCGGTGCCGCTGAAGAGCTCCGTGTCGGACAGCTTGACGATGATCAGCGCCACGGCGTCCTGGTTTCTCCGGGAGATCGTGCGATAGTCGACGGCGGCGGCCCCCGCCAGCCCGCGCTGCCGGGCCTCGGCGGCCTCGAGCTCCTCGCGCAGCCGCGCCACGGTGCCTGCGTCGCCGCGCGAGCCGGCGGTGCCGAGCGCGCCCTTCAGCCGGGAGACCTCGACCTGCGACTGCCGCAGCGCGTCGCGCAGGCTCTGCAGCTCGGTCTGGAAGCGCGACAGCAGGCGCTGCGCCTCGCGATTGAGGCTGTCGGCGCGGGCCTGGAGGTTCGCTACGTCGCGCGCATCGCGCGTCGCCTGCCACTGCGTCCACCCGAGCCAGGCGCCCGCGACGAGGAGCAGCCCGATGAGCAGCTTGGTGGTTTGGCGCAGCTGTCGCGTCTGGCGCGCCACCTCCTGGGCGATGCGGAGGGCGCTGCTCGCGCGGGCAGGGAGGGGAGGGGCCGGTGAGACAGCCTGGAACGGCGCGCGCGCCGCCGCCATCCGCTCGGCCGAGGCGCGCGCTGCTTCCGGAATCGCCTCGTCCCCCGAGCCGACGATGTGGAACTCCACCGACGGCCCCATCGGGCCGAACCCGATGATGTCCCCGTCGTTCAGCGGAGCGTCGTCGCCCGTGATCTGCCGGCCGTTGAGGAACGTGCCGTTCTTGCTGCCCAGGTCGCGCACGACGAAGCCGTCGCCGTGCCGGAGGATCGCCGCGTGCCGCGAGGAGACGTCGAGGTCCCGCTCCGCGTCGAACCGCACATCCGACAGGGGGTGGCGGCCCACGCCGATGTAGGCCTTGCGGAAGAGCTCCACTGCGCCGGCGCGCGCCCCCGACAGGAACTTGAAGCGGGCGTTCACGGACTCCGGGAGACGAGGTAGACGGCTGCGGCGACGAGAGCCGCCGCGACGACCGCCGCCGCGACCATGCGCCAGCGCACCTGTCGGTTCGGCACGGGGGGTGGGCTCCCGCGGTACACGGGGACGGGCTCCGTGCTCGTTTCCGTGTCGATGAGCGGGTACAGCTGGTGTCCCACTTCGTCGTCCCGCCCCGCGGGTCGCAACCCCTCCCCGTCGAACCGCGCGATGATGACGGTGATGTTGTCGGGGCCACCGCGCTCGTTGGCGAGCGCGATGAGCTTGTCGCAGGCGGCCTGCAGGTCCCGCTCGGCGCTCACGATCTCGGCGATCTCCTCCTTCTTCACCTGGCCGGAGAGACCGTCGGAGCAGAGGACGAGCGCGTCGCCGCGTCGGATCTCTTGATGCGTCAAGTCCACCTTCACCTTGGCGTCCGGTCCGATTGCCTGGAGGATGATGTTCCGCCGCTCGCTCTGCGCCGCCTCCTCCTCGGTCAGCTCGCCCGCCTCCACGAGACGCTGCATCAGCGACTGGTCCTTCGTGAGCTGATAGGCCCGGCCCCCGCGGATCAGGTAGGCCCGGCTATCACCGACCTGCGCGAGGTAGACATGGTCGCCCAGCACCCCTACCGCCGTCGTGGTCGTGCCCATGCCGCGCACCTCGGGATGCGCCTTGGCGTGCGCGTGGATGCGGCTGTTGGCGACCTCCACGGCCTCCTTGAGGCGATAGGCGAAGCGTTGCGGGGTGACCTCCCGCTCGCCACCCCAAGCCCGCACCAGCTGGGAGTAGATCGTCTCCGTCGCCATCTCGCTCGCCAGCTCGCCGGCCGCCGCCCCGCCCATCCCGTCCGCCACGACGAAGATCGTGCCGTGGGGCCCGACCACGTGATCCCGCACGCTGGGCTGCAGGGACGCCTCCTCGCGCGTGAGGTCCGCGACGAGGAAGCAGTCCTCGTTATGGTCACGAGTCTTGCCGAGGTCGGTTTTCCCGAAGACCTCGATGCGGACGGGCTTAGGCGCGCGTCGGAACATCGGCCTAGGGCTGACTCACAGTCTGCACGATCTGGCGGCACGAGCTCAAGGTGGCATCGAGCGCCAGGCCCTGGTTTGCCCACCTGAGCGCGAGCGTGTTGTCGTGCCTGCTGCTGTAGGCCTGAGCGACCAGGCACGCCGCGAACGCGCGGTCCTTCCGGCCCACGCCGGCCGCATTGTAGACCAGCTGTGCCGAGTCGAGGATCACCGCCGGCGGCCGGTCGATCAGCGCGTCGAGGATGACACCCGCCTTCGAGGGATCGATCGCCGCCGTGTGGGCCCCGATGCGCACGGCCCCCGTCTCGCGCCGGGATGGCCCGCTTGCTGTGCGGGCGCCGCCGGTGTCCGCAGGCCGGCTCGCCGTATCGGCCCGGACGCTCGGGGCCACCTGGCGCGTCCCCTTGCCACCTCCCCCAAACACGGCCACCGCGGCCCCGCCGCCCCCCAATACCACCACCGCCCCGATGACGGCCGGCGTGAGCGAGCGCCGCTTGGCCCCCTTGGTCGCGACCCGGTCCAGCAGCTGGGTCTTCTCGTCGCCGCCGGCGCGCGTGGCCGGGATGGGGGCCCCCGCGCCGGCGCCGCGCCCGCGCCCGAGGACCGCCCCGGCGTCCGCCGCGAACTTCGCGGCCGACTGGTAGCGGTCCACCGGGCTGCGCGCCAGCGCCGCGTCGAGCGTCTCTTGCAGGCCGGTGGGGAATTGCAGATCGGGCCGCGCCGCGGCGAGTTTCACGGGCTCGTCCGTGAGCCGTTTGATCATCGTCTCCTGGACCGTGGTCGCCTCGAAGGGCAGCTTGCCGGTGAGCGTCTTGAACAGCACGAGCGCCAGCGAGTAGAGGTCGCTGCGGCCGTCCAGCTTGTCGCCCGACAGCTGCTCGGGGCTCATGAACTCCGGGGTCCCGACGACGAGCCCGGTTTTCGTGACCTTCTGACTGTCGTCCCCCCCCACGGCCTTGGCGATTCCGAAGTCCACGACCTTCACCACGTCCGACCCGTCCCGGCCGCGGCTGATCATGATGTTGTCGGGCTTCAGGTCACGGTGCACGATGCCGAGGTCGTGCGCGGCCTGCAGGGCGTCGGCCACCTGAAGAAAGATGTGCCCCGCCCGTTGCGCCGGGAGTGCCCCCTCGCGCGCGAGCACATCCGTGAGCGGCTCGCCCTCGATGAACTCCATCGCGAGGTAGATCGTCCCGTCGGGCGTTTCGCCGAAGTCGTAGATCGCGCACACGTTGGGGTGGGTGATGCGACTCGCGTTCGCGGCCTCGCGGTTGAAGCGCGCCACGGCGTCGGGGTCGTGCACCAGGGACGGGTTCATGACCTTGATGGCGCTGCGCCGCCCCATCTTCACGTGCTCCGCGAGATACACCTGTCCCATCCCGCCTTCACCCAGCTTCTTGAGGACGTGGTAGCGGTCCGCCACCACTTGGCCCACGAGGTCGGCGGTCGGCGCCGCCGCCCGCAGCGTCTGCCCGTCGTTGGCGCAGAACTTGACGTCGTCCGGATACTCGGTGGAGCAGACGGGGCAGATCTTCACGTGGGAATCTCGATGCGCAGCAGTTTGTCGCCCACCAGGATGCGCGAGTTGTGCTGCAGCAGGATGTCGCCGCGGGCGGCGACGGCGATGCCGTTGCGGCTGCCGGCGTCCACGAGGACGAAATCCGCGTCCTCGGAGCGGACCAGCGCGTGCTCCGCGCTCATCGAGGGATCGTACGGAAAGACCCACTCGCCGCGCTCCCGGCCGACGCGGATGTCGCGCCCCGGGGACAGCTGCACGACGTCCCGGACGCTGCCGTCGGAGCGCAGCTGCGTCAGGCTCGCGATGTCGGCGCTGGGCGTCAGGCTTCCCATGCGGCGCGTGGCGTCGGCGTCGGGCGTGTGCGGGCCGGGGTATCCGAGCCTGCGGAAGCGGATCACCTGTGCGCCGATCAGCAGCAGGTCCCCGTCGGCGAGCCGATGCGGCGCCTCGACAAACACCCACGTGCCGTTGCGGCTGCCCAGGTCGCGCACCACCAGGTGGTCCTGCTCCCACGAGAGCTTCGCGTGCAGCGGCGACATGAAGGGGTCGTCGGGGAAGCGGATGTCGCCGTCCTGCCGGCCGATCGTGGTGTCGAGGGTCTTGCGGTCGAAGCGCTGCACCACGTTTCCCACTTCGTCGAGGAGCACCAACGTGATGGCGAGGTTCGTGCGCGTGGTCGGCGGGGCGGAGGCGCGGAAGGGCAGGAATTGCGCCAGCGGCGCGCCGCACACGGCGCAGAAGCGCGTGCCCGCGGTGACGGGAGAGGCGCAGCGCCCGCACGCCGGCCCCGAGCCCGGAGCCGTCAGCCGGCGCCCGCAGTGCGGGCAGAACGGTAGTGCGGCGCTGACCTTGGCGTTGCAGAATGGGCAGGCGGCGTCGCCCTTCAGGGGGGCCGTGGCAGGCGTCGCCACCTCACGCGTGCCGGGGACCGCCGACGCGCGCGCCGGCGGCGCCACTGCGGCCGCCGGCCTCGAGCCGCCGGACTTGTCCAGGGATTTGCCGCAGTCCATGCAGAACTGCGCGCCGGCCTCGTTGTCGCGGCCGCAATAGGCGCAGGTCACTCGGTTCGATGCTCCAGGGAGCCCATAAGTTTAGGCTTGCCAATCTATTCCGCAAATTGGCGGGTCGAAAGGGTCGATGCTAGCTTCGGCGCCTGTGCCAGCGAACCGCGCAGTGCCGTGATCGTCGTTGCACAACGCCATGACGCCACGTTCCACGCGGTCCGCCGCACGAGTTCGTGCGACGTCACGTCGTGGTGTCGGGTGACGCTGCTCGCGCTGTCGCTCCTCGCCGGCCGAGCCGAAGCCCAGGTCGATCCGTCCGGTCCCTGGCGCACGCTCCATACGGAGCATTTTCGGATCCACTTTCGCCCCGCGTACCGCGCTGTCGCCGAGCAGGAAGCGCGCGAAGCGGAGCGGGCCTATCGTCTGCTCGCGGCAGAGCTCCGGGCGCCGCGCGGCGTCATCGACCTCGTGCTGGGCGACGATGTCGACGTCGCCAACGGGGCCACGACGGTGTTCCCCTCGAGCCGCATCTATGTCATGCTGCCGCCGCCCCTCGGCGACCCCGGGCTGCAGCGGTTCGACAGCTGGCTCCGCCTGGTCACGGTGCACGAGCTGACGCACGTCTTCCACCTGGACCGGGTGGGCGGCGTGTGGGGGGTGCTGCAGCGGGTGTTCGGGCGCGCGCCGGGGCTCTTCCCGAACGCGTTCCAGCCGAGCTGGGTCATCGAAGGCCTGGCGACCTACTACGAGTCCAAGTTCACGAACGGCGGGCGCGTGCGGGGCAGCTTCCATACGCAGCTGCTCGCGGCCGACCGCGCGGGCGACGCGTCCCGCTCCCCGACCAACGCGCTGCTCTTCACCCGCTGGGCGGACGGGCCGGTGCCGTACGCCTACGGCAGCCGCTTCTTTCATTATCTGGCCGGTGCGGCGGGGGACTCCGTTGTTCCCCGGTTCGTCGAGGCGACCGCGGGGCAGCTGATCCCGTTCCGCGTGGGACGCCAGCTGGGCCGGGCCGCGCCGGGGCGCGAGCTCCGCGGAGACTGGGCGCGGGCCACTCGGCCCGAGCTGCCGGCCGGTACGCCGGGCGACGTGCTCGCCCGGGATCTGTGGAGCGAGCCGGCACCGCAGCTGTCTCCGGACGGCGGCCGCGTAGCGTACCAGCGCGACGACGGCAAGGAAGCGCGGCAGCTCGTCGTCGTGGACGTGCGGGACTGGCGGGTGCTGCGGCACCACCGCGTCAACGCCGGCGCGAGTTACGACTGGCTGGGCGACACGCTGGTGGTGGCGCAGCTCGATTGGACGTCGCGCTGGCGCCTGCGCAGCGATCTGTATCGCTGGCTTCCCGATGGCGGGTGGCGGCGGGACACGCGCGGGGCGCGGCTGGTGCGGCCGCGCGCCGGCGGCGCCCGCCTCGCCGCGATCCGCTTCACGCCCGCGGCGGCTGAGCCCACCCTCCCCGCGCCCACGGAGCCGGGGGCCGTGTGGGGGGACGTGGCGCCGTCACCCGACGGCCGGTGGGTCGCGGCGACGCGCCACGCGCAGGGTCATTGGGCGCTGGTGCGCTGGCCCGCCGACTCGCCCCAGGCGGCGACCGTGCTGCTGACCGCCACGGGCGTGATCGTCGATCCCGTCTGGAGCGGGGACGGCGGGCTGCTGTTCGTGGGTGAGCAGACCGGCTTCCCGCAGGTGTACCGCTGGAGCGATTCGCTCGGGGCGGTGCAGCTCACGCGCGAGCCGCTGGGCGCGCGCGCGCCGGCGCTGCTGCCCGACGGCAGCCTGCTCTACACGACGCTGTCGACCCACGGCTGGCGGCTGTCGCGGGGCCGGCCCGCTGCGACGGCGGTCGCGCCCGCGCCGCCCGACGTGCCCGCGCCGTTCGACTCCGCGCCGCCGGTGACGGCCTTCGAGAGCGGGTACACCGCGTGGCCGTCCCTGCGACCGCGCTTCTGGCTGCCGTATGGCGTCAACGCGGGTCCGGCCGGGCACTTCTTCGGCGGGGTGACCGCCGGGAGGGACGCCGTGGGCCGGGACACCTATGCGGCGGAGCTCCTCGTCTCGCCCTCTCCCCTGCGTGCGGGGGGCGCGTTCGCCGCTCTTACGGCGCGGCTCGGCAATCCGACGCTCGATGCTTCCTTCGACTCCGAGTGGTCGCTCGCCGTGTGGCTCCCCGGCGATACCAGCGTCGCCGAGCGCGATCAGAACGCGGCGCTGGGCGCGACTTTCGTGATGCGCCGCTTCCGCACGGCCGCCAGCCTCCGGGTCGCCGCGGAGTACGAGGGCAACCGCTTCGTGGTGCTGCCAGCGGGCACGCCACTCGCGGCCGCGTGCAGCACGTGCCAGGTCCGCGATCTCGTCGGCGGATCGCTGTCGCTCGGCCTGGCGCACTTCGTGACGGCGCCACTCGCGATCTCACGGCAGGATGGATTCGCGTGGACCGTCACCTACCGGCGCCGGGAGCAGCAGGGCACCGCCCGCTGGTCCAACGAGCTGCGCACGCGACTGGCGCTGTACGCCCGGGTTCCCGGCCCCGGCGGCTTCGCGCACCACGTGCTCGCCGTGCGCCTCGCGGCCGGGGCGACCGGCGGGCCGCTCGCCGATCTGCTCAAGGTCGGCGGTGTGTCGCAGGGCGTGCTGAGTCTGGGCTTCACTGGGCCGCTCGGCGGCTCGCGCAGCTTCCCGGTGCGCGGCTACCGCGGGAACGCGCTGCTGGGGCGGCGCGCCGCCACGGCGAGCGTCGAGTACCGCGTCCCGCTCGCCCTCGTCGGCGAGTCGCTCGGACATCTCCCCTTCGGCGCCGACAAGTTGTGGCTCGTGATGTTCGGCGACGCGGGCGACGCTTGGAACCCGGGCGTGGCACCCCGCCTCGGTCGGCTCCGCTCGGCCGGAGTCGAGCTCGTCGCTGACCTGACCGTCAGCTACGACGTTCCGCTGGAGGTCCGGCTCGGCGTCGCGCAACCCCTCGCGACGCCTCCGTCCGGTGACGCGCGCCGCCCGCGCATCTATCTCGCCCTCGCCGCGGACTTCTGATCGCGGTCGTCACGTCGTGATGCGGCGTCGTGAGTTGACACCCGCTCCGGCGGCTCCGTAACTTTCCGCGACTCCCCGGAGAATGGATGTATTGCTCTCGCTGCGGGACCCAGAACGAGAACGCCAGCAAATTCTGCCGCTCCTGCGGCTTGGACCTGACCGCCACGACACCCGTCGGCGCGGTGAAGGACCCGCAGCAGGAGATGACGGACCTTGAGCTCGTTCGGGAGCAGCTCAAGGAGGAGTACGAGATCCTAGAGGAGTTGGGCCGGGGGGGGATGGCGATCGTCTTCAAGGCCCGCGAGCGCCAACTCGAGCGCGACGTCGCGATCAAAGTCCTGCCGTTTTCTCTCTCCTTCGATAAAGAGTTCGTCGAGCGCTTCCAGCGGGAAGCGCGCACCTCCGCCAAGCTGGAGCACCCGAACATCATCCCGATCTATCGCGTCGGAAAATCGGGCCGGGTGATCTTCTTCGTCATGAAGTTCCTGCGCGGCAAGCCCCTGTCATCGGTGCTCGCCGCGCGGGGCACGCTGGCGCCGGCGGAGATCCGGCAGGTCCTGGCCCAGGTCGCGCGCGCCCTCGCCTACGCGCACCGCAGCGGCATCGTCCACCGCGATATCAAGCCCGACAACATCATGTTCGATGAGCACGGCCTCGCCATGGTCACGGACTTCGGCATCGCCAAGGCCGCCACCGGCGGCAAGCTCACGGGCACCGGCATGTCCATCGGCACGCCGCACTACATGAGCCCCGAGCAGGCCCGGGCCCAGCCGCTCGACGGCCGCAGCGATCTCTACTCTCTGGGCGTGGTGGCGTACCAGTGCCTCGCGGGCAGCGTTCCCTTCGACGGCGAGGATTCGTTCGCGATCGGCTACAAGCACATCATGGAGGAGCTGCCGACCCCGTCGCTCGAGACGCCCGACAAGCGCAGCCTCTTCGAGATCATCCGCAAGATGATGGCCAAGCTCCCGGACGACCGCTTCCAGGACGCCGACGACCTGGTCCAGGCGCTGGAGGGCGGAGCGTTCGCCCCCTTGGCGCTCGCGACGGCGCCCACGCGGGCCATTCCCTCGCTCGGGAAGCTCACGGCGGCGCCCACCCCGCTGCCCAAGGCCGGGCGGCCGGTGGCTCCCGGCGAACACCACCGCTCCGTGGCGGCCGCGGTGTCGATCTGGCTCTTCATTGTCCTGTCGCTCGCCGGGGGCGGGGGCTTCTACGCGTACAAAAAGGGGTGGCTCCTCGCCACGCCCGGGCCCGCCACCGGCGCGCGGGACTCGACGGCGCGCGACACCAGCGCCGCCGGCGACAGCGCAGGCCGGGCCGACACGAGCGGCGCGCTCGCCAGCGCCAACGGTGGGGGGACGGGGCACGACACGTCCCGCTCCCATCAGCCGCCACCCCCTCCGGGCACCCCCGCGCGCCTGACGCTCCAGGGAGTGCCGCAGGGCGCGCGCGTCACGCTGAACGGCCAGCCGGTGCGAGGGCCCCAGCTCGACGTCCCGCCCGGGGTCTACAAGCTCGCGGTGCGCGCGGGTGGCTATCAGCCCTACGAGCGGCAGGTGGTCGTGCCTCCGGGAGCGCCGCTCACCGTGCGGGTCGAGCTCCAGGCGATGGTCGAAGACGCCGAGAGCGGCGGGGGGCCGTGCGACGCCTACGGACCGGCCTACAATCAGGACAAGATCTGCTTCGATACCCGGCCCATCCCGCTCCAGCCGGCGCTCGTCCCGGTCCCCGGCGACGCGCCCGTCTTTCCCCGGCCGGCCATCCTCCTGTTCCACGTGTCGCGCAACGGCGAGACGCAGGAAGTGCGGGTGTTCGTGCGCTCCAACGTGGAGACGTTCAACGATCAGGCACTCGACCTCGCGAAGAACCTGCGGTGGAACCCGGCGCTCAAGAACGGCGAGCCCGTGGACGCCTGGGTGCAGTACCCCGTGAACCCCACGAGGCAGTAATCAACATCCATCCGAGCGCCTTCATCGCCCCGGGCGCCGTCGTGCTTGGGGACGTGACGCTCGGCGCGCGCGTGAGCGTGTGGTACGGGGCCGTGCTGCGCGGCGATACGGCGCCGATCAGCGTGGGTGAGGCGAGCAACGTGCAGGACGGCTCGATCATTCACGTGGACGAGGGGCTTCCGGCGACGATCGGCGCCCGGGTGGGCATCGGTCACCGCGCCGTGCTGCACGGCTGCACGGTCGAGGACGAGTGTCTGATCGGGATGGGGAGCATCTTGCTGAACGACGTGCGGATCGGGACGGGGAGCGTGGTGGCGGCGGGGGCCGTCGTGCCGGAGGGGCTGGTGGTCCCCCCCGGCTCGCTCGTGGTCGGCGTCCCCGGTCGCGTGGTGCGGCCCGTGGACGCGACGCTGCAGCAGCGGATCCGCGGCACCTGGGAGCACTACGTCGTGGAGGCCGCGCGGCATCGGGCCGGGAACTTCCCGATCGCGAGAACAGGTTTGTGATGTGAATACCGGAACGACTCGACACCGCGCGGCTCCTCTCGCGGCTTGCCCCACGGGAGCGGCCTGTCTACCTTGACCCTCCGCGCCGTCGCGCCGGTCCGCGCGTAGTTAAATTCACCACACGGACGCACGAGCAGTCCTCGGGCCGCTCTTACCGCAGAGGGACGAGCAAGCATGACCGCTGCCACCCGCAAGGGGATGCTGGATCTGACCCCCAACGCCGTCACCGTGCTCGAGCGGCGCTACCTGGTCAAAGACGACCACGGGGCCCCGGTCGAAGGGCCCGAGGACCTGTTCTGGCGGGTCGCCCGCACCGTCGCCGCGCCCGACGAGCGGTACGGGGCGTCGGCTGGAGCGGTCGAGACCGTGGCCGAGGCCTTCTTCGAGCTGATGGCGACCCGCGTGTGGATGCCGAACTCGCCCACGCTCATGAACGCCGGCCGCCCGCTCGGCCAGCTGTCGGCCTGCTTCGTGCTGCCGGTGGATGACTGTCTCTCGGACGGCAAGAGCGGGATCTACGACACCCTCCGCGCCATGGCGCTCGTGCATCAGTCGGGCGGCGGTACGGGCTTCTCGTTCTCCCGGTTGCGGCCCAAGAACGACGTGGTGCGCTCCACGATGGGCGTCGCCTCGGGTCCGGTCTCCTTCATGAAGCTGTACGACGCGTCCACCGACGTGGTCAAGCAGGGCGGCACGCGCCGCGGCGCCAACATGGGCATCCTGCGGGTCGACCACCCCGACATTCTCGAGTTCATCACCTGCAAGGACGATCTCACCCAGGTCACGAACTTCAACATCTCCGTCGCGGTCACCGACGCGTTCATGCGGGCGCTGGAGCAGGGGACGAGCTACGACCTGATCCACCCTCGCACCAAGCAGGTCGTCGGCCAGCTCGACGCCCGGGACGTGTTCCGCACGATCGTGCACGGCGCCTGGAAGACCGGCGAGCCGGGCGTGTACTTCATCGACCGGGCGAACCACTACAACCCCATTCCCCACCTCGGCAGCTACGAGGCGACGAACCCCTGCGGGGAGCAGCCGCTCCTCCCGTATGACGTCTGCAACCTCGGGTCGATCAACGTCGGGCTGTTCGTGCGGGACGGGGAAGGGAGCGGGGAGGGGCGGGACGTCGATTGGGAGCGGCTCCGCGCCGTCGTGCACCTGTGCACGCACTTCCTCGACAACGTCATCGATGCGAACAAGTATCCGCTCGCCGAGATCGACGATCTGGCGCAGCGCATCCGCCGCATCGGGCTCGGCATCATGGGGTGGGCGGACCTGCTGGTGCGCCTGGGGATCCCCTACAACTCGGAGGAGGCGGTGGCGCTCGGCCGCCGCATGATGCAATTCGTGGACGACGAGGCGAAGGTCGCCTCGGAGAGGCTGGCGGAGCAGCGGGGCGTCTTCCCCGAGTGGGAGCGGTCGATCTGGGGGCCGGACGCCACGTGCGCCCGGGCGCCTGCGGGGGAGCGCGTCCGTCCGATGCGGCGGCTGCGGAACTGCAACCTCACCACCGTGGCGCCGACGGGCACGATCTCCATCATCGCCGGGTGCGCCTCCGGTATCGAGCCGCTCTTCGCCGTCGCGTTCATGCGGAACCAGGCCGGCGTGCTGATGCCCGACGTGAACGAGGACTTCGTGGCGATCGCGCGGCGCGAAGGCTGGTACTCGGACGATCTGGTGCAGCGGATCGCCGCGGCGGGCCACATCCACTTCGACGAGGTCCCGGGCAGGTGGCGGCGCGTCTTCGTCACGGCGCACGACGTCACGCCGGAGTGGCACATCCGGATGCAGGCCGCCTTCCAGGAGTTCACGGACTCGGCGATCTCCAAGACGTGCAACTTCCCGCACGACGCCACGGAGGCCGACGTCGAGCAGATCTACCGCCTCGCCTTCGCGCTCGGGTGCAAGGGCGTGACCGTCTACCGCGACGGCGCCCGCGAGGGTCAGGTGCTCTCGACCGGCTCGACCGCGAAGCAGGTGCAGGAGAAAGCGGCGCCGACGGGCGGGCAGGGCGCCCTGGCCGAGGCGCTCGGGCGCATCGCCGAGCTCGACGCCGAGCTGGCGCGCACGCGCGACCAGCTGCACGAGGTGGAGGCGGAGAACCTGCAGCGTCGCGCCAAGCGCTCGCGTCCCGAGCTGCTCAAGGGCTCGACCAGGCGGGTGGAAACGCCGCTCGGCACGATGTACGTCACCATCACGGAGGACGACCGGGGCCAGCCGTTCGAGGTGTTCATCTCCCTCGGCAAGGCGGGCGGCGCCCTCATGGCCGACGTCGAAGCGATCGGGCGACTCATCTCGCTCGCCTTGCGCTCCGGCATTCCACTGAAGGAGATCTACCGACAGCTGCGCGGCATCTCGTCTGACCGCGCCGTCGGCCTCGGGCCTCACAAGGTGTTGTCCGTGCCCGACGCGATCGGGATCGCGTTCGAGAAGTGGATGCGGGACAAGCAGGGCATCCAGCAGGATTTGCTGGGTACGGCCGCCGCCGCTCCCGGCGTCGCCGCGCCGGTTCGGGAGTCGGTCGACGCCCGCGAGCTGTTCGGGGAGCGGGGCCGGGAGCAGGAGTTCCTGGGCGCCTGCCCGGATTGCGGTTCCCAGCTGACGTTCGCTGAGGGGTGCGCCAAGTGTCACGTCTGCGGCTACAGCGAGTGCGGGTGAGCGGTGGGCCGGTGCTGCGCGCCCGCCGCAGTCGGCCATCGAGCGCTGACCATGCCTGCTGTGACTCGAATCACGACACTTTATGGGACTGGACGTTAGCCATTAGAGCATGACGACCGGCCACATCACTCCCACTCGGATTCAGGCCAAGGGATGGGCGCGCGTGGGCAGAGCGGGCGCTCACCTGTTGCGCCGCGGCGCCTGGTACCCCGTCGTGCGCATCTCCTCCAGTCACATCGTCGTGCTCGACGTGAATCGCCGCAACGTTCCCGTCGACCGCCGGTTTCTCGAGATCCGCTATCACCCGCCCGAGCGCTGGAGCATCGTGCGCTGCGAGCCGCGTGAGATCCAGCGCGTGGGCCGGCCGTTCCCGCTCACCTACGGCGTGTGCCCGAGCTGCCGTCACCGGCAGGCGTTCGACGGGGATGCGAAGGAGCTCACCTGCGACCGCTGCCACAAGAGCGCGGGGCTGGCCTGGGATGAGCTGAGTTAACGGCCGGGAAGAGGCCGGGGAAGAGCGAAGGGGGAAGGGGCCGCAACCCTTCCCCCTTCCCATTTCCCCCGGCCTTTCAACCTTCCACGAGTACCAAACGGTCGCCCAGGGAAACGATTCCCGAACCCTCACCGCGGCAGTAGAACCCCCGCGTCCCTCCGTCCAGGAACTGGAGGTGGGACTTGAGGACCTCGCTCTCCACCAGGTTCCCCAGGGCCCAGCCGGTGAACGGCCTGCAGGGGTGAGCGACGTCGAGCACGTTGAAGCGCGCGACCTCCGACCCGCCCGCGCCGACGCATACCAGGCCTGCCGCGAGGTCCTCCAGCGTGAACCGTCGGCTCGTCTCCACGATGATGTTCTCCCCCGCGCACCCGAGCGTGATGCGGGCGCTGAAGCGCTGCTGCATTGCGTCGTAGTGGGACGTGAACCCGACCGAGACGCCGTGCATCCCGTCCGGGTTCTTGGTTTGCGGATGCGCGCGATGGTGCACGTCCACGATCCACGACCGGTCCTCGCCCTCGCCCAGCACGCCGTCTCCACCCACGGCCAGGCGCCGCACCGCGAGGACGGGCGAGGGGTCGTACACGCGGTGGGGCTTCTCGCCCGTCTTCAAGGACGAGCGTTGGATCTGCAGGCGGACGACGGCGCCGATCTCGCGCATAACGAAACCTAACGAAAAGTGATATCATGGTGGCTCTGACCCATGGGCAAGCTCGGTTGGGCGAGGTGCCTCGACAACGTGGCGGACATTCTCCGCCGGGGGGCGTGGTATGCGGTCGTGGAGGAGACGGGCGACGGCCACCTCGTCGTGTCGGTGCGCGATCAGCGGGTCCGGCTCAGCCGGCACGACGTGCGCATGCGCCCCGACGCCCCCACGGACTGGAGCATCGTGGTCCGCACCGGCGTCCTCCGGCCGACCCTGGGAGGGAAGGGGATGGAGGTGGTGACGACGTACGCCGTCTGCCCCCACTGCCACGAGCGCCAGGACTTCAGCGGCAAGCCCGACACGATGATCTGCCGGCGCTGCGGCCGCACGTCGTCGGTGGACTGGTCGGAGACCTGTTGACTGCCACGGCGCGATCAGCCGTCCGCCTTCAGCCCTCCGCTTTCCTGCGACACCGCTCCTCCGGTGAGTCCAGCGGGGCTATTGCAAGACGGTGAACAAATTAGTATGTTAATTATCAATATGTTAATTTGTTGCCCACTGACGGCTGATAGCTGAAAGCGGACGGCTGTCGCTATGACCGACCGCTCCGAGCTGGCCCTGCAACTCAGCGACGCCGTGGGCGCCGCCTACACCGCCATCCAGCGGGCGGGGGATCGGGCGTTTCGTGCCTTCGGGCTATCGCACCGCGCCCACGCCGCCCTCACGGCGGTCGACCGGGGGGGCGGCGACGGTGCCCGTCCGAAGGAGATCGCGGAGTCCCTCGGCGTGTCGCGGGCCGCCGCCACGACGTTCGTGCAGCGGCTCGAGGCGAAGGGGCTCGTCGAGACGACGCCCGACCTGGAGGACGACCGCGGCGTGCGCGTGACCCTCACCCGGCGCGGCCTGGAAGTGCTGCTACGGGTCGGCCAGCTGGAGCGGCGGCTTGCGGCGCGGGCGATCGAGGGAATGCCCGCCACGACCATCAGCCGCGGCGTCCACACCCTGCAGGAGTTCAAGCGTCGCCTCGACGAGAAGCAGATCAGCGTGGTCCACTAGGCGGAGGACGTGATGCGCAGGGCCAAGATCGTCGCCACGCTCGGACCCGCCACCGGGACGCCCGACCGCATCGCCGCGCTGATCGAGGGGGGCGCGAACGTCATTCGGGTGAACGCCTCGCACGGTACGGCGGAGACGCGGGGGCGGTGGATCGAGGTCGTGCGGCGCGCCGCCGACGGCGCGGGCGTGCCGGTGGCGGTGCTCGTGGACCTGCAGGGCCCGCGGATCCGCGTGGGCGAGCTCGCCTCGAGCCGCGTGCTCCGCCCCGGCGCGGTGGTGGTGTTCGCGCCGCAGGAGCTCGCGACCGGCGATGAGATTCCCACGACCTATGCGGACCTCGCCCGCGACGCCCGGCCGGGCGCGCGGATTCTCCTCAACGACGGACTGCTCGCCGTCGAGGTAACGGAGGTCGCGCCGCCGCGGGTGCGCGCGCTGGTGGTGGACGGGGGCTCCCTGACGTCGCACAAGGGCATGAACCTGCCCGGCCTCCAGGTGAGCGCGCCCGCGCTGACCGACAAGGACCGCGAGGACGTCCGCGACGCCGTGGCGCGCGGCGTCGATTACGTCGCGCTCTCGTTCGTGCGGCGGGCCGAGGACCTCGCCGAGCTGCGGCGGCTCGTGCCGCCGACGGTGCAGATCGTGGCGAAGATCGAGAAGGCGACGGCCCTGGAAGACCTGGACCGCATCCTCGCCGCGTGCGACGCCGTGATGGTGGCACGGGGCGACCTGGGCGTGGAGCTGCCGTTCGAGGAAGTCCCCATCGTGCAGAAGCGCCTCATCCGGGAGGCGAACCGGCGCGGCAAGCCGGTCATCACCGCCACGCAGATGCTCGAGTCGATGGTCAACCATCCACGGCCCACGCGCGCCGAGGCCTCGGACGTGGCGAACGCCATCCTCGACGGCACGGACGCCGTGATGCTCTCGGCCGAAACCGCGACGGGGGAGTACCCGCTGGAGGCGGTGCGCGCCATGGATCGGATCATCCGCGAGACCGAGCGGCAGAGCAGCGGGGCGGCCCGCGAGGGGCGGCGCATGGGGGAGCAGGAGGAAGTCTCCGTGGAGGACGCGATCGCGATCGGCACGCACGCGGTGGCGCGGATGCTCCGCACGCCGCTGATCGTGACGCTCACGAAAGGGGGGTTCACGGCCCGCAAGGTCGCGGCCCTCCGGCCGCCCGTACCGATCCTCGCGGTCACGACGGAGGCGAGTGCGTTCCGACAGCTCGCGCTCGTGTGGGGCGTGGCGCCGGTCGTGGTGGACCACGTGCCCGGCTACGATGCAATGCTGGAAGTCGTGCGGGACCTGATCCTGAAGCGGGGGCTCGCTCGCCCCGGTGATCGTATCGTGATGACCGCCGGCGTGCCGTGGGAGGTGTCGGGGACCACGAACCTGCTCAAGGTCGAGGTCGTCTGACGTGCGACTGACCTTCCTCGGCACGGGCACGTCTTATGGGGTGCCGCAGATCGGCTGCCGCTGCCGTACCTGCACCTCGACCGACCCGCGGGACAAGCGCACCCGCACCGCCGCGGTGATCGAGTCGAGGGGCCGGCGGCTGCTGATCGACACTCCCCCCGAGCTGCGCCTGCAGCTCGTGGCGGCGGGCGTGACCGGGATCGACGCCGTGTTGTTCACGCACGCCCACGCCGATCACGTGCACGGCATCGACGACCTGCGAGCGATCTCGGTGAAGCACCACGCCGCGGTCGCGGCATACGGTCCACCCGCGACGCTCAGCGAGCTCGCAACGCGGTTTTCCTACATCTTCGATCCGGCGGTGCGGGTCCAGCCCGGGACGAGCAAGCCCGAGCTCGTGGCCCATCCACTCGCGGCGGACCGGGAGACGGAGATCGCCGGGATAGCGGTGCGCCCGCTGCCGCTGCCGCACGGGGACCGTGCGGTGTTCGGCTACCGTGTAGGGCCGATCGCCTACCTCACCGACGCGAAGGCGATTCCCGAAGACGTGCGCCCGGCGCTCACGGGGCTCGAGGTGCTGGTGTTGAACGCACTGCTGCCGCGGCCGCATCCGTTGCACCTGTCGATTCCCGAGGCCGTCGCCGTCGCGCAACAGCTGGGCGCGCGGCGCACCTTCCTCACGCATCTGACGCACGAGACGCCGCACGCCGAGCTCGCGGCGAGTCTGCCGGCGGGGATCGCCCCGGCGTACGACGGCCTGGTCATCGAGGTGGGCGCGGCCTAGATTCCGCCGCAGGGAGGGCCCGTTCATGTCCAACGACGTCGAAGCGACCCTGCGACGCTTCCGCAGCCCCGCCGTGCGGCAGAGCGCCGAGATGGATCATCTCGTGCGGCAGGCGGTGTTCGGGACGCCGGAGGAGCGGGACCAGGCGCGCTGGCTCATCTGGGAGATCGGGCAGCACGCGGGCGTCCGCCCCGCGTCGATCCACGAGCTGTATCTGGCGCGCGGTCGTGGGGAGGTGCGGGCCTTCACCACGCCGGCGATCAACGTGCGCGTGCTCGCGTATGACTCCGGCCGCGCCGTGTTCCGGGCGGCCCGGCGGCTCGACGTGGGTGCCGTGATTTGCGAGATCGCGCGCAGCGAGATCGGCTACACCGACCAGCGGCCGGCGGAGTACGTCGCTGTCATGACGGCCGCGGCGCTCCGGGAGGGCTTCACAGGGCCGCTCTTCATCCAGGGCGACCACGTGCAGGTGAACGCGAAGAAGTACGCGGCCGACGCGACAGCCGAGCTCACCGCCATCCGCGCGCTCATCGAGGAGGAGCTCCAGGCCGGCTTCTACAACATCGACGTCGACACGTCCACCCTGGTGGATCTCTCCAAGCCGACCCTCGACGAGCAGCAGCGCACGAACTACGAGCGGGCCGCGGAGCTGACGGCATTCATTCGCGACCGCGAGCCTCAGGGTGTCACGGTGTCGGTCGGAGCCGAGATCGGCGAAGTGGGCGGGAAAAACTCCGATGTGCACGAGCTGCGGGCGTTCATGGAGGGCTACGCCCGAACGCTGCGGCGCCTGGGGCGCTACGCGGGGATCAGCAAGATCTCCGTGCAGACGGGCACGAGTCACGGCGGCGTGGTCCTGCCCGACGGGTCGATGGCCAAGGTGCAGATCGACCTGGAGGCGCTGCGGGCGCTCTCGCTCGAGGCGCGGACGGTCTACGGGCTCGGCGGCGCGGTGCAGCACGGGGCCTCCACGCTCCCGGCGGAAGCGTTCGGGCACTTCCCGGCTTGCGAAGCGATCGAGATTCATCTCGCGACGAACTTCCAGAACATCGTCTTCGACCACCCGCGCCTCCCGGCCGATCTGCGGGCCGAGCTCAACGCCTGGGTGAAGGCCCAATGTCAGGACGAGTGGAAGCAGGGCGACACCGAGCAGCAGTTCATCTACAAGAGCCGCAAGAAGGCGATCGGACCGTTCAAGCGGCGGCTGTGGGATCTTCCCGAAGGCGCGCGCGGCGCGATCGCCGCCGACCTCGAGCGGACGTTCGCGTTCCTGTTCGAGCAGCTGCGCGTCGCCGACACGCGCGCCGTCGTGGACCGCCACGTGAAGCCGCCGCTCCAGTCGCATGCCGCGCCACGGGCGGTGGCGGTCGCGGCGCCGGATGACCTGGAGGCGGGCGAATGAGCGAGCGTGACAGCGGTGCGGACAGCGCCGGAGGTGGGGGCGGGGGCGGCTCGGGGTTCGGCGGGTTCCTGCTCGGCTTGGCCGTCGGGGCGGCGATCGGTTTCCTGTTCGCGCCCGAAGCGGGCACGGGCTCGCGCCGTCGGCTGGCCGGGAAGCTGCGGGAGCTGCGTGACCTCGCGGCCGACAAGGCTGGACAACTGGGCGAGCTGGTGGACGAGGCGCGCGCCGACGCCGAGGCCGTGTCCGCAGCGCGGGCGGAGGTGAAGCGCCGGGTGCTCGACGCGCGGCGCCGCCGGCACGCCATCGGGGCGGCGCGCCGCGGCGGGGCCACGGCCGAGGAGGAGGACGAGCCGCTCGCGTGAGGCACGAAGGCGGGTGGCATCGGTCCGTCACCGGCGTCGTGCGGCGCACGTTGGAGGCGGCCTTCGAAGACAACATTCCGTTTCTCGCCAGCGCGCTCTCCTTCGACCTGCTCCTCACCACCCTCCCGTTCGTCATTCTGCTGCTCGCGGTCGTCGGCTACCTCGTCCAGCACCAGGTCACGACCCATCAGGTCCAGCTGCACGAGCTGCTCGCCCGCTTTCTGCCCAGCGGCGCGACCGGCGGCGGCGTGGGTGCCTTCGAGCAGGTGGAGAGCGCGCTGTCGGGCATCGTGCGGCATCGCGGCCGGCTCACCTTGGTGGGACTGCCGCTGTTCCTGTGGTTCTCGACGCGCCTCTTCGGGGGCCTGCGCGCGGCCCTCAACGAGGTGTTCGACACCGACGAGATCCGCCCCTGGCCGATCGCCAAGCTGATCGACCTGACGATGGTGTTCGCCACCGGCGCCGTGCTGGTCGCGAATGCGCTGGTCGCGGCTTACGAGGCCCGCAACGCGGGGGTGATGAGCGGCAGCTTCGCGCTGGATTGGTTCTGGCGCTTCAGCATGGAGACGGTGGCGTTCGCGCTCGGCGTCCTCCTGTTCTTCCTGATTTTCAAGATCCTCCCCAGTCGGCGCATCCAGTGGCAGACGGCGCTCGTGGCCGCCGTGTTCTGCTCGCTCGGCTTCGAAGTAGCGAAGCGGCTGTACGCGCTGTACGTGGCGAAGTTCGTCACCTTCGACCGCGTCGCCTCGGACGCCAACGTCGTCGCGCTGTTCCTGTTCCTGCTGTGGGTCTACTACACGGCCTACCTGTTCCTGCTCGGCGGCGAGGTGGCGGAGACTTACGACCTCGTCCGCATGCGCCGCAGCCAGCGGGTCCAGCTGGGATGACGGTCATCGACCTGCGCTCGGACACGGTCACCAAGCCGTCCGCCGCCATGCGCCGCGCCATCGCCGAGGCCGTGGTGGGCGACGACGTGCTCGATGGGGACCCGACCACGCGCCTGCTCGAGCGGCGCGTGGCGGAGCTCCTCGGCAAGGAGGACTCGCTGTTCTTTCCGTCGGGAACCCAGGCGAACCAGACCGGCGTCGCGCTGCAGACGCGGCCCGGCACGGAGCTCATCCTCGAGGCCAACGCGCACCTGGTGCATTACGAGCTCGCCGGCGTGGCGGCCCTGTCGGGGGCGCAAATCCGCCCCGTGACCACGCCGGACGGGCTGCTGACGGGGGAACTGGTGCGCGCGGCGCTCCGACCCGCGTCCCCTCACGTGCCGCGCGCCACGGCTGTCGCAGTGGAGAACACGCACAACGCGGCAGGCGGCAAGGTGATGTCGCCCGAGGTCATGGCCGGAATCGCCACGGTGGCCACGCAGGCCGGCCTGGGGCTGCACCTCGACGGCGCGCGGCTCTGGAACGCCGCCGCCGCGACCAGCGTCCCGCTGACGCGCCTCGCCGCGGGGGCGGGGACGGTGATGGTGAGTTTCTCCAAGGGGCTGGGCTGTCCTGCGGGCTCGTGCCTGGCCTTCCGCGCTGCGGACCGGGCGCTCGCCTGGGAGATCCGCAAGCGCCTCGGCGGCGGCATGCGGCAGTCCGGCATTCTTGCCGCAGCGGCGCTCTATGCGCTCGATCACCATCTCGGACGGCTGCAGCAGGACCACGCGCACGCCAAGCTGCTCGCCGAACGAGTGGCGGACTGTCCGGCTGTCCGCCCATCCGCGCCGGAGACGAACATCGTGATGATCGATCTCGTGCGGGAACGGGACACGGTGGACGCCGTGCTCCCCAAGCTCACCCAAGCGGGGGTGCTGCTCGTCCCGTTCGGTCCGCGGCGGTTGCGGGCCGTCACCCATCTCGACGTCGGCCGCGACGAGGTGGAGCGGGCGGCCGCGGTCATCTGCCGCGTCCTCGCTTAGGGCGCGCAACGGGGCCGGAGCATATCTTGTGGGCGTGGGCAAACCGTTCCCCCTCGCGCGCTCCATCCTGTGGCGACCCGCGAGCGGCGGACCTCCCCCCGCCGCGGACCTCGTCGACCCCCTGTTTTTCGGCCCGGCCGCCCTCGCGGCGCTCTACGACCACCTCGCGACGGTCGCCGCCGCGGCCGAGGCCAAGGGCGGCGGCGTCCTCGGGTTCCTGATCGGCGACGTGGCCGAGGATCCGGAGACCGGTGCGCCCTACTTCATGATCGACGCGTGCGTGCGGTTCAAGCAGGCGGTGTTCGGGGACCGCACCGGCGTCGTGGTCGGCAAGCTGTGGGATCCCGTGCAACGGCAGCTCGCCCGCAGCCAGGCGCGGCTGATCGGCTGGTACCACAGCCATCCGCCACGCGGCATCGAGCTCACGTCCGAGGACGTCGCGACCCACGAGCAGTACTTCGACGAACAGTGGCACGTGGCATTGGTGCTGGGGACGCTCGATGACGAGCCGGCGGCCGGGTTCTACCGGCCCGGGAGCGAGTCCGGAACGGACCTGTGCCTGCCGTTCTACGAGCTGTTGCCGGAGGACCCGCTCGCGCAGGGCGGCAAGCAGGGCTCCGGCGTCACCTGGAAGAACTACCGCGCCGTCGACCCGAAGGCGCCTGCTCCGAAGGAGCGCAAGAGCGGGCCCAGGCCGGAGCTCTCGCTCCCCACCTTGCCCTCGCTCGAGTCCTGGCACGAGCCCTCGGCCATACCGGACCTGGGGGAGCCCACGGCTCCCGCCGCGAGCGACGAGGCTCCCGCCCCGAGCGAGGAGGCTCCCGAGCCGCCCGAGCCGCCCGAGCCGCCCCCGCCGCCCCCGCCGCCCCGGCCGCCACGCGCCGCACGACACACGCCGCCCCAGCCAATTGCCTCCTCGCCTTCTGACCTCCCATTCCTGTCGCTCGAGGATTCGGTTGCGGAGACGATCGAGCAGGCGGCACCGCAGCCGCCCCCCCCGTTCCCATCGGCTCCGTCCGAGGCCCGTCCAGCGAAGCAGGAACGCAAGAAGGTCAGGCGGCGACGCAAGCTGCGTGTGCCCCGCGCAGTCTGGAAGGGAGCGATCGCCATAATCGTGGCGCTCGCGGCTGCGGGAGCCTATTGGCGCTTCGTTCACCTGACGCCCGCGCAGGTCGGAGAGCGAATCACGAAGGTCGCCGTGGGGCTCGCCGAGCGCGCGGTTGCCCTGTTCGACCGCGCGGCCGCACTCGTCGCCCGCCCGGCCGCACCGTCGGGCCGGCGGGCTGCGCGACCGCCGCGCACCGCCACGCCGGCGCCCCAGCGGCCCGCCCCGACCTCGCAGCCCGCTCCGATCACCCAGCCCGCCCCGCCCCCGCCCCCGCCCCCGCCCCCGCCCCCGACCGCGTCCCCGCCCCCGCTTCCCGCTCCCCGTCCTGCGGCGCAGAGGCCGAAGCTCGATGTGGTGGCGGACTCAGTGGCGCGGGCGCTGCGCGGCTACCAGGGGCAGGCCGATCTGTTCGCGCAACGACGTCTCGACTGCGCAGGGCTCGCTCGCGAACTGGCGGCGGTGGAGAGTCGCTGGCTCGGCTACAGCGCCGAGCGCCGCGCGGTGCGGGCGGCGCTCGACCCCGCGCGCGCCGCGACCGAGCGATCGCTCTACGCGAGCGTCGATTCGGTGGAACGGGGCTTCGACCGAACGGGATGCCCGCGACCCTGAACATGAATGCGGAACGCGGAATCTGGAGTGCGGAATGTCACGGTGAAGGTCGTGCGGGACGACCTCGCATTGCGACTCCGCATTCCGCATTCCGCACTCCCCATTTAGTTTGCAGCGGATGATCGCCCTCGCTCGCAAGTACCGTCCCAAGCAGTTCGCCGACCTCATCGTGCAAGACCACGTGGCGGCGGCGCTGCGTGGCGCGGTGGCCCATGGCCGCACGGCGCACGGCTATCTGTTCGCGGGTCCCCGGGGTGTGGGTAAGACGACCG
>WNGH01001882.1_pt1 | contig 23331 bp, 25 predicted proteins | sample 5400631 | NCBI WGS metagenome assembly WNGH01 (sample SAMN13153373, study PRJNA577476) | soil metagenome | isolation source: 115 cm soil or saprolite under Garry oak tree replicate 1 | place: USA:California | collected 2016-06-15
CCCGCCGGTCCCGCCGCCGATCATCTGTGCGGTCACGCTGTGATCCGCATTCTCCTCCCCGCGGACGAAGACCATGTCACCAACCTTGAAATCTTCGAATTTCGCGCTTTGGCGGTCCTTGCGGTATTCCGTCTGATCCGTAATCTTGACTGCCACCGTTCGGCCGTCCGGGTTGGCCAACTCCAGCGATCCTTTGCTGATCACCGTGATCTTTCCAAACAACGGCCGGCCCTGGCCCTCGTTTGGTCCAGGTCTCTGGCCTGCCGCTGGAGGTCCTGGTTCCTGACCCGCTGCGGCCGGCGCGGGCGCCTGCGCTCGGCCGGCCGTTGCCGCCAGCAAGAACAGCAAACTTAAGCGCAAGAATGGTTTACCGCGCATCATCATGACCATACCCATAGCTACCCTCTCATCCTTAAAGACGCAAACCCGGGCGTCAAAGTAACGCCACCCTGGCCAGCGATAATTCCTCTACTTCCTAGTTTCCTCAAGAACGACACTAAAGTTCCCGCCCGAACTTCCGCAAAGATGCATGCGCTCACAGCACCGAGGTAAACCTGCGCCGCGCCCCTGAAAGCCACCCGGCCGCCGGTCTAAGGCCCTCGATTCGAATATACCCGGCAGTCGGATCAGCCGCCGCAGATGGAGCGATAACCCAAGATGAAAAGCGCGAAGAGTCTGTACGTCGCTCTGCTCGCGGGCACGGTCTGGTATGGGCTACCGTCCGGCAAAGAAAGAATAAGAAGGGCTTTTCAGCAGGGATGTCTCCGGCCGTTACTCGTGCGCGACATTTTTTCTGCGCTTCTCGAACGTTCATTTTTCGCGCAGGATGACTTCCCCATGGCCCACGAGTTGGTCGTTCAGCCATAAGCGGTACTTGTACGTAGCTGCTTTGCTGCCGGGGCGCGGCGGGCCGCTAAGCAGCCGCATGCCGGCCGGCGCCTGAAAAACATTCGACGAAAACGGACACCGGTTGACATCGAATTCGACGCGCAAATTGCCTGCGTCGGAGATCCACGAGACTTGGTCGCTTTCATCGATCACCACGACTTGCGGGATGAGTCCAACCAGTACCGGTCGTTCGGCCATTTCTTGTGGGGCCCCCTGCCGTTCAGGGGCCGATGCTCCTGACTCTATCAGTGCACAGGGACGATAGCATAATCCCTGGAACGAATTCTTGCGAGACTGCTCGCAGCGCCGGCCTAGGTTAGTGAAAGTGAATCTGCGATTTTTTGCCAACAACCTGTACCCTCGGGCCTCTACACTGAGGCAACCTGTACTTCGCCGCCCTTGACCGTTCTTCCGCGCGACCGTACACTGAAATTGTTGATTCGTGGCGCGAAGTTCCGGCTGGACCTCTTGCGCTCGCGGAAAGATGTATTTATAAGCGTTGCACCCTGGACGCGGAGGATTTTGTCGGATGGCTGCAGCTTCTCGCTATTTGTCTATACCACTCCCGAACGGTTCGCGGATTTCCGTTCTTCTTTCCTTGCCCTTTGCGCTCATTCACATCGCCTCGTTGCTAATTTTCTTCATGCCGTTTCATTGGTATTACCTGGTGGCATGCCTCGGCCTGCTGGTCGTGAGGATGTTCTTCGTCACGGCGGGCTATCACCGCTATTTTTCGCACCGCTCGTTCAAAACTAGTCGCGTGTTCCAGTTCGTGATCGCTTTCATGGCCATGACCTCTTCGCAGAAGGGCGTGCTTTGGTGGGCGGCGCATCACCGCCACCATCACCGGCATTCGGACCAGGAACTGGATTTGCATTCGCCGACGCTTTTCGGGTTTTTCTGGTCGCACGTAGGCTGGATCATTTCCGATAAATACAACGACACGCGGATCGAATACATCGCCGACTTCGCAAAGTTTCCCGAGCTGCGCTGGCTGAATAAGTACCATCTGGTGCCGCCGGTCACACTCGGCGTGGTGCTGTGGCTGATCGGCGGATGGCAGCTGTTTGTCTGGGGCTTCTGCCTGAGCACGGTGCTGCTGTGGCACGATACGTTTACCATCAACTCGCTCTCGCACCTCTTTGGTTCGCGCCGCTACCAGACCACCGACACCAGCCGCAACAACTGGCTCCTCGCCCTGCTCACCCTCGGCGAAGGCTGGCACAACAACCATCATCACTTTATGGCTTCGGCCCGCCAGGGCTTCTATTGGTGGGAAATCGATATCACCTACTACACCCTGAAGATTCTCTCCTGGTTCGGGATCGTCTGGGATCTGCGCAAAGTCCCGACGCATTTGTTGACCCAAGACCGACTCGCCGCCTAATCCACCGCCACCAAAGCCATTTTAATACTATAAATACCGTAATCTAGTTCAACATCGGTTGTGCATCTCCTCTCCGCGATATACTTTCGCGCATGCCTCTCCGTAGTCTGTTAAGCACTGGTTCTTTGTACTGCATTTTCTGCGCTTTTTCTGTTGCAGTGGCGGCGGCCGAATCTACACATTACTCTGTGAAGCTGGCGCCGGATTTCGAGCGCCAACTCTTGCGGGGTGTTGAAACCATCGAGTTTCAAGTCGAGGCGGGCGCAGTCGAGTGGCAGAAGCAAGCGGGTTTGCACGTTCTCAGCGCGGACGTTGCGGATGGCGAGGTGACGGTGGCCGAGCACGCGGTGCGCGTCCGCTTGCGTTCGGGTGGCCGACACAGTTTGAAGCTGAAATACACCGCGGCTGCGGGGCGAGGCATCCGGTGGTTTGCGGACCGCGCAGGGTTGGCGACGGCATTTTACTGCGAGGCGTGGATGGTCTGTGACAATTCGCCTGGCCAGCGCGCCACGCTACAGCTGGAGATTGCCGTTCCTTTCACGCCGCCCGCTCACGGTGCAAACGGATTCCGGGCGGTGGGACCCGGGCGCCGGGGGAAAGAGTGGCGCGGCCGCGATGGCGATCACTTTGTTTTTGAGCAGAGCGATCCGGTGCAAACGTATTTGCTTAGCTTTGCCGTTGCGCGGCTTGCCGTTGCGGTCGATGACAGGTTTTCAATTTACGCGCAGGGAATGGACGCAAATAAGGCGGCATTCGCCAGGACGGCCGATGCCTATGCGTTTCTGAGAGCGGCAGCATCGGTGGATATGATGAACTCGCACTACACACAAGCGTTTTTGCCGGGACCCAGCATGGGGCAAGAAGCCGCCGGCATGGCGCTCATGTCGCAGGACGACCTTGCCGATCTGGCGGCCAAAGATGACGTGCAGTTAATGGCCCATGAGCTGGCTCATCAATGGTGGGGCGTGACGCTGGGCATCCGCTCGTGGTCCGATTTCTGGTTGAACGAAGGGTTTGCGGAGTTCATGTCTGACGCCTATATCGAGAAGCACCGGGGGCGCGCGGCGTACGACCAGCAAATCGCGGAATTACGGGAGCGGATGAGGGAATTGCGCGAAGAAGGGAAGGATCGCCCGCTGCATTGGGAAAAGTGGAAGGACGCCCATGAGGCGCTGGGGCCAATCCCGTATGTGAAAGGAGCTTTGTTCCTGGACCGTCTGAGGCTGGCGCTGGGCGACGAGATTTTCTGGCAAGGGATCGGTCTGTACACCTCCGGTAATGCGCGCCGGCTAGTGGACTCCAGAGATTTCGAACGGGCGATGGAAAAAGCCAGCGGTCGCGATCTGAGGATGCTATTCGATGAAGCGGTCTATCACTGAAATCGGGATGGTTAGGCTGCCGGCTTCAAGCGCGCGTCTTTCCCGCTTTGGTTAACACTTCTGGGCCGCTTGGCGTCTTGGCTAGTCGGATCAGCGAACGTCGACGGTGCCAGGAAGGCCAACCATGCTACGGAAACCACTGCTCTTACCGCTCTACACTCTGGTTATTTGCTGCTTTGCCCTCTTGCCTCATACGTTGGGCGGGGAACCCGGCCCGGTCTATTCTAGACTCACAGCACACGAGTGGGGCACCTTTACATCCATCGCCGACAGCACCGGCAGGGCAGCCCAATGGTCTCCGCTCACCGGGTCCACGGACCTGCCCGCCTTCGTGGAGCATTTTCGGAATGCTGGCTTCAAGCTCGGCTTGCGCGGCACGGTGCGCATGGAAACTCCGGTCCTCTATCTCTATGACTCGCGGGAAGAGACCGTCTCGGTTAAGGTGGCTTTCTCCAAGGGGGTCATCACCGAGTGGTATCCTCGCGCCAGCCGCGTCGAGCCTGCCGCCAACATTTTTGATGGCACTCTCTACCAGCCGCACCCCGACGGGAGCATTGCATGGGATTCCGTGATCGTCTCGCCCAGTCTGAGAGCGGAATTCCCGCGCGAAAATCTGGACAACCACTATTATGCTGCCCGCATGACCTCTTCGACACCCCTTCGCGTGAAGACACCCGCCGGCGAGCAACAAGAGAAGTTTCTTTTCTACCGCGGCGTATCCACTTTTCCCGTCCCCCTTTCGGCGAAGCTCACCACCGCGGGTAAATTGCTGGTCGAAAATCGCAGCGAGGAAGAGATTCCCCATACTATTCTCTTGGAGCGGCGTGGAGAGCAAGTGGGCTATCGGATCGGCGGCGCACTGCGGAAGGATGTGGTTCTCGGTGTACCGCAGCTTACCGCCACGATCGACGATTTGGGCAGAGATGTGGAAGGAATGCTCCTTGCCCAGGGCCTCTACCAGGATGAAGCGCACGCTATGCTGGAAACCTGGCGCGGTTCTTGGTTCGAAGAAGGCAGCCGGTTGCTGTACATCGTGCCCACCGCATTTGTAGATGGTGTGCTGCCACTTTCGATCAATCCAGCTCCTTCACAAACCGTGCGCGTCTTCGTCGGACGGCTTGAAATCGTTACCCGCGCGACGGAAAAGGCGGTCGAGGGAGCCTTAGTCACGCACGACAGCGCGACACTGAAGATGTACGGCCGATTCCTGGAACCCATCCTGGCAACCATGATCCAAGAAGAATCGAATCCAGCCAGGGTTCAGCAGTACTACCAAGCCCTGAATTCCTACTTCAGTTCGGAAGTTGCCCACAATAGGCGCCGAGACTGAATTCTCGAAACATCGTGGCCGCGCGTCATGAAGCGGACGCAAGCGATCGTGCCGCAATCAAAGAGTTTTCGCGCCGCCGCTTGGAGAACTGCTACGTGCCGAGTGGACGCCAGCTGACAGGCTAGGCATGGTCATGGTCGGTCCTTTTTGATCCCGGTGATCGTTTACATCAGACCGAATTCGCGGGCGTGTTTGGCGCATAGGAAGAGATTCAGGTAGGGGTTCTGGCCGAAATTCCAGTCCGACCATCGATGCGCCCAGTCCGGCCTTCTGAAATCACAAGCGTAATCTCCGAGGACTTCCACGGAGCGCAACTTGCCCGTTTGATTACGCGCATAAAAAATGAACTCAGCCCGGCATTCCGTCCCGACGGCGGCCTCCTGCTTTTTTGGTTCCTGCTGGTTCATTTTGCCGCCGGCCTGGAGAGGAAATAGAGCAAGGTAAGAGCCAGAGAGAAGAGCACCGCGCCGGCTATCACATTGTCAGAAGCTGCTGCGCTCCGCTGTGCCATGGAGTCGTAGAGCATGAAAATTCCGACCGAGATCATCGTTACCGTAAGAAGAATCGCGAAACCCTTGAATACCCTCATGTTAGGATCTTCCCCTCCCGCGGTATAGGCGACCGGCCTTCGTGCTCCCTCCGCACGAAGGGTCCAGGGCTTGTCCCATGGCTAACTTGCCGACGCCTGAAAACTGCGGTGCACCACCAAGTATTTAGTTCCGGCCGGACATCGGGTTTGATGGAGTATTCGTTCGGGACGGAGGTTGGACGCCCACAAATTTCGGCGCGCTTGGGATTACAACCGTTGAGGCACAATCGGCAGAAGTCCATCGGGAATTACGGGTTTGTCGCCGAGGCCCCGGAATGTTCCTGGAATCGATTCAGGATGATTAAACATTTAATAAAGGTGTAAGCCCAGAAAGATCTCGGCGGCGAGTGCCTGGTAGCAAACCCACGATATTCAGGCAAAAACGACCCAATCGCAAATCCTGACGGGTGTTACCGGGAGCACGCTAATGAGCACGTGGCCTCTCGATGTCACGGTTTCGTGTACGTTGCAGTGGCATTGTGTTTGCGCTGCTGCAGTTCTTCGCGATTCTCTCGCGATCCCGCGTATTTGCTACCCCGGCAAGACCTTACTGCTCGAGTTCTGGTTGGGATGCCAACCAGATGACTGCGGGCCGCCCGCCTTTCTGATTTCCCTCCTAGGCTAGTTAAGGGCACGAATAGGGCGGCACGATCCAAGCCTTCATCGTCCTTACTTCCTTCGAGGAGATAAATAATGACGAAACTGTGCATCAAAAACGCACTTTATATGCTGGTTGTGGCCGCTGCCGTGGCTGTTTTTTCGGGGGTGGTCCCAGTTCCATTTTTGAACGCAGGAAAGCACAATCTGCCCGCAATTCAGTCCCACGGCGTGGTCACCCTGAAGGCCGATGGAACGGACCCAGTGCCGCCGCCAAAACCACTGCCATGGCTTGGGGTAGCTTGCTAGGAAGGAATTCTTAAGGAGGGGTCGGTCGCCTGCGTCCTTCCCCTTCCGCATGCTAGGATTGGCTCCGCGCGATCGATCCTGGTCGGCGTCGGAGGAAAATGCTCGGGCAAGCCATTTGGTGGAGCGGCATCGCACTCGAAGCTCTACTCCTGGTTCGAGGATTTCGAGGCCAGTTGCTGTCTCGTTATCCGGCTTTCTTCTTGTATATCCTCTTCGTCTGGTTGCAGTCTCTCCTACGGTTTTCTGTCTACCATTTGCGCCCGCAGCTTTATTCGTCCGTTTACTGGATCACGGAATGGCTAGCCATTTTGGTCGGATGCGGTGTGGTCTTCGAGATTTACCGGGTGGGGCTGGCCGCCTATCGCGGGACGGCACGAATGGCCCGAAATCTGCTGGCCTTGGCGTTCGTCCTGGCGTTTACCAAAGCGATCGTGGAGACCTGGAATGACCCCCATTGGTGGCTGATAGCCACCACCATGGATCTGGAGCGCCCTTTACGGTTGGCGCAGGCCCTCGCCCTCGTTGCGCTGGTGGTGTTGTTTTTATTTTATTCGATACCGTTCGGCAGAAATCTCAGAGGCGTTCTGTTGGGCTATGGCTTGTTCATTGGCGAGAGCATCATTTGGTTAACGTTTTGTTCCTCTGGCGGAGAGAAGTTTCGCCAATTCTGGTCGTACGTCCACCCCGCTTCCTATTTTGTTGTTCTCGGAATCTGGGCCGTGCATCTGTGGTCCTATGTTCCGAATCCTGAGCCAAGAAGAGCAGTTCGTCTGGACGAGCAATACCAAAGAATGGCGGCGGCGACGAGCCGGCAATTGCGAGCGGGATGCGGCTACCTGGCGAAGGTGGTGCGCTCGTGATAGGGACTTCCAGCGCGCTGATCGGCGCCGTCGTGTTTCTCGTGCTGATCCTCGTGTGGATCAGAGCGGACTCCACATCGCGGCGTCTGCCTTCCGTTCTAGACACCTGGTTGCCTGACCAGGACGACGCCGCGGAGGTATGCCCGCCGGAGTTTTTCGCGCAAATCTTTTCAGGGCAAGACCTCGCATTCATTTTGCGATTGGAATCGCCCGATTTGAAAAGACACTTCCTCCGGGAGCGCAATGCCGTGGCGCTCTTTTGGGTCCAGCAAACTTCGGCGGTCATCCGCCGAATCATGCGACGCCATTTGGAGGCCAGCCGTCTGAGTGCAGATATCGAATTCGCGATGGAGGCCAGGATATTCCTGCAATACGCCAAGCTTAGGTTGCTGTGCGCAGTTCTTTTCCTTTTGATCGGGCTGGCCGGCCCGCAGAAGTTACACGCTATCGCCTTGTATGCGGACAGACTTACGCAGCGCATCGGCAATGTTCTGAGGGAGTTCGAATCCGGAGCTCGAACGCGCGAAATGGATGATGCGTGATCTTCCTAAGCCATATCGCGTCGGCGGTTAACGGAGCCGGGTGAGTATGAGTGTCGCGGTCAAACTCGTGCCGGTGCAAGAAGCCTACGACGATCTGTTGAACCGCACACTATCCAGGATTTCCTGCGATCTTGGCCGCCTGATCTATCTGGCCTCGACTCGCGATTACAACACGGGAAACTATTATCACGAGGGACTGGCCAGCCGCTTCAGCCCGGAGGTTGCACGCAAAGCGCTGGAAATCGCCCACCGGCAGGCCTTTTATAGGGTTTCCGCTTTTTCGCTGGAAGTCTTAGCCAGCGACGTAGAGGTTTATCTGCGTTCTTCCCGGGAGAACCCTCAGGAGTTTTTGCGCACCTGGCAGAAGCTGGAGCCGTACCGCGTCACCATTCCTACGGAAGTGAATCTCGCCGTCGCGCGGCTCTTTACGTCCAACCTCAGACTCTCTTTGGCAATTTTGCGTTTCCGTCAGGAGCAGAGTCACTAACGTCGCTCAGTTTCATGGCCACAGCCGTTACCTGCCCGACGATCTCGGCGTCGGTACCATACTTGAATTTTCGCGCGTTGCAGGGTGACAGGGGATGAGGAAGCAGCAGGAGTTGGTCATCCAGAAGGTCGCACCAAGAGCAAGCGTAGCCGTCGCGCAGCTCCACAAAATAGATGGGACGGTCAAATTCGGTCCGCCGGCGAAGAGGCTGCACTTTCCGCACGCGTGAATCGATCTGTACGAAGGAACCTGGGCGCAGCAGCGGATAGAGGGTGTAATCCTGCAGGCCGACATAGCCGTATTGGCTGTGCCGGATGTCCAGGTGCTGGATCAACGCTATCGGCACTTCTCCCCAAAGTTCCACCATGCGCGAGAGAAGGTTGGTGTTGTCCAGATCGAAGGATCTGTCAAACCGAATGGGAAAAGAAACCGTGCGGTCCGCGTCGTAGACTTCCAGGGTAGTTAGGTGGGTGTGTGGTAGCGGGGCAGCAAGCTGATGGAACCCCAACTTCTGCAGGTCCAGCCCATAGAGGCGCAGTAGGTCGGTGAACTTCATCCGATAGATAGCACTCAAACTGTACAGCTTAAAAATGCTCGGGACGGAGTCTGAATTCTCGATTTGCGTAAGCCAGGCGTTGGAGATTTGGAATTCCGGGTTGCCCTCCGCTTCCGCAATGCGCAGGCTGAATTCCGCCACATCGCGGGTAGTTATGCCCAGCCGCGAGCGCAGGTCCTTTAGTTGTTCGTTGGGCGGTAGCACCGTCACAGGTTGGTATCTTACCTCAAGTCGGCGGGGAAAATAGCGGAGCGGCTTGAACCTTGGAAATTCAGATTACTCATCACGGCACGCTTATGATCACTGCTAGGGGATCAAACCGTTCAAACCAGACAACCAAAATTGCTGCAGGGCAGGGGGATTACTTGGGTGTCTTTTGTTTTTCGTTCTCGGACTTCTGGTTCCATCGCTGCAATTAAAATGTCTCGCGCAAAAGGCCAGGAGGCCAGCGCAAGCATGAGAGTTAAAGGGGTAACCTCACGGCAGCTCCTTCGGGACGGTGGTTCCTCCCGAGCAGGGCACCAATCAAACCGTTTGTAGTTGCCGAAACTCCGAATCTGCCCGCGAGATAAGCGCCGCGGGCGCGCGGACCCAGCCAAATTGTCGGTTGCGCGGGTGTGGGGATTGCGCGAAAATTAGGCTTCCCGCCGTGGCCGGAAAAGTCCCCGAGAGCGCCTTCGCGGGCGGTTCGAGATTCGAACACGAGAATCAAGCGCAAGAATAAAGAAGGACAAACGTCATGACGCAACACGTTGGCGAACTCCATGCTCCGGTTCGGTTGATGCTGACGCCCGGGCCGTCTTCTATCGATCCGCGGGTTTATCGCGCCATGGCGACGCCGCTGGTGGGGCACATGGACCCGTGGTTCAAAGGGTGCATGGAAGAGACGCAAATCTTGATGCGCCAGTTATTTCAGACGGAAAACCGCATCACCATGCCGCTCTCCGCGTCGGGTTCGGGCGGGATTGAGGCGTCGGTACTGAACTCGCTGGAAGAAGGCGATGAAGGCATCGTGGCGGTCAACGGCGTTTTTTCCGAGCGCATGTACGAGATTGCTACGCGGGCGTCGTCGAAAATCGTAAAGGTGGAGGCGCCCTATGGGAAGCCGGTGGATGCGGAAGATGTACGCCGGGCGGGCAAGGGCAAAAAGATCAAGATCATAGGCTTCGCGCATGGGGAGACTTCGACCGGCGTGGTCACCGGCATCGACGCCTACCGAAAGGTGGCGGACGAATTGGGTGCGCTGTTGATCGTGGATACCGTGGCGTCCCTTGCGGCCGTGCCGCTCCACGTCGACAGACAGCACATTGATATTTGCTTCAGCGGATCGCAAAAGGCGATTAGCGCGCCACCGGGAATGTCGCCGATCACGGTGAGCCCGACCGCCGAGGAGGTGTTTCGAAAGCGGAAGACCAAAGTGCAGAGCTGGTATTTCGATTTGACAACGGCGATGAATTATTGGGGCAAAGACCGGCTGTATCATCACACTCCGCCGATTTCGCTGATCTTTGCGCTGCGCGAAGCGATGCGGCTGGTGGTCGAAGAAGGACTGGAATCGCGCTGGGAGCGGCATCGCGTGAATCAACTCGCCCTGATCGCGGGCATCGAGGCTATGGGTCTGGATCTGCTGGTGAAGCACCCGGCGGACCGCTTGCCGACGGTCACCGCGGTGATGATTCCAGGTGGCATTGACGACGGGAAAGTGCGCAATCAGTTGCTGGACGAATTCAACATCGAGATCGCCGGCGGTTTCGGTGCGGTGAAGGGCAAAATCTGGCGTGTGGGATTGATGGGCTACTGCAGCCAGAAGCCTTTCGTATTGTTGTTCCTAGCGGCGCTGGAAAAGTGCTTGCTCGATCAGGGATTCCGCGTGCCGAGTGGCGCCGGAGTTGGAGCGGCGATTCGGAGTTACTCGCAAGTGGAGACCGCTGCCGCTGTTAGCTAGCTGAGCTGACGACACCGTCGGTCAGGCTAGCGAGGTATCTCGGCGCAAGCTGCCAAACGAGCAGTCAGTAAAGGAGAGTGCGTGACGACACGCCCGGTACTCGCGAATAACGGTGCAATGAGCCAGTTCGTCGGCGCTTTCGAAGTCACTTCCAAATTGAGCGGGGAAACGTATCAGTGCCGCTTCTCGCACATGTGGAACGGCATCGCGACGCGCCACGCGGATACGATTGACACGAAGTTTTTTGTCGATGGCGCGGCGCATGTTGTCGGTCTAGCCCACCTAGCGTTTGTGAAGTTCCGAGAGAAGGCCAAGCGCGACTTGACCGATCGCGAGGCGAGCTTTGTCGCTGCGGAGTATTTGCGCGAGAGGCTCGAAGAAGAAGACGTGCGGCCGGTGTACGACGTGGCACAGGACGACGTGCTGCGCCTGATTGCCCAGGTCGGCATCCGGTAGGAATCATCAACCATTGATTGGCACAGGGCGGGCTTTGGTCCGCCACTCTTGTTTTGGCCTGTTAGTCGCCGGGTTCGGCGTGGAAAGCGGCCAGGGTTGGATGGCGGAGGCCGTCGCGGCGAATGAAGTGAATGACGAGAAGCATGAGCAGCGCGCCGCAAACCATAACGGCCACCGCGATTTGCAATCCGAGCTGCAAGTCGTGAAGATCGGAGATTTTCCCCACCACGTGCGGGCCGAGACCGCCAAACAGTTGCGTGGCGAACATGTAGACGCCGACGCAAGTGGCGTGCGCGCGGCGCGGCATCATGTCATGAAGAACGGCAGTGACGGGTCCGTGATACCAGGACATGAAAAAGCCGGCAACAAACAGTCCGACGAGCACGGTTGATTTCTCATCCGACTGGATAGCCAGCAAGAGAAACGGAGCCGCGAGCAGAAATGCGGCGGCGACGGCAATGATGCGTCCGTAGGTGAAGGTTCTTTGCACCCGATCCGCAATGAACCCACCCATCAGCACGCCCGAAACGGCAGACACCAGAGCGATGACGGCGAGCGAGACGGAGGCTTGACGCAAACTGAAATCCTTATAGCTGACCGCGAAGTCCGTTCCCCAGGTAAGAAGCGAGACGCTGGAAAAAGTAATGCAAATCCCGGCGAAGATCATGGAGACAAAGGCGGGGACACGAAGAAGCCGAGCGATCGGCACCACCTCTGAGCGCGGGCCGCGCGGCGGTTCAGCAATCCAGAAAAGAGCTATACCGGGAACAATCCCGGCGAAGGCCACGATGAAGAGAGCGTCCTGCCAGCCGTATCGCGGGCCAATGATGCCACCTAAAGCGTGGCCGGCAGCGCCCCCCAGCAGCATACCGGAAGCAAATATGGCTTGCGCGATGGCGCGGCGTTCCTGCGGAAACGCCCCCGAGATCATGGACTGCGCCGCAGGCGCGTAAGCAGCTTCGCCGAGGCCGACAATGGCCCTGGGGATCAAAAAGAAAAGAAAAGTGGAGGCGAAACCGCCTGCCAATGTCGCCACGCTCCAGAGCAGGATACCGATTGCGATGATGGCCTTGCGGCTGAAGCGGTCGGCGAAAAAGCCAAAAGGGACGCTGCCGACGGCGAGAACCACGAGGAGAAAGGTTTGCAATGAGCCAAGCTCGGCGTCGGTAACATGGAGATGATCGCGCAACAGCGGAATCAGCGGGACGAACACCTGGCGAGCGGCGAAGTTGACAAAATTGATCAAAGCAAGTACAGCAAGGAGACGAATCTGGTAAGACGTGAGCGGAATGGACTTCGTAGACATGCTGAATTGGCTCGGTGACCCGAGTGTGACCTGGTGGAGCGTAGACCGGAAGTTATCAGCCTTTGCTCAGCCTTTCAAGATTATACGATGACTAAGAATTCTGCCCTTTCCACCAACGCGACAACCAGTGACCGTTTGACTACCCTTCTTTCCTACGGCGTGCTGCTGCTCCTGATCTACCTTGTTTTCCGGATCTACGAACCGTTTCTTGCGGCACTGGGATGGGCGGCCATTCTGGCGATTTTTTTCTATCCGATGCACCACTGGCTGCTGCGGCATTTCTCCGCCAGCAAGGCGGCCGTCTTAAGTACCTTGACGGTGACTTTCCTGCTGATCGTGCCGGCCATCCTGGTGACCACCTTGTTCATCCGCGAGGCGTTTGCCGTTTCAAAGGGCGTGCAGCATATCTTATTGGTGCAGCAGGCGCCCAAATTGGCGAAAGGCTGGGCCTGGATCGCGCAACACGTCCCGGGCCTGGATCCCAACGCCGACGCGCTGGAGATGCTGTCCCAGGGGGTTCAGAAAGAGGCAGGGTTTCTCGCGGAGCGCCTCGGCACGGTACTGCGGAATATCGCGGCGTTTATTTTCGACCTGTTCGTGATGATCTTTGCGATGTTTTACCTTTTTCGCGACGCGGATCGCATTATCCAGGGAGTCCGAAGTATCTTGCCTTTTGATGCCGAACATAGAGACACGATGATGACGCAAACGCGGGACCTCATCTCCGCAAGTGTGACGACTAGCCTTATCCTTGCGGCCATCCAAGGGGGAATCGGCGGACTCGGGTTCGTGCTCGTGAAGTTGCCGGCGCCGCTGTTCTGGGGCGTGGCCATGGCTTTCTTTTCGCTGGTGCCGGTGGTGGGCTCCGGGTTGATCTTCGTCCCTGCGGCGTTGTGGCTGGTATTCACGGGGCATTGGGGGCGGGCCATTCTTCTGCTGGTGATTTGCGCAGGAGTGTCTGCGATCGTGGACAACGTCTTGCGGCCGCTCTTGCTCGGCGGGCGAACCGAATTGAGCGGGTTAGTGATTTTCATCAGTGTGGTTGGCGGGGTCGGCCTATTCGGAATGCTGGGTCTGGTGCTGGGTCCCGTCTTGGTGGCCACGGCGGCGGGGGTTTTGGCGGTGTACCTGGAGCGGCCGCAGAATCCCCCATAACGGCTCGATAACACGCAGTTTGTCTTGCCGTGGGCGCGTGACTTGAGTGTGCTAGAGTAACGCGCTCGAAGGAAATTCATGACCATTAAACCGACCCTGAAGCCCACGGAGCTTCCCGCGGTGAAACTGAGGTGGAGATGTGAGCTCTCGCGCATCCCCTTCGAAACAACCGCGCAAGCGGAGTTGCGCGAAGGGTTCATCGGACAGGAACGTGCGCTGCGCGCACTGAAGATGGGCGCGGAGCTTTCGGCGCCCGGATACAACGTTTTTGTATGCGGGCTGGCGGGGACCAGCCGCGGCGGAACGATCGCGCGGATGGTCGAAGAGCTTCATCCTCCGACGAAAGAATCGCTCGATCGCTGCTATGTCAATAATTTCAAATTGACGGACCGGCCGCGTTTGCTGTCGCTGCCGCGCGGGGAAGCAAATGCCTTCAAGAAAGACATGCAGGGGGGAATCGATTTTCTGCGTCGGCGAATTCCACAAGTGTTCGAGGGCGAGCCGTTCCAGCGGCAAAAAGGGCGGATCGTGGAACGCTTCACCGTACGCGAAAAAGAATTGATGGACGATTTCACTCGCAGGATCGCGCGCGAACAATTTGCGCTGGGCCACATGCAGGTGGGCGCGGTGGCACTACCCGAGATTTTCCCCGTGCTGGAAGGCCAAATGGTGCCGATCGAGGACATCTCCAAGATGGTGCACGAGGGGAAACTCGAAAGCCCCGTGGCCGAAGATATCGAGCGGAAGTATGAACAGTTCCGGCAGGAATTCACGGTGGTGTACCGGAAGACGCTGACGCTATCGCGGGAACTGGCCAGCGAGTTGAGTTACCTGGAGCAAGAGGCAGCATCGGTGCTGGTCGATGGCGTCATCGAGGAACTCAAGGAAAAATACGCCGGCCAAAGCATCGCCGAATACCTCGAAGAAGTGCGCCACAATCTTCTCGATAATCTCGACCCCTTCAAGGAGCGCGAGGGCGAAGGCGAACACGACGAAGAGACACCGGACGGTTTGCCCAAGGCGCAGGGAGGTCCGGAGCGCGATCCCTTCCGCGTGTACGGCGTGAACGTCATTCTCGCGCATAGCGACGGAGACAAATCACCAGTTATTTTCGAGACCACACCCACATATGCCAATCTGTTCGGGACCATTCAGCGCGCCTATGACACGCGAGGTGGCTGGACCAGCGACTTCATGGACCTGCGAGGCGGGTCGCTGCTCCGCGCCGATGGCGGCTTCCTGATCATGTATTCGCTGGAAGCGCTGTCGGAAGTCGGCGTGTGGCGCGCTTTGAAGCGCACGCTGAACCACAACCGGTTGGAAATTCAACCGTTGGAAATGTTCTATCCGTTCGGCGGAAGCGCGCAGAAGCCAGAAGCCATCGACATCAACGTGAAGGTGATCCTCATCGGCGACCGCTCTTTGTACGAGCTGCTGTACGAATATGAGGAAGACTTCCGCAAAATCTTCAAGGTGCGCGTGGAATTCGATGAAGAGATGGCCATGAGCGACGGCGTTATCGCGGAATATGCGGGGCGTCTGCGTGCGCTGTCCGAAAAAGAAAATTTGTATCCCTTCGACCGCGGCGCGTTTGCGGCGATGCTGGAATACGGCGTGCGCCAGGCGGGGCGAAGAAACAAGGTGACGGCGCGCTTTATCGAAATCGCTGACCTGGCGCGCGAGGCGCACTACAACGCGGCGGCGGCAGGAGAATCCGTGGTCCGCGCAGCACACGTGCGCGGTGCTTTGTCGTCGAAAATGGAGCGCCACAACCTGATCGAAACGCGCATCCGGGAAATGATTCAGGAAGGTACGCTGCTGGTGGATGTGCAAGGGACGCGCGTCGGCCAGGTAAACGGGCTGAGCGTTTTGGAAATCGGCGGATACTCGTTTGGCAAGCCGGTGCGCATCACCGCCACGGCGGCTCTTGGAAAAACGGGATTGATCAACATCGAGCGCGAGGCGAATTTGAGCGGACGCTTCCACGACAAAGGAATCCACATCATCGCCGGTTTCTTGAGGAGCCAGTTCGCGCAGGACAAGCCACTCTCGCTCGCGGCAAGCATCTGCTTCGAGCAGTCATACTCGGGAGTCGATGGCGACAGCGCCAGCTCCACAGAGATCTATGCGCTCGCGTCGGCGCTTTCCGGATTACCGCTCCGGCAGGACATTGCGGTGACCGGCTCGATCAACCAGCAGGGCGATATTCAGGCGATTGGCGGCGTGAATGAAAAAATTGAAGGATTCTTTGACGTGTGTCGCATCAAGGGGCTCACCGGAATGCAAGGCGTGATGATGCCCGAGTCCAACGTGGAAGATTTAATGTTGCGTGAAGATGTTCTGGAAGCAGTCGCCGCTGGAACATTTCACATCTGGCCGGTGGCTAAGGTCGAACAAGGCATCGAGATACTGACCGGAATTGCCGCGGGAAAGAAAAACGGTGACGGAAAGTTCGAACCTGGGACCGTGCTCGGGATGATCGATGAGCGGCTGCACGCCATGGCGCACATGTTGAAAGAATTCGAATAGCCTCGAAATAAGCTCGCTCTAGCCACCGGCCTTCGTGCCATAGTTCTGTTTTTCAAGGTCTGTCCAGTGCCACCAGTGGGTCAGTCTCCGGCAGCCGCATAATACGTCCAAGTCACCGCGGCCCTTTTGCCGTCCGAACTTCGGAGTCATCTGACAATGGCCCAGCGAATGGCGTGTTTCAGGTAGCGAGTTCGCGCCCGCTGGATCGGAGGGCACACGGAGCGCCGCGCCCCGCTGACGCCAGCGCACATGCCATACACCCACATCCGAATAAGGCTTTTTTTGGAGATGACTGTCGTTTGCCGCGCTCGCCAGGGGTCGCAAGATTCATTGGAGGTCAACAGTGTCGCTCTGGTTTTCAGCCTCCTTTGCAAAGTATGCGGATAGTGACGAGGAGTCAAACAAAGCGGGGAAAAAGTCCCTTCTGAAGTGGTATCGCTCCATGTGTCACTTGGCCGTAGATCGGCCAGACCGGAATCTGAACCCCTAACGGTGAGCGGGTGCGAGGTAGGCCTGGCGATGATCCACGCGGCACCAGAAGCGCCTCACTTTGACTTGAATCGTGTGAAGCTGCCCATCGTTTGAGGGTGGGCTGAAAGCAATACTGTACTCGTGCCGGACGAGTTGGGCGATTTCAGAATAGGCGCGATCGAATTCCTTCTCATTTCGCGGGAGATAGACGCGTCCGCCCGTGGCCTGTGAGAGCTCGTGTAGCGCTTGGTCGGCCTGCGCAAACCCTTGTTTGACGAACGCTCGATCTTGGCGCTCCTCAGGAGACAGCTTCCGGCCCTTCAGGGGTTTGCGGAAGTCGCCGGAAAGTGAGACTGCCAGGATGCGAACATCGGAAGTCTTGAGTTTTTGGTGAATCACTTGCCACTTTTCCGGTGGTGAAGTATCGACGCCGGTGGAGAGCAGAACCACGGTTTTCTTCCCGGGAAAGGGCGCCAGCCAATCGATGGCGGACGCCAAGCTGGAGGACAGGTTCAACTCGGCAAAGCCAAGCGTGAAATTTAAACTTTGCAGCGCGAGCCGCGTCGTGAGCTTATCGGGCGTGAAGTCAAGGAGCAGTTCCGGGTCTTGCGAATAGCTGGCGATCGCCACGCGATCGTTGGGAGCGAGGTTGTTTAAGAGTGCGTTCGAGGTACGAACATGGTTCGTCCCCAGGAAAAGAACGGCTGGGCCCGACTCGATGAGCAAGAGAACCTGCGCCGGCTCCTCGATGGTGGCGAAGCCGGTGGGCGGTTGCTCGATCCCATTATCGAAGATACGGAAATCTTCGCGACGAAGGCCTTCGACGAAGTGACCGCTATGATCGGTGACAATCACTCCGACGTTGACGCGGTCAACGCCGACTCGAATGGTTGGCTTTTGCGGGTTTTCCTGAGCATCAACGAAGGAACACACGCAGGACACGGCAGGCAAGAGCAGCGCCGCCGCCACGAGGCGAAAAAAGTTCATCGCTCCGCTATTCAACCCACTGGTCCCAATGGATGCCCTTCGAATCCTTCCACGAGACACTCACAGAATAGTGCAGATGCCGCGAGAAGACTTGGGGATTGCACTGTGCTAGCCAGTCGGGGGCCGAGGACGGCACGACGCTTTGAGAAGAGTTCATGGTTCTTGCGACCGGGCTCTTCTTCGCCTCTGCAATCCAACGGTCCTTCAGTGCCTGCCAATCGACTTTCTGAAAGTCGAAATAGCTAAGACCGTTGAGATGTTCGGGGAATTTGGCGCGGCCGGCCTGAAACTGCGGCGCGGTGGCGAGGCCCTCGACGGCGGAAGGGTGCGCGCGATGAGCAAGCACTTCGCGAAGGGTTTCGACGCGATTGGCGCCGAGAATCATGTCCGGTGCGACCGCCAGATTGAAGGAATTCCACTGGGCGCTGCCTTGTTTTCCCCCGAGTGAGATCTTCAGGAAAGTAACATCGTCTTCATTGTGCTCCGAAGTGATCTGATCGCTGAAGACGGTGCGCATGAGTTTTAGAGTCTCCGGTCTCTTTCGAATGCCAAGAAAATAGACCTGTTTCGTGGAGTCCATCGACGCGCTGGTTTGCATTGAAGCGAATTCTCCGGTGAGCAGTCCAAGAGCTTCCGCCGCGGGCATTCCCAACTTGTGCTGCGCGATGGTGTCAAGTAAATCGGCGTTGCCCTGCTGAGCTTGCGGAAACGCGGCGCGAGCCACGCGCTTCACCGTGTCGTAGATGCCCAGGAAATTGAGTTGCGCTGAGGTGTAAGAGACAGCATCCACCGGTACGAAGGAGAGAGAAACAAGCGAGGACTGTCCGGCGGCCCAGATGTCAAAGGGCGTTCCGGTAGCGGCATCGCCCAGGAGCGCGGCCTGCACGTGCGTTTTCGCGCCTTCGAACGAGACGTGGCCGCTGACAGAGTGCCAAGCGGCGACCCCGGCGGCATCGAGCAGTGGGCGAACCTGAAAAGTTCCTGCTCTCGAATCGGCCGCAAGATTCTCCAGGTCGGGAATGCGCAGAAAAAATTCGATCAAGCCGCTACCGAGATTCGCTTGCGCTTCCTGATACGCGGCCGACTGAGTTAGTGATGCAGCTCCCGAAAGCTTGCCATCGAGGCGGCCCAATATTTCTTCCATGACCGAGCGTTCACCGGTGCTGACGGCGTACTTGCCATGCTCGGCCCAATAGCTGATGCCGCTTTTGCCTTCAGCTTTGAGAACCGGCACGCCTCCGATGGTAACTTGCGAGAGGCGGGGCGCTTCCTTTTCTTCCGTGCGCAAGCGAAGAACTGCTTTCGAAAGCAAAACTTCTTTCCCGGTGCGGTCATACACAAGAAACATCCCGTTCCATGCCGGTTTCGAATTCAGAGAGCCGCCGGCATTCGAAGCGGCTCGTCTTGCAGGCTCGCTCACATAGCCGATGGTGAACGAATTTTCCAGAAGCGCCGCATATTGCTGAATCTCGTCGGCAATCAGTTTTTCTTTTGGCGTTTTTTCCGTCGAGGAGCCCATCAGATTCGAAGCCATCGCCGAACTCAGGGGGGCAAAATCCGGATCGTCCCAGAGGGCCAGGAGAGAGTTTGCCTTTCGAACGTCAGGGGACGGAACCCCGTGCCAGATCAAATAGAACGCCGTGCGCGGGGACATTTGCGCCGGCGCGAGCGGAGTTTGCGCGCGCGCCGGGTTCGGCCCGAAGGCCACCAGGAGAGCGGCAATCGGCAAGAGAATGCGAAGGCTCAGTACTTTCATCGGAGTGCTCCATAACAAATGGTCAAAGGAAAGGACTAACTTTTCAATGCTAACGCGGCGGGCGAAAGGACAGAAGCCCTGTCCCGCGCTGAGTTTCCACAACGGGGAACAGGGCTTCCTGGCATTGCAAATTACGACAAAAACCTTAAAAGAGCGCGCAGTCTTTCATCCGCCTGCGGTGCCCGGAGGAGCCGCGGCACCGGCCTCTTTGGGGGTCGCGAGGTAGCCGGTGATCTGGTTCTTGCCGACCTCAAAAACTACGATTTCGTAAGGGGCCATGCGGGAGCTACCTTTTACATAGAACTGCACGGGCTCGCCGGAAGTTTTATCCTTCTTTTCGATGGTCTTGTCGTCGGCGATGACCGTTACCGTGTATTTTGCCTTTTTTGGATCGGTCTTGTTGAGAGAAACCTGGACGGGTCCGACACGCTGCGGCATCTTGGATCTTTGCAGAGTGAACTCGTAATAGTTGCGGTCGCCGCGGCGCTTGAGATCTTCCAGGTCGTCGCGACTGCGCGCGATGAGGCCGCTCATGACGTTCATGTCGCCCAAACTACGATCGAGTTTGCCCTTCGTAGCTTCCAAATCGTTTTTTGTGGTTTCGATGTCTTTCTTGGCGCCGCCCACTTCGGTAGCCACCGCGCCGATCTTTTCTTCGCTTTCCTTCTGGACCTGGCCAAGCTGCTCGGTGAGCTTCTCATCGGACGCTTGCTGCTCCTTACGGATGGATTCGGCGCGGCTCTTGGCCTGCGCGAGCTCCGACTGCGTCAAGCCGACTCTCTGCGTGGTGATTTCCATCTTGCTCTTCAAATCGGCGATGCGTGAATTCGCCTGGTCGAGCTGGGCGGTGAGGATCTTATTCTGTTTCTCCTCCTCCGAAAGCTCCTGGGTCACGCGGGACTGCGTGGAATAGCCGGCATAGCCAAGCACGGCCATCGCGGCGATCACGATGCCAAACAGCACCGCGATCCATCGCGGCGTACCCGTGGATTCGTAGTGAAACGACTCCTGCGGGCTCGGTATGTTTGGAGAAATGCTCATTCCCCCTCCTCAGTGATGGGCGCCCCCATACACGTTTGCGCCGAAAGGGAATTATCCCCTGCATTCTCCTCCCTGTCCACCGGGCGGAGGAAGAGTGTGTTTTAGCGGCGGCGGGCGCGACGCGCTTTATAGCTCGCGCTCACCTTTGCGCTCGTCCAGCAGCTCCTCGAATGCGGATGGATCGACCTTGAGCGACCCGCGCTTGGACTTGGAGTTGGTCTGGGGCCAGCGGGCAAAGATGGATGTGGTGAGGCCGCCGCGGGGGCTGAATTCGCCACGGACGATGCACCATTCGGGGCGAACGGCGGCGACGATATCGCCGAGGATTTTGTTGACGGCGTTTTCGTAGAAGATGCCCAGGCTGCGGTAAGCGAGGAGATACATTTTCAGGGCCTTCAGCTCGACGCAGTCTTTCTTTGGCATGTATTGGATGGTGATGGTGCCGAAGTCGGGGAGACCGGTCTTGGGGCAGACAGAGGAGTATTCGGGAAAGCGCGTGGTGATGACATAACCGGGAAATTGATTGGGCCAGGTTTCGAGCGCGGGCAATTTTGTTTGGATGCCGGCGCGAGCGTGCTCTGCGGTGTAGTCAGGCATGAGTGCTCCTCAGGATGATTGTATCGTGACCAGGGGCCTTACCATGTAGGCCCTAAGGTCTCGGCGTTCTTAGGCCGGGAATATGGGGACATAAGGATGGGCGTTAGACCGCAGGAAGCGATCAACACTCAACTCGTGCGTCAACGCTACATCTTGGTGGGAATGTTCTGGACGAAGATCGGCGGTGACACGGGGGTCGCGGAATCAGGCACCGTCGAATACGAGATGCGATCCTAGCATTGTGCAGGGAAATGAATGGAGATTGTGAGAGCGGCACGCTGCGTCAGACTCTACCCCGTCTTTTTGTAGACAATCTCACAAAACTGCCCGCCTTTATGCATGCATTGAGTCTGGTTGACGGAGAGCGTTTCTTTGAAGTGACGTGCGAGCCCTTTCCCCATTCCCACGGCCAGTGCGCACATCTTTCGCGATGAATCGTATACCAGGATTACCGTGTCCGGCTCAGCCCGGCGCGTACGTAGCTTTGGCGGCAAGTTGATTCGTGAAGGACAGCTTCCTCTTGTTCAACTTGGCCAGAGTCGCAAGCATCTTATTGATCGGATCGATTTGGATTGTTTCATCGAGAAAAACAAATCCGGCATAGCGGGATGAAGAACCTTGTAGAGGCTTTGCGTCTATACGAACTTCGAAAAGCAGCCTGAGAGTTGGTAGCGGTAACGGGATTCGAACCCGTGTTTCCACCTTGAGAGGGTGGCGACCTAAACCCCTAGTCGATACCGCCAGACCTTTATCTTATCGTGCGTCGAATTTTTCGGCAAACGGAGTCACACTCGCTGGTTTGAATTGGCCAACCCTGATGAGAGCCTCTTTCACATCGTCGGTCGTCTTGATGTTGTATCGTTCGAAGATCGCCTCGGTCTTGTGGCCGGTGATCTTCATTGCAGTCCTGCGGTCCACACCAGCCTTAATCAGGTTTACGGGACGCGCTTCGGCGGAAGTGGTGCGGGACGAGCCCGGTGTATTTTTTAGTCTCGGGATCGAATGTCCCGAGTCCCAGGCTGTCTCAGGTTTTATCCCACTCCCATCGAACGTTCTTGAAATTGAACACCGGATCGTTCGGCTTCGGAATCGTCTTTTCAGCAGTCTACATCGATTCTACTCAGCCCTCTCAAGGCTAAAATCCGGGTTCGAATCCGGTATCGCTACCAACACAACATTTGCTTCCGGTAGGGGCGCGGTATATGTGGAATCGGTCGTTTTCCTTTGTTCCCAGGTACTCAATTAAGGGCGCAAGGAAAATGGCAAATCTCAAAGTTAGCATCATTGTCTACACGACCAGTCCCGAAGGAAAGGCATCTGCCTAGCACAGGTAGCAGTCCGAGTTTCGATGGCGGGAAATAGAAGATTTGCGCTGACTTGACGCGAATGCCCTAACCGTCTAAGTTAGACAATCATGCGTCTAGTCAGGCCATTCTTTCTGGCGGTGCTCGCAATCGCTCTCGCGGGGTATGCCTTCGACTGCCGTGCCACCACGACGCCGGAACAGGCGATGCAGTGCTGCGATTCAATGCCGTGCTCTTCGCACGGTCATCACGGCCAGGATTGCTGCAAGGCCATGCCAACGGTACGCGCTCCTTTTGTGCAGCCGTCCTCCGTGCCTGGCGTTTCCTACTCTCCGCTGACACTGGCAGTGCTGCCAGCGACTGGCAAATCTCTCGCCCTAGATTCTCCCGACCGTGTGATTGCGGCATATTGCCACGCGCCGCCCATCCGCTACTCTCAAGCCCCACTGCCACTTCGCATCTAATCAGTCCTCCAGTCGTCCCAACTTGAAGCACTGGTGTGCTTCGGCATACCCGTTTCTACCGGAGGAAGCATTTGTGAGCATACGAAATCCATATTTCCTTGGGCAATTTGCGCGTGTAGTCCTGTCGCTCCTCCCACTGCTCTGTGCTTCGCTAGCCAGAGCGCAAGGCCCCGCCCCAGAGACGGCGCCGCCCCTGTTCCCCGGTGGCGGACTTGTTTCTTACAATTCGATCTTCAGCACCCGAGGCCTCATGCCGGGCATTTCGAACGGTATTCCCGCAACAGCCTTCCCCACGTTCGCTCACGAGGCCGATTTCAATTTCACGTGGGGGTTCTACCGCAATTTTGATTTGACCGTGGTCGTTCCGGTTGTGACAAATCACTTTGACTCCGGGAG
>WNGH01003171.1_pt1 | contig 23271 bp, 16 predicted proteins | sample 5400631 | NCBI WGS metagenome assembly WNGH01 (sample SAMN13153373, study PRJNA577476) | soil metagenome | isolation source: 115 cm soil or saprolite under Garry oak tree replicate 1 | place: USA:California | collected 2016-06-15
ACAATTTTAGACTGGCATCGTAGATTATACCGCCTCCCGGGCTGACCTCATGCCTATGCCCCGCGTGAGTTGGATGGATCTTGTTGAGATCGCCAAACAACGTTTCCTTGTCTAGCGCGACAAGGAGGTCGATCCAGTCAACGTGGGAGCGTAGTTCCCTCGAGTCGACCCTCAGCCGATAATAGCTGTGCTCTCCTTTGATGTTGGAATGATACTCGATATTCGCGAAGACATGAAGCCCGCCTCTGATGCAGGCCTTGGCGAAGTTCTCGGCGACAGAGTTGATGCCGCTTCCTTGAGGGCCGCCGATCATCCAAGTCAAGCTGTTCGCTATACTCAACGACTATTCGTCCTCCAAGAGGCTGGAAGCATAGAAAAATTCTTGCTTCGAGCCGATAACCAAGGATACGATTCTTGAATGCTCCACTACAAAGATGGACGACACCGTTCGGTAAAAAGGGACACTATATATCCTAAGCCGACCGGCTCGGAGTTCCCCGTCAAAAGTAGCATCCGATCATAACGGACAACCCAGGGTCAAGCCGCTGGCTTGTAATCGGGATTGACCCTCTGGTTGATCTCGTTGGCTAGGGCATGGCCGTGGAGTACGACTGTAACTCTCTTCACTCCATCAAGCTTGGAGGTGAGCTGACGGATATTCATTCCAATGTCTTCTGCAAATATTGGAGGGCAGAAGGGTGCTGTGAGATGGTATTTGATGAATATCTCGCCGTCTTCCTTGATGGTTATCTCGTCGACAAGGTGCATCTCGGTTATTGGAAGCCCGATTTCTGGGTCTACTACCTTCTCTAATTCCCGCGTAACGTCATCAACTGTGACCATCGATCATCACTCAACTAGATTGAACTTGATTTCATTTATACATTCGTCGGTGACGAGTTTCTCTGGACTCCCGTCTTGCAAACTCTACTCCCCAGTAGATGCAGATTCTTCGTAAGATCTCCTATAACAAGCTGCAAGAGCATAGTGATCGAAACATGACATAAGTCATGTTTAAATAGCTTGTAGGAGTAATCGTAATTGCTTCTTTGATAATCCCCTGCGAGATCGCGTCTAAGTCTGTCGTTCCAGCATTTAGAGCCATGGTGGCACGTGAACTCATCGAGCATTATGGACTAAAACAAGAGCAGGTAGCCACCAGACTTGGGGTGACGCAAGCCGCTGTCAGCAAGTACCGCCACCAAGTTCGCGGGGAAGCAGTTCAACTCGAGTCTGCCCCTGAAGTACAAAAGATGAGCAGGGACATCGCTTCCATGCTCTCCAAGAGTCCCAGCCCGATTGCTGTCTCTCAGAAACTCTGCCAAGCATGCACAGACATCCGTGCACTCGGGCTAATGTGTGAGACGTGCCATAGGGTGGATCCGGCATGGGATGTAGAGCACTGCACCATTTGCTTCGGGAACCACAGCTGTTCAGAACTCGTAACCATTGAGCCCGGTAGCATGGGGAAGTACAGACGCATACCTATTCGCGCTTGAGATAATGGGCCGTTTTCTAGTTTGAGGGGGTAGAAGACTCAGGGATTATGTCCGAGTTGTGAACATCCCATTCGCGCTGCTCTCCGGTCGACTCTTAGAATCTAGTATTTGATCAGTTTCCCACTGGAAGCTTTCCGGTAGGGGCCCCTCTTCCTCTTTCGAGCTTTTTCCTTGCATTCTCGTCGGCGAACCATTTTGTCTTCCAGACTCATCTTCCCAAATCACAAACTTCCACTATGAATGGCGGGTATGAAACTTTCGGAATGAACTCTTAAATGGGCTCCGTATGTCCGTTGCATCCTGACTGAGGAAGGGACGTGATCAACTGACTCTCAGCCTGTTCGGGAAAAGGAAACCCCCAACAGAATCCAATCCGGGTCCAGAATCCGCAGTGCTTAGTCGACTCCAGGAAATAACTGGTAACGACACTGAGATGTACCATTCAATGTCGAGACTACTCTTTCTAGACCCCAAGAAGATCACTACCTCGCTAGAGGAAGCGGTCAGCCAGGCCACCAATTTCGAATCAACGGGAAATAAGACAAGGGCTGAGATATGGTACAGGATAGCCGGCGGAATGGCCCTCTACCGGGGAGATATAGAAGGAGTACGAAAATTCTTCGAAAGAGCAGCGTCAATTTCGGGAAACTCGAAACCCGAATACAAGATCGCTGCAAGTCGATCCCAAGAGGCTGTGTCAATAGCAAGAAAATATTATGAGGACATTTGACCATTCCTTGAAGAGTAAATCCGACGGTGGAATCCCAATTGTCTTTAGGCGCTTGGGAGCATGATGAACGTGGAACTAGAAAGCGTCGTTGTGGTGCTCCGGGCGGGACTTCCAGCGACCGACTGCCGCTTTTGAACCCGCGATCAACGGCTCGAAAGGCCGTTATGCTGAACCGGGCTACACCACCGGAGCGGCCAATTGTTCAAAAACAGGTTTCATTTACCTTTTGGTGAGCGGCACCGAGATTCGACGATTCGGATCGTACTCCTGAATTCTCGTCTGCTTAGCGCCTAACTTCTTCAACCCACACATCATTTCGTGATTTTGAAACCGTGAAATTCTCCCGTATAGTCTGACCATTCGACGTGGACCCTTAGGACTCTGGCGCCCGGGGGCCCTGCATGACAGAACCGAATGAGCTCGTCCAGCCCGGTCTTCTCGCCCTCGGCCAGCGCTTCAACTCGCCCATCCGGAAGATTCCTCACATATCCCCGGATGCCAACCCTTCTAGCCAAGTCAGCAATCCCTCGCCTGAAGAAGACCCCCTGGACTACTCCAGTGATGATGATCCTAACTCGAGCTTCCACTCAGCGATGCTAGAAATAGCCAGCATTTGTTTCTTCCGTCGAGCATCCCTGCGGCATGGCCTAAGCCAGTGGGAAGGAGCGGTCTAGCTTGTTTGGGTTGCTACTATCGACCGTAGCTGTTGAGGGTTGGATTGGAGAGGTGGATCCTTTGAGGCAGCGTGCAATTCTTGCACAAGATTGTTCGTTGCAAGGCCGTGTATCGCCGAGAAGACGTTCAGCGTCATGTACAGGTATCCGGCCTCTTCCACGTCGAACCGCAGGCCATGCTTCATCAACACGTCCCTAGTTCTTGGAAACGCAACTATCAAGTCTCCGATAGTGGTGTTACCGTCAATCGAGCCGATCTCAATAGAAAAGACTCGGTGACCGGGCAAAGGATCTGTCAAGGCTACGGGACGTATTGGAGCAAGCATGCTTGAGATCGCTGTGCTCCCTTTTGGAGACTTGGGAGCCTGCTTTGGCGGAGGTCTCCTCTCAACCGTCCGGGAAGACGAATGGGATTTCCTCAAATGCTTCTTCATCTTTCCTTTCTTGGCCTTGCTCTTTTTCTCACCCATATTCTTCACAATACTCGATGCTTCGATTGGAACTCGTACCATTACTACGTGACTGCTTAGATATTAATGCGTGGACTGCTCTTAGCTGCTGGCGGGCTCGACTGACCATGCAATGGGGAGTCCTTGCGTAAGCTGCTGTACCTGCTCGGAGGTTCTGAATCGCAGTTTCTCTGTAATTGGTTGGAAAACCTGGGAGGAGTAGTCTTCGATCAGCCCCTCATCAGACCTCTGAGCGATCATCGGGTCTATCGGGATCGACCCGAGAAAATCGATTCCCAGCTGCTTGGCCAGCTTCTCTCCTTGGGGGGGTCCATAGACATTGATTGTTTCTCCGCATGCTGGGCATTCGAGGCCGCTCATGTTTTCTACCAGTCCGAAGAGTTCTGTGTTCATCTTTCTTGCCATGTTCACGGCTTTGGTCACAATTAGAGCCGCTAACTCCTGGGGGGAGGAGACCACGATTACCCCGTCGAGCGGGAGAGACTGTAGCACGGTGAGTGGGGCGTCACTTGTGCCTGGGGGTAGATCTATTAGCAGATAGTGGAGCGGCCCCCAGTCCACGTCCCAGTAGAGCTGGCGGATGACGCTGTTTACAATGGGTCCACGCCAAATTACGGGTGTTCCTGGATCATCTAGGACGAGGTTGATCGACATCACCTTAATGCCTGTTCTTGTCTGGATTGGTGTGATTGCACCTGTTGGGGTCTTGGAGGGGCGATTGGTAAGTCCGAAGACTTTTGCGATGCTCGGTCCTGTAAGGTCTGCGTCTAGGACTCCGACCTCGAAGCCTTGCCTTCGGAGCTCGCAGGCGAGCATGCTTGTGACGAATGATTTTCCTACGCCTCCCTTACCTGAGGCTATTGCTATGATGTTTCTTATCTCGCGTTTCCCTAGACGCTCGATGCCAGCGCCGACGTTCGTCCTGGGCTCAGCAGCCGTATTGTGCGTCTTGTTCTGGAGCATCATTCTGAGCTCGTTGAGTTCCTGCTTCGACATTGCGGTAGTCTCAACAGTGACCGACCGGATTTGGCCTGAGCTCTTCAAAGCCTTCTCCACGTCAGACTGTAGAGTCTTTGCCAGAGGACAGTGAGCAACAGTCAGGGCAATTCTTACTTTCACATCGTCTCCGGTTATGGAGATGTCCCGGACCATGTTGAGATCGACTATGCTGATTCCGATCTCGGGGTCGAGGACTCTGCGCAGGCTCTCCATGATGTCTTGTTTGTTGATCAAAGTCCTAGACGGGTTCCATGATGATTGGGGCTAGGGAAGGTATTTACACCCTATTTCCGCATCGAACCGTCTATTAGAACCATTATCGGAGACTGACTACGTGATGATTCGCCGTTGCCGGTGAGTGAGAAGACGAGGAGGGCTCTGAGGGAGTTCGGGCTTACAGAGTATGAGACCAAGGCCTATGTCTCTCTGGTCGAATCCGGGGCTCTTGCGGCCAGCGAGCTGAGCCAGGTAGCTTCGATCCCGTATTCCAAGATCTATGAGATCATCGGGAATCTGGAGCGGAAGGGCTGGGTGGAGTCTGAGCAGGGTCGTCCGAGCAAGTACTATCCAAAGCCTCCTTCGACAGCCTTCGAATCTTCCAGGGTCCGGTTTGAGACGACCCTTCGATCGAGCCAGGCTGAGGCGTTGGAGGAATTGGGGCCGCTCTATGAGAAGAAGGGTGTCCGAGAAAAGCCGGATATCTGGATCGTGAGGGGGCAGGACAATATTCTTGACAAGATTCGGGAGACTCTAGGTCGGACGAGGAAGGAGCTGATGGTCGCAATGCCGGTTGCTCCAGATTCTATCGTATCTATGGCGTTGCCGATTCTGGGTCTGATGAGGGAGAGGGGGGTTAGAATCTTTGTGATGCTACCCCAGACGGCCGGCCGGGAAACGGTCGGAAGGTTGAAGCGCGTGGTTGATGTTCGGACGCGGGAGCAGATGTTTGGCGGTGGGGTCATCTCGGATGACAGCCAGATAATCATTCTTCTCGGCGAGGAGCCTGAGAAAGGCTTGACGCTGGCGATATCCTCGGATCATATTGGACTGGTCAGGTTTGGAAAGAGCTATTTCGAATACCTATGGGAAAGCTCCAAGCCCTTGTCATAGTATTTTTCCTCGAGTCTTTCGAGACTGGTTGATCTCCAGTCGTGAATACTCTTAATTCGGGATCGATTCTCACATCCTGATGGCAGCTCTGGACGGGCGGGGGTACCAGAGCCAGGTCTAATGGGCAGAAGGCCGTATTGGGTGCCTGCCTTGGGCTTAGGACCCTGTGGCGAAGGCCTTCGTGGGTTCGAATCCCACCCCCCGCATACCGGGACAGATCGACTGGATCAACTGATCGAGGCCTGGCTGGCAGATCGGCGAGCCTAAACTCCCGCTCTAGCATGGTCAGGCAAGTGCCCGAGTTAACAGTCTATAGCTGACATCTCGGACAGAATATCATCGAAACGTGAATTGTGAACCGCACTGAGCTTTGATCCTTGGAGTCATTCTTATACCGGGGTATCGAGGATCGCGTCTTTGAGGGCAACAGAACTCTGCTTCGGATATGGGTCCTTCTCGGGACCCTGATCTTCACGATCGTCCCAGGCGTTCTCATCCCGCAGGCCCAAGCCGAGGCTGTGAACATAGCCATATCACGTGACTCGGTCACCGTCCAGATGAACTTAGTACTCCAGGAAAATTTGACGACGCTACCGCTTGTCTTCGCTCGCCTCGACTCGACCAACTCTAGCGCAGTGGTGGAAACATTTTCCCAGCCAATCAATAACTCCATCCAGAGCCTTGTTCCGGGTGCCAGACTCTCCAGCCTTGCTATAGAGGTCGAGACGTCCAATGTGACCAACACATGGACTCTTCAAGAGAACTACACAATGACTGTCAAGGGTGCTAACACAAACTCTGGAAGCAACATTAGGTCTAACCTGGCATTCATCATGATGAAGCTGAATGATTCTCTCCAGCTGGGGGGACTAGAGATAAACAACGTTGGAGCTACTCTGATTCTACCTGGCCTGGAGGCTGAGGCCTCAACGTATTCGAATCTCAAATACTACATCGACGGAGCCAATCCGTCAACTGCCTTCATACCGGAAGAGACGACGAGGGAATTCTCGCTGCTCGACTTCACATGGGTTGTACCAGTCGACACGTGGACAGCAACTAATAGTGTTCTTGGACAGACGACAACATGGAGCCTCGAACTGGCTTACTCTCAGTACAATCTGACGCTTGGAGTGCCTTCGCCTGAAGGACCGTTTCTTCGGACTTTTGTTGCACTCTACAGCCCCTCGATAAGTATAAGCGCACCGGCGAATGCGTGGGCAGTCGGTAACACGGTCTCCTTTGATGTTCCTACACTAGCTGAGACTCTTATGCCATCAATAATCGTCGCCTCGCTGATCATCGCAATAGTCGGGCTGGTCCTAGATAGAAGGCTCAGGGGACCGCTTCCAATGAGAAGGAAGCGGTAGCCGGCTCCGGCTCAGTCTGCGCTAGAGCTGAGCTCACGCTCTGGTGCTTGGAGATCTCTATCAATTCCGTCATGAGTAGAGGTGGCAAGCAACGTAGTGATTCTTTTCCACCTCGAGCAAAGAAGGCTCCTCTACGGTGCATCTCTCGTGAGCGTACGGGCACCTCGTATGGAACCTGCAGCCTGACGGCGGATCCACTGGACTTGGGATCTCTCCGCTGATCACGTCCTTGGTACGCTTCGATTCAGGGTCAGGCACAGGGACGGCTGCAATCAAAGCCTGAGTATAGGGGTGCAGAGGCATACCGACCAAGTCGTCTGCGGATCCCAGCTCCATCATCTTTCCCAGGTAGAGCACCGCTATGCGATCGGCAATATTCTTCGCCAGCGCGAGGTCGTGCGAGATGAAAATGATCGAAGCCTGGGATTTCCTGACCAGGTCAACCATCAGGTTAACGATCTCGGCTCTGATCGACACGTCGAGCATCGAGACCGGCTCGTCAGCCACTATGAAGGTCGGATTGACAACAAAGGCTCGGGCCACGGCGACTCTCTGCCGCTGACCGCCGCTCATCTCGTGCGGGAATCTGTATAGAAACTCCTCCGGGGGAACAAGTTCAACCTCTGAGAGTATCTTCTTCACACGCTCTTCGATCTCTGCCTCGCCTATCTTTCTGGTCCTGACCCTGCCATCCGGCTGCATCTCAAGTGTGCCTTGTACGCGTAAAGGTTCAGCGATAATCTCCTTGATTATCATCCTAGGATCAAGCGACTCGAACGGGTCCTGAAAGACGATCTGCATCTGACGACGGAGCGGCTTCATCTCTCTGTCGTCCAGTCCGGTAATGTTTCTGCCTAGGAAGACTATTCGGCCGCTTGTGGGCGATATGAGTCTCAAAACCACTTTCCCCAAGGTTGTCTTTCCACTTCCACTCTCTCCAGCGAGCGCGAATATCTCCCCCCGTGACAGAGCGAAGCTTACGTCGTCGACAGCCTTGACGTTCAGCTCGGCTTTTGAAAAGACGGCCTCAAAGAATCCACGTTTGAGCGGATACCATTTTCTCAGGTTCTCAATTGTAAGGACTGGAGCTTCGGGTATGCCGGGATCATCATCCGTCTCCTCGATCTGTACGAATGTTCTCAAATCCTTTGGAAGGTCTCTCTCTCGACTCGCCTCAGTGCTTACCCATAGTCTTCCGACTTTTCCAATATCCTTTATCAAATAGCACCCGTTGAAACGCCATTCCTTTACACCGCCCAACGCGAGAAGTCCTTTGCCAGGCATCGGCACTAGACCTTCGATAGTAGAATTATCTGCAGTCTTGAATCGAACATAGAGCGCAGCGGTTCTCTTTGACGCCTTCTGTCCGACTGGCTGAGCGAAGGATGCGGGTGTATCGAACACTCTTTTCTCAGCGCTGGATGGGTTTGAATCCATTGATTGTCTCCTAGTATAGATGGCACGCCACGAGGTGGCCTTTCTCGTTTTCTTGAAGTAGGGGCTCCCGCTGTTTGCATACGTCCATGACGTATGGGCAGCGTGGATTGAACCTGCAGGCGGGTGGAGGGTTCAGCAGATCTGGAGGTTGGCCGGGAATCGAGCTTAGCCTGACCTTTTCTCCCTTTATGCTCGGAAATGCTCTGATCAGCCCTTGCGTGTATGGATGAAGAGGGTTCTTGAAGACTGAGATAGCGTCACCATACTCGACGATCTTTCCGGCATACATTATCGCGACTTTGTCGCAGGTTTCCGCTATGATTGAGAGGTCGTGGCTGATCATTATCATAGAGAGCCCCAGCCTGTCCTTTAGGTCTCTCAGGAGTTTTAGTGTCTGAGCCTGGACTATGACGTCCAGCGCGGTTCCCGGTTCGTCTCCGATGAGCAAGGATGGATTTGCCGCCAAGGCCATTGCGATGAGTGCTCTCTGTCTCATCCCCCCGCTGAATTCGTGGGGATAGTTGTCGGCTCTTGAGGGCTCGATTCCCACGGTCTCAAGGAGCTTTGCAACCCTCTCTCTGACGTCTGCCCCAGTGACATCGTCTTCGTGGATCTTTATCGCCTCTCCGATCTGCTCCCCGACCTTGTAGACCGGGTTCATGGCGTTCATTGCGCCTTGGAAGACTATCGAGATTCCCTTCCAGCGGAACTTTCTCATCTCCGACTCCGACAGGGAAACGAGGTCCTGACCGTTGAAAATGATCCTGCCCTTCCGTATGTGGCCCCCGGCAGGCAGAATTCTCAGGAGCGAAAGCGCAATGGTACTTTTCCCGCTTCCAGACTCTCCCGCTATTCCAAGCGCCTCGCCCTGTTCGACCTTGAAGCTGACGTCTTCGACAGCCCTGACCCATCCTCGAAGAATCCGGTAGTGAGTGGTGAGATTCTGTACTTCCAGCAGAGCCATTGGATGAGATCTGAAAGGGAAACTCTGCCGGGTCGAATTAAGCTTTGGGGCGTCAATTCTTCATGTAAACGACAGTGGAACCTCCTGGGTTCGTGTGTATACGCTAGTTCCGGCTACCGACTCTAGAAAAGTGGAAATGTCAACCCTAAGGTTGACAAGCCCAATGATCGGACTAGCTCTGAAAGAGACCAGTTGCGTCGTTTGGTTGGGCGTGAGAGGAATCATTAGGTCGACTGCATCTACTGATCGAGGCCCCAAGGGGCTTCCGATCATCCTGGAGGCATTGGGGTTGAATGAAGGGAAGATCGTAACGTTGCCGCTGGGAGACACGGCGGTGAAGTTAATGGTGGTTGCCGTACTGAACAGTCTGAGACCCCAGTATTGTGAGGGGTTGCGAACGCTCACCTTGACGTCCAGCACGGACGCGTTGGGAGTCTGCAAGAACAGTAGCCTGTCGACTTGATAAGTCTGATCATTCTGTATATCTTCAAGCGCTGGGTAGAGGAAGAGATAGTTCCAAGAAGCAACTGAGACATAAATTGCAGACCCTATGGCGAGGACTACAAAGGAGAGCGTCAATATTGGACGGAGATCGTATCTCAACCATGCTCGCCGAGAAGGGACTCTACGAGAGGCTGGACTGATGAAGCTTCGTTCAATGAAAACTTTCAAGCCTCTACTCGTCGTTTTCGGCTGGGCAGTCTCTACGGCGGCTTTGACGCTAGGCACGATATTCCTTGGATATCTGCTCCCTAGAGATATAAACGGTGGAGGACTCTATAGCGAGATTCTAAACGCAAGTCCAGTACCGCTCTGGATCTTTTACGTGGGAAACTTCGCAATATGTGTCCTGGCAGCATTCGTGATTTCCGACCTCTCGGCAACTATAGTCTCATTCTTCCCTTCCTTTGTGGGGGCGGCAGGCATCGCCTATGTTGTTCTTGCCCTACCTGATCTTCTCGGCTGTTGTGGAGGAGTTCTCGAGGAGTCTGCCATAGGATTCGTCTTGGTTGCTTTCTTTCCCCGTCTGTTCATAGTTAACCTTGCGGGAACGTTCGTCGGCGCGGTGCTGGAAGAACGCTTTCCTTGATCCTCGCTACTATCTGCGTCTTCTGAGTCTGGGATTGAAGACCTCGTCCAGAGCGTACCCCACCAGAACGAATGAGAGCGAGACCAGTGCGATGCCGAAGCCGGGCGGAAGTACCCACCACCAGACGGGTGGGAAATGTGCCACGTTTCCACTTTCAAAGACCTGCTCGAACATACGCCCCCATGAGACGGTCGACGGATCAGTGAGACCCAGAAAGGCGAGGGCGGCCTCGGTGAGAATTGCGCCGGGGACGCTGAGAGCCAAGTTGACGTAGGTCAGGGAGACTATGTTAGGAAAGATGTGCTTCGTCATTATCCTTCCCGGCCCTGCGCCTGAGGCTTTGGCAGCCTCGACGAACGGCCTCTCGCGGAGAGTCAGAACCTGAGAACGGACGATTCTCGCGAAACCCATCCAGCCCAAGAATCCGATGATGATGATCACGTTCCAGATGTTTGCCCCTAGAACGGATATCAGGACTATCAGGAGGGGAAGACCCGGGATTACGAGCATCATGTCCGTGAATCTCATCAGAGCCTCGTCGACGAGTCTGCCTAGGAAGCCTGCCAGGAGGCCGATTACAAGCCCGAGGCCGATCCCGATACCTGCCGACAAGAGTCCCACGAAGAGTGATATTCGGGAGCCGTAGACTGTCTGGCTGTATACGTCGAGTCCTTGATTGTCCGTGCCGAGCAGCCCCCAGGCGGTTCCGTCGAGCTGCATCTGCAAGTCGTCGATGCTGATGCTCTGATGGCCGAAGAAGGTGACTAGTATCCCATAAGTGTAGGACGTGTCCGCCGAGAAGATTATCTTCTGTGGCCCAATTTGGGTTGGCAGCCCGAGAGAAGTGTCCAGACTAGTAATGAACGGACCATACTGAGTGTTGAGGGGGTCTCCGGTTCCGAACCAAGATCCACTAACTGTATCATTTTCGCTCAGTAGATAGTATGTTTGAGGAGCGGGTTGTTGTGATCTCTCGATGAAAACTCTGACCCATACGGGTGTAGTTCTGTTGACTCCTTCCAAGAGATATTCCATGCGGGCAATGAAACGATCGGGGGGGCCGTGGTATGGAAACTGGAAGGTCTCGCTCAGGCTAAATGTGCCTGGACCATCGCCAGAGTAGGCCAGACGAATACTACCTTTCGACGCGGTGGCAGGAGCGGTGACACCAGGTACATAGCTTGTCTGGAGATTTGCCAGTGTTGATGGCGAAGCCGATAGGGTCCATGCCTGAATTGATGCGGGAGACGTAATAGCGCCGCTGGTGGGAACTACGAGGTTCTTGCTTAGGTAGTATCCGTCGGGAAAGTTCATCACCCATTCAGGCTGTGCGAGCCGGCCGGACACTTGGATCTTAGGATCATAAGGTGTCAGTATTGGGGAGGCAACCGCCATGAAGATGAAGGCTGCGAGGATTATGACGCCGACGATCGCCATCTTGCTCCTGAACAGCAGTTTGAAAGTGGTCTGCGCTCTCTTGAGAGCGAATCTTAGACCTCCCATGCTTGCCAGAAGCTTCACACTCCCTTCTGCGGTCTATTCATATCTGATACGAGGGTCGATGACGCCATACAGAATATCGCTGACGAAGTTTGCTGCTATCACGCATAAGGCGATAATGTAGAACATTGCCTCCATCACTGGAAAATCCTTGTATCCGATCGATGTAAAGAGCCATAGCCCGAGCCCGTTCCAATTGAATATCGTCTCCGTGATGATGGCACCGCTGAGGATGAACGCGAAGTTCAGAGCGGCGTTCGTAACCAGTGGAAGAGAAGCGTTCTTGAACGCGTGCTTAAACAATACCGCCCTCTCGCTCAGACCCTTCGCGCGCGCAGTAAGAATATAGTCCTCGCTCAAGGCCTCTCCCATAGTGGCGCGGGTCAATAGGAGAAAACCACCATAGGAGATGAGGGTCAGAGTGAGCGCCGGCAGGAACAAATATTGAATACGAACAAGGATCTGTATCGGCAAGGAAGGCAATACTGCAGTAGCCTGGGTCCATGGGCCAGGCTCAACGCCTCCTGTAGGAAACCAGTTTAGCGCGATTGCGAACGTGAAGATCAGCATTATCCCTACGAAAAATGAGGGCAGTGAAAACGTTGTCAGGGAGTTTGTAACCCAGAAATTGTCAGCCACTGATCCCCGCCTCCGGGAGATCACTATACCGATGACGGTTCCAATCAGTAGCGCGAGGAGGGTTGAACTCCCGAGCAGAAGCAGGGTGTTCTGGAGTCTGCCCTGGCTTATCATGAGGGTCGTAACCGGCGCGTTATACTGGTAAGAGTAGCCGAAGTTAAAAGTCAGCATCGACTTGACATAGTCCAAAAACTGGACCCATGGTGACTGGCCGTATCCGAACTGCTGTAGCTGTTTATCGCAAAACGCGCCGCTTATCCTCGGCTGTCCGAGGCAGGAGTAGAGCGCCCCTACTTGGCCGGGCATCGCTTGGAAGATTATCCAGTTCAGAAGGATGACGAAGAATACGAGCACGATTGTGTAGACGATGCGCTTGATGAGATATGTGCGGAGGCTCAACTCAGGACCGAGAGAAAAATAAAAGGAGGGGGTTTATTTGAGGCTTGCCTTTTTTCTAGCAGTCGTATCCTGTGGTGCTGCCTGGGGGACTAGTGCCGCCTGGTGGGCATGGGCTGAGCGTTACTGTTCCCTCGTAGAGTGTTGGCGGTGTAGAGACTATTCCCAGCGGTTTACTGGACGAGGCCCATTCGAATGGTTGTATCCAGTTGAGGTTGTAGCGGAGCTCGACAGCAGAGACCTGGTTGATGCCGACGCAGCCTGCCTGTGACACGGAGCACTGTCCCTGTCCAGTGGCAGTGTTTGCTCCGATACCCTGCTGCCAGTGCCCACAAGCACCAGTACCCAGGGCTAGACCGAAGCAGAGCGAGACAGCGCTGACAGGCTGGATCGGGTTCGCATCGTTCTGCTCAGACCAGACATACAGCCCGAGACCGCCGCTACTGCGGAAGTAGATGCCGCTGGTGCTGGATGCTGGAGCGAGACAGGTGGTAGCATTGGTGCAGCCGAACCGTGTCAGCGTATAGCTGCCATTGGTCGGCGGGTTCTGAGTCCCGGTGCTAGAGCATGTGGTGCTGCTGCCAGAGCTTGTCACAGGTCCACACTCGAACGGACCTGAACCGACAAGCGTATGGTTCAGTATTGGATCATAGGTGGCAGAGGTCTTCGCGGGGTCTATCTGCATGACTGATGCTCCGGGGCTTGGGCTTGCACAGCCTGGCTGTCCGCTAGCGGCGGGACACCCGACTGTTGCAAGGTTCAATGCGTACTGGGCCTTGGGGCATGGAGTGGTGCCGGTACAGGCGGAGATCGCGCTATCCCAGCTGGAAGCTCCAACACCCGTCCAGTAGCGTCCAGAGACTATCGGTATGGCGGTGATGTTGGGTACCTCGAAGGGTCCGAGCGAGTTGACGCTGATGTCGAACGCGCGGGGCCCGAGCACTGTGATCCCTGTCATCGTCGCAGCGATCGTTCCGAGGAACGCGCCTGATCCGACCATGGACAGGTAGCTGAAAGCCACGTCATAGGCTGTGACAGGCCTACCGTCCTGGAAGTACAGGTCATTCCTGAGCGTAAAGTGGTACGTGCCGAGAGTGTGCGGTGGTGGAGTATAGCCCTCTGTCGATATTACGGTGGAGTTGCTCAGCGGTGTTCCGAAGCAGCCCACGCAGCTGTAGGTCATCCAGTTGAAGATCTGCGATGGGTTCAGCGGGTTGGCAGCGAAGAGCGAGTCATAGACCTCGCCGGTAATGTAGGTGTCCCAGACGGTGCTGGAAATGTATGGACTGACCGACCGCGTAGTCTCTTTGAAGCCCTGTCTTATCGTGCCTGCCTGTGTAGGAGCAGAGTTCCAAGCGTCCAGCCATGTAAAGTAGTTGGGTAGCCCGGCAACGGCGCCGTTTACCACACCATTGTTCCAGCCATTGTTGAGATAGCCGTACTGTATGGTTACCTCCCACATTGGGAGAGTCAAAACAGCTGCGCCGAAAGCGGCCTCAGCCTGGATTCCAGCGCTGAACGCTGAGAGCTGTGATGTGCCCGAACATATACCGTTCCCGGGAGACGTCGGAAGATTCGACGTGGCTCCTGGAGCGGGATCGCCCTGGGCTGTCAGACATGGCGCGTTCTCCATCTGTTTGCTCAGATTGTCATAGTTGGGGACACAGATGTACTCATAGTCGCCTGCGCTTGCAGTTCCAACCGAGCCGTTGTCACAGGTGCCCCCGCCGATCTGCTGCGTAGTGCAGGAGACGGTGCCGGGGTTCGCGCATGATGCTGAGATGAAGTGGCTGTTGTAGCCGAAGTAGAGGCTGCCGTCGAAGAAGGTTGGACCGCTGAACGCTGCAGTGTAGATCCACCAGCTGAGGTTGACAGTGGTCTTCGAAGTGGTGAAGCCTGGAAACGCGGTGATAGGACCTTCGAGCGTGTTCAAGAACGGAGTGCATGGTTGAGTGTACGATCCGGTGAACAGGAAGCAGATCTGGCCGGCGAGACTCTCGCCTAACTGTCTGCGGGGCGTGTTGTCGTTTCTGATGAAGAATGTCGGAGTGTTGGTAGAGACTGGACTGGTCAATCTGGAAGTGCCCGAGTTGAAGCCTGTCGCGACGCCACCGTTCACAAGGTGTTGCGCGGCGAGGTTGAGATCAACGCTGCCTGGAGCATAGAGCCAGGCGATACCGTTCGCACCAGTCGCACCGTTGATACGGTACATTGTTCCTGCGTCTCCGTTCACGACACAGCCGGTAGTAGATGTCGGGTTCTGTATGGTGTCGTAGCCGCACGGGTTAGGTGTGGGTAGAGCACCACCACTGGTTGTTGGTAGTGGATTGTCGATTGGTGTGCATGTTCCTGCGATGACGCTGTTCGCGCAGAATTGTCTCTTGTCAAACATGTGAGCAATCCCCTGTCTGATCTGGATTCCGCAGAGAGAGTTTCCAAAGCTGAAGTTACAGCCCCAGAAGTTGTTGGCGAGCATGAACTCAAGTTCGAAGTAGCCGACCGAGGCGAGTGGATCAGTGACGAGGAAGCTTGAGCCGGATGTGAGTGTTCCGCAGATTCCAGTGCTCGGTGTACCTGAGCACTCCCAGTCTGTCAGGTCGATGGCTGGCGATGCCGCTTGCAGGTTTGTATACTCTGCACTCTCGTCCGTGAAGATGAAGTCAAACATGCTGTTCATGGCCGGTCCGGCTGGCGTCCACAGCTCGGAACAGCTGTTGGAAGAGCCGCGTACCGGGCATGGAGGCGTGTTGGCGTGGGCTAGCTGGATTGTTGGAAGTTGGAAGTGGCTTGATGTTACGCCGGTTACGCCGGCGAGAGAGAATGCGACAGCATGATTCGGATATTTGTGGGATACCTGAACATTCCGTGTCCATATGCTGCTACTCGCGCCTACAAGGGCTCCTTCTCATAGCTAGGTTTCCTCGCAAAGCGGGCCATCCCTACGACGATGGCTGCAATGACTAGAAGTCCTAGACCAGTTGACTGGAGAAGGCTCAGACTGAGTGAACCTGTGATGAGAGGGGATATGAGAATAATATATGACTTTACCAGATTGCCCGAAGTGTCATTCTGCGTCCTTAGAAAATTCCCTGCAACGGGGATCGCGGAGACGACAGATGTGATGTTCATCACTATCGCGTATGCCCTCGGAAGGTATCCGCTGGTGTCCCAGGTTGAACTCAATGATTTAGTTTGCCCAAGGCTTCCAGGCCCCGCTAGACTAAACTCGCCGGAATCAAGCTGCTTCTGATTCTCGAGGCTTATTGTCATGGTCGCATTTTCGGCGAATGAGCTGAGGTTGGTGATGTCAGCCCTGATATGCACTATTGTTCCCGGAATCACATCGTGATCGTGGTCGATCGCCACCGTCGTGACAGCTACTTTGATGTACACGTTCAGTATGGTGACGAGAATGGTCGTGGTCCAAGAGATTGTTTCGTTGTCGTAAACGGTCAGGCTTACGGCGCAGACACCTTGAGATACGCATGGGCCCCCACTACTACCCCCGCCAATGGTTCCAGAAGGAGAGAAGGTGTGCTGCACTGGACTGCCGTTGAAGCACTTCGTCGAATTCGTCTGCGCTAAATTCCCCCCATCTCCGAAGTCCCAGTAACAGGCTAATGGCCCGGCTCCGATATTGTTCTCTGTTATAGTTGTATTGAAGTCTATCGGCGTCTTCTTCACTACGGGATTCGGAGAATAACTGATTCTGACCGTTGGAGGTCTGCACGCCGTTCCACTAGCGGCTGGACAGTCTAGATTCGTGAAGTATCCGTCCTGGGTCTTGAGGTTCTGAACAGGAGTAGGTGCGACGTTCACCGAGGTCGCTGTCTCAAGAGTGGCGTTGAACAGATGGAACTGTGCCAGCCCAACAGAAGCGACGTTGAATGTGATCTGAAAGAGGGTACCGAGAGAAATGTTGCCGGTCACTCTCGCATTAATCACGAGGGAGAGAGAGATTATGCCAACGTGATCAGTTCCTGGACAATCGGCCACGCTCGCTGACTGTCTGTGACCATCGATACAGAAAAGGGCGGACGTCGCGTCGTTACCGAGGACATTTCCAGAGTAGTCTACAAATGGACAATTCTGACCGGTTCCGTCACAAGGTTGGAGTACTGTGCTGTTGTAGTAGAGAATTACACTAAACGCGTTTAATGGAGGTGATTGAGAAACGTTGACCGCGAGGGTCACGGTGCTGCCAGCGGTCTTCGTCAAATCGGTCTGGTTTTGGGGCGTTACGTAGACGACGGTCGGGACACTCTGGGGAATCTGCGGGCTGGGTGCTCTTGCTGCATGGATTGCAGAGAGTAATTGAGGCTCGACTGCCGCGAGTCCAAGTGAGAGGAGTAGTGTAATTATCAGGATGCGGGTCGTGCTCTGTTTCTTCATTACGATTGATCGTCTATCCTGTAGGTTTCAGATTGTTGAAACTAGTTTGCGTTTTAAAAGGTTATCCGGGTACCGTCTTCTGAATTGACTCCCGTGTAGCCCTCTGGTTGGTTAGTCAGCAGTCGTATCCCGTGGTGCTTCCCGGAGGACTGCTGCCGCCTGGCTGACACGGAGTGAATGTTACTGGGCCCTCGTAGAGGGTCGGGGGCAGTGCTCCGATGCCTACAGGTGGACCGGTTGTCCATTCGAATGGTGCTATCCAGTTGAGGTTGTACCGAATCTCGACGGCCGAGACTTGGTTGATGCCGACGCAGCCTGCTTGTGACGGGGAGCATTGTCCCTGTCCGGTGGCAGTGTTTGCTCCGATACCCTGCTGCCAGTGCCTACAAGCACCGGTGCCTAGTGCGAGACCATAGCAGAGCGAGACGGCGCTGACTGCCTGGAGGGGGTTCGCGTCGTTCTCCTGAGTCCAGATGTAGAGTGCGAGGTTTCCACTACTGCGGAAGTATATGCCGCTGGTGGTCGAGGCTGGGGGCAGTCCTTTGCCAAACCGCGTCAGGGTGTAGGTCTGGCCTGGAGGTGGGTTCTGGAATCCTGATGTTGCGCATCCTCCGCCGAGCACCCCGGTGCCGCTCTTGCATTCCCATGGTCCCGATCCTACGAGTATTCCGTTCGCCAGTGGGTCATAGGTGGCGGTGGTCTTGTTTGGATCCGCTAGCATACAACTATCAGGGACGCTGCCTGTCGAGACGTATCCGTCCCACTGGCTGCCCGCGCATGTCGACCAATATCGGCCGGGTAGGATGGTCACGGTTGTGACGGTCGATAGGGTGAAGGGTCCAATGGCGTTGAGGTTTATGTCAAACTGGTGCTGGTTGACGACCGTTACTCCTATCACCGGTTCGAGAACGCTGCCCTGGAATGCTCCGGTTGCTCTGAGCGTGAGCATCGTGAACTTTACATCCCATGGCGTGACCTGTCGGCCATCCTGCCAGTAGAGGCCACTCCGGAGTGTAAACCTGTAGGTGGCGACCGTCCCGGCGGGAGGAGTGTAGCCTAGGAGGCTGCTAGAGATCCGTTGAACTGCAACGTCCATCCAGTCTAGGATCTGCTCGTTTGATAGCGGGTTCTGAACGTTGAGCGTGTCGTAGATGTTGCTTAGGACGTAGAAATCCCAGGCTGTGCTTGCGATGTACGGGTTGAGGCTGCGCGTTGTCTGTTTGAAACCTTGTCTGATCGTGCCTGTCTGGGCAGGGGCCGGGTTGTACGCGTTGAGCCATGTGAAGTAGGTGGGGACTCCTGCGCCGTCATTGTTTACCGCCCGCGACCAGCCGTTTAGGTAGGCGTACTGCTGGCTGGTAGTGAAGATGGGAATCGTGTAGGCTCCCTGGCCGAAGAGGTTCTCGGCCTGTACTCCGGCGCTGACCGCGGACAACTGGTTCGTCCCGGTGCACTGCCCGCCTGGGCCGTTGCTGGTCGAACCGGGGGATGGATCTCCGACTGCTGTGATGCAGGGAGCGAATTCCACGCGACCGGTCATGTTGTCATAGGCGCTGTTGCAGAGATAGAGATAGTTGGCAGCGCTGAACGTGGAGACTGAAAGCGAAGAGCATGGTCCTGTCGGTGACTGTATGGAGGATATTCCGGATACGAATCGGCTGTTGTATGAGAAGAAGAGGCTTGTGTCGAACGGGAAGACGCCCAGGAAGCCGGCCGTGTACATTCCCCAGCTTAGATTGACGCTGTTCCTTGAGGTTGTGAAGCCTGGGAAGGCGGTGATCGGCCCGACGACCGTCGTCAGATAGGGCGAGCAGCCGGTGACGAAGCCTTGTCCAAAGAGCGCGCATATCTCCTGTGCTAGGCTGTCGCCGATGTCTAGACGGGCGGGATCATCGCTCCGGATGAAGAAGTTGACCGTGTGAGCGGTTACAGCACTAGCGATTCCCGTGAGGACGCATGTTGTCGGACTCTTGCCTGTGGCTAGTCCGGCGTTGACGAAGTGTTGGGCTGCCGCGCAAAAGTCTGGGCTGCCCAGGGTTGGCTGCCAGGCATAGTTTACGCCTCCTGCGCCCGCGAGATGGTAGGAGACTCCGCCTAGACCGCCTACGACGCATCCGGCTCCAGATTCTGGATAGGATGCGTCCCAAGCGCATGGGTTCGGCGAGGGGAGCCCGCCGTTGCTCGGGGGAAGCGGGTTGTCGATGGGGGTTCCTGTTCCTCCGATGTTGGCATCGCTCGCGACGAACTCTGCCTTGTCGATGAGGTGGGAGATTCCCTGGCGGATCTGTATACCGCTTGGATTGTTTCCATAGTCGAAGTTTACTCCCCAGAAGTTGTTGGCCAGCATGAACTCGATCTCGAAGTAGCTGTGAGAGGAGACCGGGGCTGAGACTAGAAAATTGCTGTTTCCAGTCAACGGGGCCACGAGCGACTGGGGAAGGGGCCAGTCTGTGAAGTCGATATTCGGAGATGCTGCCTGGAGATTGACGAACTCAGCAGTCTCATCGGTGAAGATGTTAGCCACCAGCGTGTCCATCGAGGGGCCGGCAGGATACCAGGCTTCGGAACAGGCGCCGGAGGCTGAGCGCACCTGACACGCCTGCGAGTTTGCGTGAGCAAGCTGGACACGTGGGGTTAGGGGGCTGCCATCCATCGGGCCTGCGAGGCTGGCGAGGGAGAAGGTGATGAGGAAGATGGTGAGAAGTTTGATGATGAGTATCGTATTCAAACGGGTCAAGACCCTGTCGGGATTGGTTCAGCGTAAAAAGCTATCTGGCTTTGAGGATTGGCGGGGAAACCTTGAGCATGATATAGCATGTTGAGGAATGCTGGGAACACCGGGAGGTTCATCGTTTCCGGCGTTGCTAGGTGACTATTCCGAAGTTGTAGAGGACGACTCCTATGTCGATGATGTCGATGATGCCATTCCCGTTGAGATCGCCGTAGATGGCGGCTGTGTAGCGCGGGCTGCACGTGGAGGGCGTGTAGCAGGTGAAGCCGTAGTCGTAGAAGACGATCGAGACATCAGTGATAGTGTCGCCCCCACTGCGGTCGACGTCGCCGCGGGGTATGAGGTGGAACATGTTGGATCCTGAGAGCAGTCCGTCCTGCTTGTTGCCGAGACTCACCACGGGTATGCTAGCGTTGCCGTTGAGCCCGTATCTCGCCGGTTTGACTCCGGTCGTGTTAAAATCGAAATAGGTGGGAAGCTGCACGCCTGGTCCTATCTGGAGGTGCTGGACGCCGATGCGATAGCTGGTAGTGTTCGTCGCGGTCAGGGTCAGCGTCACGGTCTCGCTAAAGTCTCCGAGGTTCTTGAAGACGACGAGAATCCGGACTGTCGCGCTCTGATAGATCGGGGAACCGGTGGGGGTGTACGGGTCGTAGAATCCTCCCGCGAATACTGCGTTGGTAACGTTCGGGCTGAAGTAGAGGATGGCCACGTCGTGGACTGGACTTATTGGCTGGGTTGTCTTGAGCGCGTATATCACAAACGTGGTTGAGGGGTCTGTAGAGTAGAAGACCCAGATGTTCTTGTCAATGGTAGACTGGACAGCGGCTGGATACTCGCTGTCGATACATCCAGAGCCGCCACACGTGGCCGGGGTCAGGGCCGTCTCGCTGGTCCATGTTGAACCGTTGTTGGTTGAAGACCTCGTGTATATCACGTAGACGGTGTCTGATGGGCCGACTAGTTCGTTTCTGCCCCAGAAGATCCAGATTGTCCCGTTGCGGTCTTGCGTGAGGGAGGGGTCGCTGTCCTGTGTCGTGGTCTGGCTTGTCAGCGGGATTGGTGAACTCCAGATGGAGCCGTTGTATGTGATGTAGTATATGTCGTAGATGCCTGAAGCGGCCTGGCCCCGGGAGAATGCGAGACGGACGACGCTGTCTTTTCCTGCAAGAATGGTGGGCTGGAAGTTCCAGTTTGCATCGGTCGCAGTAGATAGAGGCTGCTCGGTGCTGAAGCGAGCTGCGCCAGGCGCTAGGGTCTCGTACCATAACTGTCTCATCACGTGACTGGTCCCTGAGAGGGTCGTGTTGTCCCGGGACCAGGCAAGCCAGAGAGTTCCGTCCCTTCCCACCGTGGCGGTCGGGAAGGTATCGTTGAGTCCGGTAGGATTCGCCAGGGGAACAGGTGTATATGTCTTGGAGAATCCTGCTCCGTTGTTGGTGAGATAGTATAGCTGGAAGTGCCGGGAGGTAGCGGCCTTGTAGGCCCAGAAGAGGTAGATTGTGCCGTTCGGCAGCTGGGCCAGCGCCGGGTTCTGGTTGATACCGCCCTGGGTTGTCGGGGAGGCGCCTGCGCCCCAGCTCCACGCGGTTCCGTTCCATGATCCGCTCGCATACAATATTATGTAGCTGGTTAGTGGCCGGGCGGTCCACGCCATCTTCAATGTTCCATCATTTGCCTGTATTACGCTGGGCTGGACGTTGAGACCTGTGGGGGACTGTATTGGGCCGCATATCTGCCACGCCGGAGACTGGGAGGCTGAACAGGTTGTCGCGTAGACTTGGACCGGGAGAGAGACTATTACAAGAGTCAGGGCGGCCAATATTGCAAGAGCTGTAGGCTTTCTCTTCGTGGTGATCACTCGCGCATCCAGGAACGAGGCCCTTGAAGCTAAAGGCTCTGTGAATAAGCCCACGGGGCGAGGCGATATAAGCATTGTCGGATTCTCGGGTCGGGTCAGGATAGCGGTCGACCTCCAGAGCGGTCCGGCTCATTCTGTGGATTGAGTGGGGCAGCTGAGCATAGCCCCGGCTTGGTTCGGCGAATAAAAAGAAGAAGGGGGTTTGGATTTTTGGGATGCGGTTATTTGAGTACTGTGAAGCTGCCGTGGAGTATCGCGCCGCTTGCCTCTGTGCTCGAGCCGTCTAGGTTTGTGGGGTCGAGGCCGACGGCGACGCTGGTCGAGAAGGTGAATGTCTCACCTATCATCGACGGTGTCACTGTGAACGATAGTGGGATGTTGGTGGCTGTGGAGAGCGGAGCGATCGTTACCACTGGCGATGTTACGGTGAACGTGTCGCCGAGGCTGCCGATGGCTGTGACGGTCACCTGTGCGTAGATGGTGTGCGAGTCAGGATTGTTGATGCCGACTTTGATGTTCTGCACTCCGCCCGTCTTTGCGATGGATAGCTTGTGAGTGTAGCTGAGCTGGTTGACTACTGGCGCGTGTATTATGTTGAGAGTGTAGGTCTCGCAGTGCGATGTGGAACCGTTGTTGGCGCAGAGCTTGAACGTGTAGGCGCCGGCGATAGTGCCGACCAGGGACATTGCGGTGACTCCCCAATAGTCTGGATTGAGGACGTTCTGGTAGTTGCATGGCGTTGACGCGTCGAAGTTAGGCGGGCAGATTCCGAAGTTGCCAGTACCTGGGCCGACGCCGTTCATGAACTGGTTGAGCTCGGGACTGTTACCGACATCGCGTGGATACGCAGCATTGTCGAACCTGCAGCCCCAGTTTGCGACACCCGCGAAATCATCAGGATCGATGATCCCGAGGAATGGGTAGAGTCCGGAGCTTGGCGCGATGATCGGTCCGTTTGCAGCGAGGTACGAGTAGGGTATCTGTGTGCCGTTGGGCCAGAAAGTTGGGACCATACAGACGTTGTTAGGCTCGTCTGGTCCGAAGACTGGCGCGAGCTGTGGAACCTTTACTCCTCTGAAGGGCAGTGCAGGGTTCAGTGCTGAGACCGAGGGTCCACCGTCGAAGCCGTTGGTGACAAAGCCTCCCAGTGCACTAGCCTGGACCCAGAGAATCTGGGCTTGTGAAGAGAAGATGCTGAGGTATGGGAGGAGCGGGTTCGGCTGGTCTGTTATGGTGAGCGAGCTGCATGGAGTACCGATGAACTGGCCTGCGAAATCGACTCCATTCGGGTCTTGGTCGATGACTGTTGAGCTGAGAGAGTCGGGGCTGGTCTGGACGAAGTTGTCGCCGGTGCAGAACGATGGGCCGATGCTAAAGTCTTGGACGTTGAATGTTATCACGGCCGTGTG